>Ga0307931_1000349_pt1 | contig 28009 bp, 20 predicted proteins | sample OrgLakmetageno47_FD_201816 | JGI IMG/M metagenome (GOLD analysis project Ga0307931, IMG submission 201816) | Saline water microbial communities from Organic Lake, Antarctica - #47 | ecosystem: Environmental > Aquatic > Non-marine Saline and Alkaline > Saline | place: Antarctica: Organic Lake...
ATTGACGCAGCGGCCAAGACTATTGAATGCGAGCTTGTGGTCTGTGACGGCGCAGCGTGCGAGATTCGCGACTTCAGCCTGTCCTTCGACCACTTGATTGTGGCGGTGGGCGCTACTACCAACACGTTTGGGATTCCTGGTGTGCAGGAACACTGTTTCTTCTTGAAGCAAGTTGAGGATGCAGCGAAAGTGCGACGTGGCATTGGGAACTGCTTCGAGCGCGCGAGTGTGCCAGGATTGACGGACGCTCAGAGGGAAGCCATCTTAACCTTTGCAGTCATTGGAGCAGGCCCTACGGGAGTTGAGTTCGTGGGCGAGTTGTGCGATTTCATTGAGCAAGACGTGCCTCGATTCTACCCCTCGCTGTTGCCCTACGTGCGAGTGAAGCTCATTGAGGCTTCAGACAAGGTCCTCATGGCGTTTGACTCGGAGCTGCAAGCGAGTGCGCTAGAGACCCTGCGGTCGCGCGTGTCGGTGTCCCCTAGCCGAGGCTCCGACAAGCCACTTGTGGAAGTGCTTCTCTCGGCAGGCGTGAAAGAAGTCAAGCCGGACGAGATTTTGCTCAGTGACGGCGTGACTGTCCCCTATGGCCTCGCCGTGTGGGCAGCGGGTATTGGGCCTCTGCCGTTGGTCAAGGATCTAGCGCAGAGCATCCCGGAACAAGCAAGCCTCGACGGGCGTGGGAAACTGGTGGTCGACAATTGGCTGCGCGTGTGTGGCGCGCCTGGCGTGTGGGCTCTGGGCGATTGTGTTACCATTGACCAGAAGCCTCTGCCTGCGACGGCGCAAGTGGCGTCACAACAGGGTGCTTTCCTGGCGCGTCTATTCACGCGCAATTATGACTTGTCCGGTGCTGCCCCCAAGATTGTGGGTGCTAAACAGGGCCTGGTGCAGCAATTTGGGGACGCAGATGGATATGCGAAAGGGTTCAACTTTCTCAACCTTGGCATTCTCGCGTACCTCGGAGATTCCAAAGCTCTGGCGCAGGTGAACGTGGACGAGAGCGTAGTCAAGGGCACCGGCGCGGCAGGCTTTGCGCTGTGGCGCAGTGTATACCTCTCTAAGCAAGTGTCGTGGCGCAACCGTGCTCTGGTAGCTATTGACTGGGCCAAGATTCGGCTCTTTGGGCGGGACATGACGAGGCTGTAAAGGTGTAAAGTTGAAGGGCTGCCTTCTGGATTTTGGTGTCAGAAGGCGACCGAAAGCAAAAATACGCCCATTCAGCCCCTATGTGCCTCAAACTAAGAGAAGCGCAAATATTTCAAAAGCCAATTCGATGAAGGCAGGCTCCAATCAATTCAAATGCTGCTTAACTACGTAAACTCTGGCTTCTTCCAATTGCCCATTTCAATTTTTAAAACCACGAAAAAAAATGTAGATGATGAAAAATGAGAACTCATGACTCATAGACAAGGAAATTCAATAATCAATAATTAGAGAATGAAATCATAAGGAGCATGCGGGACGCGGCATAGTATATGAAACAAAATATTCCTCTGTGAGAAAAGCTAGCCGTATGTTACATACGTAAGGATCTCGAGTTGAGTTGGGCCGGGCCTTCTATCTAATATTACGATTTTCGAAAAATTGACGGCTAGAGGGCAAAATGCCAATTGAAGTTTTGAGCTTAGCCAACGATAAAACTGCTCGCGATATATCATACAACAGCGGTTCTAGTGACAGTCCGCGATGAACGTTTGCTGGTATTCCAATTGGAGCAAATTTGCGAGGTCTGGCTCTCGTCAATTCTCATCGATAACCCCTTTGTTGCTGTTGAGTGGCGAGGTACAAAGCAACAGCTGAAGACACTGCTGTGCACATGACACAAGTAACTGCCGACCAAAAAACAACACTGTCCGCATTACTACTGCCGCTGCTGACGTCACTGCGACCCCTACTGCTTTTCGAGGTGAGCTGCTTCTTCGCCAAGGGCTCTTCTGCTGACGTCACCACAGCACCGCCGAAGTTTTCGTAGAGGCGCATCAAGTTGCGCTCCAGCATCGCAACCGTGACTTTCCCCACGGCAGCACAGAACTTCACGCCAGGAATGCTTTCCAGAGCCGCAGGGTCAACGTTTTTGAAGGAGCTCACGTTGAGGATGAGGGTGTTGGGCTGAATGCACGCTGGGTTGAGCTGATAAGCCTTTGTAGGGACACCGAGTACGACAATTTGCGACATTTTCACCGCGTCTTCGGTAGTGACTTCTACCTTCTTGCAGCGCCCCCCTTGCGAGACCAGGAAAGTGGAGTCTAAATCGATGGAGTACACCGTGGCCCCGTCGTTGGCTAAGAGCGCGGCCAGCGGCCTCCCAACCACTTCGGATCGGTTCACCACTGTCACGGTTTTGCCTTTCAAGCGGGCACCTACAGGAAGGGACATCACGTAGGCGCCTTCTGCTTCGATAATTTTGATGCAAGCCAGAGGCGTGCACGGCAAGATACATTTGAACCGGCGGCCTAAGGGAGGAAAATAATGACCGGTGGTATGGAAAAGCAGGAGATGCAAGGAACGGAAAAGGTTCAATCAATCAACCATGGTAGCAAGCGAAGCGAATGCCCAAAATTGTTGATGCTAGCTAGCGAAACAAAAGTTGATACAGGAACAAAACTAGATTCTTCATAGACAATGCACCCACCTTCGTCCATGAATCGGATGTTGCGGTAAAGGTTCGAGCGGAAAGTGTGGCAGAGGCCTTCAACGTCCTTCTCAGGTGCAATCGAATCTCGGAGGTAGTCGTCCATGCTGCCGCCATCGAACGAAGGCTCCTGCCCAAACACAGGGTAGAAAATCATGATGCCGTGCACGGTAGGGTCACGGTTGGCTTCGTGAAGCGCTCTTTCTAAGTCCATCCGGTCCACTTCCCGGCACTCGTAGTTGATCGAATCTTCGCGGCACGATTTGCCCGTCCATTCAGCGTATTTGCGCGCAAAAGGGTCATCCGACGCCAGAAACGCAACCTAAAAACGGGTAGAATACAAGTTCGGAGTGGTTAAGTAATGAAATATGCAAGGTTCCAAACATCCGATGAATATCTACTCGGGCGTCTGTGAACAGCTATCCTCCAAATGGCAATCTTTGGTTACCAGCTTCGGTGGGTTGCTTTGATAGGTTGAAGCAATCGTTTGGGAGATCTCCTCGCGGAATGGCTTCGCCACGGTGATTGGGTCAACGCGGACGCGGCTGCTGGTCTTTGACATGCTTGAGAAACAGCCTTGTGATGTTGTGATTTCGCGATAGATACTGCGGGCAAAGACAGAGATACATGAAGTCAATCAACCTGTTTACTCTTCGAGTTTTTGAATCCAAGTCTCGACAAATATTTCCATTTCTGTACTTATTGCCGGGGTGTTATATTAGGTGGCATATGTAACCGCTGCGCTCAACCGTTCCGGCGTTTTGGCTGAATCAGCAATCATCGGCCACCATTCGTAGAGCCAAGAGCTCACCGCTCACCGCGCCACAGCAAATAATCATCTCGAGATAAGCTTAATCTTTATACCATTCAACAACACTGGCTTAGGGTTGTGCCTTATCCATTCAGCGCTAGCCTAGCGTCCTGCTTCTCTCTTGAGCTTAGCTAGAATATACACAGTCTTAGGAGCACTATGTCGATGACTGACCCGAAAGCCCTTGGGGTGCACTCTATGTGGGGGTTCTCACCGGCTTTTGACGCTGGCTCTCTAGCGGGTGCTAAGCCTAGTGATTCGACCGATGCTGAGCAAGAACAAGAACCCTTCAGAGTACTCTTCGCCGCGCCCTCGGACATTCGCCACGTTCTAGCCACGTTGTCTCGTCGGCGCCGCCATGGCACCATGCCAGTCCACATGGTCGTGACCGAAAAGCAGCTCGAGGTACTCGCGAGAGATTTGCTCATGCTGCAAATTGCGTGTGACTGGGAGCTCCCGATTCGGCAGCGGAGCACGGTATTTTTAGAAGTGTTCGGTAACACCCTTTTACAAGAGCGCACTCAGGCCTATGTGCACCGGCTAGGGCAGGAGCTGGTAGAGCTCGTGTGCGACTCGCGAGGGCCTCTCGCGGAATTGGTGGATTTAAATGGCCTCAAGTACCGGGACCGCGACGGTCTCGTCGAAGTGTTCAAAGCGTGGGACCCCAGCGTGCCGTTTGACGCCGTGGGTTTACGCGACTATCGCTTGCGGGGCCACTTCGGGCAGCGCTACGACAACCGGGTGGGCTTGGTGGACTGGGACTACTACGCGCGCGTGAAGCCTACGGCAAGCATCATCCACCAGCGCCTGTACAAAGAGTGGCGCTTGTCGGGCGTGGCGTTTGAATTTGGGGACCAAAAGTACGACCAGCCAAACCGCACTCTAGGCTCGTACGTGGAAGGGGTTATGAAGAAGGGCAAGGACAAGGGCCTGAAGAAAGAAGTGCGCGGCTATTGGATTGACGTGGTCAACAGCCCTTACATTTCAATGGGGGTGCAGTGCGACCGCACGGCCCCTTATTCGGACAGCCTCTTCGAAGTGAGCAACAAAGACGGCCCTACCGAGCAGCACAAGCATCACGCGGTGGAAGTAGCGGTCTACAACATGCTTGCTTACCTCTCGGAAATCGAAACCGGCACGCCTTACGCCATGACGAAACCCCACGACTTGTACAGTGGCCTGGGCGAAGACGCGAGTGATTTGGCTTGGCACGCCGCGAACGAGGCCGCCGAGAATGGGCCCGGTGCGAAGAGCGACGAGGCGCGACGAGCGCAAGCCTTGACGCGCGCCCGGTGCATCGTTGAGACCCTCAGCGCCTGCCGCGTCTCCCTAGTGAACGGCGGCGTTGAGCACTTGTACGGGAACAAGGCTACGAGCAAAGGCGGGTTCCACGTGATTCACCTCTCGGTGGGCTCCGCGCACCACTTAGACGATGCAAACTTCGCCTCGCTCCTCGCGAACAAAAACGCCAAAGTCGTGGTGGAGCGGGCGCATTATTTGGTGCCCCTTACAGCGGAACAAGAGGCGCTGTACGACAAGAAAATCGTCGCCATGGCCACTGCGCGCGGGCTCGTTCAACGGACTTCTGCAAGCGCTGACGTGTTGGAGTTCGGCGTCCGCGATGTAACGCCCCCACCACCACCCTCCGCGGCAACATCAGCTTCTTCGTAGCTGCGCGACAGGGGCGTGTATCCACCGCCGAGACGCCGGGGACGGGGGGAAGGGAGCGACCACTCTTCGCTTCTATTTGCAGTTTATTGAAATGCCAACGGCGCCTGGTCTGTGGCTTGAATAGTCTGGCCTGCACTCACCCCCTTGTTCCCGAAGGAGAGACATGGACATGGGAATTAGAATTATTTCCTTGAAGTAGAAGCGCATCATATATCAATACCCACCTCTCGATTCGCTCTAGTTTTTAGTGTTAGTGTGGTATAAGTAACCATTTGACAAGTAGACACCGGACAGGAAAATGGAGTTGAGGTATTTGCTATTACGCCAATTCGCAATTCCCCAATGCCCAATGCCCAGTCAGACATGTTCTGAGATTTCATTGGTTTGCAGCTCTTCGCTATTTACTCATGTTTCTACTGTATCATGTTTCTTTACAAGCGGGGGGTATAATCTTATCTAATTAAATCGAATCTAATCTAATGATCTGGTGATGTGGCAAAATAAAAGAGAGCAAACCGCCGTAGAAACCTCGCTCAAGGAGCGAAATATCTTATTCCTTCATGGAAAGATGAGTAGGCCGAGATCGAGCTGCTCGTTGGTCTGCTTTATCCCGAACTCAAATGAAGAATGAAGCAACGTGCAGCTCCAGCACGACTAGTTGACGTCTACGAGGACGCCATTTAAAGGTCCTGTGGAAGCACCCATTCCTGCTCCGGCGCCGCCAAACAATCTGTGAGCCAATCAGCAGGCACATCCCCCGAGTGCTTGTCGCGCACCTTTTGCGCCCAATCTTGAAGTGAGCCCTGTCCCAATGCAACGTCCACCGGGTTTTGGTAGTTCAAGTAGCACGGACCGCGGGATTCGGGAGACGCCCTCGATGCGATCCCATAATCGCGCCACCAGTACATGAGGCTCTTCGCCGTCCACAGGTAACCGAAGGTGTATGCTGTCGGGCCTGGTGCTGCGAATTCTCCTTCGGAACTGGTGTTGACGAACGAATTGGGGCGCCAATCCGCAATGCGTGACGCTGGCACCCGGTACTGCTGCTCTCGTTTCGAAATAATCTCAGCAGCAGTTTCGATAGCCGACTTCGCCGAAGCCAAATTCGTCGTGTAATCGTCACTAGTAGAAGCCGTGGGGTCGTTCTTGGTCTGACGTTGAAAGGCCGCGGCAGCTTCGTAGACTGCCAAGACTTGAGTGCTTCGAAGCGAAGTGACGCGTAGCGCATCTTGAATTTCGTTCCACAGCGACGAAACGCTTGAGTCCGCTGGTTGGTCAGCGAGTGTTTCCGCCTGCAACTTGGCCCATTTTTCGGCAGCAGCTGCAAAAGTGGAGTTCATCTCAGCGAGGAGAGGCCGAGCTCCGGATTCATAGAATGCCAGAAGGTCGGCTCCGGTCGTAGCATTCGAAGAAGTGTCCATCAAGGCTCGCAATGAAATGTGGGCTGGTTGAGTATTGGTTGGAATTAGCCCGAGAGTATTAGCAGTAAACTCAACGTCGGCAACTGCTTCCCAGCCTTCGAGGTAAGCGTGGCCGTTGAGCTTGAAGGTAGGCCCGAATTCATCGTCACTGTCGGCCGCATCAACGCCTACTTCTTCGGTGTTTTTGGAGGTAGTCGATAACGAGCCATTGATGAGAAGGCCGTATTGCTGGTCTACGAAGGTGAGCAAGAAGTCAGTCACAAGGGACGCAGCAGAGGTGTTCGCGCCGGTGAGGGTCCGAGCAACGGGCTTCAATGCATGCTTCAGTGCATCTTCTTGAGAAGCGCCGTCGCTTTCGGTCAAAACATGCCAGCTCGCCCTCGCCACTGCCACTTCTTGCACCCAATAACCCCATTCCCAGCCCGAGCAAAAATTCATTTGTCCATCGAATTGCACGCCGTCGTCCTTTTCGATCGCTTGCATTTGCCGTAGATCGGAAATGCGTCGGTCAGCGTAAAGTGGTAAGAAAAGAGGTACGTTGATATCAAAGTTAACCCAATAAGCCGTTTCGCCGTAAAAGACGTTCAGGCGCTGGGGCTGGTCTTGAGCTACTTCGGCCATCCAATCGCGCATGAACGAGAAATTCGACTGCCCATATGACCCTGACGACGAGTCGTCAAAGCCAAAGGTTTGCACGGTATGCGGCAGAACGCCCATGTTCAAAGAAGCAAGCTCCGGGAGGAAGTTGAAATTGATGTCGTCGTATTCGGGGCACGTGCCGGCGTCGGAACAGTGGCACTTGATCAACGCAGGCTTGCCCTTCTTTGCGCAGGCATCGGCGGTGTAATTGATCCAAGCAAGCATCTGCGAGCAAGCTGTGTGGGTGAACTCCGTCGAACCCGATTCGGTGCCAAGCATATCGAAGCCGGCACCATCCAACACCCAGGTGAGGCGGTCGTCGATTTGAGACTGCCAGTCCGCGTCCTGAGTGTTCTTGATCATGTACCACGAGTGCTGCTGCCGAAGGGCAATAGGCACGTCAGCGCTTGTCGTAATGGTCAGATTCCTGGCAAGATCTGTAAGAGTGCGCAACCGTTGCATACGCTGGTCGCTTGACGCAAATTCACTCCATTCTTCAGCATACAAGAGAAGCCATTCAATGTAGTTGAGCTTGTTTGCTATAGCCCATTGAAAAAATAGGTCGACACCAGAAACGAGGCTAGACCATGGAGCAGCGGTGACGCCGTCAGCGTCAATGGAATCAAATCCATTTAGCACGTCGGTCAGCTCGAGAGGGTGCTGCGTGTGGTAATGCCAGCCGCGAAGGGGCCAATGAGGAGACTCCGTCACGTTCAGGCCGCAAAACGCCGCGTACGAGGCATCGTCGTCAGCTAACGGGCTTGTTTGTAGAACTGTGGGCTCAAGGGGGTGCATGAAGCTCACGCCCATCAATTCCAAAAGATGGTAGCCTCCATAAGAGTGCCCACGCGCACTTCCACCGCGAGCCGCAATGGCAGAGCAGTCGGAAGAGGCTCGGGCAACGAATCCTTCGCTAGATGCGAGGGCATTGATGGCAGTATCGTCGATGATTGAGTCTGCAGCATTGCCAATCAAAATACTGAGGTTGCCATAGCGTGTGGGTGGAAGTGGTGCTTGTGCAAACCACGATGTAAGGCGCTCTGCCACTGCAGGAGCTACATCGGTACCAAACACGGGGGTGATCAACGCTGTGGCTGACCGAAGGACGAGAGCTATACTCAAGGTCACGCGCGCTGATATCATTCTGCGTGGTTCTGGATGATAGTACGCGAGCTCAAGCAAGAAATGATGGTGCGCGGCGTTATTATTTATGGCGTTGTTGCCCTGCGGCTTGCGGCACGTGGTATGGTGGTGGTGTCAAGTGTCAAGTGTAGTGTAGGGCGGGGTTAATAACCCAAATGAAAAAAACCCAAATAATTGGGTTATTTACCCCCAAAATAACCCTGCCTAATTGCTCGATTTGAATTAAACCCCTCATTTCTCCGCCTTTCCCACAGCTTCTACCATATATTGGCGCTTGCTGGAGAAATTCTGACTTCATTTGGCGTTTCTGAAAATCGAATTTAACCGAAAATAACCCCAAAAAAACCTAAAATAACCCAAAATAACCCTTAACCTTCCATTTTTTGGGTTAGAAACCATCACTAGTCAAGTGTGATACTTTTTGGGTTGTACAGTTCAGCTAACGATGATTGGTGCAGACCATATGAACTGCGCTGATGCGCTGAAATATACATTCAAATATTAGATTTGGGGGGCGGGGGGCTCGTTTCAGGTTGCTCGTTTGTGGATTGGATTCGAGAAGTTCAGGGGCCCGCGCGATGCACAGCTCGGGGGAAATGTGCTTGCCTCGATGCCCGTGGTGCGTGTGCCTTCTAGTGCCCTTAGTCTGCTTTCTTATCGACTGCACATGTGCGCTGGAATTGTAGAACCTGATCTCCCCTGTAAGGGGAAGTCACAGAGGTTGAAGTCACAACTGCTGTGCACTTCCCTTTTCTTATAACTTTTTATTACACGGCAGTGCATTATACTTAAATATGAAAGACGATCGCGAACGAACCACAGCCGACTTTCCATTTTTAAGATACAGGATTGGATTGGATTGGATTGGATTGGTCTAGTCTAGTTAATACTCTCCCAAAAACAAAGAAAGACAAGTACACAGCAGTCACAGAGGCACATAAAGAATGCACTTGAGCTGCAAATGCGCTAGCGAATTCGCTCCAGAAGGCCAATAAGGCTCCAACTGGCGCCTTTCCTCCGAACAAGTCGGCGGGACTGAGTGCTATTGGATTGGATTGGATTTGAGTAGATTAGATCAGATTAGATTGGATTATACTCCCCCGTTTCAAAGAAAAAACGTACTTTACAGAGGTTTCAATTTAAACATGCGGCATGCGGTATGTATTTGCGAGTGTGGCCGAGCATACATATATGAATCAAGAAAGAAATACCCCCGAGCTCGCAACAGTTACGACACCAAAGTCGTTGCTAACGCCTATTAGATGGCACCCTTCCTGTTAATACTAAATCCAGTCCCCCCTCGGGGGGGATCAAAAAAAAAGAAGGACTACACTTAGAAAGGAACGAAACGACTACGTGATTTAGTGAAAGAACGGCATAGCCAAAAGCGTGCTCGTCAAAGATGAACATCGCCTCCCCTCAAAAGTGCACCATTTTTGTGCTATTCGGCCCACTGTAAGCTCGGTTTGGCCATCGCGATTGTCCAAACGGCCAATTTGTTCTTCCAAACTGAATTCTCGCCAAGGGGCCTCTTACATGGATGTTTCCGGTAGGCAAGTTGGCAAGGAGGAGCATCGTGCTGGTTCGAAGTCGCAAATATCCCTCACAGAGAACACCAAACGGCTTAGAATTCGGTCATCAGTGCTGCATAACCTCCTCACGTTCGCCACATTCGCCGCGTTTGCCTCACGCCTTATCTATAGGCTGCGGCTGCGCTTCATTCGGCCGTTTGCTCAACAGACAACAGGTGCTGGGGTGGGGTCGGGGTCTTTTCGGCCCCATCTATACATCTATATATAGCCATAACAGCACTTGTCTGAATGAGGCGAGCATTGCGTTCTTGGTTCTTTCTTGTTGCTTCTTGCTGATCGCGACTTTGTCTAAATCCGCTTACTTATTATATCCTTAGTCTTCTTATCTCCAATGTAAGGTGCCAATTAGATAAGATTATTGAGTGGAATTAAGGGACCACATTTCCTTCACCTTAAATTTCCCATATGCAAAAGGGCATCAAAGATCAAAAGTATTGACTAAGAGTTAAGAGCTAAGAGCTACGTATTGATGAGTCCACAAGAGCAAGGCGGACTGTTCCTTGTATTTCAGTGCTGAATGGGGCACATGGAACTGCCGAGGCCTCTGCATGTTTGAAGAAGTGTACACCTCTCCCCGCCTAGATTTTTAATGCTCTGCGTTGACTATAATGCGGAAGCACTCGTCGTTTTGATCCGCTTCGTCATTGACCAGCAGAAAGACCTCCGAAGTGCCAGCTCTCTCCTGGGGCGCGAAATAAAGCCGCACATACGTACGCCCCCTTGCCTCCACTAGCACCCTCTCCACTTTCGGTCGCATGCGCGATGGGTCAGAGGACCGCAGACGGTAAGTCTGAGCGCGTGGCCACGGGTTCTCATAGGACACCTTCTTGTGGCCCGGTTCCCCGACAATCACGGCCACTTCAAACTCTGTGGTCACCGTAGGAGCAGCTGCCACCGCACAAAGCTGCCACGCCGCCACCAATTGCTTCGTCTCCACGTCCACCAGATGAATGGAAGAAGTGCGAACGCCTGGGTGGCCAAGAGGGGTCCACCGCAGCGCGACGCGTGTCAAATTGGACGCAGGTGCGAGGTGGAAGGGCCCCGCGGGTGAAAACGCCACTTCCAGCTGATTCGACGCGTAGGCTTGCACCCTTCTGGGCGCTTGGTGGTGAGGGTCCCCGCGCACTACGAGCTCGGCTTGGGTGGCGGTGCCGAGACAAGCGTGCACGTCCTTTTTGAGCCTCGAGGACACCACCACATGCCACAATTCACGCAGGGAGGTGCGCCATTTGTCGCTGTACAGGGCGACGAACAGGTCCCCGGAAGCAGGGAAGCTCCCAAGCTTGCTGTACTTGAGTGCCACTAAGAGAGCTCCATCGTGGTCTTCTTGGGACTCAACTAAGGCAGATCGCTGACCTTTGCCTTCTACGGTTGTGATGAACAAGGGGACGGGCTGACGGTAACGGCCGGTCGCAGTGGGGACTCGAAAGGTGCGCTTCACGATGTGTCCCTCGGGGGCATGAAGGCGCAAAGTGCGGTGCACTACAGGGGGCCGAGGATGAAGCACCAAATGCAGCAAGGCTACCACTGCGCCATGCGCGACCGATGTGAAAGTCACCACTATTCGCTCGCCCTCTTCAGGCACGGCGTCACTGTGGGGCGACAGCAAGAGGCACGCCAGAGGCACGTGCACCGTCTCATGGGGCGCCACCCACAATTGCTTGGAAGGACCGTCGACCATGTCCTCTTCCACGCCTGGGCCCAAGGGGGGAAACCCGGGAGGTGGAGGCACGTGCTGCCTCAAGTGTTGCCACTCGTCGCGGTCGGTGACAATCCTGAGGAGGTGAGGCTTGTCAATTTTCACGGTGAGGCGCTCCTCGCCGCTGAATGGGTTTGCCACCGGCTGCTCGAAGAAAGTCGTAGTGGCGAAGCGAGGGCACACGTGTAACTCAGTTTTCACGCCTGCTTCCACCATCGCCTTGACCATGTTCTTCTTGGACCCTTCCCTGTACCATTTCAGCAGTGCTAGCTCTTCGCCGCCTTCCCCAAACCCTCCTTCGTCATTACCACCTTCCCCCTGTAGCAAGCTCGGCTGTCGAGTGCGAAGTCGCACGGTGCGCTGATCGATCCCTCCCTTGAGCTTGGCCATTTGCGCTAGCCGACGCCGCCGCTCTCCTTCTGCACCTTCTCCAGCATCACCACCGCCATAGCTGCTGCTGCCACCTATTGGTGGTGCGTCAATCAAGGCGAGGCCCAGCTGCATGAGCACATTCACCAGCTCGCTTCGCAAGATCGATCCCGTGTTCTCTAGGTCATATTGGGAAAAGAGGGCTTCCACGTCAGCCCCCACCCCACTGCGCTCCACACGGGCTTGAAAGGATTGGGCAACACGACGCAACTTGCGTTCTAAAGCAGCAGTAGAAGGGTCCGTTGAAAAGACATACTCGGACGCTCCATCTCCAGCTGCTGGTGGGTCCTGGCTGATGTCTAACAAGGCGCTACTATAATCCACCTTGGATTCACCTTCTCCTTCATCGTTGTCGTCTTGAGATGCTTTTGCGGAAGCAGCGTCATTAGTAGATGCGTTGTTTTCTTTGTTGGTGTTCGGCTCAGCTGCGGCTGCTACTTCTGTTGAGGTAATTCCTTCCGTTTCTTCAGGCTTTTTTTGCACGTCATCTGGCGTTGCCATAGCATCAAGTTCAGTTCTGGTGGGAACTGCTGCTGCCCCTCCTGCTGCACCTTCTCCACTTGCATCCGCTGCCGCTGCTGCTGCTGCCCCTTCGTCTGATTGAGTGTTAGACTTCCCCTGCGCCTCCAACGCTTCATTTGCGCCTTCGAGGCCTAAACGGTCAAGCAGAGGCCATAGCTGTAGGTGCTTCTGAGCATCGAGCCATGATGCGAGGAAGCGGTTGAGATGCACGTCTGAGAGGGCTTTGTCTTGAGGAGATAGCGAGGCTTCTCCTTGAGCACTTCGCAGTTTGGACTGCAGTTCTCGCACCGCTGACACAAAGTGCGCAGCCGATATGACTTGACCATCTTCCGTGGGCATATGAGTCTTGAAGGCTGCTGCGGTATCGGCTACGCCAAGTGTCGTCTTTGCAGAGGCCAGGAGTTCCTTCAGTTTCGTTTCAATGCCACTCGTAGACTGCCGCTGCCGCACCCACGCCACTAGTGAAGGTAAATTCACCACACCGCTGTCTCCGACAATCCGCGCCACTAGCAGCTTCGCATCTCTTAACTTGAGGCGCCCAAAAGTGCGTGGGCACAAGCTCTGAAGGCCCTCATGCAAGTCCACCCCTCGCACTCGACCGTCTCCATGCCGATCCAGCAACCGTGCGAGGTCTTCAAGGGACCTTCCCCGGTCTTCCAATGCGGTCAAATCCTTCACCAGTGCTGCTTCTGCTTTCGCTACCGTGGGCACGTCCAGCAATTGCAGGAGCTTGCCTGCGTACATGACGCGACCTTTGCGGGTCTCGTCGCGAAAGCGCTTCGACAAAGTGAGCAACTCGGCGTAGGTCACGGCGGATGGATCGTCAGTGGTCGCGATAGCAGGGCGGAAAGGTTCACTTCTTGAAGCAGTAGAAAGATGAGAGGAGCGGTTGGAAGTGACTCCCCGCAGAGCATCGGTGACTTCACTTCCTCGCTCGGTCAAAGGCCTCGCTCGCTTCCGCACGCTCGGGCGTTTCTTGGCACCATCATCCTCATGAATAGGCAAGCCAGCTGCTGATGTCGTTGCGGCATTCGCCGAGGTGGCGAGGCGCCAGTTGACGAGGGCACCTTGAGGCACGAGCTTGGGAGGTGGCACATGTGAAGCAGCTCCTGGTTGATCCCCTAGCCCCTGCTCCCCATAGCAGCAGGTCGCCACTTGCAAGAGGCCTATTGTGGTCCCTACAGGCGGCATTCCACTGTGCAGCTCCACCGTTGCGTTGGCTTCATCGGTCCCCGAAGGTGCCACCACGTCGTACTCAAAGGCTCGCTGCACCACCGCCCTGCCCTGGCGCATGAATTGGTGCAGAGGCAAGGCGACGGTGCCCAGCAACAGGAGGGAGTCCGCGTCCCAGACGTCGAGATACATGGTGCGGTGCGAGAGGTACTCGAACACCTCGCGGGCTTCGCCCCCCGTCACGGTGCACGCGTCAAAGACAATCTTTTCGTCGGGCGGAAGGCCCACTTCATCTCGAGAATGCATGCGCGCACCAGCTCCACCATTGTTACCGCTTTCCACCACCAATAGCCGTGGCGTAGCGTTGCTCACTGCGCCTCTCGCCTGCGCCACGTCAAGTTTGAGGGTCATGCGCCCGCTGCGCACCGGTGGTCGGTCGAAGAAGCGGTACGAGATCGAGATGGCAGCGGGCAGAGCACTGCCTCGGTCAGGGGCGCGGTAAGCGGCAAAGCGAAGGGTAAGCACCGAGCGGCACCGAGGGTCGCTCATTTCCACCGACACGTCAGCGCTGAGGGTGTCAGCTGCTGTGCCTGACAGATCTCCTGTTTGTTCTTGTGGCAGTGGCCCTCCCCATTGTGACGATGCTCCAAGCCGCGCACGCGACGCACGAGACAGCTGCTGACCTGAGGAGGCATGGAAATGGTTCTCTGCCTGTGAATCACCAAACGGAATAGCACCTCCACCGCCATATGGCATCCTGTTCTCTGTTGGCCCCTCTATTGACTGGCTGCGGTGGCCGCTGCCACCACCTGCTGTGCGCCCATTGGTCAAGAGTGCGGCACCAAAGGTAGATGCCTGGCCTGGCCGTGCCACAAAAGTTTGATTTCGCGCTGAAGTTGAAGTCTCGGCAAGTATTGGGGCTGATAGAGTGTGCGCAAACAACGACGAAGGATCTGCAGAAGCTAACCCTCCCCTGTTGGAGTGCATCATCAGTGCGTCCGCCAAGTCATCGTCTCTGCCTCGCGTCGCATCAAAGCTCACTGCCGGTTGTGTGCGGTGGTACCGAGGGCGTGGGCTTGGGGCTGGAGAGGGGGCAGTGTCAAGACTGGAAGGTGACGATGCAGGCTCTTCTTTTTCTTCAGGTCGAGTTGTGGAGCGGCGAGGTGACTTCTCAGTTGGGCTACGGTAGCGGTGGCGGTCGCGGCGGCGGCTTGACTTCTTCTTTTTCTTCGTTGCAGAACCATGGGAAGACTCGCTCTCCGCGCCGGAGTGGCTGATCTCAGAAGCTGAGCTTGACTCATTGTCATCATCATCGCCCTCTTTCTCTTCTCCGCCGCTGCCATCGTCGTCGCCGTCGCTCTCATTGGCTGGATCGCTCGGGGTCTCATCAGCCACAGCAGCTTGACCTGAAGCATTCTCTCCGCTACTACGACTGCTGCTACGGTAGGCCTCTCTTGCTTCGCACTTGAACTTCACCAACCGCAGGGGCTTGTCTGGATCTTCCATTCTTTGCCCGTCGAACAAGTCATCCGAGCCAGGCAAGGGCCACACCAGAGGCTTCTCCGGCAGTTGCGTCGCCAACATCCGAGTGGCTTCATCTACCTGCAGCGCAAGCGTAAATCGCCCCGATTTCTCGTCACAGGGTGAATTGAGGGCGCGGCCGTCACTAGTGCCGCGGAGGCGCAAGAGCTTGCCGTCAAAGGGCAAGAAATGCGCGGCCCCCACCACGATGGTCGCACGAGCAGCGTGTCTAGTCAAGTAGTCGTCACGGTCTCCCGGGTCTGGAAAGATGGCAGTGAGGTCGCCGCTGCTGCCTGCGGGCAGAGGCACCCGCAAGCCGTTCTGTTCGGGCCGCACCACATACTCGAGGAACGCCACAAGAGCCATCTGCTTGTGGCGGCTGAACCCCTTCAGAGTGACGCTTGCGTGGCGGTCTTCTTGAGCTTTGGCGGAATCCTTGCCCTTGATGGCAAACAACTCCGTGGCTGGCGCTTGGTTCCCTTCGCTCTCCGAAGTGGTTCTGTCACGCTCGCCCAGTCGAATTACAGCGCCATCGACTACTTGGCGGCTGTTGTGCACCACAAAGCGCAACCGGCGCTCCAGGACTTGGAATCGGATGGTTTGAGGCTCCGACAGTCGCACTAAACTCAGCGCAGCATCCTTTTCGGCGGCCGTGGCCATGGGCCGTTTCGGGTAGATTCGCTTCAGAGCTTCCAGCGGCCTTTCGTCCCGCTCCAGAGACCAGTCAAAGCTGCGCCGCAGCGCTACCTCCATTTCAGCGCAGTCCTGCACACGCACCAGAGGTTTGGACACTTCTAGCTCTAAGGTAGGCTGAAGGTGCACCCCTCGAGCGACCGCAACCGCTGATGCAAGATCTTCGCTGTCGCCCCCAGCGCTGTCATCATCGTCATCGTCAAGCCGAGCTTTGCGCCTTCGAAGCTTCTTTCGGCTCTTGCTCACAGTCCCACCACTGGCAGTGTCCACCACTGAATGCCCAAACGCGGCTATTCTGCGGTGCTTCTCACCGGCTGCGCGCCGAAGTTGCAGTCCCGGCACAACGTCACTCGAGCCCACGAGTTCATTCTCGGCAAAGAGCGAGCGAGCCTTGAGCAACGCATGGTGCGTCACGAGTTGGTACCGCAACACTGCGGCAGCAGATGTGGAGGAATTCTCCTCCTCTAGGGAAGCCAAAACTTCATCGAGCGAAGCTTTGCTGTCAGCGGCCAGCAGCGACCGAGGCGTGCCCTTGAAGACACGCGCCGTCAGATACGCCCCACGCGCCAGCAGCTGGTCGGAGGATTCGCCCTCCTCTCGAGAATCCACCGAAGGGATCCCACGGCGACCAAACGGCGAAGGCTGGAGCACCGTCCACCCGCAGGCAAAGGAGTCGACGGCAATGTTGAGCTCTGGGTTGGTTTCTGTTGCCACCAGCTCCACTAACACGCAGGTGCGGGGGTCATCGATGTAAGTGTACCAGTTCACCACCTCGTTCAACGTCACGCCGTAAGCTCGAAAGCTCTCGTCACCCTTTCCACCTTCCTTCTGCGCAGCGCCAGCGCCACTCTGCCAGGTGCTGCCAAAGAAGCTCCGGGTGGGGAAGTGAAAGAACGACACCGTGACAGAAAAGTCGAGGTGGTTGCCGTGTGCCTTGATGCGCTGAAGCACGCCTCGGTGCAATGGCCAACCCTCAACGCCCTGTAGTACCAAGGAAAACGCCGCCGGCTGTAGCGGAAAGAGGAGGCAGGCCACACAAAATATGATGGATAAATGATCAACAACTAGCAACTGGTGAACTAGCGTTCGTCTTTTTCGGCCGTAGCTATAGAAGCTCACCGGATCGCCCCGCGTTTTCACTTTGTTCACATGGCCATCAGGGAGGTCGGGGAGGTCTAGCTGCATCCGTCGCGTAACTAGTTGTTTCCTGAAGTTGACGAAATTGAGCAAAAAAAACACATAAAACAGTGCCCCTCAAATAGAAGTCCAAGTAAGACTATCGGCTCACCAGGTCCTTTGCTGTTGCATTTGTCGCGAGAGGCGCCGCTCGAGGCCGAGCTGCCGGGGCGTCTTGTTGTCGCGCCCCACGCTCTCATTGTCGTCATCTTCATCACCGCGGGGCATTCTAGATGATTACAATGCCTATATGTATACTTTTGAACCAAGATTTGTGTCTCTAGCGTCGCATGGCTTAAGGCCCTCCTGCTTGCGCCTTCACCTTCCTTGGCAGTTAAATTTTCTGTTTGCTTGTGTTAGCTCGACAAAATCCCCCAAGAAAGGGGTAATTCGTACCACTTGGCTACCACACGGCAACTGTTATATCGTTATATCTCATTAGAGCATGGTCGAAGTGGTCGTTGTTGGCTCTTGCTTGTTGTTGGGTCGTTGTGCATTTTGCCACAATGGCATCGGAGAATGATGACAACTCCAGGCGAGACCACTCAAGAAGGCTGGAGACTGTGATTGAAGCGCATCGGCGCAGTGCAGGCGAAGCCGATGCGTTGATAGAGAGCCTTGTGTCGCCCTCATGGGGTGTGAGCGAAGGCCCGCACGACAACACAGCAGACCCGCTCTATGCCACAGCCGATCGGCTCCTTGCGCAGCTCCCCGGTGGCCTAGCTGCTGTGGGACCTCCACCAGCGCCAAAGCGCCAGGGCCGTGATTTGCGTCGAGTTGTGCTCAGGCGAGGCGTTCAGCTTCTCTCAGTAGGGCTGGTCCGCTTAGCGTGGTGTCGGCTGAAAGCAGCAGTGCATCAACGGGCGCGGCAGATTAGAGGCGTCCGCTCAACGATTGCTGTGCATCGTTCCTATTGGACACGTCGACAGGCAGCAGCATTCAGATTATGGGATACTTCAAAAGGGAAACTTCAACCTCAGATCGAGGTAAAAACTTGTTTTTTGTGACACGTGTTCTCGTTGAGTTTGCAACAAGACGCTGCCTGTTTTTTAACGGTGTCCTTCTACAGGCGGCCCATGAGTGGAAGCAAAAGGCTGGAGGGCTGCGCATAATGGCTGTGCTGAAGTTTAATGCTCGCTATCGCTTAGGAAATTCCATGGAGAGATGGCGTGAGAGCATTGGGGGAGGATATGTGAGCCGAGCGATGCACCAGGCGATAATACAAGAGCATGCTACCAAAGTTTTGGAACTCGAGGTAAATTGACGAGAGCAAAATGCGGATAGAATGGCTTGCTATGTTACCTACTCAATTATTGAGCTCAATGAGATTTGTTGTTGCACTGTTGCCAGACCTCGCTCGCGGATTTACGAGTTTTATCAGAAGAACGCGAGTGGCTTTCGTCGGTCCTCACCAAGCAGCTGGTTCGAGAGGAGGACAAAGCCAACAAGCTTCAGAAAGAGTTGAGCGATTTAGAAACGCAGCAGCGACTCCTGCGCGCCGAAGTAGCCGTTCCACAGTGAGTTGACCTCTCGTTTGAGTTCTTTGGGTCGCTTTCTGTGACTGTACGTGACAGTCTAGGAGCCTCCTCAACATGCTCTCACTTGTTGTCTGACCATGTGCAATCGTGCGTCCTTCTTGACATTTTTTCTCCCCATAACCAGAGAGCCTGGCAGCGAGGTAGGCGCCCCAGGCACTCGCAAACGGCCCTCACGGCTCGCCCTCGAGGCTGTCTTCAGCTCGGCCAGCCCTTTACCTGCCGGCGCCATGCAACTTCTCTCGCATCTCGAGGGAGAAACCGAGGCGGCAGGGGTGCTGTTGGGAAGAGAGTCGCAGGCACAGGTGCAACAACAGCCGCACGTGCAGGCGCAGGCGCAGCAGCAGGCAGTTCAGGTACCACAGGTGCCACAGGATCAGCAACAGCAGCAAATGCAGCAAATGCAGCTACAGGCAGGGTTTGCCGCTGGCTGGGCTGCAGCGCACTCGTCTCTGACTGAGAAAGCTGGCCTACCTAGCCAACCGCCAACACCACTGCAGCTGGAGGTGCCAACGCCATCGCACCATCGAGAGGCTCCTCATTCACCGCAGCCACCTCCTTCTGCGTCCTCCCCGCTGCCGATGCAACCTACCGAGCCACACACAGACAGGCGGTCAATTATTCCACAACCACCGAGCCGGCACGAGGACTACCGAACTTCAACGAGCGGGTGGAGCGAGCAGCTCGAACCGACTCGGCTCGGGCACACCTTCAACGCGTCCTTCGGCGCTCCGATGAGCAGCATGTCTGCATTCGAGTCGCCGGCGCCCACGCCAAGTGCCGCCCTGCGCAAACTGTCGGACGCCACCGTGGTCGCCAAGCAAATCGCGTCAGACGCCCCCACCCAGGCCTTGTTTGCGACCTACGCTGAGCCTCTGCGCAGCTTGTTCGGGCGCTTCGCGAGCAAGCGAGTACAGGGGGAACTGCTCTTGTCGGAAAACGGCTGGCTTCGGCTCACGAAAAGTGTCGGCCTGAGCCCATCGCTCGTGTCCTCCAAGTCGCTCCGGCACTTCGCCATGTGCACCGGCGGGGCCGACGCCGCGCTTTCTTTTCCCCAATTCCTCACTGGCCTCGGCCTGTGTGCCATTTACGTGCACCGCAGCCACCAAGACGCCTGGAGCCTGCGCGAGAAAGTGCTCACTCTCTTTGCGGGCTTCAAAAACTGCCCCGCCATTGCTGCAGTGCCGTCGCAGTGCGTAGGCCCGCGGGTAGAAGGGTTCCTGTGGCGCCTCTTCGACCATTTCAGCAGCGCGTCCAGCGCCACGAGCCGGCAGAAAGGGCCCAAGAGCCTCAGCAACTGGGGGTGGGCCAAACTGGTGCGGGAGCTGAAGGTGAGCCACTGCGACGCGCACCCCGACGTGATGTTTGGCCGCCACGCCACGAGGGGCAAGCTCTCCTTCGAGGCCTTCGTGCACGCCATGACCGACTTGGACCGACTCATTGCCCACGACCGGAACGGCGGGCTCAAGGGAGGAACCATAATACCTGGTAGTGCGTCAGCGAGAAGAAGCCCTCCGCTGTCGCCGCGGCCGCACAACCAGGAAAATGCTGCTCCTCTTACAAATGTCTTGAGCGAAGTGACTTCAACCACGGGCTTCCTCGCCTCAGCTGTTGCTAGGGGCCGCTGAAGTGTGCTTCAAATTTAAACCCCAAGAGGGGCGCTGTAGCCATCGTCCGAACCTCTTGGATTTTGAAAAGGCCCTTGTAGACAAGCTTGTATTTTTATCTGGATGTACTAACTCGACTGCGGTCTCAGTGGCGCAAAGTGACGAGCCGACATCGACACCCGGCCATCCGGTACCATGTAAGCTGTAAGCTAGGTTAGGGGCTGGGGTTAGGATTCAGGATTTCCTCATGAGATTCTGCGGGAGTTTTCACCAATCAGCAATCAGACGCAGCTTTCGCGACGGGGATTTGGCAGTGCCAGTGTCTTAGCGTGGCCTGGAGTTGTGGATCTTGAGCCGCTTGGTCAATAGGGGGTTCGGCGTTCCGATTCCGGGTCGCTCGGTAATTCGGAATTCGGAGCCATGATCAATACGATCAGAGAAGTGGGATTTTCTTTCTTGGCGAGCGAGCAGAATCGAAAGGCCGCAGCGAAGATGGCTGCTTCAGTTATAGTCCCTTTCGATGTTATGCGGGCCGGATGTGCTTCGGCGACGGCTGCGTCATCAATTCATCAGCCATCTGTCGACTGTTCGGTTCTTGGGCATCCACCAAGATCGCTGATTGGTCCGCGCGTGAGCGGAATCCTCGTAGTACTACAGATCACCCTGTAGACGACGCCCCGCGCCACTGCTGCTCTTCTCCCCCCTGCAGTGTCACTTGCTCGCATACTACCTTTTGACGCATTCAGCAACACTATGGCGCGGAAACCAAAGGCTCCAGGTTTCGTTTCGCGTGCTCGCGTGCTCGCGTTGTTCACGTGCGCGTGCGGAGGCTACAAAATTACTTCACGCGTGAAATAAGCGAGATATGTGATTTGCGTCTAGGTCATTTCTAAGTGCAAATATAAATCACTTCGATATCGTTGAAAATTCACTTTCCAAGTGATTTGCGCGTAATTTAAGCGGAATTCCTAACCTAGCGGAAATTGAAACCCGCAGAAATCGGAAAAATCGTGGAAATACCGCGTAAATTTCACGTGAAGTGAAATTCTTAACCCTTTCTCTCGCTCGGCGCTCGGAAATCCCACCGAAACTGAAATCTCAGTCCTCAATCCTGCATGCCTGCATGTTGGCATGTTGCTGATAGCGCTGCACGCTGCTCTTGGGTGTTGGGAGGAGGAGTAGACTAGTTAGTACGCACCCAAGAACAAAGAAAGGCGAGTGCACAGCAGTCACAGAGGCACATAAAGTATTCACTTGAGCTGCATGTGCGCTGGCAAATTCGCTCCAGAAGGCCAATTGAGGCTCCAACTGGCAACCTAGGTTCGGTTTCCCGCGGGAAATTCAGCGGAATGGGAAATTTGTACCAATCAGACGTGATTTCCGCGACGGGGATTTAGCAGTGTCTTTATGACTACGGCACGGAAATTCCGCGGAAGACCCGCGGAAATCCCGCGGAAATACCACGTGAAGTGAAGTCTTTAGCCATCGCGCGGGAATTCCGCGGAAACGGGAATCTTAACCCTGCTGACAACTGCAACTAGCGCTTTTCCTCCGAAGAAGTCGGTGGGGCTGAGTGCCTAGTGCACTTAGTGCTTAGTGCTTAGTGCTTGTTGTTCGTGTGTCATGTCCCAGGTCCACGAGGCGTTTCTCCGGGCTATATTTGCACCAGAGAATCGCCTTATTGTTTTTCTCAGGTGCCGGGCTTCAGCCGATCTCCGATCTCAGCATCGCCTGTCCTCTTTCTCTTTCTCGCTAACGAGGTATGGGTCACGTTACACGTAGCAAATGCCTAATATTAAATTTTATGCAATTTAGCCATACTTATACGTGAATACATGTGGTTATGGCTATATGGGCTATATAAGACTACTTAAGATGTGGCATGTATTGGTGAATAGATTACGTCTGTAACCTGCAGAATGAGGCCGGGTTCTCAACCAGCAGAAGGACATCGAGACCCACCACTACACTAAACCAATCACTGAAGCATGTTTTGTACTTCTTGTTTGCTGTTTCGCTGTGCCCATTATTTTAGCGCGGAGCTCAAAGGCCGAGTGCGCCCTTTCTTATCCGGTTGGTTCCGAGAAGCAGCAAGGCGCTTCTCAAATCGTGTTGTAACTGTGTGTACTTCGTCGTCAAAATTGCTCTCATGCGCCAACCCAGGGCCGCTCCAGCCAACTGCGTCTAAGTCTGTGTCGTTCTCAACACATAAAGAAAGGTGCTCGGTGCTTCCTAATTCAATATCTTCTTCATCGTCATGGTCGTCAAGGGAGTAAATCATTGGATTCAAGTGCCCATTCGAGCCTGCTAGACTCTCACTCAACTTCTCCTTGAAATTTGGCAGCCGTGGAGGCAACATACCATTCCTCATTTCATTCGTCTCGGCTCGTGCTTTAGATACTGTTGCTGGTGCCGCTGCAGGGTGCGGGCAAACATCATGCAAGGGTAGCAGAGCCAGCAGCTGCTTCGTTTGAGCAGGATACTGTTCTACTTCACGCCACGCCAACAGCTTGACCTCGAGCGCGGTCTCGATAGAAAGCAGTGTTCGATTCTGCTGGGCTCCTCTCGAGAAGTGCTCTTGGAGAGCACGCCGTGCTGCGTGGGTAGTGGGACCACGGGGGTTCTTAGCCTCAGCCTCCTTGATAATCGATTCAAGCTCTTGCACGATAGCCTCGTCTCTTTTATTGATGTTCTTGTCGCATTCCTGAAGACTTCGCCTCGCTTTGAGCCATGCAGACTTAGTATGAGCAGCAGCGCGCTTAGCAGTAGATGCAGCAGCGTTCGCTACTGCCTGAGCGCCTCGACGACCTGGTGCTTCTACTGTGAAATCGGCCGCCGCTGCGGCAGCCTCAGCGGTTTTCAATGCGGGCAGGGCTGCATTGGCACAAGCTTCTACTTGTAGCACTGTTTGTACACCTTGGTGAAAGCGATGCATGAGGGCAAGCCGAGCAGCCAGCAACGGTCGGCGTACCAAAGCGGCGGAAAAGGTGCTTTCATTCAAGCCACACAACACCGGTAGAGCCCCCATTTGTGCCGCTCGAATGAGTGAAGCATGCGCCTTGTCTACCGAATCACAGGAATCCTTACTGAACGATAATACTGCATCGTTAGCCGTGGCTTGACTCACAGCGTTACTACTATCCGAAATCACCTGCGAGGGTGCTGCGATGCCCATAAGGTCGTCGATTGCGAAGACTTGACCATGGCTTATGGCCAAGTGCGGTGCTTTAGTAGCACTCGCGGACTGCGGAGACGACAAGTGTGCTGCTTCGGCATCCGCCATTTGGGTACCATTGCCATCAAGGTGACACGACACATCCGTCGTTGGAAAAATGCTAAAATTCGGCAGGTTTGGGTGAAATATAGACTCAAGATCAGCCTCATCCACCAGGCCCTGGCAATTTGAGGAGGTGCACCATGCAATGAGATCAGAAGGAGTCACGAAACCATCGCGGTCTTTGTCCAGCTCCTTGAACCAGCTTTGAAGAAGGGCCTATGCTTCAAATGGGCGTGGCAACTCTTGCCTGATTTCATCGATGAACATTGGCGTAAACACTGCCTGATCCTCCGCAGCTGTCACCGCAAATGTGCTATTGTCTTGCGCAGGTCCTGCGGTGCCCGTAGCAGCACTGGTGGAGTGCTGCTTCTTCAAGCGTTCGTCTTGTTTGTCTTTCATAGCTTTATGAGCAGCTAAGCGCTCACGCATCGTCATTCGCTTGATTGATGTAGCGGAATTGTCAGCAGCAGCCTTTAGTGACAATTCATCAGTAGCTCCTTGATTCGCTCGACCGGTTGCAGTGGATTTAGTTATTGCAATGTTTTCGTGCGTAGGTCCTTCAATATCAAAAGTAGTAGTAGCGGAATGCTCTCCCTTGTGGCGTCGGTCTTGTTTGTCTTTCATGGCTTTATGAACAGCTAACCGCTCGCGCAAAGTCATTCGTTTGATTGATGTAGCGGAATTGTCAGCAGCAGCACTCGAATGTGAAGAGTCGGCGCTAGTAGCTGCTCGTTGTGCTTTCCGTTCGAGCGGTGAGCGTACTCCTGCTGCACTTGTACGAAACAATACAGCAAACTTAAAAATTTCGATGATTTGGTCGGCTTAGTAGCTGTCGCAGCGCTTCTTGGTCCAGCAGTTGGCCTGTATCAACGTCACTCTCAGCCGACAAGGCATTCGAAACGGTGCTGCAGTTGGCTTGATCGTTTACCAAACACTGTACGTCATTCAAGCTCAATTTTTCAATGTTCGCATTCAATCTCAAATACCTCAGAACATCCTGCGCGCCAATGTAACCACGGCCTGTGGCATCAAGTGCACGATACACTAACGACACCATGGACTCTTCTTCAGCGTAAACTTCGCGGTAAGCACTTGTCAAACGGCACAGTTTGAGTTTTGCCACACATATGCAGGCCTTAGTCATACTTTCTGATGGCAAGACAGCCCACTTAGCGCCGATGTTTTTTATAGTAGGCATGCATCTGCTGCGCGATTCATAATCATCTCGGTGCCCGCCGCCAGCACTGAAGTCAAGCACAGCGGCCTGTGTACACAGTTCCGCTGCCAGCATAGGATCGTCTTGGAGTACTTCGTGAAAGTCCCATGGTCTTAGCCCGGGCAACTCTTTCTCAGTTCTTTCCGTTGGCTCCAATAATTTGGATTGATGCTGCATTGCAATGGCTCCTTCTTGAAATGTGGAAAAGGTGGTAGTGTCTTTGACTGCGGCAGCCTTGGCGCCAGGAAGGAGCAAGGCTCGCACGAAATCGTCTTCTGAGCGGCCCAGTGGGAGCATTCGACGCCACAAGCGCAAGTCTGCTGCCGTGATCCGCCCATCAGAGTCTGAGTCTATGCGGTTGAACAAGCCTAAAGCATCTTCGTACTTGAAAGGTGAGCCTTCTTTTAAACGGCACGGAAAGACAGTGCTGTCATCAGAAAATACCGGCGAAGACCAGTCAAAGGCAAGCATTGGAAAGAAAGCTAAGCACGAAGCGAAACCTTCCATGCTCAGCACGTCAGATTTAACGCCGTTGACTGTAGTGGACATCTCAAGTTGAACGGCGCCCACATCGGACCTGCTGCGTCCGTTCGAATCGTCATCGGTGGCGGAGGAAGCCAAGTCCACAAAGGCTGAGGTTCCTGCGCGCAGGAATGCAAACATCTCTTGAGGTAAGAGTGCATATGATAACGTGTCGAGACCGCGGCCGCTACCCCGTCTAATCTGAGTAGTCGCAGCTGCCTACTGCTTCAGCGAGCGACCAAGATCTCCAGCGCAGAGATAACTGTCACGATTTATATCGAGGGCTTGAAACATTGAGTGGATCGTGTCGGGGCTAAAATATGTGGGTGTATACTGTGCTTGAACGATGCGACGGCTCTCACTGAAGAAGAGAAGAAATCAAATAGTCGATCGGATAGCAGAAGGTTAGATAAGGACGCAGTATTAGTTATCGGCATAGAGGAACAAATGCACACACCAAACGCACCTTTTTTTAGTACTTGTGTACACAGATGGAACCACAAATGACTCGTTTGTGCCGCATTGTTATCCCCACGCATACCATCGCCACGATTACAAATGCAGCAACCAAAAGCCCAGTTGAAGCGGCCAACAACGAGGCCTACGTACAAGCAGCCAAGCAGTAGTTGGTTATTGTAATTATGCGTGTACACAAGTAAATCGTTGGCTGCACATCTGACGAAAACAAATGTAACACTATTCTCCTGTATGTAATGCGCTCACATTAGATCGCTTAGATGGTTCAGGTGTTGGGAGGTGCTGCGAGGAAGGTGTAGATGGCACCGGCGTAGATCCTTGCGAAGGCATCAAGGAGGGCACCAGCGATGGCAGAGGCGTCGGTGTTGGCGTAGGCTGAGTGGAAGGCGCAAAAGATGGGAGCGGCGTAGGTCCTAGCGTAGGCAACGCGGAAGGAACTGGAGTTGGCAGAGGCGTCAGCGTTAATGTTGGCAAGGTAGAGGGGGGCAAAGATGGCACTAGTGTAGGTGCTGGTGTGGGCTGCGCAGAGGGGGAAAGCGAGGGAGCTGGAAAGATACAAGCAAGTTGATGAAGAGTCAGGCGCAAAAAAAAAGAAGAGCAGAGAAAAATGAAATAATGAGTATTCTTAATTGTAGTATTACCAGCGTTTCGCAATACGTCTGCTCCAAATTGATCACATACACAGCGCCTGTACCGCTGACCCCATCATCATCACCGTAGGCTCCAACCGCCAAGTCCATCACGCCATCGCCGTCGATATCACCAAGTGCGGCTGCTGAATGGCCGAGTCTATCCCAGGCGCCGAGCGTGTAGAATGAACTGAAATTGCCGTATAACATGGAAATCTTTTGGGCATTTTTAATTTTACCATCACTTGCGAGGAAAAGAACATACACTGCACCAGCATTCAAGCCTCCATCATCGTCATGGACGGTGCCCACTGCCATGTCCACCGCACCATCGCCATTAAGATCGCCCAGCGCTGCGACCGAGCTGCCGAAATGGTCTTCCGCTTCGAGGGTGTAGAAGACATTCAAGTCGCCATACAGCATGGATAGCTTTTGGGCCTTCTTGACATGTTTATTGCTCTTCAAGAAGAGCACATAGACCGCGCTCACACGAGTACCTCCGTCGATGTCTTTGTAGGAGCCCACAGCCATATCCACTTCATCGTCACCGTCAAGGTCGCCTAAAGACGCGATCGTGTTACCGAACTTGTCACCCGCGACGAGGGTGTAAAAAGAGCTGAGGTCGCCGTATAGAGCGGAAATCTTTTGAGCACCTGTGACGTTTCCGGTGGTATCTAGAAAAAGTGTGTACACTGCTCCAGCATCAGTACCCCCGTCGTCGTCCTCGTATGCGCCTACGATCAACTCGATAATTCCATCGGAATCGATATCGCCGAGTGACTCTAACGAGTGGCCAAATCCATCTTTTGCATCAAGGGTGTAGAACGTGCCGAAATTGTTATGGTTCATAGAAACTTTTTGCGCTGTTTTGACGTTGTCATCAGAATTGAGGAAGAGCACGTACACTGCTCCAGCATCAGCGCCTCCATCATCGTCCAGAAAGGCGCTCACAGCTAGGTCTCTTATGCTGTCACCGTTGACGTCGCTCAGCGCCGTCACGGCTAACCCGAAAGAATCATACGAGTTGAGGTTGTAGAAGAAGTTTAAATTGCCGTACAACTCAGAAACTTTCTGAGCTCCTTCAACGTTTCCGATTGTGTCTAGAAAGAGCACGTATACTGCACCTTAATCAGTTCCTCCATCATCATCACGATATGATCCTACGGCCAAGTCCCCCACTCCGTCACCGTTTACATCACCAAGAGCCGCTATCGAGACGCCGAAATAATCTAAAGTGTCAAGTGTGTAAAATGTGCTGAAGTTACCGTACAGCATGGATATTTTTTTAGCATCTTTCACCGCTCCATCTGTAAAGCACACTGGCGGGTTCGGTTTCGGGAGAAGTGAGGTCGTTGAGCTCGAAGCCCAAGCGTCAAATACTGTATCGGTAATGGATGTTCTTGTACTGAGAAGCCAGTCGGTATCTTCTGCAGCAGACGATCCTACTAGATCAAGCAACGCTACCCAAATAACCAAGCTCCCACCGAAAGTGGTAGGCAAGCTCAGAAAGGACAAAACGCGGAAGAGGGTTGAAGACATACGAAGTAAGTGAGCAATGACTATGTGGGTGACTCCAAAGGTGAGCAATAGGCGCAAGGGTCGTTGAGTCGTTGAGGGTAGG
>Ga0307931_1000352_pt1 | contig 27935 bp, 26 predicted proteins | sample OrgLakmetageno47_FD_201816 | JGI IMG/M metagenome (GOLD analysis project Ga0307931, IMG submission 201816) | Saline water microbial communities from Organic Lake, Antarctica - #47 | ecosystem: Environmental > Aquatic > Non-marine Saline and Alkaline > Saline | place: Antarctica: Organic Lake...
CGCTTCGGACAGCAACGATTGTGCCGACGCATGCGTGGAGGCGGCCAGCAGCACGCGATCGCAAGAGGGCGCTGTCGGGATCGACAGGCGCAGCCTGCTCGTCGGGAGCATTGCCGTGGCGGGCGCAGGCACGCTCGCTTCCGGCATTCGCGCCTCGGCGGCGCCCACGGACGAGGGCCGACCGCGGCATGTGGTCGAGCGTTACCCGGATGACGTCTGGCGCGTCCACGACGAGCGCTTCCGGAAATACATGATCGGCAACACGCAGCTTTATCGCGAATTTCAGGGGGCCATGTGGGCCGAGGGGTCGGCTTGGAACATGGTCGGCCAGTATGTCGTCTTCTCGGATATTCCAAACAATCGGCAACTGCGTTGGGACGCCACGACCGGCGCCGTGACTACTTTCCGCAGCCCGTCTAACTTCTCGAATGGCAATACTTTCGATTTCCAGGGGCGGCAGTTGACCTGCGAGCATTCGACCTCGCGGCTCGTGCGGTATGGATGGGGCGATGGTCCGGCCGAGGTATTGGCCGACAACTTCGAGGGCACACCCTTGAACGCTCCAAATGACGTCGTCGTTCATCCGGAAGACGGTGGCATCATCTTCACCGACCCGGGCTACGGCCAGCATTGGTGGTACGAGGGTGGCGTGCGCGACCTGCTACTGCCGACCAGCATCTACCACTTGGATCCGCAGACGGGAACGCTCGCGCGGCTAACGAACGAGATCTTCAAGCCGAACGGCATTGCGTTCTCGCCGGATTACCGGACGCTCTACGTTGCCGATACCGCGCCGACCCACCATCCGGGCGAGAAGGCACGCATCCTGGCCTGGGACCTGCAGGACAACGGTCGGCGGCTCACCAATCGGCGGGTCTTCGTCGAAGTCGATGCCGGGTTCCACGACGGCATCCGCTGTGATCGCGACGGCAATGTCTGGGCCGCGACCGCGTTCGGGGGCGAGGGCATCGACGGCGTCCATTGCTACGCGCCGGACGGCACGCGCCTCGGCCAGATCGTGATGCCTGAGGGGTGCGCGAATCTCTGCTTCGTCGGGCCACGTCGCAATAGGCTGTTCATATGCGGGAGTCAGTCGGTCTACACGCTCTATACTGCCGCGCAGGGCGCACATATCACCTGAGAGCACCGCGAACGACCGTTGAAAAGGGCTCCGCGTGTGCCGTCGCGGCGCGAGGTGCCTTCGGCGCATGTCCCCGGGCAGGCGGTAGTTGCGGCGGTGCACGATGGTAGTCTTCCGTAAGCGCGACGCAGCTTCCCTATGCGGCGAGGCTTGACGGATAAAGGGAGGGCAAAACATGGCTCGGACTGAAAGCAAGATTGATCTCACAGGGCTTTGCGCCGTTGTGACGGGCGGCGCACAGGGCATTGGCTATGCGGCGGCAGCAAGGATGCTGCGCTCGGGTGCGCAAGTGGCGCTTTGGGATATCAACGAAGGTTTCAATGACAAGGCAGTGGCAAGCCTATCGGCACTTGGCCCTGTGCAGGCTTTTGCCTGCAATGTGTCTGATTGGGCCTCAGTGCAGGCCGCAGCACAGGCCACAGAGGGCGCATTCGGGCGGATCGACATCTTGGTCAATAGCGCAGGGATTGCGGGGGCCAACACTAAGGTTGAGACCTATGACAACGCCGAATTTCAACGCGTGATGGATGTCAATCTGATGGGTACATATTACACCAATAAGACGGTGATTTCAGGTATGAAAGTGCGGGATTTTGGCCGCATCGTCAACATCGCTTCTATCGCGGGCAAAGAAGGCAACCCCAATGCCAGCGCCTATAGCGCGTCAAAGGCTGCTGTGATCGGATTTACCAAATCCTTGGGCAAGGAATGCGCAGGCCATGATATTGCGGTCAATTGCGTAACGCCCGCCGCCGCGCGCACGGCCATTTTCGATCAGATGACCGAAGAGCATATCAACTACATGCTGTCGAAAATCCCGCGCAACCGCTTTTTGGAGGTCGATGAAGCTGCCGCCATGATCACATGGTTGGCCAGCCGCGAGAATTCCTTCACCACTGCGGCTGTCTTTGATCTGTCAGGCGGACGCGCGACTTACTAAGGACAAGCGCAAAGATAACTGAATCGGATCGTGTGGTCGGTGCCTGCGGCGATATGACTCAGGCAGGTACGATTCCCTCTGGTGGCCGCAGGGATTACCGATGGTGGCATGATCGACCGGCACGGAATAGGAGAGTACCGCAAAGCGTGGGGCAGTCAGGTTTCCAGGGTATCCGGAATAGTCAATTTCGAATTGAATTACGCCTTGGTATCAGGGGATATCAACAAGACGCGGATTAAGTGCCCCACACTTTACGGTACTCTCCAAACATGCCCTCAAAGCCAATGACACAAGCGTCATGAATTATCCGGGCTAGGGTCGTTCGGCCCTTCATCATGCGAGCTTTCAACCATTTCCTGTGCTTGCGGCTTGGCGTGGCGTATGCGCGCATGAAGCGCGGCCTCGACGTGCCAATCCATGTGGGTGTCCACGCCGCCCCTGACGAGGTCCGTGATGTGCTGGTCGTCCATAAGCCGTCCCTCGCTGCCTGTTGCGCGGGCTTCACCTCGACAGGCGCGAGGACAAGACAGCAATGTGACAGATGTCAGGCCCTTCTCCCATTACACGAGCGCCGGGCGAGGTGGGAACTGCGCCGCGGCCCCAAGATTACGGGACTCCGCCCGTGAAAGGCCAGCGGTGCCAACCTGACAAAGCCGACGCCGCGCTTCACGGTGGCCCGCGCCTATCAGTCGCCGGAAACGCAGGTCTGGTCTTGGCGGCCAAGCCCCTTGACCTCGATCTCCATTCGGTCGCCCGGCTTGAGGAACCGTTGCGGTTTCATGCCCATGCCGACGCCTTCAGGCGTGCCGGTGGCGATGATGTCGCCGGGGACCAGCTTCATGAAGCGTGACATGTAGCTGACGATCTGGCGGACGGTGAAGATCATGTCGGACGTGTTGGACGACTGCACAGCCTCGCCGTTGAGCACGAGCTCCATGTCGAGGGCCTGCGGATCGGCGATCTCGTCGCGCGTGACCAGCCAGGGGCCGACGGGGCCGTAGGTCGGGGCGGACTTGCCCTTGATCCACTGGCCCATGCGCTCGATCTGGAATTCGCGTTCGGACAGGTCGTTGATCGTGCAATAGCCTGCGACGTGGTCCAGCGCGTCTTCTTCGGACACGTGGAGCGCCTCCTTGCCGATCACCACGCCCAGTTCGACCTCCCAGTCGGATTTGCGGGAATCGCGGACGATGACGATGTCGTCATTTGGGGCGTGCAGCGCAGACGTGGCCTTGGAAAATAGAATCGGTTCGGCGGGTTCGGGCGAATTCGTCTCGGCGGCGTGCCTGGCGTAGTTCAGCCCGACGCAGTAGAAGTTCGGCACCCATGCGAGGGCCGCGCCGATCCGCGTGTCGCCCGGCAGTTCCGGCAGCGAGGAGAGGTCGAGACCGCGCAGCTTGTCCAGCGCGTCGACCCCCACGGACGGCCCTGCAAGATCGTCGAGATGGCCGGACAGGTCGCGGATGACACCGCCTTCGTCGAGGATTGCGGGCTTTTCGGTGCCTTGCGGGCCGACTCGCATCAGTTTCATAAATTCTGGTCCTTTCCGTTCTTCGTGGGATTTGGAGTGACTCGCGCCGTCGTACCGGTTTCTTCACGCTGTTCGAAGAAATAGGCAACGTTCTGCATGAAAGCTTCCAAGTGGGTCTCGATTTCCGCAGAGATGCGCGCGGGCGCGCGCGCGTCGAGCCCGGCGAGGATCGCGTTGTGCTGGCGCAAGACCCGTTCGCGCGAACGTTTCTGCTTGGCCGACAGGTACCGCGCGCGCCACAGCCGCCCGAGGTAGGAGTCGTGGGTCTGTGCCAGCGCCGGGTTGTGCGAGGCACGGGCGATGGCGCGGTGGAACGCCATGTCGACTTCGAACGTATCGATCAAGTCTCGTGCGTTGTAATTGTGCTCCATCTCCTCCTGGATGGCGTGAATCTCGGTAATTTCGTCATCTGTGGCATTGATGCAGGCCAACCGTCCCGACAGCACTTCCAGCGCCTTGAGCACGGTGATCGCGTCGGTCACGTCTTTCAGCGTGGGGTCGGCGACGACCGGCGAGCGCGCCGGGCGCAACTGCACGAGCCCTTCCGTGACAAGAATTCGGACTGCCTCGCGCATGGGGGTTCGCGACACGCCCATTTCGGCCGCGCGGTCGCGTTCCTTGATGCGCGCGCCAGGGGCGAGGACGCCGCGAAGGATGTCGCGGCGCAGCCGGTCAGCAATGGATTCTGCGAGTATCTTGTCATTCATGGGCAATCGAGAGCCGCTCTTTCCGACCGCAACCAAGGGCTCCTCCGCTGATGAATTTTGGTATACCAGAATATTGATCCCTGCGTCGAGTAGCGTTATGACTAACGGTGAAAATGGTATACCCTTTCGCGAGCGACCGTGCAACTGAGCGCGAACCCAGTGATGCGAAGGGGCTTTGGGGAAACCCGAATATGACGTTGCGTGATGCGGGTGAGGCAGCTACCGTTGAAGTTCGAATGGAATACCAGTCGACGCAAGATGGGCCGCGAGCGGCCAAAAGGGAGGAACGATGCCTATCAAGAAAACACTTCTCGGCACTGCTCTTGGGGCAGTGATCGCCGTTCCGGCAGCCGCGCAGGATGTCACGATGCGCATCCAGTCGCATTATGCGCCTGAGCAGACATCGGGCCAGCTCGCGCAGCAGTTCGTGGACGACGTGGAAACGATGTCCGGCGGCGAGATCGACGTGGAGATGTTCTTCTCCTCCGCGGTCGTGAAGACGGTCGAGACGTTCGACGCCGCCGCGAACGGCATCCTCGACTGCGACATGACCGGCGGGGCGTACCAGACCGGCAAGAACCCCGCGTTCCAGTTCGTCGGCGACATCATGGGCGGCTATGACACGCCGTGGCAGCAATACGCCTGGCTTTACAACGGCGGGTTCGATGCGGCGGACAACCTTTACCACAAGTTCAACATGAAGCTCGTGGGCTGGTGGATCTACGGCCAGGAATCGCTGGCGTCGAGCACGCCCATAGCCGGCCCCGAAGACCTCGAAAACTGGAAGTTCCGCTCGCCCCCGGGCATGGAGACCGAGATTTTCGCGAATCTCGGTGCCTCGCCCATCGTCATGGACTTCACCGAGGTGTTCACCGCGCTTGAGACCGGGATCATCGATGCGACCGATTACTCGGGCCTGGCCAACAACGTGTCGATCGGCCTGTTCGATGTAGTGAACCACGCGACCTATCCCGGCTTCCACTCCATGCCGTCGGATCATCTGGCGTGCCGCCTGGACTGGTGGGAGGCGCTGTCGGACAGCCACAAGGCGATCATCGACACCGCGATGCAGAAACTCGCGTTCCAGACCGCGCTGACCTTCGAGGTGGCGAACGAGGAGGCTGCAGCGCAGCTGACGGACCAGGGCGTCGTGCTTCACGATTGGTCTGCAGAAGATCGCCAGACGTTCCGCGAGGCGGCGCAAAGCTCTTGGCAGGACTGGGCGACCAAGACGCCCGAGACCAAGGCACTCGTGGAAAGCCACATCGCTTTCATGACCAAACTCGGGCTGATCTCCGACGGATCCTGATCCGCTGAAAGACCTGCGACCTTCCGCCCGTCGGGCGGAGGGTCGTGCAAATCGCGCGGACGGGGGGAGCCATGCCCAAGAACAACCACACCGAGGTCGGGGTCGTCTGGCCCGTGATCTTCATCATGTGCCTCGGATGGACCGTCTGGTTTTTTCCCAGGTTCATCGTTGTCGTGGGCCTGGCCAACGACAACATGAACTCCGACTACGCGGCCGCGGGCGCCATTGACTACGCTTTCCTGGCGGGGCTTTGCGTCAGCCTTGTGGTCGGCACGATGAAGGCCAACGTGACGACAGGCGAGGGCACCCTGGAAAACCGGTTCGACAAGCTTTCGATCTTTCTCGGGCGGGTGACGATGCTGCTCATCGTCGTGCTGGTCGGCGTCATGTTCTACGAGGTCGTCGTTCGCTATGTTTTTGAACAGCCAACACTTTGGGCCAACGAACTGTCGCTCTGGATCGCCGGGTTCATCTTCTTGCTGGCGGGCCTCTACGCGATGCAGCAACGCAGCCACATTCGCATCTTCCTGCTTTACGATTTGATGCCGCGCCCCTTGCAGAATATCTGCGACGTGATCTCCACCGCGCTGATCTTCGTGTTCGCCTTCGCGATGATCTGGGGCAGCTACAACGAGGCGCGCGATAAGCTCATCCGCTGGGAGACGTTTGGCACCGCTTTCGATCCGCCGATCCCGGCGACGATGAAGCCTCTCATCCTGCTTCTGATCGCCCTCGTCGCCATGCAGGCCCTGATGAACCTGATCACCGACTGGAACAAGAAGGGGGTCACGCACAGCGTCATCGACGAAACCGAGGTCGAGGACATCATCCAGATCCAGAGCGCGCGCTCACATGAGCAAAGAACGCACGCGCATGAGCAAGGACAGCGCGACTGATGCTTGATATCGGCACCATCTCTCTCATAATCCTGTTCGTGCTGCTCTTTCTGCTCGCGATAGGTATGCCGCTCAGCTTTGCGTCTGCGGTGCTGGCGGTCGCGGTGCTTGTCATGCGCTTCGGGCCGGACCTGCTTTTCGCGAATTTCGGTACAGGGCCGCTCAACATCCTCGGGCAGCGAATATACGGGATCCTGACGGACTACGTTCTGATATCCATTCCGTTATTTATCTTCATGGCCAATCTGCTCGAACGGTCGGGCATCGCGGCTGAGATGTACAACTCGCTCAATGTCTGGCTTAGCGCGACGCGCGGCGGAATCGCGATCGTCACGTCGATCATGGCCGTAATCATGGCCGCAATGTCCGGCATCATCGGCGGCGAGGTCGTCCTTCTGGGCCTGATCGCGCTGCCTCAGATGCTCAGGCTCGGATATGACCGGAATCTCGCGATCGGGACGATCTGCGCGTCCGGATCGCTTGGCACGATGATCCCACCGTCGATCGTGCTGATCATCTATGGCCTGATCACCGAAACATCGATCAAGGCGCTATTCACCGCGTCCTTCCTGCCGGGGTTCATCCTCGCGTCGTTCTTCATCATCTACATCATCGTGCGCACGCAGCTGAACCCGTCGCTGGCGCCGCTGCCCGAACCCGACCCGGCCGAGCCGCAGGGCCGCGAGAAACGCGACCTTTTCCTGTCGTTCCTCACGACGCTGGTCGGCGGCTTCGCGACCGCGCTTTTCCTGCGCGCGATGTTCTTCACCGCCACCGGCCAAAACGTTGCGGCCGAAGGGGTGGACGAAATCGCCTTGGGCACCGCGCGCCACGCCTTGATCTTGGGCGTGATCCTCGCAGCGTGTGTGGCGCTTCAGCTTTTCGTCTTCGGCACGGAACGCTTCCAGCGCGGCTGGTCGATGGGCAAGGGGCTGGTCGGGCCGATCGTCGTCATCGGTGTGGTCCTGGGGTCGATCTATGGCGGGATCACCGGCATAACCGAAGCTGCGGGCATGGGGGTCATCGCCGTGGCGGTGATCGCCGCCTTCCGGGGCGAGATGACGATAAACCTTGTCTGGGAGGCTCTCAAGCGCACCCTGAAGTCTACCGGCACGATCATCTGGGTGACCATGGGTGCGACCGCGCTGGCGGGTGCCTATACCATCGCGGGGGGGCCAACCTTCATCGCCAGCACCATCACCGGCAGCGGGTTGCCGACCATGGGCATCATCCTGACCATGATGCTGCTCTTTTTAGTCCTTGGCGCATTCATGGACTGGGTCGGGATCGTGCTTCTTGTCATCCCGGTGTTCCTGCCGATCGTCCTGCGGCTTCCGGTCGAGGAAATCGGCCTGTTTGGTACGCTCGAGCCCAGCCATGTCGCGATCTGGTTTGGCGTGCTCTTTTGCATGAACATGCAGGTTAGTTTCCTGTCGCCGCCCTTCGGCCCCGCGGCCTTCTACCTGAAATCCGTGGCCCCGCCCGAGATCGAGCTGACCGATATCTTCAGGGGCTTCCTGCCGTTTATCGCGATCCAGCTTTGCGCCCTTTCGCTTCTGCTGATCTGGCCGCCGCTGGTAGCGGTGTTCCTGTAAAGTCATGCCAAGGCGGGAGGCTCCGGCCGCCCGTCATCGCCGTCCAACGTTTCCGTCAATCGCCACGAGGCTGTCCCATGAACAAAACTGCAGCGCTTCGCCTGTCGCCGGCCGACAATGTTGTCACCGCGATCCGGCCGCTTGAAGTCGGTGAAGAGGGAGCGAACATGCTCGTGCCGCGCGGGCACAAGATGGCGACGTCGGCCATCGCCGCGGGCGAGCCAGTGATCAAGTATGCCCAGATCATCGGCTACGCTCGCGAAGACATCGCGCAGGGCACGCATGTGCATACGCAAAACCTTGATTTCCGGAACGTGGATCACGATCACGCCTTCGCGTCGAACCTGCGACCGGCGTCCGCGCCCGCCACGCGCGACAGCTTCATGGGGTATCGTCGTGCCACCGGCCGGGTGGGCACGCGCAACTACATCGCGGTTCTCACCTCGGTCAATTGTTCAGCCACCGCCGCGCGGCTTATCGCCGATCACTTCACGCCGGAGCGGCTGGCCGCCTATCCGAATGTCGATGGGGTGACCGCCTTCGTGCACGGCACCGGCTGCGCGATGGGCGGCGACGGCACCGGCTTCGAGGTGCTGCAACGCACGCTGTGGGGCTATGCGCGGCATCCGAATGTCGGCGGGGTGCTGATGGCCGGTCTGGGCTGCGAGATGATGCAGATCGACTGGCTGATCGAGGCATACGGCCTCACGCCCGGCCCGCTGTTCCAGTCGCTCAATATCCAGGACGTGGGGGGGATCCGCAAGACCGTCGCGGAGGGCATCGCGCAGATCGAAAAGATGCTGCCGCTGGTCAACGACGTTCAGCGCGAGGAATGCCCGGCCTCCGAACTCATGGTCGCGCTGCAATGCGGCGGGTCGGACGCGTGGTCGGGTATTACCGCCAACCCGGCGCTGGGATATGCCTGCGATCTGCTGGTCGCGCAGGGCGGAACCGGCGTTCTGGCCGAAACCCCCGAAATATATGGCGCCGAGCATCTGCTGACCGCGCGCGCGGTGGATGCCGCGGTGGGCGAAAAGCTGGTGGGGCTGATCGACTGGTGGCACGACTACACCACTCGCAACCGCGGCTCTATGGACAACAACCCGTCGCCCGGCAACAAGAAGGGTGGGCTGACAACGATTCTGGAAAAAAGCCTTGGTGCAGCGGCCAAGGGCGGCACCACGCCGCTGACTGGCGTCTACAAGTATGCCGAGCCGGTGACAAAACCGGGCTTCGCTTTCATGGACAGTCCCGGCTATGATCCCGCGTCGGTGACGGGGCAGATCGCGTCGGGCTGCAACCTCGTGGCGTTTACAACCGGGCGCGGGTCGGCCTTCGGCGCCAAGCCCGTCCCGTCTATGAAGATCGCCACCAACACAGAGATGTTCGACCGCATGACCGAGGACATGGACGTGAACGCCGGCCGCATCCTGACGGGGGGGGCGTCCGTCGAAGAGGTCGGGCGCCAAATCTACGACATGCTCTTGCGGATCGCGTCGGGCGAGGAAACGAAATCCGAGGCGCAGGGGCTGGGCGATTACGAATTCGTCCCCTGGCAAATCGGCGCGGTCATGTGAGCCGAACAGGTGCCTTGCCGCGGCGAAACCGGCGCTTTCCGGTAAGGGCGCCGCGTGCGTGACGCGCGCCGATCGGGGGCTGACCGCGCACGGCACGACCCGCTTTCCGGCAGTGAAATTGAAGGAGAACGACCATGACAGATCATATAGGGTTCATAGGCCTTGGCCTCATGGGGTCGGCGATGGCGGGGTGCCTGCAGGATGCCGGCCATCCTCTGACCGTAATCGCCAATCGCAGCCGCAAGGGCGTGGACGCGGCCGTGGCGCGCGGCGCGACCGAGGTCGGCACCGGCCGCGAGATCGCGGCGGCCAGCGACATCGTCATGTTGTGCATGGACACCTCCGACAACGTGGAAGCGCGCATGACGGGCGCGGACGGGGTGCTTGCCGGGCTGCAAAAAGGCGCGGTGGTCATCGATTTCGGAACATCGCGCCCTGCCTCCACGCGGATGCTGGCGGAAAAGACGGCGCAGGCGGGTGGGCATTTCCTGGACGCGCCGCTCGGCCGCACGCCGGCCCATGCCAAGGACGGCAAGCTCAACATCATGTGCGCGGGCGACAAGGGCGCGTATGACAGGGTGAAGCCGGTGCTCGACACACTGGGCGAGAACGTCTTCCACCTGGGCGAAAGCGGTACCGGGCACACCATCAAGCTGATCAACAACTTTTTCGCCATGACCACCGCGACCGCGATGGCCGAGGCGTTCGCCATGGCCGATGCCGCCGGGGTGGACCGTGAAAAGCTCTACAGCGTCATGGCCGCCGGGCCGCTGCATTCCGGCATGATGGACTTCGTGCGCAACTACGCCATGGAGGGGCAGATCGACCTGGCGTTCTCGCTCGCCAACGGGCGCAAGGACGTGGGCTACTTCGCCGCCATGGCCGATCATTTGGGGCAGGAGACCCGCATCGGCCCCGCAACGCTGGCCGCGCTGTCCGAAGCGGTCGAATCCGGTTGGGGCGACCGCATGGTGCCCGAAATCGTAGACTATTTCTCGAAAGGAAAACCGAAATGAGGCTGACAGGAAAACGCGTATTCGTCACCGCGGCGGGCCAGGGGATCGGCCGCGCCGTCGCCGAGGCCTTTGCCCGCGAGGGCGCAAGCGTCGTGGCCACGGATCTCAATGGCGCGTTGCTGGAGGGGCTGGATGCGACAACCTATCCGCTGGACGTCACCGACAAAGCGGCGGTGACCGCCGCGGTCAGCGACGCCGCCCCCGACGTCCTGATCAACTGCGCGGGCTTCGTGCACGCCGGGTCGATCGGCGATGCCACCGACGACGATTTCGACTTCGCCTTCACGCTGAACGTTAAGTCCCAGTTCCACACGATGCAGGCGGCGCTGCCCGGCATGGTCGAACGCGGCGGCGGGTCCATCGTCAACATAGCCTCGGTCGTGGGGTCGATCATCGGTGCGCCGGGGCGCTTCATCTATGGCGCATCGAAGGCCGCGATCATCGGCATGACGAAATCGGTCGCGGTTGACTACGTCACTCAGGGCGTGCGCTGCAACGCCATCTGCCCGGGCACCGTCGACAGCCCGTCGCTGCACGACCGCCTGCGCGCCACCGGCGATTACGAGGCCGCGCACAAGGCGTTCATCGCGCGTCAGCCGATGGGACGCATCGGCCGCTCCGAAGAAATCGCCGCGCTGGCCGTCTATCTTGGGTCTGACGATGCCGCCTTCACAACCGGGCAGGCACATGTGATCGACGGCGGGTGGGCCATGGCCTGATGGCGGGGGTGGCCCCCCGCGAGGACAATTCCGCCCTCGGGCTGGCCATCATGTGTCTTGCGGTGACGCTGTTCACGTGCATCGACACTTCGGCAAAATGGCTCATCCTTGCGGGGCTTCCGGCCCTGCAGGTGGTGTTCTGCCGATACCTGGGCCATTTCCTACTGGCCCTGGTGCTGTATCTTCCGCAGGAGGGTGCCGATGCCTTCCGTTCGGTCAACTGGCCGATCCAGGCCGCGCGGTCGCTTTTCCTGCTGCTGTCGACAACCTTCAACTTCTCGGCGCTGGCCCATCTCGACCTGACGGTCACCACGACGATCATGTTCGCCCTGCCCATCGCGGTGACCCTTCTTTCCATTCCGGTGCTCGGCGAAAAGGTGGGGCTGCGGCGGTTCCTCGCGATCCTCGTGGGGTTCTCGGGCGTTCTGATCGTGATCCAGCCCTGGGGCGTGCAGTTCCAGCCCGCGATGATGCTGTCGCTGGGCGCGCTGACCTTCGCCTCGCTCTACTTCGTTCTCACCCGCAAGCTCGCCGGGGCGGAGACCACGGCGACCTCGCAGATCTGGTCGGCGGGCGTGGCGACCGTGTGCATCTCGCCTTTCGCGGTCGGGGGCTGGACCTGGCCCGAAACGACGCTTGACGCGTTGGTGCTGTGCGCGATCGGTGTGTTCGGTGGCATCGGCCACATCGCCGCGACCGTGGCGCACCGCTATGCCGATGCATCTGTTCTGTCTCCTGTGACCTACCTGCAGATGGTCATGGCGACGATCGCAAGCATCGTCATCTTCTCGGTCTGGCCGACGGTCTGGACGCTGATCGGCGCGACCGTGATCCTGTCTTGCGGCTTGTATATCTGGCACCGGGAAACCGCCGCCTCGAAGGAACGGCGCCGCATGGGCATCGCGCCGCGGTAAAGGCGCAAGGCCTCTGCCCCGGCGGGCTCGCAAACGGGTTGGCGCGCGTACGAATGCAAGATCGTATTTTACCCTGATTGCCGGATTGTCTGGCAATCGTGAGTAGACTAGTGTAGTCAGAGAATTCATGAATGGGAGGAGAAACCATGAAGACGCTCACGACCCTCACCGCCGCGGCGGCCCTGCTGGCCGGTACGGCCTCGGCACAGACGACCCTTCGCATCCAGACGCACCAGTCGCCGGAAAGCGCGTCGGGCAAGGAAGTCGCGACCTTCGTCGAGCAGGTGGAAACCATGTCGGGCGGCGATCTGGACATCGAGATGTTCTACAGCTCCGCCGTCGTGAAATCGGCCGAAACGTTCGACGCGGCCGCCAACGGCATCGTCGATTGCGACATGACCAACGGATCCTACCAGACAGGCAAGGACCCCGCGTTCCAGTTCGTGGCGGACGTGATGGGCGGCTATGACGAGCCGCTTCAGATGCTCGCCTGGATCCAGCATGGCGGCGGCCGTGAGGCGATCAATGAGCTCTACAACCAGTATGATATGCAGTTCATCGGTGGCTATCTGGGCGGGCAGGAATCGCTGAACTCGACGCGCCCGTTGGCGGGAATCGAGGATTTGGAAAATTTTAAGTTCCGGTCGCCCCCGGGCATGGAGAGCGAGATTTTCGCCGAGCTGGGCGCAAGCCCCGTCGTGATGGACTTCACCGAGATCTTCACCGCGCTGGAGACCGGCATCATCGACGGCGCGGACGCCTCGACGCTGGCCAACAATGTCGGGCTGGGCATCTATGACATCGCCAAGCACACGACCTATCCGGGCTTCCATTCTATGGCGACGGACCATCTGGCATGTGCCACGCGCGTCTGGGACGATCTGGGAGACGATCATAAGATGATCCTTGAAACCGCGATGGATTCACTTGCGATGCGCCTGATGATGCGCGTTCTGGTCGAGAATGGCGAAGCGCTTACCGAACTTCCCAAAAAGGGCGTGACGATCTACGACTGGAGCCAGGAAGACCGCAACACCTTCCGCGAGGCGGCGGTTGCGACCTGGGATACCTGGGCCGAGAAGACACCGGCGGCGGCCAAGATGGTCGACAGCCACAAGCGGTTCATCAACCGTATCGGCCTTGGTGATATGGACACGTCGGCTACCGAATGATCGCCCGGTCATGATCCGGTCGAACGGGGCGGCGGGACAACCGCCGCCCCTTTGCTTTATATCCCAGAACCAGAGGCCCCCATGAACATCCTCATTATCGGCGGCGGCGGCTTCATCGGCCAGAAACTCGCCCGCAGACTTGCCGAGATCGGCCAACTGCGCGGCCGGCAGATCGCGCATATGACGCTGGCCGACGTGGCCATGCCCGCACCCGTAGACGCGCCCTTCGCCGTCGACACGATCGAGACGGACATCACCGATCCGGTGCGTGTCGATGCGCTGATTGGCGAGGGCACCGACGTGATCTTCCACTTGGCTGCAGTCGTGTCGGCCCACGCCGAGGCGGAATTCGACGATGGCATGGCCGTGAACCTGGACGGCGTGCGCCACGTGCTGGACCGCTGCCGCTCGCTGCCCACCACGCCGGTCTTCGTCTTCACCTCGTCGCTCGCCATTTTCGGAGGAGACGTCCCCGACCCGATTGAGGACTGGACCATCCCGAACCCGCAGACATCCTACGGCACGCAGAAGGCCATCGGCGAACTGCTGGTCAACGACTATTCCCGGCGCGGCTTTGTCGACGGGCGCGGCTTCCGGCTGCCGACCATCGCGGTGCGCCCCGGCAAGCCGAACCGGGCCGCCTCATCTTTTATGTCGTCGATCATCCGCGAGCCGCTGCACGGCGAGTCTGCAATCTGCCCGGTGGACCCCGATTTCAGGCATTACTACCTGTCGCCCAAGCGCTGTGTCGAGAACCTGATCCGCGGTGCCAACGCGGAGGCCGCGGCCCTTGGCCGGAACCGGTGCATGTCGATGCCGGGGCAGTCGCTGACGATCCGGCAGATGATTGACGCCATGACCGCCGTGGCCGGGCCCGAACCTGCAACCCGGATCAAGTGGCAAGAACAGCCAGATATCGCCGAGATCGTGAAGGGCTGGCGCTTTGACTACCGCCCGCAAAGGGCGCTCGCGCTCGGTCTGGAGGCGGATGACGGTTTCGAAGAGAATGTTCGCTTCTATATGCAAGAGGACATGCCCAAGGACTGACAAGTGTGTCCGACGGCCGATCGGAGAGGTTGGGCCAATGCTGAAACCGGTGCTTCAGATGCCGCGCTACCGCCTGGTAGCTGACCAAATCGCCGATCCGATCCGTTCCGGGCAAATGCCACCCGGATCGAAGATGCCCCCCGACAAGGACCTCTTGCGGCAGTTGGGCGTCAGCCGGACCACTGTGCGCGAGGCGATGATCGCGCTGGAACTGCAGGGATATGTGGTCACGCGTTTCGGGGCGGGGGCCTTCGTCGCCGACACCCTCCCCGAAAGTGCCGCGCAGAACCACGACCTGCCCGGTTTCTTCGAGCTTGTCGAGGCGCGTTACCGGATAGAGCCAGAGATCGCCGCCATCGCCGCGGGCACCGTGAGCGACGACGAGCTGGCCCACCTGCGCGCCGGCGTGGAGGACCTTCTCGACCCGGCCATGCCGTTGCCGGAATTCGAACAGATCGACCGAGATTTTCACCTGACCATTGCCCGCTCGACCGGTAATTCCGTGTTCGTGTCGATCGTGAAGGAATTCTGGCGCGTGCGCCAGCACTTCCCGGAATGGACCCGCGTCGACAACCGCCAGAGCGCGGCGGATATCGAACGCTTCTTTCGCGACGAAGACATGGCCATCGTCGACGCCCTGAACGCGCGGGACGGGAAAGGCGCGCACGCGGCCATGCGCGTCCACTGCCGTAATTCGGGCCAGCCACTGCTGGAACGCTGGCGCGCGCTTGAGGAAACTGCGCCGATAGGTAAGGTCGTGGCCCGCATCGCGGGGTGGCATGCCGCCGATCCTAGCGCTTCGACGACAACGCGCGATACGAGCCGATGACCTGAGAATCGTCCAGCATGCCCTCACCGCGCCCAGTCGCAGCCAAGAACATCTGGTGCGCCGCCGCCGAAAGCGGCAGCGCCGTTTTGGCCTCGCGTCCCACCGACAGCACGATTCCGAGGTCCTTGGTGAAGATGTCGACTGTGCTTGTCACCGTGTCCGGGTCTGAAATCATGCGCGGGCCTCGATCATTCAGCATCCAGCTGGCCGCGGCGGAGCCGCCCACGATCTCAAGCATGGTGGCAAGGTCAAGGCCCATCGCCTCGGCCAGCGTCATCGCCTCGCCCGCCGCGGCCAGGTGCACGCCGCACAGAAGCTGGTTGACCGCCTTGGCGACCGCGCCCTGACCCGGCCGGTCCCCGACCCGGAACACGCGCCCCCCGACGATTTCGAGCAGCGTACGCACCGCATCGAAGGTCGTGTCGGCGCCCGCCGCCATGATCGTCAGGTTTCCGGCCGTCGCCCCGACGACGCCGCCAGAAACCGGCGCGTCCAGGAACCCGCGGCCTGTTTGTGTGACGGCGATGCCGATCTCTTTGGCGGCGCCGGGCAGGCAAGTCGCCATCAGGATCACTGTCGCGTCGCCGGGCAGCGCCGCGAGCGCGCCATCGTCGAATAGCACCGTGCGCGCCTGCGCGTCGTTTACCACCATCAGCATCAGCACCCGCGCGCCGGATGCGGCCTCGGCGGCGCTGGCGGTTTTCGAGCCGCCCGACGCTTGGAGGCGGTCCAGCGCCGCGTCCTCCATGTCGAACCCTATGACGGTCTCGCCCGCCGCGACAAGGTTCGCGGCCATCGGCCCGCCCATCGCGCCGAGACCCACGAAAGCCACGTGTCCTGTTTCAGTCATGTCGACACCTCCTGTCATTGAAGTTCCGCTTCAAGCCCCGTTAAACTGGAGCCATGCCCCGTGATCCCGGCCTTACTGGACTCGTCCATTTCGAAGCGGGCGCCCGGCGCGCCACGGTCAGCCGCGCGGCCGAGGAACTTGGCGTGTCGCCCTCCGCGGTCAGCCAGCAGGGCGGGGCGGATGCGATTGTCATGTCGGCTGTCCTCCTGACTGCGATCTCACCAGAGGCGCTCCGGCACGACAAGCACGATTTCTTAAATAGCTCTGAAGTCCGGCTTCATGGTTTCGGATGCAGGCGGAGCGGACATCCCCGATCCGCGCAAGCCGGACGTGTGCCTGCCGCGTGCCTGCCGCGTGATTGACAGCCCGGACCATCCGTGTGAAAAAATGGTATACCAAGATCGGGGAGGTACGCGATGGTCGTTGTGACAGTGGTGGGCCTCGGGTCCATGGGTTACGGCATGGCCCAGGCACTGCTGCGCGCCGGGGCCGATGTCTATGGCTGCGATGTCGATGCGGGGCGCGTGGAAAGGCTGGTCCGGGAGGGCGGCAAGCAAGCGCCGCTCGCCGAGGCGGCGGGGAAAAGCGATATCCTCGTGTCGGTGGTTCTGAATGCAGGCCAGACCGAAACCGTGCTATTCGGCCAAGATGGCGCGGCGGACGCGCTGCGAAAAGGTGCCGTGATCGTGTCCTGCGCAACCGTTCCCCCGGACTTCGCCCGCGACATGGCCGCGCGCGCCGAGGCGCAGGGTCTGCACTGCCTCGATGCGCCGATCTCGGGCGGGTCGGTCAAGGCCGCCGAAGGGCAGTTGTCGATAATGGCGTCGGGCACGCCCTCCGCGTTCGAAGCCGCGTCTCCGGCGCTCGATGCGATGGCGGCGACGGTGCACCGGCTGGGCGATGAAGCGGGCATGGGCTCGGCGATGAAATCGGTGAACCAGCTTTTGGCCGGCGTGCATATCGCGGCGATGGGTGAGGCGCTGTCTTTCGCGGTCACGCAGGGGTTGGACCTGCGGCGCGTGGTCGATGTCATCTCGGTTTCGGCGGGCACCTCTTGGATGTTCGAGAACCGCGCGCCGCATGTGGTCGATGCCGATTATACGCCGCGCTCCGCCGTGAATATTTGGCCCAAGGACCTGGGCATCGTCGCGCAGATCGCCGAGCGCGCGGGCCTGCCGGTGCCGGTCACACGGGCCGCGCTCGGGCAGTTCCGCGCCGCGGCCGAGGCGGGCGATGGCGACACCGACGATGCCGCCGTCACGCGGGTCTACACGCGCGCCGCGGGCATCAAGCTGCCGGGAGACGCGTGATGCTGCTGGGCTGTATCGGCGACGATTTCACTGGATCGTCCGATTTGGGCAACACGCTGACCAAGGCGGGGATGCGCACGGTGCAGTATGTTGGCGTGCCCGACGGCCCCGCCGACACCGAAGTTGAGGCGGGCGTCGTGGCGCTCAAGTCCCGGTCCATCCCCGTGGCCGAGGCGATCCGCCTGTCGCTGGAGGCGCTCGTGTGGCTCAAGGCACAGGGCTGCACGCAGTTTTTGTTCAAGTATTGCTCCACATTCGATTCCACGTGTAAAGGCAATATCGGCCCCGTGGCCGAGGCGCTGGCCGACGCGCTGGAAGCGCGCAAGGTGATCTTCTGCCCGGCGTTCCCGGCTACGGGGCGGTCGATCTACATGGGCCATCTGTTCATCAAGGACGCGCTTCTGAGCGAAAGCGGGATGGAAAACCACCCCCTGACGCCGATGACAGACCCGGACCTGCGCCGCGTGCTGGCGCTGCAGTCAAAGGGCAGCGTGGGGCATGTACCGGCAGCATCGGTGTTCGACGGCGCGCAGGCTGTCCGCGACCGCATGGACGCGGAAGACGCCGCCGGGCATCGCTTGCTGATCGCCGACGCGATCCGCGACGCTGACCTGATGACGCTGGGCGCCGCGCTTGACGGTCTGCCGCTGATTACCGGCGGATCAGGCATCGCGATGGGCCTGCCCGAGAACTTCCGCCGCAAGGACCAGCTGTCCGGTACCGCGTCCGACTGGCCAGGGCAGGCGGGGCAGGCGGCTTGCCTGTCCGGGTCCTGTTCCAACGCAACTCGGGCGCAGGTCAGCGGTCATGAGGGGCCGCACATGGAAGTGACCGCCAACGCGCTTGTCGCGGGCGAGGTGACGCCGGTTTCCGCCGCTGACTGGGCTGCGGAGCAGGGCGACGCGTTGCCGCTGATCTATTCCTCCGCCGACCCGGAAGTCGCGCGCGCGGCGCAGGCCACGCACGGCAAGGACCGCATAGCCGCAGCGTTCGAGTCCTTCTTTGCGGAAACGGCCTGTGCGCTCGTCGCCCGCGGAGCGACGCGCCTCATCACCGCCGGAGGCGAGACGTCGGGCGCGGTGGTCGAAGCGCTCGGTCCGCCGATGCTGGCGATCGGGCCTGAGATCGATCCGGGGGTGCCCGCGATCCGTGCGGGTGATGATCTGGTTCTGGCGCTCAAGTCGGGCAATTTCGGCGCGCCGGATTTCTTTGCCAAGGCCGCCCGCGTCCTGCGGGGCGATTCATGACCGAAACGACGTTGCGAGAGGACATCTGCCGCCATGCCGCATCGATCTTCGATCGCGGCCTGACCGGGGGGGCATCCGGGAACATTTCGGCCAGGACTGAGGACGGCGGGCTGCTTGTCTCGCCCACCGGGGCGAGCTTCGGGCGGCTGGACCCGGCGCACCTGTCCCGCTTCGACGCGGCGGGCAATCACGTTGGCGGCGACAAGCCCACCAAGGAAATGCCCCTGCATGCCGCGTTCTACGAAACCCGGCGCAGCGCGGGTGCCGTCGTGCACCTGCACTCGACCCATTCGGTCGCGCTTTCGATGCTGCCTGAGACCGACGCCGAGAACATGCTGCCGCCGCTGACCGCGTATTCGATCATGCGGCTGGGTAAGGTCACACTGCTGCCCTATTATCGACCCGGCGATCCCGCCATGGGCGATGCCGTGCGCGGGCTGGCGGGCAAGCGCAGCGCGGTGGTGCTGGCCAATCATGGGCCGGTCGTGGCCGCCAAAGACCTCGACGCGGCGGTTTACGCCATGGAAGAACTGGAAGAGACGGCACGCCTTGCCATTCTGCTGCGCGGTGCAAGCCCGCTGATGCTGACCGACTCGCAGGTGCGCGATGTGGTGACGACCTTTGACGTGGATTGGGACTGATGACATTTTCCGCAAATCTTGGTTTTCTGTTCACCGAATTGGCGCTTCCCGATGCGATCGGCGAGGCGCGAGTTGCGGAGTTCGCCGCGGTGGAGTGTCATTTCCCCTATGCCCATGACGCGGGCGCGATAAAGGTGGCGCTGGACGCGGCCGGGCTGAAAATGCTCGGGCTGAACACAGTGCCGGGGGATGTCGCGGCGGGGGATTTCGGATTGGCCGCATTGCCCGGGCGCGAAGTCGACGCGCGCGCGGCCATCGACCAAGCGGTCGGCTATGCCAACGCCATCGACGCCGCAAATATCCACGTGATGGCCGGCAAGACCGGCGGCGGAGCGGCGGCTCAGGAAACCTTTCGCGCCAACCTGTCGTATGCCTGCGACCGTGCAGCCGAAACCGGGCGGACGATCCTGATCGAGCCAATCAACCAACGCGACGTGCCAGGCTATCATCTGTCAATCGTCGAGGAGGGCGCACGCCTTATCGAGCAGATGGGCCGCGACAACCTGCGCCTAATGTTCGATTGCTATCACACGCAGATCATGCAGGGAGACCTGACCCGGCGGATCGAGCGGCACCTGCCTCTGATCGGCCATATCCAGATTGCCGCGGTGCCGGACCGGGGCGAACCGGACGCGGGCGAGGTCCATTTCCCGAACCTGGTGGCAGCGATCCGCGACGCGGGCTTCACGGCGCCGATCGGCGCGGAATACAAGCCGCGCGGCGCAAGCACCGCGGCGGGCCTCGGGTGGATGTCCGCCTACGGACGGGCCTGACATGAGGTCCCGCGCATTTCCATTCGACCCATTCCCGACCTCTTGAAACGAAGGACCACGCCATGACCGAGATTCTGGCCATCGGAACGTATCCCGACTGGGACGAAAAGGGCTTCGCCGACCTGGGCGCACGGCGTCTTGACACCATCGAGGCGCTGGACACTTTGTCCGAAGGGGAACGTGCGGCCATCAGGGCGGTCGGCTACAAGGGGCACCACGCCTTCAGTGGCGCGAAGATGGACATGCTTCCTAATCTCGGGCTGATCGCGAATTTCGGGGTGGGCTACGATGCGATCGATGTCGACGCGGCAACCGAGCGCGGCATCAAGGTGACGAACACGCCGGACGTGCTGAACGATGATGTCGCCGACCTGGCCGTCGCGATGCTGATCAACGTGTCGCGCAACATGCGCATGGGCGAAGATTGGGTGCGTTCGGGCACCTGGGCGGAGAAGGGCGATATGCCGCTCAACCGCAAGGTATCGGGCGGGAAATGCGGTATCCTCGGGCTTGGCCGGATCGGACGCGACATCGCCGACCGCATGGCCGCCTTCAAGATGGAGATGCATTACTATGCACGCTCCGAAAAGAACACGCCGTCCGGCTGGACCTATCACGCGGACCCGGTCGACCTGGCCCGCGCGGTCGACTACATAGTCATCGCGCTAGTGGGCGGGCCGGAGACCGCGAAATTCGTGTCTGCCGAGATGATCGCGGCGCTGGGGGACGACGGTATCTTGGTGAACATCTCGCGCGGCTCCGTGGTCGACGAGGGCGCGCTTCTCGAAGCGCTGGAAAATGGGCGGCTGCGGGGGGCCGGTCTTGACGTGTTCGTCGGCGAGCCGCGGATAGACCCGCGCTTTCACAGGCTCGAAAACGTGGTTCTGCAGCCGCACCAAGGGTCCGGCACTGTCGAGACGCGCAAGGCAATGGGAGAACTTCAGCGCGACAACGTCACGGCCTTCCTGAACGGTGCCGCGCTGAAGAGCCCCGTGAAATAGACTTCTGGCCGTTCGGTCGGAGCCGAAAGCGCGGTAACGTGATCGAAGTACAACAGGCTCGGCCACTTCGGCGTCAAGCGCGGATTCCATCGTCTTGACGCGCTTCAGCCGGTCGATCACCGCGTCGATATGGGCGAACAGCACACCGACGACGCCGTCGCGGTCCGCGACGATCAGGTCGCCGGTCGCGACGTTTCGCCAGCCGATCTGCACCGGTAGGCCGACCTGTGCGGGGCAGGTCACAGGCCGCTGCGCAGCCTTGCCAACCGCCCATCGGCGCGAGGGCGTGGGTTTTTGCCAAGCCGAAGTACCTCGCGCGGTCGAGGCCGAAAAGTCGTTTCATGGTGCCAAAGCACTGCTCGACCCTTGAGGTGGCGCTTCGGGATCAGCCGGTTGAAGCGCTTCTCGGAGGGGCGCAGAGGGCGGCCACGTGCCGCTTTCCTCATGATCCCGTCGCGGTGCTTGCCCTTGAGCGCGTCGTGGTTGGCACGGCTGGCATAGGCGTCGCCAATGTTGCTTGAAACATTGGCGCAATCATTGCCAACTCGGCCATAACCCGCTGCGCCCGGGCACCTTCGATCATATGCCCGAACGCGGGGCTTTCCGCCGCATTGGCCGGGGTGGTGTGGACGCGGTCGATATGGCCGTCCTCATCGGCGCGCTGCGCAAGCCCATCTAGCCGAGCGTGCTCTTCGACCCCTTTTTGACCCAACGCGATCCGAGTCGGTGCTGAAATGCATGTCCGGTGCGTCAGGGGTGTCCCCCTCGGCCCGGTCCTGCGGCGGATCGATATAGGTGCGCGGGCGCGCGGCACTTGTCACAAGCGTGGCATCAACGGCTCGGACCATGGCCTTTCCTGCATGCTATGAATTGACTTGCATTATGGTATACCAAATTCGATGATTGCCGCAACCGCCGCCTTCCGGGTTCGGGACAGGCGGCCATCTGCAGGAGGACGGCATGAGCAACACCCGCGCCAACAAGCGATTCCGCTCTCAGGAATGGTTCGACAACCCCAACAATCCGGGCATGACCGCGCTTTACCTCGAGCGCTATCAGAACCAGACATTCACACGGGCAGAACTGCAAAGCGGCCGCCCCATAATCGGCATCGCCAATACCGGATCCGATCTGGCCCCCTGCAACAAGATCCACATCTTCCTGATGGACCGGATCAAGGCCGGCATCCGCGATGCGGGCGGTATCCCCATGGAATTTCCCGTCCACCCCATTCAGGAAACCGGCAAGCGGCCCACCGCGGCGCTCGATCGCAACCTTGCCTATCTCGGCCTCGTGGAGGTGCTGCACGGCTATCCCATAGACGGCGTCGTGCTGACCACCGGCTGCGACAAGACCACGCCGGCGCAGCTCATGGGGGCGGCGACGGTGGATCTGCCCGCGATCGCCCTCAATGGCGGGCCCATGCTGGACGGGTGGTACAAGGGGCGGCGCGCGGGTTCGGGCATGGTCGTCTGGGAAGGGCGCCGCCTTCTGGCCGAGGGCAAGATCGACTATGAGGAGTTCATGGATCGCGCCTGCGCCTCGGCACCCTCGATGGGGCATTGCAACACGATGGGCACCGCCTCGACGATGAACGCCATGGCCGAGGCGCTCGGCATGACGCTGACCGGGTCCTCGGCCATTCCCGCGCCGTTCCGCGAGCGGATGGAGATGGCCTTTGCCACCGGCCAGCGGATCGTCGCGATGGTGCTGGAGGATCTCAAACCCTCCGACATCCTGACGCGCGATGCCTTCGAGAACGCGATCAGGACCAACACGGCGATCGGCGGCTCGACCAACGCGCCGCCGCATCTTCAGGCCATCGCGCGTCATGCGGGTGTGGCGCTGAACGTCAGAGACTGGCAAACCATCGGGTTCGAAGAGCCGCTTCTGGTCAACATGCAACCCGCCGGCGCCTATCTCGGGGAAAGCTTTCACCGGGCGGGCGGTGTGCCCGCGGTGATGGCCGAACTGCACAAGGCCGGCCGCCTGCATGCCGGTGCGATGACCGCCACCGGCATGACCATGGGCGAAAATCTGGACGGGCGCGACAGTGTCGATCAGGATGTGATCCGTCCCTATGACCGGCCGCTGCGCGAAAACGCGGGGTTCCTCGTGCTGTCAGGCAATCTGTTCGACTCTGCGCTGATGAAGACCGCCGTGATCTCGCCCGAATTCCGCGAGCGGTTCCTCTCGACCCCGGGGGCCGAAGGCATATACGAGGCCCGCGCGGTGGTCTTCGAGGGGCCCGAGGATTATCACGACAGAATCAATGACGAGAGCCTCGGGATCGACGAGAAAACCATCCTGTTCATCCGCAACGTGGGCTGCGTCGGGTATCCCGGCTCGGCCGAGGTGGTCAACATGCAGCCACCCGATGCGGTGCTGCGCGCCGGCGTGCACCACCTGCCGACGGTGGGCGACGGGCGGCAATCGGGCACCTCGGAGAGCCCCTCGATCCTCAATGCCTCGCCGGAATCGGTGGTGGGCGGCGGGCTGGCCTATCTGCAGACCGGCGACACGGTCCGGCTCGATCTGAACGACAGCACGATGAACGCGCTGGTCGAGCCTGCGGACTGGGCGCGTCGCAAGGCCGCATGGACCCCGCCCGAGATCGTGAGCCAGACCCCCTGGCAGGAAATCTATCGCACCCATGTCGGGCAACTGGCCGAGGGAGGCTGTCTGGAACTGGCCACCGCCTATCAGCGCGTGGCACGCCACATGCCCCGCGACAATCACTGAGGAGATCCCCATGGACAAGACGATCCTCATAACCGGGGCCGGCAGCGGCATCGGCCGGGCCACGGCGCAGGCCTTTCTCGATCACGGCTGGAAGGTCGCGCTGCTGGGCCGCCGCGAGGCGCCGTTGCATGCCACCGCGGGCGGGCACGACAACGCCCGCGTCGTGCCCTGTGACGTCACCGATGCCGATGCGCTGACCGAAGTCTTCGCGGGCATCGCGGCGGATTGGGGACGCCTTGACGTGCTGTTCAACAATGCCGGCACGAACGTGCCCGGCCGGCCCATCGACGAGATCGGCATCGATGAATGGAAACAGGTGTCGGACATCAACATCACGGGCATGTTCCTTGCGGCGCGCGCGGCCTTCGGGCTGATGCGGCACCAGTCCCCGATGGGCGGGCGGATCATCAATAACGGCTCGATCAGTGCAGACCGGCCGCGCCCCGGCTCCGTGCCCTACACTATGTCCAAGCATGCCGTGACTGGTCTGACCAAGACGCTCAGCCTTGACGGGCGCCCCTTCGATATCGCGTGCAGCCAGATCGACATCGGCAACGCCCTGACCGACATGGCGGCAGCGATGACCAAGGGCGTGCCGCAGGCGGACGGCGCGACGAAGGTGGAACCGGTCATGGATGTCAGCCACGTGGCCGATGCGCTGCTGCACATTGCCGGCTTGCCGCTGGACGTGAACGTCCAGTTTATGACCGTCATGGCGACGAAGATGCCGCTGGTGGGCCGGGGGTGACCTCCGGGCGTGCGTGTCCGGCGCGCGGCCTCGTCACGTCCCGCGCGCCTGCATCACCGCCGAGCCACCGGCCAATGCAACCACCAGCACAAGCGCCGCGCCCATAGCAAGGTTGATCCTGCGCTGGATGTGCGGCGCAAGGTTAAGCCGCTTGAGCGCGACGCCCGCCCACAGCCAGCCAAGACGCAGCAGCACCTAGATCGCGTTCATGGTGACAAGTTTGAGCGCCGTTTCCCCGGCGAGGCTCTGGGGCCAGAAGGCAAAGCCCGAGATCATCGCGGAATTCACCGCGTAGGCCTTGGGATTGATCAGCTGCAGCGCGATACCGGCACCGACGCCCGGAGGGGCGGCCGCGTCGATGAACGCTAAGCGTGCGCCCGCCAGTACGATGCGCAAGGCGAGATAAAGCAGATACACCACTGACGCCGTCATCAGCACGAGGCGCAGGGCAGGGCCGCCCAGAACGAGCGCAGCAAGCCCGGTGATGACCGCCGCCAGCACGAGGTTTGTGCCGTTGAAAAGCCCCAAGAGATACCGCAGACCGGGACGCACACCGAACGCCGCGCCCACGCCCGCCGTCGACAGGACTCCCGGGCCGGGCGTGACGATCAGCAGGAAGACCGCAAGGGCGAAAGTCAGCATCAGGCGAAGTCCAGCTGGACCTTAATCGCGCGGCTGCGATCTGAGACGATTTCGAACGCCGTTTTGAACTCTGCCAGCTTGTAGAGACTTTGCGGAAGCTTGTGCCCTGACGCCTTTTGCTAGGTCATCGGGAAGCGGTTTTCGAACATGATGGCGAGCTGGCTTTTGACCGCGTGCCATTCACGCACAGAGCGCTTCCATTCGGTAGAGGTAGCATTGAGCGCGAGATAGATCAATTTCGCGGCCGCCTCATCCAGGGCTCCGAACTCATGTTTCAGATGACAGATCGGGAAATGTCTGAATCGATGCGCTGGCCTTGATTCGGAGCTATGCCATGACTTTTTCCGCCCAAATCCTGCCGCGCAGGTCGCGCCTTGCCGCGCTGCTCGACCATTTCAGCCATGTGGAGGACCCGCGCGACGTGCGGCGCATCCTGCATCCGCTGCCCGAGGTGTTGCGCGCGTTCCGCCAGCGCCTTCGTCTATTCGGACAGAATGCCTTCCTTGCCGAAAAGGTCGTCGGCCGAACGGCCTTCCATCAGCTTGTCCAACAGGTCTTTGTCGATGCTCATACGTGGATCTCCTTGCAGAGCAGTTACCACGCCAGAGCACAAAATTCATGATAGTCCCAGCTTGTAGGGCCTGAAACCTCGTGGCCCAGCACCATCGGTTCGCGCAGCCTGACCGCACCGAAGCCGCCATTGTGAAAGTAATGCCGGCCGGACCCGCAGATCTCGCCGCGGCCCAGCATTATCCGAACCTCGCCCGGTCCGGGAGCCACGACATCGACGGTTTCGAGCCTGAGATCGTGCGCGCCATGCGCCAAAAGCGCTTTTGTCACTGTCTATGCTTGCTTCACTGTCTGCAATTCGAAAAGTACCGTTTAATTGCCCTGTGGGATGGTATACCGTAATTTCAGATTATCACAATATCCGTCCGGGTCAGGACGGAAGGGGGCATTCATGCAGATGTTCGATCTAAACGGGTGCACCGCGCTGGCTACCGGTGCGTCCATGGGGATCGGTTTCGCGCTGGCGCCAGCTTCCGAGGCGCTGCGCTGCGCGGGCGCCTCGGTGCACACGCTTGTTTTCGACGTCACCGACCACGAAGCGGCCGCCGTGTCGCCGGGAGGCTGCGGCCCCCCCGGGAAGGCCCCGGGTGGGCCGCTGCCCCGAACGTCGGTTGAGGGGTTCGAGGCCGATCACGGCCCGATAGACATCCTGATCAACAACGCGGGCATGCAGCCACGCGCCCTGCTGGAGGAATTTCCCGCGGATATGTTTGAACGCCTCCTGCAAACCAACAGCGCCAGCGTGTTCCATGTCGGGCAGGCTTGCGCGCGACACATGATAGGCCGCGGGCGGGAGAAGATTGGCAACATCGCCAGCGTGCAGACCGCGCTGGCGCGCGCCGACATAGCGCCTTACACGGCGACCAAGGGCGCGGTGGCCAACCTGACCAAGGGTATGGCCACCGACTTGGCGCGTCACGGGCTGCAATGCAACGCCATAGCGCCAGGCTATTCTGCACCCCGGTCAACGCCGCGCTTGTCGCGCCCCCCGATTTCAGCGCCTGGCTGGAAAAGCGGACACCCGTCGGCCGCTGGGGCCAGGTGGAGGAACTGGTCGGCGCAGCGGTCTTCTTGTGCTCGGACGCATCCAGCTTCGTGAACGGGCACACGCTGTTTGTGGACGGCGGCATCACGGCGAGCCTCTGAGAGAGACTAACATACATTGGGAAAGGGAAACATCACCATGGCAGACAAACCCACGATTGGATTCATCGGCGTCGGCCTCATGGGCCATGGCATGGCCGCGAACATTCTTGCGAACGGCTATCCGCTGGTGGTCAAGGGCAACCGCAACCGCACCCCCGTCGAGGACCTCGTTTCGCGCGGCGCGCGCGAGGCCACAAGCCCGCGCGACATGGCCGGGCAGTGCGACATGATCCATATCTGCCTTTCGAACTCCCCGCAGGTGGAGGCGGTGATCCGCGGCGATGACGGCATCCTCGCCTCCGAAAAGCAGGGGTTGGTGGTCATCGATGCCTCGACAGCCGATCCGACCTCCACCGTCGCGCTGGCCGCTGAACTGGCTGCGGCCGGGATGTCGCTGGTCGATGCGCCTCTGGGCCGCACGCCAAAGGAAGCCGAGGCGGGCACGCTCGATGCGATGGTCGGGTGCGACTCGGACACGTTCGCGCGGGTGCGGCCCGTGATCGAAACCTGGGCGGGCACCATCAACCATGTCGGTGACACCGGTGACGCGCACCGCATGAAGCTGATCATGAACATGATCTCGATGGGATATGCCGCGCTTTATTCCGAGGCGCTGGTGCTGGGCACCAAAGCCGGGCTCAGCCCGCAGATGATCCGCCAGGTGATCGGCGGATCTCGCTTGTCCAACGGGTTCTTCGACACCTTCATGTCCTACGCAGTGGGCCGCGATCCGGAGGCGCACAAGTTCTCCATCGCGAACGCATCAAAGGACGTCCGCTATGCTGCCAGCATGGCCAGCGATGCCGGCGTGGCAAATTTCATCGGTGCCGCGATCAAGAACACCTTCGCGCTGGCAGAAGGGACGGGCCACG
>Ga0307931_1000354_pt1 | contig 27893 bp, 24 predicted proteins | sample OrgLakmetageno47_FD_201816 | JGI IMG/M metagenome (GOLD analysis project Ga0307931, IMG submission 201816) | Saline water microbial communities from Organic Lake, Antarctica - #47 | ecosystem: Environmental > Aquatic > Non-marine Saline and Alkaline > Saline | place: Antarctica: Organic Lake...
AAACCCTCGCAAGGCCCTCCACCTTGAGAGCAAGTCGACTGCGTATACCCCGAAGAGTGCAGGTTCCGCGCTAGTGATCGGCAAGATCGTGCTGACAATGCTTGTAGCTGCTGCCAAAATAAATCATTAGTAGGCTTTGTGGCTCTTATGGGTTATGGACTCGCCTTTTTCTACCATGATTCCCCTAGTAATTGATCACGAAGCTGACGTTAGCTAATGGGGACATCTTTCAGCGTAGGCGCCCTGCAGACCCCAGCACTCGACACGATCTTTTTGCCATCGAAGCAGGCTTCACCTTCCCCATTGGCTCCCAGCGCGGCGACGACTCGTTTCCAGCTCTTCATTTGCCCCTCGCTCTTGAGCACGGCATCGGGCAATGCATCACTGCTTCCGCTGCCACCTTCTTCACCGCCTTCGAGAACTAGCCGTTCGCCGATCTCACTGCCGTCTGGCGCCACCACCAGCTCCACCACGTCAGTGCCTTCGGGTTCGCTGCTTCGCGCCGCGGCAGCCAACAGCATCCCTTCCGACGCGATCCCACGCATGTTGATGGGGGCCAGGTTAGCTGCAACCACGACGAGTTTCCCCACCAAGGATGCAGGCTGGTCCACGTGCTTCGCCAAACCGCTGACAATCATGCGAGGGCCCTCGGCATCGCCGCAGTCGACCTTGGAGACCAAGAGGGAGTCGGCGTCCGGGTGCGCGCTGCATTCGAGAATGGTCCCCACGCGCAGCTCCGCACGAGGCCAGTCCCCGACTTTGGCTTGCGCAGATGGGGACAGGGTGGAGTAAGGGTACCGCGGGTTGGGGGCGCGCTGCACGGCTGCTGCTTTCGGCTTCGTCCCTGCTGCCGACTCGGCGTCCTGGACACCTTTGGCCGCCTCCTTCCCACTGCCACTGCTTCCTCCTTCTCCTCCTGCTGCTGTTCCTGACGCCCACGTGTCTCGAAGAGTGACCACGCGATTGAAGACGGGTTTGTCGCTAGTGGAGTCCTTGACGTCGTGCGCAAAGTATCCTACGCGCTCAAATTGCAGCGGTGGCGGGAAAGGCAAACTGTTTGGTGAAGTGGTGTCGGAGGGTACCCGGCTCGCAAGAGCAGGCTCTACTTTGGCGTTGGTAATCACCGTCATGGAGTCCGGGTTCAAATCTTTCAGAAAGTCCCCTTCCGGCTGTTGCTTGCCCGGCTCGGCCGCACTGAACAAACGGTCGTACAGGCGCACTTCGGCATCGACTGCATGGGCACAGGACACCCACTGAATGATGCCCTTCACTTTTGCCATCCCCGGAGGGGTGGCGCCGCTGCGCGTGTCTTTTCTATAGGAGCATTTCAGCTCCGTGACCTCCCCTGTAGCGGCGTCTTTCACCACCTCGTCGCAGGTGATGACGTAAGCATAGCGCAGCCGGACGCTGCCCCCGGGGACCAAACGGTTGAAGCCTTTCGGTGGATTCACTTCGCAAAAGTCGTCGGCGTCAATGAACACTTCTTTGGTCATCGGCACCTTTCGTTCCGTGAAGTACCCTTCAGTGGTACTGTCGCTAACGCTGTTTGCACTGCCATCGCTGTCACCACGCTTGCTTTCAAGGCGCGGATGCGCGGGGACCTCAAACGTTTCCACCTCCACGTCACTCGGCCAGTTGGTGATGGTCACTTTGAGCGGCTTGAGCACCGCCAGAACACGGGGCGACTCTTCGTCCAGCACTGCGCGCGCGCAGTCTTCCAGAACCGCCATGTCGATGTTGTTTTCCGCCTTGGAAATCCCGACCCGGTCGCAAAAGAGCCGCAGGGCCGCCGGCGGGATCCCACGCCGCCGCACCCCCGCCAAAGTGGGCATCCGGGGGTCGTCCCACCCACTCACGTGCTTCTCGTTTACCAGCTGAATGAGCTTGCGCTTGGAGAGCACCGTGTACTGCAAGTTGAGGCGGCTGAACTCAATCTGCCGCGGCCGCTCCTCAATGGTGGACGCAGCTACTTCTCCTCCTGCAGCTGCTTGTTCCTTGCTTGTACTAGGAGGGTATTCCAACAGACCGGTGTGCTGCAGGGAGTCCACGGTCCAATCGTACAGGGGGCGGTGGTCGGCAAACTCGAGGGTGCACAGCGAGTGGGTAATGCCTTCGACCGCGTCGGAAATGGCGTGGGCGAAGTCGTACATCGGGTACACCTGCAGTGCTCACGCACGCCAGGGATAGAAGGGCGATGGGAGGAGTTAAAGTGACTGCCTGGGTTGAAGGTATTCAGGAAGAGCGTGCTCGTCGTGCCATGCATTCTAGCGAAAGAAGTTGCGCTAATACAACAAAACAAAACAAAACAAAACAAGGGATTTGGTTGACTCACGCGCCAACCTTTCTTAATTTCCTTGCATGCTTATATCGATGAATTTCTCTCTCTATCCTAACTAGCCTCAGTCTAAACTTTCACACCTTCCACTTGTCGCCGGCCAGAGGGTGCGTGGCCGTTTTCACCCGGTACAGGGCGGGGTCGCGCATGTTCATGTTCGAGGACTGCATGTCGAGTTTCGCCCGCAAAACCGGCGCCGACCCTTCCTGGTACTCCCCATTGGCCATGCCTTCGAAAAGGGCGCGGTTCTAGCGTGCATGTGATCAGAGTACTCGTTAGCGGCATTTGGTACAGAAGGAAAGAGGCTTAGAATCGAGCGAACGTTGAGGTGCAAATGCACATGCGTGACAAAAAAGAAGACTGAGGGCTGTGCTCTTTGATGACTAGCTCTACAGCAACAATTACCTCAGCAGGGGTGCGGTTCAGTTCACGGTCCGGCGAATTACGGCCCGGCACGGTTAACGAGCCCCGGTACTCGGCCATTTCCGCGGCCGACAAAAAGTCCACGTAGGCCTTGTCCTGGTCGATCAAGCTCAGCGCACACTGGTAGAGCACGTCAAAGTAGTCGCTGGTGTGCCGCACGGGGCCATACCAGGGGTCTTGCCCTTCCATGCTAATTCCCGGCCGCCCAGCCATCAACCATCGCACATCTTCGAGGATTGAAGTCACGTACCTGGAGTTGGTTGGTGCGAGTGCGTGGGTGAGTGGTAGGGTAGCGAGATCCAGAAATTAGGAGCGAAACAGCAAATGGGATGAGCAAAAATTGACCATGATCGCAACCATGGCCATTTCAACTGAAAATTTAGTCTAGCTCAGGCTGGAAAAGAGACCAAAATCATTTCTATTCTTTTTCCGTCAGCTTATCGCCTAGTTTAAACTCCTAAATAATTTTTATTCGATCTGCACAACGTTCATAAACTCACTCCATGTCTTCCTTGGCTGGGTTTGTATCGTCAAAGCGCATGTGCGTGCGCCCTTGATAGGTTGCTCCAAGTTCGAAATTCAAGCAGATTGATTTGGCGTGCCCGATATGTAGGTACCCTGGGAGTTGTTTGCAATTAGGAGCTCGTTAAGCGAAAAAATAGAGGAGAAGATACAGTGCATACAGGAAGATTAGTCTGAATAGCATTCACAAAGACTAACTCACCATTAGGCTCAGGTGGGAAGCGAGTGATAATAGTCTTGTGCTTTCCCGAGGCTAGGTCCTCTTCGATAATATTGCGAATGAAGTGCTTCCGTCCTGCCTCCGCACCCAGGTTCGCTAGGGCTGCTACCTCAGGTTTCGCTCGACTAAGCACCCGCCGTCGAGCAACATTGGATGCATCAATCGAGAATCTTAAGGCAGACGTGTGAGTGGCCAAGACGCTCACGGCAAACCACCGCGGCATAGCTGGCGCCATGTTGAACATGTCGCTGCCTGCAGGAGTAAAGTAGTCTTTTTAAAGATACTATATTAGGACATGCAACTTCACTTCGACCTTTTTCTTGAGCTTTTCGTCAGAGTGACGGAGTTGTTAGCGTGGTGCTTCAGACTATGCAGCGCCAGGCCGCATCAATAACAGCCCTTTTGATTGTCAACATGAGGTAACTTGATTTCAACTTCCCGTAGCTTTCCTAGCTGGTTGACTGTTCGTTGGCTTTATATTGAATCTGACATCACAACTTCGCTCATACGCGAACTCGGTGCTTCTAGGACAATGGCGTTCATGCACGGCTCACGCTTCGTGCAGACTACTGTGCGTGGGCAGCGTTCTAGGTTTTTACATCAGACTCGCCTTCTTTCCACAGCTGAGGGCAGTGGCGACGCGGCGGTGGATCCAGCTGTGGCAGCTGCGCGGGAAGCTAGGAAGGAAGCTAAAGCCGCGCAGAAAGCAGCTCAAAAGGCAAAGAAGGCAGCAGCTGCTGCTAATGCTGCCCCTGGAGCAGTCAATGATAAAATCACGCCACGAGCTGAAGATTACTCCAAGTGGTACCAGGTGAGCGGTGGTTGGCTTTTGAGTCATTAAGAGCTGGGATATTGTGGCGTGAATGCTAGTCAAACTTCAAGCTGGGAGCTTTTCACACTCCTAGATGTGATGAATTTGTTGCACGCGGCTTCTGAAGCACAATTGAATTTTATCTTTTATCTGAAAGTTATCTATTGTAGCTGTAGCAGTCTTTGCGATTGCCTATTTCGTCGCTCTTCGCTCATTCTTATTGTTTTCTCTCACTCAATTCGCACGTTCACGTGGCATCGTAATGCCTTATTCCACTAGGACGTGGTCTATGCCTCCGAGCTGGTGGACCAATCACCGGTGCGGGGCTGCATGGTGATTCGCCCGTGGGGCATGGGCGTGTGGGACGAAGTGCGAACCTCGCTGGACGCCGCCATCAAGCGCACGGGAGCCTCCAACGCGTATTTCCCGCTCTTCATTCCCCTGAGCTTCTTGTCCAAGGAAGCCGAACACGTCGAGGGTTTCGCGAAAGAGTGTGCCGTGGTGACCCACCACCGCTTGAAGCAAGACCCCAAGGGCGCGCCCGGGCAGCTGGTGCCGGACCCAGAGGCCGAGCTCGAAGAGCCCCTCGTGGTAGGGTGAAATAGTTGTTGTCTTACGAATGCATCACATTGACTCCTACACTTCAATTGAATGACTTTCCTTGCCTTTAAATCTTCAATTACCTTCCGTTTATTCATTTGTGTGCATTTGTGCGTAATATTCTGGTTGCGTTGCCCTTCTTGTCAAATTAGGTGAGGCCCACCTCGGAGACGGTGATTTGGCACATGTTCAAGAAGTGGATCGGGTCTTACCGCGAGCTGCCCCTCAAAGTGAACCAGTGGGCCAACGTAGTGCGGTGGGAGCTCCGGACGCGGCCCTTCTTGCGCAGCGCCGAGTTCCTGTGGCAGGAGGGCCACACCGCGCACGCGTCCAAAGACGAAGCGCTTGCCTGCGCCCAGGAAATGCTGGACGTGTACGGCCAGCTGTGCGAGGAGGTCCTAGCCGTGCCCGTGGTGAAAGGCATGAAGTCCCCCTCGGAGCGTTTTGCCGGTGCCGACGAGACGTTCACCATTGAAGCCTTAATGCAAAACGGCTGGGCACTGCAGTCGGGCACGTCGCACTTTTTGGGGCAGAATTTCGCGCGAGCGTTTGACGTGACGTTTCAGGACAAAGAGGTTGAACTGCTGTTTGTTGTTGGTTGTATGCTGATTGCTTTTGCTACTACTACCCTTTGTCACGTTCTCTCGACGTGTGCGTGTTTGCGTGTATGTTCGGCAGCGAAGCTTTACTGAGGAGCTTCGTGATTCCATAGAGAATATGATTCATCCACTGCTCCTTATACTAACTCTTGAATTTACTTTCTATTGTTTTTTCAACCAGGGTGGCCGGGGCTTAGTGTGGGCGACCTCTTGGGGTGTGTCCACGCGCCTGCTGGGAGCCATGGTGATGACGCACTCCGACGATGCTGGGCTGGTGCTACCGCCGAAAGTGGCGCCCACTCAAGTGAGTCTGAGTTTTTTAATGGTTACTTTTGAATCGAAGCAGTTATGGTTGGACTTTGATGGACCTGATATTCATCGCTTTTTTGACGCGTCCAAACGTCTAACGTCCTATGTTGAATAGGTGGTGATCGTGCCTATTCTCGGCAAAACTGACGAAGAGAAGAAATTGGTTGATGACGCGGTTGCTGCGTCGAAGAAAGCGCTTCAAGCGGCGGGCTTGCGTTGCTCTGTGGATGACCGCGACTGGATCCGCCCGGGGGCCAAGTACTTCGAATGGGAAAAGAAGGGGGTCCCACTGCGGCTGGAAGTGGGGCCAAGGGACATCAAGAACGGCGTGGCACAGGCCAAACCCCGAGTCGGCAGTGATGGGGGTGGTGGCAAGGTTGAGTTGCTATTGGAACCATCGGCACTTGCCAGTGCATGCGTAGCCCAACTTGACGCCATTCAAGACGGCCTTTTGGCTGCTGCTCAAGCGCGCCTTGCGCAAGGCACACGCCGCATCAGCACTTATCAAGAGCTCAAGGACGCTCTAGCACGCGCAGACGCTGCCAACACAGCCAGCGGCAGTGGGAGTGGCAGCGACGACGTTGAAGGAGGAGGCGAGTCGGGGGGGAGCAGCAGCGTGGAGCACTTGGGTTTTTTCCTCGCGCCGTGGAAGTGCAACGCGGACAACGAGGAAGCCATCAAGCAAGAAACCCGGGCCACCGTGCGCTGCTACCCCTTGGAGGGGCAAGAAGAAGCCGAAGGCCAAAAATGCTTTTACAGCGGGGAACCCGCCACGCACATGGCCATTTTCGCGCGAGCTTTCTAATGAGACACAGGTCCCGAAGACTTGTATTTAGGATGGCTGCGAAGAGAGCTGCTGTCTGTCTGCTGACTTCAATGAGGAGGAGAACTTATTAGTACCAGGGCGCGGAAACTCACAGAAGTAGAATAATACGACAATTCATCTGGCGGTTATGAGTGGAAGCCCTCCTCTCTCCTCTTGCCTGAAAGCTGAAAGTCATATGATTACTTTAAAACCCCTAAAAAAGTGTTGTTTGAAGAACAAACACCCCCTATAGAGTACAGTCTGTGGCCTCATAACGAGCTGAAAGATAGAAGGTGGCTTAAGGGGGAATGGAAAATGATGTCCTTTTTGAACTTTTGAACTCAAACTCAAACAACTAACAATTCACAATTCGGGCTGGGTTGCTAAGCTGCTGTAAGCTATATACAGCCAAATCTATTCATAACACGCAAAATTTATGCTTATATTGCCAGCTCCTGGCGTTTATGCCTTCCACTTCAGCTCTTCTTAACTCCAAATGTGGGCATGTCCGTGTCATATGTAAAGTAGTCAGGCAACCACACACGCTGCTCATTTAGTCCGGGAGCTCAGACGCAATTCACCGTGAATAAAGGAGCGCAAGATTATTCGCTGCCTCTGCATTCCATTGGCCCGCTGCTTTTTTGTACAACCACGAAGCTTCCTTGTTGTTTTGTGTCGTACCGAGGCCGAATTCGCACATCATTTCTATTGATAGTTAAGCGTCCGCAAGACCTTGGTCAGCTGCCTTCCTAAACCAACGCAATGCCTCGACATTTACTCTGCGGCTCGCTGCGGCTCGCGAGACAACGTTTTCCAAAGCGCAATTGCGCATCTGGATCTCCTTGCTCGGCTGCCTTCTCGTCCCAGTAAGCCGCTTCGTTGTCGTTTTTTGGCACGCCATGGGGTGCCTCCCCCATGTTATGAACCCGAGTAAAGCTTGTGCAGCCGCATCTCCTTGTTCGGCTGCCTTCCTGAACCACTGCAATGCCTTCACGTAGCTTTGAGGTACGCCACGGGCATCCATAAACATGTTCCGTACATTACGCTGCGCATGTGCATATTCTTGGTCAGCTGCCTTCAAATACCACTGTACTGCTTCAACATCACTCTTTACGACTCCGCGGTCATCCGAAAAGCCTTCTAATTCCGGTCCCTCGGGGCCTGTTTCAAAATAGCGTACCCAGATGCCACTAAGCGCTTGCGATCCCTTGGTAAGCTGACTTTCTGTACCGACTCACCGCCTCTACATCGCTCCTCACCGCACCCATGGCGCCCCCAAGCATAAGCCCCAGTTGAAACTGAGCCTTGGTCAGCTGCTTTCCTCAACCACTGCACCGCCTTCTCATCGCTCTGCACTACGCCGTGACCTTGCACATATTTGTTGCCCATAGCATACTGTGCTGTCGCGTTCCCTTCGCCAGCGCACATTTGAGCCATTGTACAGATTTCGCGTCACTATGTGCTGCACCGTGGCCTCAAACGCGAAACCAAGCATGCACTGCGCAGGCACGTAACCCTCGTCAGCCGTGGCCCGCCAGTCTCTCAGCACCTTATCCATTTCGCGTCATACTGAGGCTGAAAAATTAGACCAGGGCGCTTTTCCTAGCTGCACCATTCGGCACATAACCGTAACTTATGACGCCGAATACCCTTCACTACACTGCCATTTGTGTGTGCGTGCGTGCGTGGATGCTTGGAATTTTCAAAAGAACAAGAACACAAGAACAACAACAAGCAGAATAAATTCTTTCTGGTTCGTAATACGTAATACTGCAGTTCCGTTCCGCGGTTCCAGGAATTCGGGAATTTGGGACGCTCTTGGCTAATTGGCCAATCAAAATGGTTATTGGGAACCAAGGCGAGACGTCGTTTCGGGTTTCGGGTGGTTGCCGGTTGCCGTCCTCACCATGGCCTCTCCAAGGCCAACCGACAAAGGGCTGGGCGCGGCCATTGGATCGTCACTTGATGGCGGTGGAAAGCCACCCCGCACAAGCCGTCAAAATGTCGGCAGTGAAAGCAAGCTTGTCGGCGGCAACAAGTCAACCCGAGCAAGCAGTCAAAACATCGACAGCGGCACGCTTGACGCCCAGGTGAAAACCTCTTCGCCGAGGGCATCGGTGGCCGCCCCCCCGGTAGAGCCGACATATTCACCGCTACGGAAATCAGGGCTGGCTGCGACAAAGGCCGCAGAGGCACCGCCGGCTGTTCTCAGTGTTGAAGGAATGGCGACCAAAAAGAAACCCCCACAGCGCAGCGCTTCGATTCGCGTGAACCCAACGGATTGGCGGCCGCCATCCCAAGGACCGCAAGATTTTAAGGCCCTCTGTGTGGGCGACCTGGTCGTGCTTAAAATTGGCAGCGGCAGCGACATCAACGGGTGCATGCAAATCGGCGCCGGCCACGCATGCTTCGCTGAAAACTGCGGAGATGCCCCCCGAGTTTCTCAATATGACACCATGGTGTTTCGGATCTGCCCTCGGCTGGACTACCGCCAACAAGAGAAGCTCGCTGCCGCTGAAGCAAGCCGCCTTGAAGCCGCCGACAGCGTGTCATCGGCATCACCTCAAGGGGCTGTCACTGAAGCCTCTTCGCGCGTGCAATTGGACGGGCTGACAGCGAAGCGCGAGCGCGCGGCCTCTGAAGCTCGCCAAAACACCGAGGTGGGCCTATGTTGCGTGGGCGCATGTGAAGAGAAAGAGCGAATGAGTAAGAGAACGAGAGAGACTTAAGTACTTCATGAGGTGACATCTATCTGTAGTCCGTTTGATTTTGCTACTCAGTGCTTTCATCTACTTTTGATTATGTTCGTGATTGACCAATGTTCGCTTTTTATGGTACCACCCACAGATTTTGTCCGCGCTCGAGCACCACGCCGGCCACGGCCTCAAGTACGGCGATGTCATCCAGCTCGAGCACCCGCGGTCGGGCAAGTTCCTGCGGATGCACAAGGACCCGGCGTCGGTGAACTCCTCGTGCCGCAAGGCGGACTTCGGGCCCGGGCAGCTCGGCGCACACCTCCGGGTGTTGCCCCGGTTCAAGGTGCGCACCATGGGCACTCCCGTGTACTCCGACGACGAGCTGGTGCTGCAGTCGGTGGCGCTCGAACCCCTGGTGCTGGGGTGCTCCGCCCGGGCCAACGACCAGTTCTGGGGCGCGTCCGACGCGGAGGCGGCAAAGTTTGGCCTCCGGCTGCCGCACAGCATGCGCACCGGCCCGCGGTTCGAAGTGAGCGGCGCCTTTGAGCTCCGCTCGTTCGTGATGCACCTCTACCACCGCCCCGACGAAGAAAGCCGGAAGTCTCTGCTGACGGGCATGCACAATTTCCGTTTCTTTTACCCCGAGAGCGGTGCTTACCTCTCGGCTTCGGGCGACGCGGACAAGGGCGAAGTTCTCGACGCCATCGACCCCAAGAACAAGACGCGGCTGCGCGGCGCGGACCAGCAAACGCCGGCGCACGTGCCGTACCTCAAGATTCCGCCTGGCGATGCGGCGTCACCGCAAAACGCCTCTTTCAAGTCCGTGTGGTGCTTTGAGAGTATGGAAGAAGACGAGTCTACCACCGTGGCATGGCGCAAGCCGTACCGACTGCGGCATGTAGCATCGGGCAAGTACCTCGCCGTGGATACGCTCAGTTCCACTTATTTAGAGGCTGGCCAAGCGCCTCTCAACGGTGAAGGGAGCAACCTCTTGGGGTCAGATTCAAGGAAGCGCGGCGAAGGATTTGAGGAAGACGACACACTGCAGCTGTTTACCGCCGCCTTGGTCGATGCCGAAGACCCAAATGAAACACCCGGTGCACTGGGGAGCCGGGAATCGATTATCTTTCGCCTCAGCCCTACGGATGAGGTCCATGAAAAACTCATCAACGGCGTCAATACTTTGCGTCTTGAGCACCAGGCTGCGTCGGGCGAGACCCTTTACTTTGTCTCTGCTCGCGAGCCAAAGCTCAAGCTCACACCTCTGACAAGCTCGAACGAGGGCTCGGCCGTGCAAACCAAATCGAATGACAGCCAAGCTGCTGATCTCGATCTGGAGGGTGTGTCTTCGTCATTGGGAAATACGCACGGCGGGCGCGTCCTTTTCAGCACCAAGTTGAATGCGGTGGACGTCCTCAAGGTGGTGCCGCTGCTGTTGCCGGAAAGCTTTCTCATTACTCAGCTGAAAGATCGAATGAACTTATTCCACCAATACACGTACTACGCGTCCACTTACGGTAAACGCTTGTTGGTGCTATTTTACATTAACGACCTTGGTCAAAAGTTCACCAATCGTTTTGAGGCCTTTTTACATTCATGATATTAATTTCTTTCGGACTTTTTCTTGGCTTGCAGGTGTCGAAGGCACTACAGTGGTTCCTGGAAGCCCTCATCTGAACCTGTGCAGCTACTTGGTCCGCATTTGCTTGGATTGTATTGATGACTTTCAGATGGAAACGCGCAGCGACGACTTCATCAACGATGCCTTGAAGAAGGCCAACACAAGTTCACCTCAGCAATTTGCCGATTCCTTTTCTGGAGAGCCGAATCCAATCGCTCAGAAGATTGCCGTGGAGATTAAGCTTGTCGATGCCCTCTTTGCAGCAGCTCTTGCACCGTACAACCGCGTTCTCAGCAACGCCAGGCCGTTTGCGAAAGCTCCCATGAACGAGCTTCCTCAAGTTCTCCTCAAGTTTCTTTTCGTGGCTCTGCAGCGGAGCTTCTTCAGCAACCAAGCTGCTCAGGCTTACTTTTGCTCGCGTTCGGCGCGTGTCTGGGAGCCTAAGAACCCAAATAGTGGCCTTGGAGGCCCCAATCCTCCTTTGCTGCCAGCCCAGCGCAAGTGGAAACTATGGAGGGACATCATCCTGACTCAAGGTTTCTCACGCACCTGCTTGATTTGAATAGAGAAATGCTCTCTTCTCATTCCATTTTTTTTTCATTTTGTTTGCTCATCTTTTGCACCTTGATGTTTTTGTGCTTGCCAGGTGAAGACCCCTTCGGCGCTACGGTTACCTTGACTCAACTTTTGAGCTCTTCTCGGGAAATTGTCAGAAAACTGGTCAACCCAGGAATGATCAAAACATTCAGGGATCTGCTGCGGCGTTGTGGGCCAGAGACTCGGCTCATCAATGTCTTTTCGGCGATTTGCTTCGTGGAAGGCCGCCCTGAACGCATCAACCAAGAGTCATGCTTGCGGCTGCTTTGGATTGACCCAAAAGACCGCTACGGCTTCGGCGTTACCTTTCACGAGAGCCGCGAAGCAAAGGTGAATTACTACGCTGCCTGCATAAGCTATGATATGAATGCTCAATTTCTCCTGCTGCATGTGCGTGTGTATGTCTATTGATGCTGTGCACCCTTTTTCAATTTTGACTTTCTTTAGGTGCGAGACTATGGTCCAGTCAAGCTTCCAGGCGTAGCGGGAGATACGACACATGACGGCCCACACATGATGCTCGACGCCTTTTACCGTTCATCAGGGAAAGCAGCCCCGCTTCCAGGAGACTTCCTGGGGAAAAATGCAGAACCCAAGTACAATCCAATTTGCATCGCCTGGTCTGGAATGTCGAATTGGTTTCGCGGGCCTGACAAAGATGGCAAAGACCCTGGTGCACTGTGGTACTCAGCCGAGAGCATGGGCCTGAAGACCGTGGACAGCGTTGCCATTCCGAAGCTTGAGGGCACAAAACTTGACGTGGTTCCACTGGAAGAGATTATGTGGGTACTGGAGCCAGAGCGGTTGTGCAAGTCTGTGACTGGACACGAACACGCGGCAGGTCAGGCCTCTGATGCTTTCAAGAGATTGGATTTCTTGGCATGGTATATTGTGGCGCAAGTCAAGTTTCTCACGTCCATTTGCAAAGGTCGCGCAGCCAATTGCATTGCGACACTGGAGCGCGAATTCAGTTACGTCATGCTGATGAACATGTGCACGAATCCTAGGCTTCCAACAGCCTTCCGAGCAGCGGTGGCAGACTTCGCGATTGCCCTGTACCTGGACCGATACCCACAATTTCCAAATTGTGGTGCGCCGAAGTTGCCGGAAGAGCTCTGGATATTAGAGGGGGATCGGTCTTGGCCTCCTCAGTCTTCTACACCTGTACTTGGACCCCGAAAACTCAAGGATAGTGACGCGTTTCCCTCTTTCTTCGTGCCAAAAGCTTCAGTTCTTTATGCGGATCCTGAACCACTGCTCAGCTTTCCCGAACACACCAAGTTCTTCTTGTTGCGATGCTTTTGTGATGACGTCGTGAAAAGCTTCGGAAAGGACGGGCACATGGTGTCTGGTGACCCTCTGAATGATCTTGGCGGTGCTGCTTTTCGTGTTCAAGAAAATTTGCTCAGCTTTGGTTTCTTATCGACTCACGAGAAGCTTTCAAATCTCTGCACCGCCAATGCAAAGCTTCTCGATGGACGTAACGACAAGGCGGATGCTGAAGAAGACTTTTCGCCAGAAGAAGATCGTTGGAGTGCTGTAGGAGGTGATTCGCTGACCAAGGTGAAGGTTGCTAACCTCAGCATATTCGCGAAAGTTGGTGGCCTTCGCACTAATTATCGTCTTGCTAAAGTTCTGCAGAAGTTCAAAGAGCATTCTGAGGAGGTTGATCGCGAGCGTGAAGGCACAACTTCTTCCGACGGGCTTTGGAGCAACAACCTCATTCCATTCACGCAGCAAGCCGCTTTCGGAACTGACTACCTTCTTGGAATTGATCAAGGCGAAAATCAAATTTTCAATGATGTCGAGGACCTTTTCTTCGGCGGCAGTGATGACGCAAGCTAGCTGGACTTGAAGGTCTTATGCGAGAAAAAAGATCTGTACGCTGCGCTTGTGGACTGCCTGAAATATAAAAATGACATGCTTATGGCTCGTGCTCTCCAGCTATTTCAGTCATTATTTTCCGAACGCTTAAATCTTCGTGCGGCGCTGAGGGAAGTTACGCTGCTCGAGCGACCAGATTTGCCTGTGTTTGGTGACGTGCACACTTTACGGAACGAGAATTCTCGTCTCATCTTCCTTGCGCGAACGTACTCGAGATGGGCTATTAGCAGCGCAAGTACGAAGTCTTTTGATGACGCTGCTTTCGGGGAACTGATGCAATCCATCGACAAATTCCTTGTCTTTCTTCACCAGCCATTTACGAACGAGACGAGCTCAGTGGAAAAGGAATCCGGTATCGAGCTTGTGTCCACAAGGCCTGCTGTAAGCAATGGATTGTGGACAGAAGACGTGGCTTGGAAATGGGCCTTGCTTAACGACGAGTTACCAGACAGTACGGCTCAAATGATTTTGCGCACTTGTGCCATTCAAACTGTCCTGGTTGAGGCTGTGTACATGGATGTCAACATTGCTTGGAGTATTAGCGATGCAATTGACCGGGAGGAATCAACTCGACGACTAACTCTGGTTAAGCGCGCGCTGCTTCAGCTTGCGCTTACGTTTGTCAAACTCAATGCTAAGAATCAAGAGGTTCTTTTTGATGTACTCATTGATCTCCAGGAGCTTGCGACACCACCTGAACTGAAGGCGTATGGAGAGGGGGGCTCGTCGAACGTGTCCACAACAGCGAGTAAGCTCGCTTCGCGCAAGGCGTCAAAGATTGGTGATGGTGTGGCAGCCAAGCAAGTATGGCCCACCACTGAAGGAGAGTACGGCCAAGCTATCATCATTGAGTTATTCCAACGAAATCATGGTCTTTGCGATCGCATGCCGGCTGACATCCCGAAATTATTCGCATTGATTGCTGAAAATACCAAAGATTCGACAGGGGACGCAAGCATTGCAGGATGTCTTGATTTCTTCTTTCCATTCATGAAACCTGAAGGTCCCCCGAACAGAGTATCACAAGTCTTTGTCGCAAGCCTTCTCTCGGACCAAGCATCGTTTCCTCGCCTTCATGGTACCTGTTTGGCCTGCTTCTCTAGCAGCGCCATTCACGACGGAACAGCGGTTACCCCTAAGGAACCTGAGCGGATTATTCGACTGATGAGTACTGCAGTCGAGGGCGGAAACGAAGAAGCGGCAACGCGATTGTCTGCAGCTGGAGTTTCGTTGAACCGTGCGTGTTTGCATCTTGTGGAGCTTACAAATGCACGAGCAGCTGGTGACGGTCTTGGTGGAGGGCCTTCTAATGCGCTCGCAGTCTTGCTATCCCCAGTAGGTGCAGCTATGCTAGTACTTGTTGCCGAACTGGTCTTCGTGCGCCAGCTGACGAGCCAGGAACTCCAAAGCCCTGCAATTTGGCAATTCATGACTGAAGTGGGTGGCATGGCAGCAGAGGCGCTTGGCGCTGAACCCGAACTTGACACTGCAAGCTTGAAGTGTTGCGAGGATCTGTTTGACATCCTTGAGCGTCTTGTGACTAGCATGGCCAGACTTGGGATTTTGAAGAAGATGGAAGTTTCTCTCGACGAAAAAGGAGTTGTGCTAAAAAGTATTCAAAAGAGTGCAGGGCAAATGCTCTCTCAGTGTGAGTCTGTTGACGGTGAATTGAAGAACGCGTTCTATCGCAAAGTGAAAAGCAGTGGAGAACGCGATGGCTTGACGCTGAAGGCATTCAAAAGCCTCTTTCAAGAGCTCATTCCGACTGAGAAAGCAGACACTTCGTCTTTGCCACTGCAACGCACGATCCAATTCGAAGACGACGAGCGCAAGAGAGAAGAACTGTTCCAAGCGGCTGACGTCAACAAAAATGGCACCATCGACATTTACGAGTTCGTCGACATTTACCAGACCCTTGGTCGTGGTCTTACTGGGTTAACGATTACCGAAAAGGGCAACCGCCTGAAGCATCGCACCATTACTTGCCTGGAGCACATAATATTGGCAATGAATGGGGCGCGCATGAACAATGAGATGAACGCCGAACGCCATCGTTATTCTGTAAAAGAAGCCGACGCCAAGGAGCGTGACAAAATCTTTGTTCGTGACACCAGCATTTTGCAACAGAGCAAGCACAGACGCCACGTTTGGGCACCCTGAGCGAACGTCTTGAAGCGTTCAAAAAGACGGTCTTTGACAACAAGAGGATCATCCAGGGCTTGCGCGTGCGTCGTTTTACCATGGTGGAGGTGCTCGAGCAAGGCATTCCCCAAGAATCGATAGGCTCTTCTTCTTCTATCGAATGGGCAGACCTGGTTGAGCGCTTCGTCCAGTACGCCTCCAACCACTACTTTGAATGCACCATGCCTGGCGGTGGAGGTGCAGACGGCGAAGAGAGCGCCACGGTGATCAAAATCATTTTGAACACTTTTCAGACGCATTTGATCAACGCCCGCACGCGAAGGCTTGATGAACAGCAGGAGAAGATCGCCGACCGCACCTCAACAAGAGTGGAGGAGCTCAAGAGCTTAGAGGTCTATGAATTGGACGAAGACGAGCTCGCAGAATACGTCAGCAAACAGGTGAAATTGAACGAACTTGGCGTCACAGTTTTGCTCGCAAAGATCACGAGCAGTTTCGACGATATTTCTCCCGACAGCTTGCCAGACAATGCCATCGAGCTGCTTGTGGAGATGCTAAACGGTGGGAACAGCGCAGTTGCCAGCACCCTGTACAGCTATATCGTTGAACTGGACATGGAGGGGAAATTTATCAACCACTTAGCCATGAGGCTGGAAGCTTCTGCCAAGGGTATCAAAGAGTACAGGGATCGAGGCTTTTTCGGAGTCGCTGAGGCAACTGTGCCCACGGATGATTTTATCTCCCTTTGTGAGGAATGCATTCAGTCAAGTCGCCTTCTGCAGCTTTGTTGCGAAAATCACAACCACAACTTCCAAGAACTCATTCGTGACCAGCCTATGTACCGCAGCAAACGTAACTTGGTCAAAATCATCATCGATATGTTGATGCTAACCTGTGAGTCCTCTTCATCTGTCGAGAATTTCAAGAAAATTGAAACAGACGTCGTTGAGCAACTGCTGTCGACGCTGTCAGAGTCCATGATGGGTCCTTGTGCTGGAAATCAAGAGCTTATCGTAAGTTCGGACGCAATTGTCGCAGTCAACTCTATCATGGCAGCAGAGAACAAATCTGATGCTGAAAAAGGTGAGAGCGGGCTAAGTCTCCAGTCGATCCAGTCAGGGGCTTGCGTTCTATTGGCTTCTTGCCTTGAAGGGCGTCGCGACACCGCATTGCACGATCAACTCCGCCAGAAACTCGATTTGAATCCTTTGTCATTGTACAAGGAAGGCGTTGAGAAAGAAATTCGTGATATTTACAAGGTTTGTGGTGCAGAGGCTCGCTTGCCTGATGACGAAGAATTGAGTTGTATCGAACATGCGCAAGATGCTTTGATCTCAATTATTGCGATAGCTATGGAATTACGTGTGGACCTTGGCTCGGGTACTGTCGATACAAATAACAATTCGATGGCGATGAATGCCAGTACTACCGACGAAAGTCCTTTAGTAGGAGTAGTAGAAGTAGCATGGCTTGGAAAAATTGAACGCTGCACATTTCCTCTTCCTCCGGAAAAGAATTATCTCTCTCAAACAATGAAGAAAAAATTCCAGGACACGGTCGATTTGTCGACAATCGAGAAACGGTAAGACTCGACACTGTTGTTATTCATAACTTAATCTTGATTTGTTCAACCCTCTTGTCTTGAATGTCTCAGCAATTCGGAACTTCTAAGAACTGCAGACGACATCATTGCGGAAATGGAGTGCGTGCATGCTTTAGCGGAGACAAATAAATTGTTCCGGTTTTTGAATTTGAATTTGAACTCGATCAAGATGGCAATCTATGCGCTTGTTATGCTCTTAAACGTAAACGTCGTTTTCTCGCCTAACCGGATGATTGTTCCTTGGGATTCAATTTCGGGGCTACTCGACGGATCTATCTCACTGAGTACGTTTGACATCGTGAGCGTCTTCTTGACATATGTCCTCGGAGCAACGATTTTGGCCGGGTATGTTGCAGTCTCGGTTCACCAAAGCCAAGTTGCTATTCCTATCCTCATTAATGATATCGACACCGCAATGGAGGAGGCAAAAGTGGATGGGGAGTCTTTCGGTCGAGATTCTGGCGTATTTGCCTCAGTAAAGTTGTTTGCAGTGGCATGCTTGATGTTTTGCGTCGTGCATGCCGTCAATTTCGCATTGAACCCATATTTTTATTTGAGTATCCTGGTCATACAGCTTCCTTTTGCGATCAAAAGCTACCGAAGTTACATTTCGGTACCGCTTAATAGCTTTGAGCGCGACTTCTGCATTTCGTACGACGCCTTGGTTGAGCAATCGTTCTTGCGAAACCATATCTTTCTGGGAGCTTGCACTCTTCTTGGCTTCAGATTTCCCGAATTTTTCTCCTTGATGCTCCTTGATATCGTGAACATTTCTCCCGTAACTCTGGACATAATCAACAGCATTAAATCTTCAGGCATGTCCCTCACGTGGGTCTTGTACTTATTTATCGTCACCAACGTTATCTACGCATCCTGGGGCATGGTGTACTTCAGCAATCAGATGTTGATTCCAAACCTCGTCGACGATGACACGAACAGTACAGTCCGACGCCTCGCAACAGTTAGAAAGAAGACCACCGGTGCAGTTGAAGCTGTAGTCACGGAAAATGTCGAGTGCTCAACAATTTACGAATGTTTCTTATACATGTTTTATCAGAGTCTGAGTGAAGGCGGAAATGCAAAAGCTTTCCTACAGACTAATGTTCCGGGGCTTGAAACATACTTGCCACGGATTGCATTTGATTCGTTGTTCTTTATTTGGGTGGGCATTGTGCTTATGAATGTGATTACTGGTCTGATGGTTGATACATTTGCTGCCACGCGCGATGAGAAGGCTGAGCGCGCTGCTACATGGGCGGATGAGTGTTTCATATGCGGCTTTGAAAGGGACGAATACGAAGGCAAGAAACTTCCAGTAGATTTCGAAAAGCATTTGTCGAAAGACCACGACTTATGGGCGTACGTATTTTTCTTGGCATACCTTAAGCGACGAGACAAAACAAAGCTGAACGGCGTCGAGTCTTACGTGACGAAGCAGATCAATACGATGAGTTTGGAGTGGCTTCCTTTTCACACTTGTTTTGCCATTCAAGACAGTAGTGATGGCGCCGAAAGTGGCATGAGCGAGGAATCCGAAGGCGTAGATGCCGACAAAGGCACCGCTGGTGCAATGGAGAAGCTTGAGTCGAAGGTTGAGAAAATGGCTGCGTCCCTTGATGCCCTCGAAGGAATGACTGGCTTGATTTTAGCGGAACTCTACAAAAAGAAGTGAATTTCAGCAGCATTTCTTTCCTTGCGCGTTTGTGTATGTGGGTTCTCCTATGTGATTATACTGTACCGCAGCAGAGATAGCTGAATGGTTCCTTGCTTCTCAATTCCCGTCTGGTTTCACTTTGTGAGATTTAGCGGTAAGGAAACGAACAGGAATTCATAGGCTTAGGAAGGTATCAGGAAATTTGATTAGTTAATTTCCCTAGACCGATACTGGTTTGTATTTAACCGCACCTTTCTTTGTTAACCCCATGTCCTTGGGATTGGGAGGTAGAAGGTAGAAGGCACCCTGATTTGGCGCCAATCATGCTCAAATCCATTAAAGAGTTAGGAGATCAAACCCCAGTGCCCTTGAAAGTTAAATTAGTCCTCATCTCCCATCATTCTTGTTAATTATATGGCTAGTACTAATGCTGGTGCTGTATACTGTAGACGGTGTACAAGTAGTCGAGCCGGTGCTGCACTTAAAATGAACTACTAGAATTTGGCATCGGCCATGTATTTGAACGGCCGTAAAACCGCCCAGACTTCTTATGGAGCCCTTCTGCAGGAGCCAGCTATCAAGTACAAAGCACATAAACCACAATTTCCCGAAGGACGGAGATATAATCTGTGCCTCATACAGGAGGAACAAGATATATATATAGTATGTAGATATCAATATCATACAAGGTATTCTCCATCAGTCAATAAGGTTAATAAGAAAGTACTTCCAAAGGCTGCTCAAGAAGATCTTTGCAACACTACCACCACCACCTGTGCACTTGTCACCACTGCAGCTCAAATTTACAAAACGGTCCGAGACATAAGATACCGCAGGTAGGCAAGCAAATGAAAACAGTCATCACGCTAGTTTTTGTAGAAGGTCATCCGGAAATGTTTACGTTCCACAGGACCCAACTTGAATCCGCATGCATCGTAAAGCTGATATACCTGATCAACAATAGTATCTGAAGAGTTTGTAAATACTCATAGGATATTTTGTTCTGATGACAAGTGACTCACGTCATGTTCTCTGGGCTTCTTTCTTGGCGAACAGTCGCACCTTATCATAGTTTTGATTACTTTCAAGTTCTTCCAAGGTCAAACGTGGGCACCTGCCGATTCACAGGCTTAAGGGATCTCGTATCGATAGCAATATATATACTCGAATTTTATCGAGATTCACGACTTGCTGCTTCAAGGCGTCATTTAGAAATTAGAAATTACTGCAAGTATCTGTGCTTTAATGTCTCAACAAAAACGTAAAAGAATTGATTTCGATGATCGCCTTTATCAGTCTCAACCGGTGCTCCATATACAATCTTATCCAACTCAACATGCAACAGATAACGATGTGATCGCTGAACAATGTGAGAAGCTGTCCCCTGTTGCAGGCGAGCGAGAAAAATCTTCACTTTCTTCTGACACGGCAACTACCGAATCGAATGAGCAATTACGGTTTCTGAAGATATACTCAGGGCATAATTCAGCACCACATCGGTATCCAACTACGAAGCTCTTCGCGGCAAATTTTGAGTGTATCCTTGACGTGATGAAGCAGTTGACTGGAGACTCTTCTCGTCTTTATTCTACCTTCCCTTTGACAGCCTTAAAAAATCAGGGCATATGCCGTTGGGAGGACACAGAGTTGGCCTTGGATGCTTCTTGGACCTGGTGTAGAGGTACACTTCACACTGCCTTGTACATAATCAAAGCCCATGATGTTGACCCTGAGATGCACTTTTGGGCCGTTGTAGCAACTATGCTTCTCATTTCGCTCACAGCAGAGGAGATGGGGCCTATATTGGATTGGGCAGACCAAAATGCTGGCCGATATCGCCAGGTTTGGTTAGGTTCTCGACATGAGTTGCCTTGCTTGCTGTATTTGCTGCTCTGGCAGCCAGATAATATACAGAAGGCGGCCACAGATGGCGCTCGCACCGAATTAGTGCGAAGTATAGACGAATACTTAGGACGTCCACGAAGTCATATACGTGAGGATTCTAAAATGACAGTAAATGAAGAACAGCGCGCAATAATTGATGTGAATTTGAGCAACAGGTCAGTTGTAAATGTGAAAGCATACGCTGGGACTGGAAAGACGACTTCAGCAATCTTACAGCAAACTAAAATGAGTAGAAAGTGTTTGATGCTTTCCTACAACAAATCGGTCCAAGAGGATGCTATGAGACGTCTCGAGGCAGACGGTCAGAATCATGTCAATGCAAGAACTATGGACTCGCTCATCTGGTGGCACACACTTCAATCGACTGGACGACAAAAGAAATCCCGTTTTGTTAGTGTTAATGCTGAGCTTATTAAAGAAGTCATACCAAATCTTCTCCCAAGAGCTGCAGCTGGCGTTGCTCGAATGTTGAAGCGCTTTTTGTTTTCAGATAAGTACTCCTTGAGCGACCGTAGTTTCAATTGGTTTGTTACATGGCTGGATGAGGAATAGGACGCCAGGAAAGTAACGAAATCAGGAAAGACAACTAAATACGCGTATCAGTCACGACCAGCGTGGGTAAAATTAGCAGCAGATTGTCTGAAAAGCTTTTTTTCTGTTGAATTTCTAGCAAAGAATGTATGCTGTGAAGTTTTGACGAAACTTGTTCAGCTCAAAACACGTATGCATGATGAACAATTGAAAGGAAGTGACCCTGAAAGTACTGAGCCAGACACTTTCAGAATGTTGGAGAGAACAAAGACAATGCCGCTTGTGTTCGCCACTCAAAATCCTAAGCCGGCTCAAGTTGTCATCGATGAAGGTACGCAAGTGCTGCTCTACCAAGATGTTCAAATATAGCGACCATATCTATCTCCATATTCATTGATATAATTTCATCTGTTGGATTTCAGCCCAAGATTTGAGTGCGGCGCAGTATGATCTATTTGTGAGAAGACAAACCCAATACTGTTGTATCATTCTCCTAGGTGACCCTTTCCAGGTGAGTGCAAGTGCATTCTTTCATTTATTGCACTTCCACGCTATTCATCTTACTGTCCGACCGTGTCTTTACGCAATAGAGTATAAACGGTTTTAGAGGTGCTGGGAACTCAATTTTTACGAGCGGGGACAATGTTAGCAACTTTACTCTTCCTCATACAATATCCCATCGATTTGGAGCTAACATTGCAGAAGTCGTGACGGGCTTCCTAAAGACCATTTATCGGGCGCACGGAGGGAAGATTGACTTACTAGTTGGCGCCAACATAAATCCTGGACGCGTGCTATCCTCGCGCGCACGAGATGAGCTCATCGGTGCGTCGAGAAATGGTGACACAATCATCTTAACGCGTACTAACAACGGAATAATCCGAGAAGCGATGGAATTTTGTACTCAACTTCAGGCTGCAGGGGTACATAAGAAAATTGCCCATTTCAAGGGGCCAAAACTAGACAAGTCATTTGAAATAATCAAGTCTTTAGTTCAGCTGTGCCTTCATTTGAATTCTTCATCCAAAGTATGTGGCCGTACCTTCAATCATTTCGACGAAGTAAAAGAGTGAGTTGTGAAACTGGTACTGTTTTTTTTTCTTCCGATATCATGTATTACAACATTGCCATGTTTATGCGTCGTTAATTTAGGTGGGCTGAGGAGCACGAAAACATTGAGATTAGTTACGACTGTCAATACTCAGAAGAACTTGCCTTAAGTCTGCGTAATAAATTCCATCAGATAACTTGGCGCTCCAACAAGCTCTCGATGTGCGCATTCAAAAAGTCAACAGTTGCTGTAACAGAGTTGAGTCGTTGCAAAAAGCACGTGAGAGTGATCTTATTATCAGCAATACCCACCAGCAAAAGGGGAATGAATATGCCACTGTGATCATGAGCAATGATTTTGCAAAATTGCGAGATGGAGCTGATTTTGTTTCGTCATGCACGCTTCAAGACCACTTCAACCTGATTTACGTGGCCATGACTCGCGCGTGCGATGTGCTAGTGCTCAATAGAGATTTGGACTACCTCGTATTTCGGTATTTACGCCCGCCAGTTGCTGCTTTACGCCTGCCTTGGACTGTAAATACGGAGTGTTGCCTATGTGGAGGCGCAGTTGAAGGAGCCACGGAAAGTCTTGGTGGCGGAAGTGGTAGTACACCACAAGGTAGTTGGGCGGCATCGACGCGGCGATGGGGTCTGAACATTGCTATAAGCAAAGACCGGCACGCTAGAGGCCATGTTTTGACACATCCCGGTAATGCTGCTGTACTTCCATCTGCTTGCTGTAGTTTATGTCTTTCGAGTGCGCTGAAAGAGCCAATTAGACCATCGTGGGCTCAAAAAGAGGTATCGCCTGAAGGACTGGCTGAATTTTGGGGACCTCAAGTACTGCCGCCTGTATCTTAGAATTTGAGGGTGCAAGTACGCTTGGATCTTCTGTGATAAAGAAGCAAATTCAATTAGTGTCTCCATTGAGCCACTTCATTTCATATCAAATTCAAGTCAAGCACCTTGACTTCCGAGCTCTGGTTTCCTGGCGCATGAGCCTTAAAATAAGCACATACAGTAAAGACTTCTAACTTTCCATGCGAAATAAACTACCTCATTGGATTACACGTTTCATCAGAGGCATCTATAAGCCGGATCCTATCGCGCAATTGAAATTTCAAGAGTTGTTTACGAGAGTTGCATACGCCATTCCCCAGCCAACATCTGCGATCCTGCGATTGTGATACTTGTGTACTATCGAAGAAACCTAAAAACTAAAAACGAAATAGCATATTCTTATTGGCGCAGAAACTTCTTAGGCGTTATGAGCTAGGGAAAGAAGCATAAGCGAATGCCCATTCAGTTTATAAATTTATATTCCAGGTCTCAATCCCAGGAAAAATCATAGGTGGGCGTTACACAGCCGGGGTTGTGTGTGGTGTGGTTGTGTGTTTTTATGTGCATTATGCATAATGTATAATGTGCCATGCCTTAGTCGATGCCTTCGGCTAGTGCTGGTGCGGTATAAAAACAGAGACTTATTCACTAAACAGGAATAAGTGTATTAATGATTCAGAATAGAACCCAATATACAAGAGGCTTTTTCTTTTTTTTGCGCTCTTCTACGAAGCTTCTGGCTATTTGTTGATGTTTCTTTTTGCAATTGGGGAATATAATCCTATCTAATCTAATCCAAAGCTCTCAAAAGACGAGAAGAAGGATGATGAATTGAGTGCAGTGCTAAGTGGTGGCCGCTGTGGTGCGCAAACTCAATAAATAATGGGCCACTATACCGCTGCTTTCGCAGCGTTCGCCAACGATCGGAGTTGCTTCAACCACTGCGAAGATAGCCCCTGCTTCCACCGCTTCTCCTTCCGCTGAAGCTGATGCTGCGTCACCAACCGGCGGTAGCACCAATCCGAGAGACGATGGCCGCCCTGCTGCTAGATCAGTTGCAAACTGCTTCGCTGCTGCTTGGGCCTCTGATTGATCGAGAGGCAATTCTGTTGAAGGCAGGCCAAGCAAGCAATGAAGGTTTCGAATCGAGTCGCCTTGACTTTCGCCCTTAGTGCTGTCGGCGCGCCCGTGGACCAGGGCACGCCAGGCGTCGTTGCACTCTTCAACCGCATGCGGCGGCGATGCGCTCACAACGGCTCGTGCCAAGGTCTGTAGGCACGGTGGCAGCGGAGCAGCAGGTCCGGAAGCAGCCGATGCAGCAATTTTAACTCTATTATTGGAAGCAGCGGCGGCGTTCTCAGTGTCCTCAGCACCACTCGCACCATTTGCAGTAGCAGTAGCAGCAGCAGGAGGGTTCGCAGCTTGCACGAGGCAACGGCGAGCTTCTGCCAGAGTGCGAGGCTGCACCGCGAGCGGCCCTCCACCTTTGGCGGCCTGAAGCTGCCGCCAAAACGCCACCACGTCGTAGCAAAGTTCCAGCCGCACCACTTGCAGCGGCGCTGCAACGTCGTCGTTCTCGTCGTTACATTCGATGCTTTCGCTGCCTTGATTGCCGTCATTGAGATGGAAACCGTCATCGCAGTGCCCAAGATCCATAGAATTGGTCGTCAAAGCACTGTGCTCTGTGGCGGCTGTTGTTGTTGTTGCTGATGCAGGAGGCGCAAATTCCGCGAAGACCGTGCCGCGCTCGCTTACTTCCCGGAAGCAGCCGAAGTCGCGCACCAGGTTGGTGGACCGAAGCTCGAAGGGCACCGCCACGCTGTGGCCGTTGCGGCCGAGGCAGGCGTCTCCTAGAAGCACGTGCTCCAGGTGCACCCCGTGCATACGCTCAAGCGTAGGAGGAGGAGGAGGAAGTTGTTGCTCCAGTGATGACGACAGCGCTGGCAAGGAACTGGAAGCCACCACTTCCATCGCAGCAGCGCTGCTGTCGGTTGCGGTGTTGTTTTGAACCAACGAGAGGTCTTCAGGCTCGTCTTCTGAAGACGACGACGAAGGAGGGTTCAAGCAGTGGGTCACTGACGACGGCGACGAGGGAACTGCTTCCGTGCGAGTGGCGCCAAAGAGCTGGTTGTCTTTCTCACCAATGATTACAGTGGAGGAAGACGAGATGGGTGGCGGTGGCGGCGGTGTGGAAGACGAAGAGGTATTGGCCTGGGGAGTGGCATTTTGCTGCGATGAAATGCCCGTGGGTTTAGGTGGTTTCGGCGGCGGCGGCCCTCGATTGTGCTCTGGCTTGATACTACTGCTGTCGACGCCAGCTGTGCCAGCGGTGGCCGCGACGCCTACCTCTGCACCTGATCTGCTCAGTGGCATCAGGGCTTCCCAGTGTGCTTGTGTGGCTGCGTCCTCGTGGAGTCCACGTTCGGTCAAAGCGGTCACGCACACCGCCAGTCCTGCTGCCTCCGCCATGAATGCCCCCACTCCACACGCTGACACTGCCGACACTTGGGTCGACGACGACGACGAATCAGAAGGAGACGACGCTGGACCCCGCGCCGCAGACCAGCTGTGCCCCGAGCCATGGTGTTGGTGGGTTGCGGCGGCTGCATCACTGGCAAAAGGTTGAACCGGGTGCGTTGGGTCAGAAGGCTGCGCCCCCCTCGGAGACTTCGAAAGGGAATCCATGGAGCCGAGGTCGTCGAGCGGAATCGACGCAAACGTCAACTTGCTCGCGGCCGCGTTGCTGCTACTTCTGCTGTTGCCCCTACCATGCTCCACATTTGAAACAGCGGCGCCACTGCTTGCTTCTCTCGATGCCTCAGAGTAGTACAAGCCCGTGCGGCTTGCGCCCGAGTGCCCTGTTGATGGAACCGTCGACGAAATGGGCCGGCTTCGGGGCGGCGCTGAAAAGCGGTAAGGCGCCATGGGCGCGACCAACACCGCCTCGGGCGCCACCGCCGCGCGCCATCGCGCTTCCCATGTCGCAGTGGAGCTTCTTCCGCTGCTTCCACCACCGCGCCCCGCAGTGGCTTGAGCGCGCAGCGCCAGCACCAGCTCCAGGCTGCGGGTCAAGCGGCGGCAGGCTTGTGCGTCTCGAGCGGCCCGGAGGCTGCCCTCGTGCCGCGCCTTGAGCGCCCGCAGGGTCTCGAGCTCCGCGAGCATGTCGTGCAGCGACTCTTTCTTCCGGCGCCGCGTCTCCCGCGCGTGCCGCCGGTTCCGCGCACGCCGCTCGTTGAGGAGCTGCTGCTGCCGGTCACCCTCGCCAAGGGCCTCGGCACCCCCTGCTACGAGCACCTCCGCGCCTTCCTTGGAGCGCTTACCCACAGCAGCAGAACTACTCGAGTTGCCCCACGGCAGACCCCATGTGTCGTCGGGTTTGCGTTTCTGAGGAAAGTAGAGAATAGTATTGGGTGAAGGCACAAGGTGTGAGAAGAAGGGTCTTGACGGAAGCCTCACTGACTACAAACAAAGCCACCCCCAGAAGTCGAGAAAAGTTTTAAAAATAAAGTAAATTTATTAAAGGCGTTTTTTTTTTCGGATTGCCATGCGTGTTTGAGAACATTCACATTTTCTCCTTTGTTGGCCCCATTGAAGTTACAGAAGTACTACGAGTGAATTGAACTGAAAACTCACCGCAGAAGACGCGTCCTTTTGAAGCGCCGGCTGTGACGCAAAAAAGTTTGATCAAAGATGAGGTACATGTTAAAGCATCGTTTCAAATAGGGGGCAATCGCGCAACTTGTTACCAAAAGAGGACTCTTGTCCTATGTGATTTACCTCGTCCGCAGGCCAGAACTCTCCATGGAAATAGTCGTTCAGTGGCTCGCTGTCGGCAGCAGAAAGCATGCTTCTACTCTGAATGAGATCTCTTTGATGCTTAGAAAGCTATTAAACGTGATTAACCCTGACGACTCGGTAATCAAGCACTTAGCCTCGACCTACAAGGTTGAAATTATGATACTTGATGCGCACTTGAAACTCGGAACACGCACATACATCTTGATATTGAAGATCGACTGATCTTCGAGGTCGCGGCCAAGAACCAGGTTCTTCGAGATTAGCCCGGTTCTGAGGAGTGGGTAGCTCGGGTTCAGAAATTCTGAAATGTCTGTGACCACGAACCCAAGAACCCTGCCAAAGGGGAAGTCCTTACATCAACAAGAGGTTCCCATTGGTGCAAACGCTGCCGTAAAATTTTCATCATAATTTTCGTTTTTAGCACGTGCTCCGTCAGAACCAATTCGAGAAAAGATCAAAACAGTTTTGAGCGATGGGCAAAGGCGCTAAGAAGGAGTGCGAAACGCGCACTGATTTCTTCTGGGATGCTAAGCCAGAGCCGCATGCTGTTCGAAAGTCTCAGGTGGGCGCTGTGAAGATGTTTTATGCTGTGAAATTCCCATAGAGGCCGTACAAAATGATCGTTAGACTCCCCGCCTCCGGCGTTTTTGTCTGCGCTATGTGAGGAGTAGAAGCTTATTAGATCATAGAACTGACTGATCTCTTTATCACGGCACATGCTGATAATTTATTACGCTATAATTAACGACCTAGTGCTATCTTCTCCTGTATATTTCGCTGTCTTGTAGATTTTGAAGGCTCATCCGGAGATCAACAAACTTATGGGACCATGCCCGAATACCAAGTACCAGGTCGCTGCTGTCGTGACCATGCAGGTAAAATTTTGTCCGTCGAAATTTGAATGAAATGAACTGCTTACGTGTGTCGGCAGTAGTTTTGATTCTT
>Ga0307931_1000357_pt1 | contig 27852 bp, 20 predicted proteins | sample OrgLakmetageno47_FD_201816 | JGI IMG/M metagenome (GOLD analysis project Ga0307931, IMG submission 201816) | Saline water microbial communities from Organic Lake, Antarctica - #47 | ecosystem: Environmental > Aquatic > Non-marine Saline and Alkaline > Saline | place: Antarctica: Organic Lake...
TGCATGACTCGTAAACATTATGACTCCGTGTACTGCTTGTTCATTCCTAGGTTCTCGTTGTTGAGAAGTACAGAGCGTTGCTGCGGCGCTGTTTGGGCACATGGAGCACTTCTGGCACGAAGGGCGAGGAAACCACGCTTCCCGCAGGCCATAAAATGGCGCTTTCTAACTTCCGGAAAGCTCAAAATATTTGCGATGAGGACCATCACGCTTGCCTGACGTCATTAGGTTGGACACTTGAAGAGTACGAGTGGGGTGCCAAAAAAGACTCTGCGCGTGCGTCTGCTGCCCTATTGAAGCTAAGCCGTGGGTTTGGGGCTACTTCAGGGAGTAAGACAGCTGCCGTAGCAGCTGCACCTTCCCCAACCTCACATTCTTCAAGCAAGCGTAATTCTGCTTCTACAGCGAAACCATCGACAGTGGCGCCTGATCTTGAAGCAGTATCGGCCGAGATCCCTGCACACATGAGCACTAGTGGACAGAACGATACGACGGCAACAGTGTCAACAGCTGCAAAGGCGGTGGAATCGACTCCTACGGCTAACATTACTTCTACCAGCACAAATAGAGAAGAAATTGCCGCAAACCGGATCAAGAAAGTGTGGGAAAAGCGCAGTAAAGGAACTGCAGATTTTGTAGAGGGGAAAGCTTATTTCAAAGAAGAGCTTGCTGGAAGTCAATCTGCTGCAGAAGCACTCGCTGCATCTTCCTCAGCGCCACCCTCGCCACCTCTGTCATCAACCCCAAATACCCCAAACTTATCTGGAAATTCTGCAGCGACAAGTCAATCCTCTTTGAACCGCAAGTCAGCTCTTAAGGGAGATCGCTCTTCAGTGGCTTTATTTGATACCGGAGGTCATCAGCATACGCAATTACCACCAGCGCTCCCGATGCAGCCGCCCTCGCCACCATTGCAGCTGCCGCCTAATAGTCCTCAAATGCCGATGCGCTCAGTCACCCTAGGATCACCTTTGCCGCCTTCGCACAAAGCACCAAGCATAAGTCAAATGAAACCGCTTTCTCGTCCTTCTGTCGACTCAGTAGGGAGCAGTCTGAATTTGCGCTCGGCGCGCAGTGAATCGGAGCCAATAAGCGCTCGCATAGGAGATCCCGCGGCTTCTACCGTTGTGCCGACTGGTACTGCCGCTTCTTCTGCCACTGCCAATGTGGGCCCATCTAGCCACCGCGAACATCGTAGGAGTTTAACCATGAAAGCGGAGCAATTGTGGCGACGTGCTGATAATGCTGCCCTCGCTATGCGTAGCAACGCTACCTTGCACTCTCATTTTGCCGAATCTTCTGGATCATTACCACCTTCTTCGGGTGCTGCTTTATCTGCTGCTGCAGCCGCCCTTCAACGCCACGACAACTTTCAGGCAGACAGTAGTTACGCTGAAACAAGCCAAAGCAGCCTCCGCAGTAGTACTATTGGGCACAAAAACTCTGACATCGACATCGCCTCCTTGCGTCGAAACCGTCGCTTCACGGCTGACATCAGTAGTTGGAGCAATGGTAACGGCCACAACTACTCTGGTGGTGGAAGTTTACGTGCTACTGGGACTCATGATGGGAGCTCTTACAGAAGCAACCGTTGGCGCGAAACCAACAGCCAAAGCCTCAATCTCGGCAAAGATCGCAGTTCTAGGCACTTTGACCTTCATCCCTCGCTCTTTGAGACAGCAGCAAAGGTGAAAAGTGCCAGTGACTTCAGCGGCGTCGACGACAGTAGTACTTTCATGGATGATTACTCCGCTGATGACCTCGCCGCAGTGGCTCGTTATTTCGCGCAAGACAAACGCCGGCGCGCTGCTGATGGAAGCCATGAGGTGCAACCAAATGCACACGCTACCACTTCCTCTCCTCTTTCTCCCTCGTCTCGCGATAACAACGGTAGAATCAATGACATGCCGTCGTGGAAAGTTCTTGAGCAGCGCCGAGCAAGATTGTCGTCGGATGCCATTTTTCCAGATGAAGCCCTCGGCGATGCCAATGCTGTCCACTTCGAGCCTACACCACTACCACCTATCTGGGCTGTGAAAGTTGAGAACGACTTCGGTGACTCAATGTTCTCTCCATCATCAGGGCACTCAAAAGTTGATGCTGCACACCAAACAACGATACCAGCTCCTCAGCCTTATCGAGAAACAGCCCGTTCGTCTCACATAGGTCGTTCTCCGTCTTGTTCTGTGCCGGTGCCGAATAAGTCTGATGGTGGAGCAACAACACCGACAAGGTTACCGCAGCCATCTCTGTTATCGTCATCGATAAATGGACAGCCGCTACCTCTCGACTTGCCGCTGTCGTTAACGTCGATTCGACCCTCTTCACTCAGAGACCTATTTTCGCCACTCGGCGATCAAGAAGCTGGCTCCACTGTAGCAGCTGCACCAAAGAAAATTAATTCGTCAGTGTCTTCTCGATCATCGATTGACCGCACCTCACATGTTGCTTCAGAAGCTTCTGGAGCTTCTCCAACTTCGTACTATCGGTCAGCGCTCGACATTTTTGCGCAAGGCCCACCTTCGCCAATGAAAGCAATGATGCAATCACCACTGCACTTGCCACCTATGACGCAGCTGCCACAACAATACAAGCTTCAGCGGCCTGCAGGACCTGTAATCTCAAAAGCCAAAATGCCATCCACGAAAAAAGTACATGCTGAAATTGGTACCAAACTGAAGAGATCTAAATCTTTTTAGCACAGCTGATTCATGACGAGCTTTCAACATACAAACAGGCATTTTGGACTAATCCCCGTTGAAACGTCGAGCTATATTGATTTATTGGGCGATGTGGAGGTCTGAAGGAGGCAATGGTATAGAAATCGGTATAGTAGCCAATAGTAGAAAAAGAAATCCGTTTCTCTTATTCTAATTGACTTGGACTTCAATTCGGTGGTAGGTTGAGTGAAAGAACAATAAAAAAAGAAAGAAAAGTATAACGTCAAGGCAATGCGCAGGCCCAGTAGCATAGAAGTCATTTGTATAAGCAGAGAGACATGAATTTGCCGCGCCCTTAAATATGTCGCTAGAACTAGTACTAGATATAGATGAGATACGAACAATAATTCAGAAATACTTCACCGGATGTGAGATGCAGAAGCACTACCTATTTCCATCTAAACCACCAACCACAGCGCCCTGAACATTTACTGTTTTCTCGGTCAAAGAAGCAACAGGTATCACTGCGCCTTCGCTTTTGCACGATGCCTCGAAACGGCGCAGCTGCACGGCAAATCCCAAATTAGGGCACGCGCGTGGCCGCACGAGTCGTATGCTAGCTAGGGCATCGGCGTATGAGAGTCCCTCTGCGCACATCAAGTATGCCGCCACGACACCTATGATCACGAAATGACAAGAATGGCGAGGACATGCATAATACAGAATTACGCATGGGTATAGTTTGCGAAGAAAACGTCAAGGAAGGAAAAGAGGAAGAGTAAGTTGCACCTGCGCTTCGACTTTTGCCCTGAAAGCAGTGCACTAATACGCCATCACCACCGCTGGTATCATTGGAGGTAACCTCAGCCAATCCTGTGGCAATGAAGCTAAGACAAGTTTCGAAATGACCAGACAAGTCTTGCGTTGACGTGTCACTCATCTCCACGCACAGGTGCTTCAGGCCTCGCTCATGCAATGGTGATCTCAATTTCTCCAACATTTCGGCACCACCAAGGGACAATACGTGGGTTATCTGCACCAAAACAACGTCATTACAATAGCTGGAGAGTTAAGATATTGTGAAAGATACAAAACGTGGCAAAAGCCAGGCCGTACCTGTCTCTTCGCGAGACCTTCTTGATTATTGGCAGCACCTATTGAGCCAAGCCATAGCCGAGGTCGCACTTCAGCCGGTTCAGCGTCGGCCTGCACAAAGCGCGCCGTGGCCAAAGCCCGGAGCGCGGCACGTGGGCGCTGTGGGACCGGGCTGGCTGGAGCGTTTACAGCCGAATCACAATTGGTGGAGCATGTGGTTTCGTTCACATCGGAAGGAATCATAGCAGCATCGGTGCCAAGGGAGGATGCCATGCGGTATCGTCGGATGAAACTAGTGGCGAAGCATACTTATGATACTACGTAAGTATAATCCGGTGCAATTGTAAATGATAAATGATTGAAGGACAAGACTCCTTGCTGAGGAGGTTGAGTTTATACTCTTGCTATTCAATATATTTAGACAGAGAGAAGGGAAGCCAGCGAGTCAGGCTAGAAACTATCTTGGCTAGGACTAATTACTCTGTGCCTCATTCCTGGCTCAGTCTAGTCTACTGAAGGCACTAAACGTTAGCCTCAAAGAGCTGTAGAAGAGCAGCGTGAAAGCAAGGGTATCTACATATATCTACATCGTGAACAAGGCCACTCCGATTTCCTGATCGAAGTCCATGGTTTTCCCGATTTGCTTTCCTGGTCCTTTCCTGGTGTCTTTCCGTGCTGTGATTGGCCAATAATTACCGACCGACGTCAATTCCACCCCGAAGTGGGGAATTCCGCCCGAGCGACCTCCATTCCAGAGGCAATTTTAGAAGAGGAAATCACTGGAGAACACAAGAACAGGTGGATTCCCAGGAAACTCATGGTTTTCCTGTATTTTCTTGCGTGTCCTGATTGGCGAAAAGGCTATGGTTTTCCTGATTTTTTTCCTGCAGGAAATCGGAGTGGCCTTGATCGTGAAATCGTGAAAATGCAAAATAACGAAATCGTCGATCGATCGTCGTCGCTGTCGTCCGTCGGTGGACAGTGGACGACGACGATGGACGGTTACGATTTTGCGACGTCGCGTTTTATTCGGGCTGCCTGGTGCCCGGGCTATTATAGTAACACCCAAGACCTACTGCAGTTTTTCGCAACAAGACCTACCAAAATAATAAACGAAGCAAAGCAAGCCATGAGTTGCGTAAACGTCGTACAAAAGTAATCATATTCAGCGCGAAATTGCAAGTTTGAATACGAGGACCACTTTAAACAAATAGAGATAGTGGCGTCCTCCTACAACTACTGAATTGTACAATAATAGCTTGATAAAGTGAGATTAATCCACAACTGTATCGTACATTGCTAAGGATATTATATCGTGTGGACTGCTGACGAAGATCTGATTTGATAGCGTCGAATCGAGGACGTTTATGGACAGCAAGTATGCAGAAGACGATGGGTGCAAAAGCGCGGATTCGGACGAAGAGTACTTGCCAGGCGCATCCATTCCCGATTACCTCGGCCGCGCTGTGGCTTTCTATCAATCCCGGCCGTTTCACGGCCCCTTAGACGAATTCGTCCAACGGCATGCCCACGAATTCAGCGACGCTGCTGAGGTCACATCACTATCAGACCAAAACACGAAATGTGCTACACTTTGTGTATGAAACTCGAAATACCCACGTGGGATACACGCTGAACTTTGACAATTTGCTTCCATTTGATTTCAATCTCACCTGTAGGCTAAGAGTGGCGAACATGTGGAGCACTCTTTGAGTTATTCTGATTTGCACGCAGAGTACCTTGCCATCTTCGAGAATTTACTTCAAGTAAGTTTCTTCCCTGGGAGACTTTCGCTATACGGACTACCTTATCAGTGCGAAGGTAAGTGTCATTTTACCTTATTTTGATACTCTGGACTCATTTACAATTCTAGGACTTTTTAGCCGAAGATGGCTGCTCGCCTGTCATTTTCTATCAGCAATGTCAAGATGCATTAGAGGACAAATTCGCAGCTCTTTTTGAGGCGCACGAACATCACTGGTAATAACAAAAGGGTCCTCTGAAAAACAAAATGTTGAGAGAATCCTCCAATATGAGACTTGAATCCTTTATATACGTTCTGACCTACACATTCAATCCCACGCTCAAACATAACAACATAAGGTTTGTGGATGCTCTCATGGCGAGCTTCGATTACGCACACTTCTTTGCGCGCATGTGCGACGAATGCCGCCGGCAGGAACGCGAGCAGCCATCGCAAAGAAAATAAGTTTATTTGTCGAGGATTAATGACTATCTTCACTCGCTTGAGAAGTAAGCCTCGTTATTCTTCCGTGTTCCCGTGTTCAAATTGAATACACGTGGTACGTATGAATATCAACAATCGCGTCATATGCAGCCGTTATCCGTTCTCGACATGCGGCATGATTTCTTGGCCTTTTTGTAATATTCCTGTTGTTTAGAAATGAGCTCGTACACGAATGAGATAGGATTTAAGGCCGTGTAGCCACAGCCACACAAGAAGGCACTTAGTAGTAAGCGAGTTGAATGCTGCTATATCGAATATCGAGCTACCTTAGCGCAGTAGGAACTAAATTTAATCGGGTCCAGGTCCAGAGCAGCCCCCTTATCCTTATCCTCCTCCTAGGAGCCTTTCGCGAGAGAAGAGCTCCCAGTTGGAGATAAAGGAACAGTCGGCAAGCGAGCTACAGCTAAAGCACAGACGTGAGGGTCGTGGTGGCAATTTGCATTGAAGCCGCAAGCAAAACTGCATCTGCTATTGGCCACGACAAGACACGGTTTTAGTATGAGTGATAGAGACAGGAAATTAGAGGAGGGAGGAGAGAAAAAGAATCCTGATACCTTACTTTCGAGTACATATCATTCGCAAATCAATGCAGGACCTCGCCCTCATTTTGATGCCCTACGTACAAATACAAATACAAATCACAAATCTGAGTTCGATGTGTGCATCTGCATCTAACATATATTTGATTGAAGTATTTACTAATCAAGGCCCAGGGTTATGGTTCCCGTTTCCGCGGTACTCCCGCGCGAGAGCTAAAAAAATCACTTCACGTGGTATTTGCGCGGTATTTTGACGGTATTTCCGCGGGTTTTTCCTTTTCCGTGTTCTGTGCCGTAGTCATAAAGGCACTGCCAAATCCCCGTCGCGGAAATCACGTCTGATTGGTAAATGTTTCCCTTTCCGCGGGAAATCCGCGGAATTTCGCGCGGGAATTCTAGCACAGTTAAAACCGCAGGCCACACTATTTCGAATTTCGGTCTCCGCCCCTATTCACTATTCAGCTCTCAGCTCTCAGAGAGGTTGCGTTTCACGTTCACGCGTGATTCACGCGCGGGGGCTTTAACTTTACTTCGCACGTGATTTAAGCTTGATTTACGCGCTGAATTTACGTCTAGGTCATTTTTAAAATTCGGGCGTAAATCACTTCGGTATCAACGAAAATTCACTTTACGCTTGATTTACACACCAATTCGCGGCATTCTGAAACTAGGCTCTAGGAATTTTCTCATCCTAGAATTACCCTTCTCTGTATCTGTATATTTCGGATTTGCTTTATCTTTATGCCTTATATGTACTTGAAGATTAGATTAGATTATACTCCCCCAGTGTAAAGAAAGACAAGGGCAGAAATAACACGCTCCCAGAGGTGATCTGTATTTGCACTTGTGGCATGTATCTGCGCGTTCCAGAAGGCTTTATCTGGCGTCTTCCCTCCGAATAAATCGGCGGGGTCTGAGTGCCCAACAATGAGCTTTCTAATTCTATATTCTATTCCAAACGAAAAATACACAAAAATCCAGAATAAAGAGTTCAAAGATAGAGGTGCCTTGGTTTTACTCGTTTCTGATGTTTTTCCGTATATGGTGCGTGCGTGGGTGTGGTTGGAGGAGGGTTAAATCTCCCTGCGTTTGCGCTTTCTGGCTCTGCAACTGGCCTTGGCCTTAGTTAGAGAGGTGCTTTGATTTGCCTCAAGCTCAAAGCCCAATGGGAGGGTTGCCTCAACTTTACTTGGGTGGTGCTGACGATGCACGATAAAAATGCACCATTTGACAACAGAACTGTGCCGTCTTACGCAGCTGCCGTGGGCACCAGCGCCGAGGTAAGGGCGTTGACGGCGGCGCGCACTTCGAAGGCGAGCAGCCACACGTTGTGGAGCGCGAGCGTGCCGGCGGCCTTCACCCACGCCGACGCGCCACCGGCGTCCGCCGCCTCGCCCACGTAGGCCCCAAAGTAGGTCGCTTCCTGGGCGAAGTAGTGCGCCGCTTCTTGGCCGAGCATGCCGCCCACCACCAGCCCAACGCCTTGCAGCTTGGTGAGCTCCAGCTGGTGGGTGTAGGCGCCCAGGGCGTAGGCAATGGCCACCAGGGCAAAGGCCACGTCATCGTCGGGCACCGTGTAGCGCACCGAGGCCCAGGTCACCGCAGCGCACAATGGGCCCACTTTCAGGCCTTGCTGGTCTTTCTTGGAAGAAGTGGTGGCGGCGGTGGTAGAAGCCGACGACGACGAAGGCACGAAGTAAGCGAGGGCCAGGCCGAGGGCGCCCACGTAGGACATGCCCGTGGTGAACAGGTGCGCGTACACGTTCATTGGGTCTTGGTGGTACCTGTGTGACGAGGAAAATTATTATGGATGAGAAGAAAGAGCGAATGAATTTTAATGCCAGAAGATGCTGAAACAAAATATAGCTAGGCGAGCGAGGACGTGCTTGCATCCAACAAAAACATATTCGCACTCATGTACGTACACGCAAACACTTCTATGCAAAAAGTAATTCTGGTTCGCTCTTACTTGGCAAAGTCTACGTAAGTGGCGATGTAGCGGGTGGTCTCGGGCACATGGACGCCGGTCACTTCGGCGGCCAGCAGCACCACGTGCATAATAGACAGCAGCCAAAACGCGGCCTTGAACTCGGGCGTGGCGCCGAAGCGAGGGTGCAGGCGCAAGCCCAGGAGCGCCACCAGGCAGCCGAGGCACCACGGGTGGGCCAGGTACGCGAAAGGTCCAGTGGTCACCGTGGCCAGCAACTCAGGCCCCAGTTCTTTGGGGGCCAGTTGCGCGCCGTACCAGAAGCGGTCGGCGCCGAGGTGGTCCCACCCGGCCCAGGCCAGGGAGGCGCCCCCACCCGCGAGCAGCGCGGAGAGGGCGTGGAAGTGGGCGGCTTGCGCGGCAGCGTAGGGGAGCCCCACCACTAGCGCACTCGCCATCACCAGCGACTCGGCGTCGCGGGAGAGCATGCCCAAGGTGTTTTCTTGGAACACGCTGGCCAGCAGCATGGTCCACAGGTGCAGCGGCGCCACCCCCGCCATGAACTTCATCAGGTTGCCGCGGGCCGCCGCCAGCAGGCACAGCATGATGCCCGCGTTGCAGTACCCGAAGAACTCGAAGCTGCCGCCCAGCAGAGTGATGCTGTTGATGCAGCGGGCCACGAAGCGGGACAGGGCGGAGCGGTCGGGAAACTGCGAGACCAAAAACGCCTTGCGAGCCAGGAAGTTGTACTCGGCATTGATGCGCCCAAACACATGGCCGAGGGCCCCGAAGAGCTTGGGGTACTCGTAAAAGTGCAGTTTGAGCACCATGCGCTCGTCCACCACCTGAAAGGTGACGTTGTTGAGGATGTAGTGTCATGGGAGGTTGAAAAATGGGGCAACAGCAAAAGAGAGAGAGAGCAGTGGCATGCGCGCTTAGAAGGAAAAAAGAAACGAGCACACAAAAAGGCATGAAACAAAAACACCGCGCACATGGGCAAGGGGAATGAACACTCTGCAAGCATCACCGTGTGCGCGGTGTGGTTGGAGGGGCGGTTTTCAATCCAGTGAATTTCGCGGTTGAAGTCGAAGCAGGTGAACACCCCGGGCGCGAGCAGGATTTCGCGCTCGTCGGGGTTGCGCATGGGCTGCACGGTGACCGTGTCGTGGGGGCCCGTGAGGCCATACACGCAGCGCCACTGGCGCACGAACGGAATCCACCCCACAAAACCGTCGATGTGCGGGGTTACGAACACCCGGTCGCTGCCCTCGGTATTTTTGGGCGCCGACAGGTAGAGTTCGTCCATGGGGTTGTTCCATTGCAGCACCCGGCTCTTGAGGTCCACCTTGAGGTGTGACGAAGAGTATTTGAAGGGGGGAAATCAGAAGTCAGAGACAGGAAGAAGATGAAGACGAAGAAGAGAAAAGCAGCGTCGCTTGAGCGCTGCAACAGATTTGGTGCACATAAATTACGACCTCAAGTCGACAGTTCCTAATATTACGAGGGTGAGGAAAGCTTTCTTATCGCCAAAGAAGAGAGAAGAGGTCCGACGGCTTTCCTCAACACTAAAGCACGCGCGCAATTCATATAATTCAAGGCTCTCACCTCGTTGGTAGTGAGAATGTAGTCTTGCAGCGAGTTTTTGATGTCCAGTACTTTCTCCTTGCCTGCGTCACTCAGTTCCACAGTCCATTGATGGCAGGTGCCCGTGCTCTTTAAAGGTGGCCCATAATTTTCAAAAATGAAAATAAAAATAAAAATGATAATCAGCATATAATGGACGGGAAAGGAAATATCATCATTGGGATGATCTATGTTGCACAGCCATGGGCAGAAAAACATTGTTGTAGTCGTGATTGGGCCAACAAATGACTGCTCAATGTGCGGTAAAAGGAGGGGCTCACAGGACGGCTAGAAACGGAGGACTACGAAGGCCACGCTCTCTTACCCCAGGGTCGATCTTCCGGCACTCCTCGGATGACTTCATGAGTTCCTTGCGCCACCAGGCGCCATTCTTGATACCGCCCTGTGGAATGTGGGTGGCACTATTGTGTGAGCAGGCAATTGGCATACGTGCGTATGCCGTTCCTGGCGGTGGCCTCATACGTAAACGGATGAACCGCTAAGGGAGAAAAACGCCGGCCACTACAATTACGCAGTACGCACCTTAACGGTGCACACGCCATTAGAGTCACACTGGCCAATCGAGAAGGCGCTCGGCATCAGAGTCAAGAACGCAAAGAAGCGCTTGCGGTTCATCGTTGAGCTCATACGCGGTACGCCACGAGTCATGCTTGATCTCTTGTCCTACAGACACACACGATGAAGATGAAGACAAGGCCGCAGAGACGCGGGAAGATAACGGCAAAGCACAAGAATAGGTATACTTGTTCTTAAAGCGTTAGCCAGACGCGCGCACTCGTGAGCCTGCTCACCGAATGAATCGGATGGCGTATCGTGAGCCAAAATGTTTAGAAACACCGCAACCTGCAAGGAATCTCGTCCAGGTCATCCCGAAAAATCTCTGACTGTGCACACATATTTGTTATGTGTGCTATATTAGTTGATGCAATGGTTCGCCGAGCGTTTGGCACTCGTCGCCAAGTCGCCAAGAGCAAGATCTCTAGCCTATAAACTCCGCCTTAGCGTGCGACAGATACAACCTTCAGCAATCAAAAATGAACTTTGGAGGCTGGTTTACACCGAAACCTACGACGCCAGGCGACGCAGCACTGGCGCAGGCTACTGCAGGCGGTGGCGGCGGCGGCGGCGGCAACGATGACAAGGACAAGAAAAGCAGCTACGAAGGCAGCGGATTCGACCCGACTGGCCTGGAGCGGGCTGCGAGGGCTGCTAAGATTTTGAACGCCAGCCCTCACGCTGACTCTGCCTTCAAAGTCATTCAGGAACAAGAGCGCACGAAGCAAATGGAGCACGCTCTGCAGCAAACGCAGTACGAGACCTACAAGGCCAAGTTGAAAGTAGACGGGATTCAAGAAAAGTACCGCGAAGACACGCAGTACCTCAAGGCGCAAACGGAGCAGCAGCGCCGGTAAGATTTTCTTCTATTTTTGTGCATTGTTGTGCAGCAGTTTGTGTGCCCATATACGTTGACTAGAAACAAGGAGTTTCTACATTCATGTTGTGGAGCGTGGGTCATGTGGCAAACTTTCATCTGCAGCAGTTGACGTAGTCAGCATGCTGCCTTAGTTAGCTTAGCAAATATACTGACACTTGCTATTCCTTCTTTAACACTACAATTAATGACAGAATCTTACATGTTCTCACTATTATACTCTTTGTTGCTTCTTTATGGGTCAATGCTACTGCTGCTGCTACCCTCTGCGATGTGTTTCGGCTGTTTTGTCTTTGGTGCCATACTATCGTCCACAGCTTGGCGGAACAGTCGAACGAAATGGAGCGGCACCGGCAGCTCGAGAAAATGCGGGCCCAGGAGCAGCTCCACAAAAAGAGCTTGCAGGACCAGCTGGGGCTGTTTCAGCGGCAGGAAGAAATGCGGCGCAAGACCATCGAGAAAGAGGCGGCCCTGCGCCGGGAGACGGAAATGAAGAAGGTCGACGCTGAAGTGGCGGGCCGGATCCGGCAAGAGCAGGAAAACCACGACTTGCGCCTCGAGCAAGCCCGCGTGCAGGTAGTTACTGAGAAAATAAGTGATCGTGAGAATGAATATGCGCACCGCATTCCGTCTTGGTTCATTCCATTCTGAAATAATAGATTTTTGGATACGATGTCACCTGTGTTCAGATGATCCCTTGTTTTCACGTTTATTGGTGCAGCACTGACCGAATCTCTTGCTCATGTCCAATCCACCTAATCCACTTCCTCCATTTCGTGCTGTAGGGCGCTGAGGACCGTCAAACGGTACTCGAGTCCATCAAGCTTGCTGGCGAAACACTGGGCACAGGCATGAAAGAGTTCTTGTCCGACCAGCAGAAGATGGCGGCGGCAGCCACCACCGTCACTGCTGTCGCCCTCGGGATTTACTCCGCCAAGGTGCGGCAGACATGTAGACGTAGTCTCCGAGAGCAAAGGAAGTAGGAGCCTCTTCTCGCACCGATACTCCCTTGTTTGCGCAGGTTCTTCTGAGGAGCTAGGCTGCGCCCTTTGTCAGCCATCTTCTGGCGCTGCACTCCCTGAATGAAGCGTCTCACGTGTGCTCCTGCAATTTCTGTCCATGTGTGTCTGCGTGCGTGTTTTCTCTTGTGTGTGTCCTCTCTTTTGTTACTAGGTGGGCACGGGCTTGGCCGGGCGCTACGTAGAGGCGCGCCTAGGCAAGCCGAGCCTGGTGCGGGAAACCAGCCGGAGCAGCGTGCTCAACACCCTCAAGAACCCCATTGCGTCGGCCCGGAAGCTATTCCGGAGCAAAAACGCCGAAGACGCCCTCAGCGGGGTAAGGCAAAAAGGGTGCACACGGGCCAGTGAGCGCATTGACTCACGAGAGATCCCACTGCGAATCTCATGTTGACAAGTGTTTTCCTTTCGCTGTGTGCCTCTTTCGTCTCTCGTGTTCGATTTCCTGTATCGTGAATCCTCTCTTTACTCCATCTCTCTCTCACTTGTTCTCTCCTTCCCAAACATCTCCTCCCCTTCCCCCCCCCCCCATCAGGTGGTGCTGGCGCCCACTCTGGAAGCTCGCCTGGACCGGGTCGCCTCTTCCACCGCCAACACCAAACGCAACCGCGCTCCTTTCCGCCACTTGCTGTTGTACGGCCCCCCCGGCACGGGCAAGACCCTCTTCGCGAAAAGGTTAGCGCGGCACAGCGGCCTGGAGTACGCGATTTTAACCGGTGAGAACACTGTGAACCAGTCGCTTGTGTCTGTTGCAATCGTCTTTTCCTGCATGCTCTTCGTTATTCTCTTGAGAAAATTCGAAATTAAGAAGGTGTAAAGGTGTTTCGACGACGACAGAGAGAGGACTTTTTCTTGTAACACCGCCTTTCTCTTTTCCCCTTTTTTTTCTTTTCCAGGCGGTGACGTGGCCCCACTGGGCCGCGATGCCGTCACCGAAATCCACAAAGTCTTTGACTGGGCCGAGACGTCGAAGAAAGGCTTGCTTTTGTTCATCGACGAGTCCGACGCGTTCCTCCGCAAGCGCTCCACCGAGGTGCGCACTTTGTGTTGTGTGTGTGTGCCTGGCAAATCTATGGTTGCTTCCTCTTCTTTTTTTGTTGTACTTCCTGTACTCTCTGTTTTGTTTCTGTTGAATTTTTAGTTTCCTCGGCACTTGAGTGACTGAAGCTCTTTTGCCAATGCACTTCCCCTTTTCTTTTCCCCACTAATCCCTGGGTGTTTGTTTTCTTTCATTTGTGTCGTTCCTCTGCAGGCCCTCTCGGAAGACCTGCGCAACGCTTTGAACGCCTTTCTGTACCGCACCGGCGAGCCCACCAACAAGTTCATGGTAGTGTATGCCTCGAACCAGCCGGAGCAGTTCGATTGGGCTATCAACGACCGCATCGACGAAATGGTATACGCGTGTATTTGTTGTAAGCAAGTGTTGATTTACTACGCGACGAGATAACTAAATGATGCGCGCGCCTATTCTTTTTTCGTTGCCCTTGTGTAATGATCCGTACAGTATTCGTCCGTATTGCGAAGCGCATGCGCCTTTCGCGCTTTTTAAACGATTACTCGGCATGTCATCACGCTACTCACACGCTTCGCTTTCTTTCATTTCTGTACACTACTTCAACAGGTCGAGTTCGACTTGCCGGGCTTCGAAGAGCGGCAGCGCATGCTGAAGCAGTACCTGAAGAAGTACTTGGAGGGGGCCTCGGGCGCCACTCGCATCGTCGTGGACCCCTCCGTGGACGACGACCTCTTGTTGTCGGTGGCCAGCCGCACCGAAGGCTTCAGCGGCCGCGAAATCGCCAAATTGGCCATCGCCTGGCAGGCGGCCGCCTACGGCTCGACCAACGCGGCCTTTGGGCCCGAGTTGCTGGAAAGCGTGCTCGCGGCCCACAAAGACCAAAAGGCCCGCAAGCAACTCTGGAACAGCGCAGCGGCTTCGGACCACTCGGCACCGCTTATCACCAAGTGATTTCCGAAGGTGCCGGCTTTTTTTTAAAATCTTTTCTCTCCCAGGACCGGGCACGCGCGGGAGCTGCGCCAAAGCCGAGTTTGACGTCCGCGTTTCCCATTTCCAACTGGAACTAGACTTGGGCTTGCCCGTGTTCGTTTTTGTGCTGTGTTGCCCTGCCTGCCTGCATCTGGCGATAAACCAGAACCAGCCACCTGCGCAGCAATTCTCAATTTCCTTGTGTTCTTTTCCCTGAGCTCCCTCCGAAAGTCTGGGGATTCTTTGCTGGGGGCTGGGATTGACAATTAACAGCAATAGCAATGGAAATAGGCAAGTTAGCAGTAGCAGGGTACAGGTACAGGGTGGTGGTGGTGGCCTATTTGCTATATGCTATATGCTGATATGCTATTTGCCCGGTGTTTTGGTTTTGGATGGGCAAAGAACAATGACATCGCTTTATACAAACCCAAACCCCGTTGAAAATCTTGAACTAACTAGGCATTTTCCCAAACTCCATACTTGGGCATTAGGCATTTAAAAGAACTTGATTCTTGTTGGATTGCTGGCGATTACCGATTAATGATTAATGGTACAATCAGGATTAATGGCCAATGGCGTTTTCGAACGAGAGGTGAGTTAGAAGCACAACCGCAATAGGTTCCTACAAATAGCTCCTATATCATCAAGGACAAACCCCCGCAGAAGTATCCACAGCTATGAAATTTATGCCTCCTCGCACCATTTGTTTTCCTCGCGTACTTGCGCCTCTTCCTCGGGTGTGAAATCGTTCACGATGTTGAAGGTTTTGCGGATCTCTTCAGGAGTCTTGCCCTTGATCATGCTCGCGACAGTCGCGCAGGTTAAGTCAAGCAAAGGCTTAATATCCATGTAGTTCGCCGCCAAGATGAGCTCAAAAAGCACTTCCTGCTCTACATCCACGTAGGTCGCATACCACTCCTGTACCACTTCCCCCATGTTGGCACTCTTGAGAGGCTTCTCAATGTCGTTCATCGGCTCCTCATTGTAGTGCTTGCAGAACTCAATTACCTTTCCCAAAATTTGACTTTTCACGTTTGGCAAAGGAATTTCCTGCTGTTCCGAGTCATCCTCGTCCTCTGCCACAGGTTAGGGTAGGATGGGGTCGATATTAGTCATGTTTGGAGGGTGTCAAATATATAAGCGTAATACTAGTAAGACAGAACACCACTGTGCACAAAATCCAAAAGAATCGCCAAAGCACACAGTGAGAGGGGTATGAGAAGCAGCCTGCATGCAACCCTTGCAAAACTGTGTTATGATGTGCACAACCAGCAGGCACAGGGGTTGCCACACGCACACACGTAATAAAAACCAGAAGGCTTCACACGCAAGGTGGCAACCCTACGGGATCCTGACTGATGAGGTGCATACACAATGAGCTACAAGAGCTCCTGCAGATAAAACTTTACGTGAGGATGAGTATTCACGAGACTCTATTCAACCAACCATATGCCGCAGCCTTTTAAATGAGTTCCATTTAAGTGAGTTCAAACCTCCTCTGAAGCTCAAGCAGCCCATCAAACCCTTCCCCTGTTCAGCTCGTATACCACACGTACCAGGAATCATGGTCTTTACAAGCTCGCTCATTTTTGCCACTTTCTTTTCAACTTGGAAGTTGTCGCCCTCTTGAGAGACAAGGTCCACCATTTTGCCGTCATCCTCGTCGTCGACGGCGCCAACCTTCGCCATGTCTTCAGCAGCGGCCATATTTATACTGGGCACGAATAAATTGTATATCAAGTCGTTAATTTAAGCGCATAATTTCTTTTCAGTTCCTGGCGAAAGAGTAGGAGAGGTGCGCAGGCAAACCGTATTGGGGAGGTGGCGAGGCACTCAGTTCGGTGGAATGACGACCAAAGAAGGGGTTTCGTGTTTCGTAAACTGAATTATTTACGGTGAAATCCAAGTCACCATTCCAGCACCCTTCATCTATCTTCCTCCCCCGTTGGGGGTGTACAGAACAAAGCGAAGACGTGAGCACTAAAGGAAGGAGTTAAGTTAGCACACGCAGTTCCGGGAAATTAAAAAACGCCACACTAACAAAAAATCACGTGCTTCAATAAGTAGAAATGCTACATGGTGATATAATAGCTCCGTTCAAGGGCTCCTACTGCAGTGCACTAGAAACCATGGGCCGATGGGTGCTTTTTTGAGACAGGCCCCGAGGGGCCGGAATTAGAAGGCCAACAGGGAGAGATAAAAAGCAAAGCGCAGCGCAAACAAAAACTAAGAAGCTTATCAAGCGCACATGCCCATGAATTTATGGTAGCGGTTCAAAGTTGCACGCTAGGGTATTATTTTGACACAGGCCCCAAGGTGCCGGAATTAGAAGGCTAGTAGGTAGAAATAAATAGCCAAGCAGCTCAAACTAAGAAGCATCTCAGGCACACATGCCGGAGTGGCCATGGAAGTGATAATAGCGGTCCAAAATGACACGCTCCTAAGTGCCCTGAGACTGCTTCTCAAAAGAATAGTATCCGCCCGCAGAGGAGGAGGTAACTACGAAATTTTTGGCTCAGGCCCCTTAGCCCCAAAGTGCCGGAATTTGAAGGCCAACAGGCAGAAATACGAGGCAAAGCAGCTAATACACCAGGAGACGGGCTTACACTAGAACAAGAGCGCTGGTGCTTTTTGACACAGGACCCGAAGGGCCGGAATTAGAGGGCCAACAAGCGGAAATACAAAGCAACTCTGCTTGCACTAGAAGAGAAGCTAACCAGGCACACATGCCCGAGTCGCCGTAGAAGTAATAATAGCTGTCCAAAGTGGCTCGCTCTTCCGTCCGTGCACTGAAAGTGTTTCTCAAAAGAAAAGTTCCGACCCACGGACGTCTAAATCCTGTAACTGCCTGTGATAAATTTCAGATCTATAATACTCCATTTTGCGCGCCGTTTGCCATAAAACTTTAACTCGAGCTCTATATAATACAATCGTAAATAATCAGAAGCCAGTGCTGCACGCAGAACCGACTGCCGAAGGTGCGGCCGGCAGTTCGGAAAATTTGTTAACTATTGAAGGCCAAGATGCGTAGGAAATTGCGGCTAGAGAAATTTTAAGGCAGGAGACGGGAAACCTGCAAGCCCAATTGGTGCACTGCTTGAAGTCCCAGAGATATAAACGAAAATCAAGAAATCCATATTATTGACCACTGGCGCAGATCTCTCTCAAGCTCATTGCCCTTGGGGGGTATGTATCTAGGCCTGCTGGACCTTTCCTCAGATCATTAAGTAGAAGGAGATGGCCGCGTGGTGCACATATTTCGTATTGGCCCCGAAGGATTTTTTTCAGAGAGGGCGACGAATAGAAAGAAGTCAATAGACGCCAATACAAAGAACACAGCACAACAAAGGATACAGCACAACGAATAACCATAGTATAGTTGAAGCAAAAAGCGCCTGTATGCTTCTTGATATGTTTCTTGATGTGGATTTTTGGCACTCAAAGAAAAAAACTTTTTATGAGTCTTTCAGCTTGTGTATAACCTCCAAGGCCATAAAAGGTTCTCGCGATCATCGTGAAGTAAAAGCACCGGGCAGTAATTTTTGCCAAAATGTGACGCCGTGTTGCTGGATTGGATGCAATAAGCAACAAGTCGCATTTTACAGAATACATATGCAAAACCACAGGGCAAATATTTTCGATTTCATTTTTTCACTCTGATTTAATTGCAGTGATGTCAACCAAGACGTAAATTACACGCTATCAGCGAAATCATGAATAATGAAGTGGATTTGGAGCATTTCTAGGAGAGTTTATAACTAAGTCTGTCACACTTCGACCATTACGGCAAATAACGGAGATGTCGCGGATTTGGTAACATGCCAAAGATTTCTGATCAACTGTCAGAGTTCAAATTATTGCTTGATAATTATTCGATTTAACTCGCCATTCATCAAGCATTGTCATGGAATTTCAGGTTGCACTAAAGTTATACCTTGCCGTGCAGACTGTCTCAATATGTATCCACTACTTAGACAGCCAGAAGTCTCAAATTGAATCATTGATTTTACATGTAATTTGCCACAAGTCACCACATCAAAATTGACCTCTTATCACCATCCACTACTTCAAGTGTACTCAAGCAACAATGAGTTACCAGTCCATCCCAGATTTTTCCGAGCATGAAGATGTTCAAGTACTTGATGTACCAGCATCTCTGAAGGCACAATGTTTTCGGCGGATACCAATTTTTGTTGTAGTTCTTCTCTTTCTGACAGCTGTGACCGGTAGCACACGCCACTCACCAACAACAAGCAGCATGACGTCGTTTGCTACCAGCACTCCTGAACATCAATCACGTTGCCTTAGCCGCGATTACGGGCCAGTCAAGGAAGGTTATGACTTGGTAAGCAATATGGAATATCACGGATTCCTGATTGATTCAAATGCAACAACGTGTAACCAGAATCTTCGCGGAAATGTGCTGCAGTTATGATGATACTTGAAAATATGGTTTCTGCACTTCAATTTTCAGGTGGCTTATCAATCTATTGAGCCAGGTCTCAGTTCCCCTGGTGTCAAGGGAAACTCTCTTTTAAATTCTACCTACGAAGGATATGTCTTGTGGTTCTCATCGGTATTGAATAAGGAAATTTTCGACGCAAATCCTTCAAAGTATATGCCAAATGTGAGTGCCTATTTTTTAGGGAACGTTTCTACCCTTGAAATACTTAGTACAACAATTTATTCAAACATCAATAAAACGGTTTTCTTAATTTAATGTGTAATGGTTTTGGTGCTTGACAATTCTTTTAACTGAATAAAAATATTGCAGTTCGGGGGCTTTTGTGCTTACGGTATTGCGGTTGAAGAATGGTGGAATGCTTCAAATCTCGGGCCTCCTGGCAATCCTAATCAGTGGGAAATCATCAATGGCTCGCTATATTTTTTCAAGTCCGCGACAGTACGGGAAAGTTTCATGGGAACACTTAACGTATCTCTCACTTCAAAGAGCATAACACCAAATTCGAGCGACTTGCTTGGCGCTGCCCGGACGAGATGGGAAGGGTGGTTTGGTGATATCCCTGCATACAACACAGCTCCGAGTGACGTTTGCGCATGCCCATTTCTCCCAGGGAAGACGTGCGATTGATAAAATTCTTGCACGGATACGAATACAATTAGGCGGTTTATTATTCACCTGATTAGACTTTGAAGGGATTTATTGCGACTCACCGCAGTCATAACCATTTTCGACCTTCTCTAGGATGCACGATTTCATTCAAATTTCCATACGCAACTTCTCTATGCACAGGGAAGCTCCATACTTCGTATAAAACGCATTTTCTTTGATCGAAGCGCATGGTATGCCTGAGACGTCTGGCACTCGATTGAATATATGTAATCTACCAGAGACCAGAGAGCCTACAAACTTCTGATGAACCTGGTACCTGCCTATATTGCTTTCTCTACTTGAACGCGTCAGCAAAAAATCTGAGTCCCCATCACGATCCTTCAAAAGATGCCAATTATGAGCAGTGGAATTATAGCACAGTAAAAGAAAAAAAACTAGATAGATCCTAAGTGCAGCACAAACTCGTTGGCCGATATTCTGATGAACTTGGCAGCATTTCTTTGAACATCTCGGGCAGTGGGCGCCCATATAGCACATTGCTCCCGAAACAAGGTACTTAGATTCTTGCCAGTGGTGGCTGCTTGCTCCACGAATCGTTCTTGTAGCTAATCAAAAAGCAACGCAGAAATTATGATGGTAAAAGTGGAATGGCCAAAGGGCTTTCTTTAAATAATCGATTGGCGCAGCCAAATTCAAAGAATAAATAGAAATAAATCATGAATAAATACGCGTAGTTAAAGAACCTTGTGGCCGCTGAGAAGAGGAACTGCCGCACCAACTAGGGCCACAGCAATATTATCCGTCAACCCTGGCATGTACGGCACGCCAACAACGAGGCCCACTGCACCGAGCGTGGCACTCAAACCCAAAGCGGGGCCCGAGAGATTGAGCCAACTGTTGACGCGCTCGATCCCATGGCGCGTTGCGGTATAAAGAACATGCACTTCGTTGTCTGCCTTAGAGCTATCCAGCGCTACCGAGTCCATTTGCATGTTTTCCTGGCCTTGTTTGTAGACAGCCACCTCCCTGTTTGGGGATAGTGGAGATCGTCGCTCTTTCTTCTCAGGAGTTTTCGCAAGTGCACTCGATTCTTTCGTTGGCGGTTCGACTTGATCTGTCAAATCGAAAGCATCAATGATGGTGTGCATGGTACCGTCTGAATTGCGCATGGGCGGGGTTCTCCAACCGGCAGTTCGAAAGATTGAGTTCGTCGCCCGTTGAGCAGAATCCTTCAAATCGCTCTTAAATGATGGGGCATCCGCAGGATTGATATCCTCGTTCAGTGGTGATGGTATAATCGTTGAAGAATGATGAATTTTACCCGATTGAAAAGGCCACGTGCTGCGGGCTGCTGCTGCGGCGGCAATAACGACCAGTAAACCCAGCGCTACCCAGAGAAGGCCGTAACGCCATTTCCGCAGACGCGGTGGTAAGGCCATATTCAGCCAACCCTATTTACATTCGGAAAGAAAATTATGTAATTTGCCAGGTATAGATTCAGACTGAGGAACTTTCGATATAGATTCAACTGTAGCTTATGAAGTCACCTGCTGAATGGCCGAAAGGATGTGTTGCCATTTCGGAGCAGCTGTGGTTCTCGGCTGCAATTTTAGCTTTAGGGAATGAATTGCATCGGGCGAGCGAATAACGTCGTTCGAATAGTTGCCTCGCTCAAATGAATCACCAGATAATATCTCATCTGCACTTTCCTCGCCAGTAACTCCAACGTCTTGAGATGATGGGAGCGCAAAGGGTGGCTGTGACACGCTTGAGTCAGAAGACAATGGCTCTTCAGACTCTGGGTATTCCGCCGAGTCGATTGACTCTTGCATACTTGGTGACTCGGGCTCCGTAGCCACATGAACCCAGGAATCAGATATATCATCCATGGGCCCGCCTCCCATTTCAAGGCGCTTCGCCGATAAAATGTTGATGTTCTGTCGAAGCGAATCAAGATAGAATCAACAACATTTTTTAAAAGCTGAAATGAGCAGCAAACGAAGTCTTCGTCGGTCGTCGGTGAACGGTGAACGGTGAACCAAGGGTTGGGTGAACGGTGAACGGTGAACACAGCTGTAGCAGCTACAGCTAATACAGAGGCGGTTCATACAGTCATACAGTACCAAAATGCGCTGTTTGGTTCGCCTCAAGCCACTTCGTCAAGTACAGTCTAGCTAGTCTAGAATAGTTAATGCTCTCCCAAAAACAAAGAAAGGCAAGTACACAGCAGTCACAGAGGCACATAACGAATGCACTTGAGCTGCATATGCGCTAGCAAGTTTGCTTCAGAAGGCCAATTTGAGCTCCAACTGGCGCCTTTCCTCCGAACAAGTCGGCGGGGCTGAGTGCTCGTCCGTGCGTCACGTCCCAGGCCCACGAAGTACTTCTCTGGGCTATTTCCCCCCCCAGCAGGGCATCGCCTTAATGCCTTTCTCAGGCGCCGGGCTGTACTCCCCCAAGAGGGGCTTTTAGATTAACACGAGGACCAAACGAAAGTCTACGCATGGACTTCAGATAGCAATAGAAATTTTAACAACGCCGGCAGAACTGAGTTATAAAATCATGAGCAAGGACTAGAATTGATTGTCCGTGGGGGAGTTTTGAGTGCCACATAGCTAATAGCGGTCGTCGCACTAGTCGAATTGTCCCTGGCATACCACTCATTGGCCACAGCCCATTGGATTCCAATATTTCACGTCACATGAATTATCTGAAGTTGGCTTCTGATAAAAGCCACAGACCCCATAACCCCCCCCCCCCCCTCTTCTCCTCACGCTTCGTGTTCATAGCCATGCCAATTTAATTCCTCAATTTGGTACGCTACGACGGCCAAAGTGTGGGTTTGTTGCATTTTCCGGGCATTCTCCATACCGCGCATCTGCCCCCCAGACGAACCCTTAAGGAGCTTTTGATGCAATCGGGCTTTAAGAGCCAATGGCCATAAAAGTTTTTATGGGCGTGGTATGTTCTTTCCGGGCGCCCTAGGTCGTTGCGCCTCAGCTTATCTCATTCTGCCACTGCGCAATTTTACACAGCTCGTGCTGAGCGGTGTTGGGCTCTAAGAGTCGGCAAACGCGCCAAGTTACACGAAGTTGGACCAATGAGTGGCAGGAGGGATGACATTGACGAGATGTTTCTAGGGTTACCGGGCCAGGCTTGATTGTTCTTTGGTATGGTAAGTTACTGTGTTATGGGTTCGTCCGCTTGTAAGCGTGTATCTACCTCCGAATGAACAAGCTGCGAATCTTTATAATGCGAGGTCGATTTGATTGACATTGACCAGCAGCTAGACCATGCTCGCCTGCCTAGCGCCGGGCGAGAGCTCTTCGGTGCACATTCGAACGAGCTTCAAAGGTCAATTCCCATTTTTCGACTACTTCTATAGTGATATTCGACCCCTTCTTAGCAGCACGAATTATTCCTGCGATATAAATTCTCTAGCTCGCAGCGGGAATTGGTGTTCGCTAATTAGATTATACTTCATGAAGTACTCTCTGGTGGTTCAAGTGAGGATACTGGAGGCGGCCTTTGAGGTGGTGCTAGTCTTTAATCCAAGTCTAGTATCTACTTTTTCACAACATTTTTGCGGACGGCAAAGATGAAGCCGGACGTCAAGCGGCGCGCTCCGGGGCTCCCTCATGCACATTTCTCTCAACTAAGGTCGGTGATAGTAAGTAAGACAGATCCCTAGGGGCCAGAATTAGGAGGCTAACAGGTAGATTTTAAAAGGAAAGCAGCGGAAATTAAGTGGCCATGGAAGTGTTGGTTACGGTCCAGAGTGGCGCGCTCTTCCGTCCGTGCTCTGAGAGTGCTGCTCAAAAGGAGGCTTTCCGTCCGCAGAGGAGGGGAGTATAACGATGTATCCTTTTTTGGACATCGTCCCTCAATCAATACGGTGGTTCTCTCTTTAAAGTGCGCCTTGCGCTTGCCTTTGTAATTTTATTTAAAATCCTGTCGACAGCTGCGATACAGCATGCTGAAGAGAAACCACGGCCATGACCAGGGCTGCGCCTTCTGTCTTCTATGACGAAGAAAACGCTCATATGGTTTTTGTGAAGATAAATCTGAAGTAGAAAACTCTAGGTAGGAACAGCGGGACAGCACAACGCACTATGGCCAAACGGCACCATAACGTGCGCCTGATTAGCTTCCTAGATTAAGTTTATGCTGCTTTGCTTCTTATCTCTACCTGTTAGCCTTCTAATTCCGGCCCTTCAGGGCCTGTCTCAAAAGAACACCAAAACCTCCGTATTTCCCGCATGTCCCGTATATTTTGGGGTCTTGCCGTATACTTAGTACCGCCCCAGCATACCGTCGGTCGCTCAACTTTTCCGGTGAAGCTCGCGGGTGAAGTCGGTGGATTTACCGACACCTGCGTAGCCACTGAACATATGCACGGTTTGCGAAGAAAATCCCCCCTACGATTTCCCCTGCTTTGTAGCTTCGTTGGGTTAAGGCACCCCATCGGTTAGAGTGGGCAGACCGCGGACTTGGAGTAGAGAGGAAGTCGGTTCAGGATTGGCGTGAAAACCCCCCACCGAACTCGGATACATGTGAGTCCGAGCCTGAACACAACCGGCTCTTTGAACGACTTCTTGAAGTGCTGATACACAGGGCATGAGAAAAATGGCTGGTCATAGAAAACGTGTAGCCGCACCATACGGCGACGCAGTCCATAATTGGCCCTGTGAAGCAAGAAAGAGGACAGGCGAGGCTGAGAGCGACTGGCACCCGCCGCCTGACAAGAACATTGAGCCGGTGGGGCAAAAGAATAGCACGAAAAGTTTCTTCGTGAACCCGGGACGTGAACTACAATAGGCACTCAGATCCCGCCGACTTGATCGGAGGGAAGACACCAGATAGAGCCTCCTGGAACGCGCAGATACATGCTACACGTCCATAAAAGATTCACCTCTTAGTGTGTTATATTTGAGACAGGCCCGAAGAGCCGGAACTAGAAGGCTAAGAGGTAGAGATGAAAAGCAAAGCAGCGCATACTAAACTGCCGGAATGCGATTCCTAATTGCGGCCGACATCGCCAACCAACCATTGAGCAGCACGCTCGCACGGTGATCTGAATGCGAACAGGCCGAGCAGCTACGGGCTCAAACGGAGGGACTTCGGAAAGTTCCAAGGGGACGATTTCTCTACGCACTTGAGTGCTGCCAGAGAGAGCACCAATATATAATTAATGGAGTATACTTACCAAAAAGACAACGCACCGAAAGACACAACCACCTATGAAGCTAATCAGGCGCACAATTTCATCCCTTGTCTTTCTTTGCACGGGCGGAGTATAATCCAGTCTAATTTAATATAATCTAATCTAATCTAATCTAATCTAATCTAATCCAATCTAATCTAGTCCAATCTAATCTAATCGAATATAATGAGCTCAGCTTCCGAGCCGGACTGGGGGGTTCCTATGATGCCGCCTAAATGGCACCCTTCCTCTGTTTAGCTAACATCTTACTCCCCTCGGGGGAGGCGCAAAAAACGAAGGTTTGAAACCTTGAAACCCCCGAATTTTCACTCCCTATCGTTCGTAAACCTACGTCGGGATCTCCTTCGGGAAGGAGATCCCGACGTAGGTTTACGAACGATAGGGAGTGCCGAATTTTTGAACTCGGTGTAGTACAGAAAGTGCAAACGCGCGAACGCGCGAAAAAGCGAAAAGCATCGCCCTGAGCCCTCATTGGCGTCCTTGACTCCTTGAGCGCATCAGCGCATCTACTGCAACGAACGGCGTCGGCATAGCTAAGTGTTGTGCCTCCGAGATGTCATCTGAATCAAGTGTGTGCGGCAAACGAAAGCACGACGATGATCTTAGCTCCTGCGAAGGCACTGGATCGGCACAACTTCCTGGAGCCGAATGGGCCAATCCGTCTGCAGCAGTGGAGAATAATGTTTATAAACGTGAGATAATGTCGGCAGCGGGCTTGGCATTTTGCCGTGCAGCTTTTGTGAAAAATTCGGAAGAATCGAGCGCCGCCCACGCCAAATACGGAACATCTATCGACCCCAAGTTTGCGACGGTCCTCGAACTCGCGGGCAACTCCGACGAGGTGCCTTCAGTGACATGAAAGACAACCCACAATCACGTGCTTCGCTTGGTGCTATATCTTTATCTTAGATTGTTCTCTCGTTCTCTCGACGGGGTCTGTGAGTTTTATTGGATCGAAACTAGGCAGTAAAAATCTTCTTCTGTTTCTTCTTCTTCTTCTTCCATTCCTGATTCCTCTTCCTCTTTTCAACGACTTTTCGAATATAAATTATTGCCCACCTAGGACGGGTTTGGTATTTCGCTGGGGATACTTGAATCAAAAATAGTGTCTGGCGATGATGTGGATGCCGAAAGCGTTGGTGGATTTTCGCCCCTCGACATTGCCAAAGACGACGCTTGTCGCGCCCTCCTCCAGGACCATGCTGCTGTCGTTACTACGCTCACTGCCAAGCCGACCGCACTCGTGTCCGCTGCGGTTAAGCATTGCTCCGCCCTAGCAAATCAACTTGAGGCTTCCGAGACGACGCTGGCGCTGCCACTGAGCTCATACCACTTCGATCCCTCTTTTCTGTGGGCCCCTCCTGAAGCCCGCGCCGCTGTCGTGGCTTGGGCGCGGAACGCTTTCACAGCCCAGCAAGTGGCCATAAACGAGCTCATCTTGGATTTATCAGACGACTGCGCTGGTGACGTCTTGGAGTTCCTAGTGATGGACATGACACGCAAGGAGTCATCGGACGTATTGACGCACTGCTCGTCGCCAGAGGCATGCGCCTGGATCCGCGCAGTGGTCGTTGCGGCAGTAGCGGTGAGGACTGAATATTTTCTTGAGCTTCTTATTCCTTGCGTTCTTTCAACCCAATCCTTGCTTATACTTGCATCCAGGCGAAGGCGATAGTTGATGTCGAAGTTGCGGTCGAAAAGGGTGACTTGGCGACCGTGCAGGATTGCCTCGCGAAAGGTGTTGACGTTGACACTCGGGCAGATGTGCGTCGTTCCGCAAGCAAGGACTATTCTATATTTGAGGTATTTCATATTCACTGCTTAGCGCGTTCCTTCCACTTGTTATTTGCTGAGCTTACAAATGATCCCACCTTTTCAACCGTAGCACTTCGCAGCTGATTATTCATTCAAGTTCCCAGTAGACAGGATCCTGCCTTTGTGGTTGCTATACCCCGTTGCAAATTTCACTCTGACTTTGAAGTTGCTTGGGCCATAGAAATTATGCGTAACATACAATTTTTGACACTTCTTGGTTGACGCTTTTCAATTACCTTACGGCACTCCCCTCGCTTTCGTTTTTTTTCTAAACTTTTTTCGCCTCTACGTCACATATCTGTAGGCTGAGGATGGTTCCACGCTGCTTATCAAGGCCTCAGAAAGAGGCCACACTTCCATCGTGAAAGTCCTTCTGAAAGCAGGCGCAGATAAGGATGCTGTGAATGATGTGAGTCACCACCAAATCATTCAAGTGACCAATAGTAAGAACATTTCCAATGGATCAAACCCTCGTACCAAGCTTTGATTACAAAACTACTGCCAGGAAAATTTTGTGCATATTCTTCTTCTCCTGTCCCCGCTCTCTTTTACTCGCATCTCTTTTTTTTTCTCTGCGTATACACCCCGTACGCTTGTATTCGTATTGTTTGCTTTTGTATTTATATTCATGTTAGAGTGGGTTTACTGCCCTCATGAAGGCCTCGTTAAAAGGCCACACGTCTACCGTAAAGCTTCTTCTGGAATATGGCGCTGCCACAGAGGCCAAAGGCGACGATGTGAGTTGCACCTTCGCATTTCATGAAGGTGTAGACTGTTTTATTGCACAACATTGCGCTCAAATTTTGAGAAGTGTCAGTTCGTGTTGTCATTTAAGCGACTTCATTACAGTACGGTAGCAAATACTCTTTGAAGCTTTGAGGTAGGCCTTTTCTTAAAATTAACATGTATTTTTTAAAAGAGTATCTTGCTTTTCCCTATTCTGAATCCTTTCATCCAGCCCATATCACACTGTCGCATTCTTCTTCGTTCTGCAGTCGCTGACCATGGCTGCGGCACACTACGACCCCGCCATTGTAGAAATTCTCCTCAAAGCAGGCGCTGATGCAAACTCCAGGGGCATTGTGAGTTTTACCCCACGGAGATTCATTGAAGCTTGCGATGATGATCGCACCCTTTAGCCCTGCCACCATATACGCGTGCACCGTATTCACAAATGACTTTAAGGGTCCATAC
>Ga0307931_1000358_pt1 | contig 27842 bp, 29 predicted proteins | sample OrgLakmetageno47_FD_201816 | JGI IMG/M metagenome (GOLD analysis project Ga0307931, IMG submission 201816) | Saline water microbial communities from Organic Lake, Antarctica - #47 | ecosystem: Environmental > Aquatic > Non-marine Saline and Alkaline > Saline | place: Antarctica: Organic Lake...
ATGCCCCTCTCCCTCCTGAATCATTCCGCACTTGCTTTGTTTGCGCAACGCACGCGCATTCCCACTTCTGCCCGCAGCACTGGCTTCTGTGCCATTTGGGTTTGTATTAGTTCGAGTTCGAGTTCATAATACAATTCTATAGAAGTACAGAGGTATTACAGTTGAAAGTTTTGAATGTGCTACTAAGGTTTTCATGATTGCTCTTAACTCTATATTGGCATCTAGCTAGGCCCAGACCCCGAGGGGCCCGAATTAGATGGCCGATTTGGCCATCGCTCCGCTGCCCCGTTATGAAATTGGCGTGGAACGCAAAACGCAAATAGAAAGCAGGAAAAAGACAGCAGAAAATAGATAGCTGAAACAGACCTTTCTGAAACGAGGAATGAGACAGCAGACAGCAGGCCGTTGAGCAGTAATTTCAGTAAGCGGCTTTGTAGATCTGGTTCTCCTTCAACCACTGAATACTAAATAGCACCGATTCTCTGATTCTATTTGCCTTCTCAATCGTTTTCTTAAAATCAGGCTTCCACGCGTGTCACGGTCGGCGGTGCGTTTTTGCCTCCGTCCACCACTACAAAGCCCAACTCGGAGATCTGAGCGCGCAATGCATCCGCGAGCGCGAAGTCCTTCGCCGCTTTTGCTTCGACTCGCTGATTGACGAGATCCGACACCTCAGGTGGAATATCGTCCAATGAGAGTGCGCCGTCAGCACCGCTGCCGCTTCCTGCCGCCTCCTTTTCTGGTCCAAAGTAACTGCTGGGCATGTCGTACCAAATCCCTAGCACTGCATTGAAGGTCTCCAAACAGGCAAGCACTTCCACTGCTGAAGCTGGGGTTAAAGTCTTGCTGGCGATCAGAGGCTGCACCTTCTTGAGCAGGCCAAATAGACTCGCACCCGCACGAGGGGTATTTAAATCGTCGTTCATGGCGGCGCTGAAGCCCTCAACGGCTGCTTCACAAGCAGAGGTGACTACACTGGCCTTCTCAGCATCTTCGGTAGACGAATCTTCTTCCTTCTTCTCATTGGCGGCGGCAGCAGTACAATCCAGCAAATTGTTCCGGAATTTGTCGAGCTTTTTCAGCGTCGTTTTGGCTCCACTGATGGCTTCAGTGTTGAAGTTTAGTGGTGAGCGGTACTGCGACAGCACGACTAAGTACCTGGCAAAGAGTAAAGTGGGTGAGATGAGGAGAATTCTAATGATACGCGTTCGAGAAACAAAAAAATCGAATGATTTGTGTTCACACCTCCATTACATTCACGAAATTTAATTTTAAAAAAAGGGGGATGCAGCCAAAGTTGCTTCTGTTCCTCTTCTTCTCCTTCATGGCAAATCCTCTACTGGCTGCATCAATGGACAAAGAGAGAAGAAAGAAGTTTATCGCTTACCGAAACGCACGCACGTCGAGAGGCGTCTTGAAGGACTCGCGCAAGGTCACGAAGTTGCCCAAACTTTTGGACATTTTTTCGTTGTCCACGTTCACAAACCCGTTGTGCACCCAGTGCTTGCAAAACTCGTGGTCATTAAAAGCTTCCGATTGGGCGATCTCATTGGTGTGGTGAGGAAAGGCCAGGTCAATCCCGCCCGCGTGCAAATCCACCTACCGCAAGTATGCATTAAAGAAAAATGGAGAAGGTGGCGTGGAATGTCACGCATTGAAGTCTATTAATTTTCATGGAAGGGCTGTTTGAAGACACTATCTTACTACTTCCACTCGCAAGTTCTGCATAAGTGTGTCCAAAACAATTCGAAGAATGTGTAACAGAATGCCATTGTGTAGGCAAGGCTTGTGCGCTGAGGAGATGCAATCAAAACGCCAAGCATCCCCTCTCAAAACTAAAAAGCAATACTATATACACACGCATAAACAACGCACCGACTTCCCGAAGAAGTGTTGGACCATGGCGCTGCACTCGATGTGCCACCCGGGCCGCCCTTTCCCCAAGGACGACTCCCACGCCACGTCACCATCCGCTTCTTTGTACGCTTTCCACAGCGCAAAGTCGCGGCTCCCTGTAAATTGGAGTAGTAGAAGTCAATTGAGCAGCTTCTCAGAGTAATGAATCGGCAAACATAGGGTACAGCCAAAAGCCAAGAAGATGCAAAAGCTACTGCTAAACGACACCAATATAACAACGAAGTAAAATAATCTAATGCAACAGACACCTCGCTTGTCGGACGCGAACTGCTCGCCGTCGGTGAACCCGCCTCCTTCGCCTTGGCCATCCAATAAACCTGCCGTGTCGAGCCTCGAGAGCCTTCCATAGGTTGCCGCCTTGGACACATCGAAGTAGACGCTGTCGCTCACCTGAGTAAATTATAATGGACGGTATTAGGAGGTGGGTGGCATCAGGCAATAGCAAAGAAGTTGGAACATAAACACCGAACTAGACAGTTAAAAAATAATAATGAAACGCACAAATGTCTGTCCTTACTAGCAAATAACCACTGAGAGTCTCATCTCACCGTGTAGGCAGCGCCTTTTTCCATCAATTTCTGCACCATGTCTACAATGCCGTCAACGTGCTCCGTAGCTCTCGGGTAAGCTTTCGCGGGTATAACATTCAGGGCCGCCAAATCTTCAAAGAAATAGGCCGCATACCTATTGTATTGATTGATCACAGAGGCAGAATTGAGAGAGAGAGAAATGAGAGGGAGCCAGACAGTTCCAGCACCAAAAGTAACATCGACGAGTGTTAATACACAGCCAGCAGCCACAATCGTGATGCCTCTTCAGAATTGATTATGTAAAGCGAAGAAGTAAGCTTCTCTGATGATCTGAGAGCACAATGAATCGTAATGACGATGAGTGCGTGCGTGTTTTGTCTTACTTGTCGGTTAACTCTTTAAGCGACACGCCATCGCGTTGGATCCGAGCAATGATTTTGTCGTCGATGTCGGTCAAGTTGCAGACGTGCTCTACATCGTATCCTAGTAAAACATGGAGGTAGAGTTTCAAAAAGAGAAATACATTCAAAGAAGAAAAGAAGACAGGTACAATCGTTTGAATTCAAGCTAGCAACCCAGTTGCCGTGCTACTTGAATTTCACGATTCCTGGTATAGCTTCAAAGCAAAGTCAGAAGTTGACGCCTGGATTGACTGATCCAAATAGATTTTCAATCGGCATGCATAAGGACTCTTGAAGTAATTATCACCCCCTTCTCTCTCTCTCCCTACCTATCTTATACGCCTTCCGTGTCAAACGCACCTAACCACGTCAGCCATCGCTTCAAAATGTCGTACGTCAGAAAAGCTCGAAAGTTGCCGATGTGTGCGAAGTCGTAAATCTAGAGGTTGTGAAGAAAGGTGTGCATTCATTAGCCAACACGAAAGTTGCTTGTAGACTCTAGCAAGCTATAGATAACTATGGAATGCTGTGCTAACGGCTGCCACAGAGTAATTCGTATTGCAAGAAATGGTTTTAAGAGCTCATCCATCGAGTGCGTTTAAAAGTGGCCTTACTGTTGGGCCGCAGGTGTACATTGAAACATAGGGCGGTTCTTTAGGTGCGAAAGTTTCCTTTGCTCGGGCCATTGTGTTATAAAGCTTCATCGAGCCCAGACCGGCACGCTTTGGCGGCGCCTCGGTTGAGGGATCGACTACTGCCGGAGCTGCTGCTAGGCGCGAACTGTAGAACTGCCGATTTAAATTGCCTAGCCCAGGTCTAGTCGGAGTGTGGGCTACGTGAAGCGAATTTACAGAGCAGTCTAGGCTCAGGGCCGCGAAGGCAAGCAACTTCATCTCGACCAAGTTGTAGTTGACGAATGTCTGCTCGTCTGCTCGTCAGCTCACAACTCACAACACACACACAGCGTTCCCTCTTTCTTCGTTCATCAGCACTTAAGTAGATTCAAGACAAAATTTGCAGACCCTTGCTGACCGAAATTCCCCTTAACACGGTTATCTTCCAAAAAATGGCTGTCATCATTTTGGCCTGATATTTGAAACTCGTGCCTAGCTAGTGCGAGAGGCTACACTTTCATCATCAAATTTCTTTCATCACACGGGCTCATGATAGTTATTCCGCAAGTGTAGGATTAGACGCCGCCAGTGATAATTGCCTCTTTGGGTATAATTCTTTATGGGGCCTCTCTCGAAGCTTTTGTTTCCAATCTTAACCGTATGCGTGTGTTTCCTAATGTTGCACGCAAGGAATTTGCGCATCGTCGATAATCGAAGTAAAGCTGATAAGCGTCGAATGCAACGTGATCTCGTAGGATCACTTCGATATCCGAGCTATAATCCTGGACACGACAAGATCAATTGGGTGTGGCCGAAACTTGAGGCTGCAGTAGCTAACACCACAATACACCTGGATGACCAAGCAGAGCATGCAGCTGCCATCGTCGAAATGCGTTGTACACCCTTGTTAAGATTAGTCATTATGCATAATTTAGCAATGCTGGGACCAGGCTGGCAGCTTTATGTGTTTCATGGCACGGAGAACGCCCAATGCGTGCGTGCAGCTCTTCAGAACTTCATCACAGGCCCGGGCTTAGTATTCATAGATGTTGGAGTAACGCAGCTGAATGACTCCTCGTATAACCGGTTGCTAAAAAGTGCGAAGTTTTGGGAGACATTTACAGGAGCTTCGCCAACTAGAATCAAACGCTGTTTGGTGTTTCAGCTGGATTCACTTATTCTACAAAAGGGCCGGAGCTCTGAATTCACAGCCTTTGACTACATTGGTGCTCCCTGGCACGCCGAAAACGACGCGTACTCTGGCATCAACGAAGCTCGCGTTTCTATTCCAGCGCTGCACCCTTCTCAGCGCGTCGGAAACGGTGGCTTTTCCATTCGAAACCCCGAAGCCATGCTGGCTGTGCTCACAGAGCACGCCGCCCAAAGCACAGATCACGAGCAAGAAGACGTCTTTTTCGTGCGTCATCTTGCCGCCTTCGGCTACACCGTTGCTTCATTAGGTAAAGCAGCAGGGTTTGCCCTCGAAGTGCCGGTGGAGGATGTTCATTACGAGAAACAGCCTTATCCTTGGGCCATTCATCAGGCGTGGCTCTATACACCGTGGGGGCAAAGCAGAATGACCCAGGAATTGATGGATAACGCCATCAATGTCGCTACCAAGTCATCAAGAGAACTTACGACATGGTAAGTGTGGCCTGGTTGAAGTCTATTAGCTCAACTCAGCACGTTTTTCTTTAAAGGATATCTGATGTAATGGTTTATGCACTTTTATCTTTATTAACTGGACTTCGTTCGCAGCCCGGAGAATTGTCCCGTGTACCTGGGACGTGAAGCACAATGGGCACTCAGACCCCGCCGACTTGATCGGAAGGAAGACGCCAGATAGAGCCTTCTGGAACGCGCAGGCATATTCTACATGTGCAAATACAAATCACCTCTGAGAGTGCTTTATTTCTGCTCTTGTCTTTCTTTGCACTGGGGAGTATAATTTAATCTATTCTAATATCTAATCTAATCACAGGGGGGGACTTCATATACTAGGTTACGATTTACGCCGTAAATAACGCGTAAATTACGCGGGGAAGTAATTTTTACCAATCAGACGTAAATTACGTCACAAAATCCCGCGAATAATATAGTGACGTCACCGTAGAATCTCCCTGAACCTTTTGGGTGTAACTCATCAACACAAATCGGAATCTGTTTATATGTTTGGTATTTGTATATGTGTTATGTGGTATGTAGATGTTTTCGCATAAGTACATAGGACTTAGGAGTTCCCGATTTGATAGCCAACCCACACTGGACGTCACAAATGCCACCCTTCTGTTTTGCCGCTCCCCCACTCGGGACTCGAGCAGTTTCGTAGTATAGTTTTACACAGGCCCTGACGGGCCGTAGTGACAGGGCTAGCAGCGTACAGGCAGAAATACAGAGCAATGAGCAATGAGCATGGGCAATGCAGCTTCTCTTTTTCGCTGTTGTTGTCGTTTGTCGTTTGTCGTCGGTCGGTAACCAGTTGCCGGACATTTCGAATGAACAACTTTACTTGCTACATTAGCTTGCTTGCTACTCGCTATTCGCTACTTGTTGTGCTGCTCGAGCTTCCTATTTGATAGATGGTAAGCTCTCGTTGTCGAATTCACGATGATTGCTAGGCTATTGAAATTAGATAAATGGCTGCTGCGATGCCCGTCTATTACGTTTTTCTTTTCTATTGTCGATAGTCTTTGTTGGTTGAGATAGGATGTCGATAATTTCGCAGGGTTTGAGTCAGTCATCATAAATATTTTCAGTTCAAACGATACTTGCCGCGCTCAGTTTGTCATTTGAAATGTCGTTCTAGGCTCGAAACTTGATTTTACTTGCGGCAGTAGCCGCTGTCACTACAGCGAGAGAACCTTCAAGAGAAGTGTTCGTGGTCGTGACTCCAGCTCAAGGAGGCCAAGGAGATCGTGTGGTTTTACCCCCTGGCACGACGGCATTCGAAACGGCAGCTGCTTACTGCCGCGACAAAGACATCGGACAAGCATACAGCCGCGATGGACTAGATCCTATGAAGGACTCAGTCTGCACGGTGCGAATTATTATGGATCCCTAATTTTGATGAGCTGTAGGAGGACTTCCATCATTTTCCTCTTTGAATCATGTCATGATTGCTGATTTGATTATACTCGCGCACCTCGTGCATTTGATCGCAGATTCCACTCGTGACTGAGCTCCGGCAAGAGGCAGCATTGCAGTGTGCTTCTGATGTTAAGCCTGCCATAAGCTTCACCATCAATGTAGACCGAAACGGCGAACGGTGCGCTTACGGCTCAAATAAATGTCTTGCACCGCTACTGTTTGCCCATATTTTAATTTGACCTTCTTGCTACTTTAAATTTCGCCATCCCAAGTGGCCTCTGGTGAGTCATTTAGTTCGTTCATTTTCTGCTATTTGTATCCATGCAATGAGTGATAATTCTCTTTTCAATGTGCAACCCTAGGAATGCGGAGGAGTTTCGCATCTGCAGCGGCGGTACAGTTGAGGACGCCGCAGTGCAATTTTGTGTCGCAAAAGTGTCTGAAGAAGATGTACTCGCATGCATAGACACGCTTGCTACAGAAGCCAATCGCTTGATTCAATCCAGTGCTCCTTCATCTGATGACAGCCAGACGCCTGCCGCACCGACCGGCGATATAACGGGCAATGAGGCTGGTATGGGCGCGCAAAGTGCATATGTTGGTCAATCTTTGAAAGCAGATTCAGATTCAAGTCCGAATGCAAACAGCGCTAGAGCACCTGGTGATGCACCAGCTGCTTCTCCCCCCGAGCCAGTAAAGCCTGACTCTCGTCGTAATAAAAAGACCCCACCGCGAGCTACGTTTCGAAAGCTGGCTCCGGGAGAGAAACTAGGCCCCAGTTGGATGGGCATTCTTGGGTTTGTGGCACTGCTCTTGGTGTGGCGCTGGGCGGAAAATTCGTACTATGCACGCAACGCAAAATCCAAGGCGAGTGAGGATTCGAAGAAGGCATCCGAAGGCGGTGGCAGCAAGAAGGCAAGCAAGAAAAAGCAGCAGAACAAGCACAAGAACAAAGGAACTGCTGGTGGACTTGGATCGTCTAAAACAACAGAGAAGAGTGGAGACTCAATTGCTACCTCAGCTCCTGATGTGATAAGCGGTGAAAGCGCCCTGGAGCCAGAGCAAACTCTAGATGAAAAGACTGAGGCAGAAGATGAGACTAGCGAAATTTCCACGCTTGAAGCATCTTTGCCTGAGACTGTAGTCTCTTCAACCCCTGTCAACAACAAGGTCAACGAGGTTCTCGTGGCACCGAATTTCTCGCGTCACATCGAGCCAGATGCGGAGGCAAACTTCAAACTAAACTCTGAGCCGGAGGATTCACCTGGGACTACGAAGTCAAACTCTTCCGAACAGAGTGATGAGCTGTATCCTGATTCACACACCGACTTGAGCGCTGTGACTGCGCCTATGGTTGTATTGGCGCCAGCACCATCCGAGACTGGACAGGAAATCATCGCGCAAGCAGCAGTTGAGGATACTGCGGTTTTAACAGAGGTTCCAGAGACTTCGAAGTCGCGAAGAAATGGTGTCGAAGCATCACCAAAGGATGATGATGAGGATGATGGAGATGAAGATGAAGAAGAAGAAGGACCCTCGCATGCACCTGTAGCAGCACCTGTACCAGCAGCTGCAGCGGGTGTAGATGAAGCAGCAGCAAAAAGGGGTCTCGTTGCTGAAGCAGAAGGATCTGAGGAAGTTGAAAGTGTCGACAGCGGTGCAGAGACCGTGGAACCTTCCCCGGAAGCAAAGGAGCAAACTAAAGTAGCCGGGTAAGTTTCACTCCAACCCGAGATCTTATGGCATTTGTTCAATAATGTTTTATTTTTCAAACCTGTTGCAAAATTTGAATCATATCTTCACATGTTGCGAGCCTCTCAACTTGCCACTTCGGCTTCAAAACTCATCAGGTATGTGGCACACACGGTGGAAGATACAACGATCCCTTTAGCGCGTGATACACAAGATGAAGTTGGCGATGCCTTAGATGAAGGTCAGCCTCAGGCAACAAGAGCAAACCTTGAAAACAACAGCAAGGTTCCTCGTGTTTCAAAGGAGGTAGAGTCGGCAAGAGCGTTTGTGATTACAAGCACTCTAAGTGACGAAGCAAGCGATAAGGAAGGCAGCGACGAACAGGAGGATGAGCATGCGCCTTCCCCTCCAACTGCAGGACAGAACGCAGGGCGAGTTCAAGCACTAGAGCAAGAAATAGCTGACCTTATCGCGACTTTGCAGGTACGATCCTGGCCCTCAATTGACTTTAATCTCATGTTTCTTTCGTGCGCCATCCTCTTTTTTTTTCTTTTCGCGAAGAATTGCGATGAAATGAATGCAATTAATGACAGTAATTCATTACAAATTTTTTTTCAATCGCTCTTCCGCTCCTCCTTGTGTTGTTGTTGCAGGCCACTCAAGCTCGAGCTGAGGTCGATGCTGCAGCAGCTCGGCACTGGAAAGCACGTGCCCTCGCCGCTGCTGAGTCAGGTCGCAGTACAGCCACCACCAGCTCCATTGCCAAGAACAACAATTCGTCGTCGTCGTACTCCTCCTCTTCAAAGCCACTTGCTGCTCAAGCTTCAAACGGTAAAAAGGCATCACCGTCATCTCGCAATAAGAAGCCTGTGGTAGCGCAGAAAGACAAGGAAAAATCTGCTCCAGCCTCAAAAGATGCAGTACCAGCACCAGCAGCTCCAGCACCAGCAGCTCCACCGATGCCTAAAGCGCCAGAAGAGCAAGCATCGGAGGCAGCGCCATCATTGCCTCCGCAAACTATTTCAGAAGCTAGTCAGCCGCAGGACGCTGCTAAAGATTCTGCTAGTGTTGCTCAAAATGTGGCGACAGCCTTGGCGGCTGGTGCAGCAGCAGCGGGTGCTTCACCGGCAGAGGCCGCAGCTGTGGCTGAGGAGCTATCAGCAGGGCCCTGAAAGCGCCCAATTGTTCAGGAACACGTTTGAAGCACATTTTTTTAAGTACTTTATAGGAATAGCGAAATGTGAACTAAGTTAAGCGTTAAGCCCATTTCCTTTGTGCCTGTTAGCTGTTAGCTGCAGATCACATGGATAGAGGGCTTTGATACTCCACGCCGATTTAGTGTAATGTACATACACAGGAACCAGGGGGTTCAATCTGTAATCTCTAATCTTGCCTTCGCAACTGGTGGATATCCTGGATATGGCTGCGTTTCTGCGTTTCTCTTTCGGGCCTTTTTGGCGCTGCGCCCTGATTTCTGTGGAGTTCTGTTCTAGGTCTGGTCTGCTTCATGTGTTCTTTCTGCTTGCCTTTCGGGCTTTCTGCTCTCAAGGCATCGGGCATCGGCATCGCATCGCGCGTCGGCATCGGCATCGGGGCATCGGGCACTGGCATTAAGAAATTCAGTATTTTCAACTATCATATTAGATCCTGAATCTCTGCTGGACCGTTACTGTATACAAGCTGCACCAAGAAGTAGAAGAAGAAGTAGACGGACTTCTACTTGTTAAAGCTATGCATAGCGCCGCGGAGGTTGCTAATTCCATTCAGTGAAACTCTCAACACAGCGCTACTATTTTCCGAAGAGACCGTACGCACATGGCGGATGATTCTGGCCTCGATGCAGGCTATGACCTGGTGCCTAGCCCATTGACAATGCCACCACCGGCAGCAGAATATCACGGGCAGGCGCCTGCCTCGTCACTTGGCATGGATTCCATTGCCAGCCTGGAAACAGACAATGGAGGATCAATTGGGACGGCGCAGGGGCATGACAACTTAATAGAAGCGCTTTCCCAGAGGCAGCAAGTGTTCAGCCAGCTAGGCTCTTTTGTGACGGCCATGCAAAACGAAACGGGCTCAGTGGAAGTGTGGCGAACGAAACTGAAAGAACTTGAAAGTTTGCGAGCTGACCGGCGAAAGCTGAAGCACGAGCTTGCTGAAAAAGAACGCGCCTTAGCCAAGACAACCGCTGCCTGCACCAAGGCACAGGACGCTGCCAAGGGACTGCGCAAGGAACGGGACGCGGAACGCGCAGCAGCAGCAAAAGCGAACGAAAGTCGCACGCAGACTGAGAAAGAAGCGCGGCAGTGGCGAGAACGTGCAGAAACTCTTGAAGTTGACACCGAACGCCTCTCGGGGGAAGCAAAAGTGGCGACGATGCTGGCGGAAACGAACCAAGAGCTGAACACCAGCTTAGGACGAGCACAACAGGAGCTCGAGCAGCAGCGGCGTAGTTCTCAAGAGGTAAGCGTATTTCTTTTAGTAGTAAGCTTTCTCTTCTTGCTAAATTATTTGTTTCGAATGTGCTTGGTTGTATCACAACGCCTTTCACCTGTACTTCTTGGTCCAATCTTCTGTGGACTTTACTAGGCTTTCAACGAATTGAAAGCTAGAGCTGAAGCAGCAGAAAACGAGCGCAGTGAGCTGGCTCGGCATTTTGCGAATGTGATGGAAGACGCCAAGAACTTAAAGGTGAGCGTGATATCTTTGCTTGAGAGAGAGATGCTCTTGGAGTGTCTGGTTTTTCTCTCAACCGTCGAAATCGTCTCTCACAAGTGGAAGCGCCGCAATAGCACACTTTCTACGAGTTACTGCAGTGCAACAGTCGTAAAAACTAAGACGTGTCCATGATTCAATCTACTCATGCCATGGAGTTCAACTCCTGAAGTGTTGCATGTGCTTGTTTCTCACACATACATCTGTGCACATGTACTACATCCTGGTTAGGCGGAGCTCGACGAAGCGCACCAAACTTCATCCCAATTGAACGCAGCAGCCTCGGCTAGTCAAGCAACTTTAGCGGGAGTTCGGGCAGAAGCCTCCGAAGCTGCTACCGCTCACGCGCATGCTTATGCCGCAGCCCAGGAGGCTATTGAAGAGGCGAATGCGAGGGCGCTAGCCGCTGAACAACAGCTCGACGCGCTGCGACTGGAAGGAATTGAGACACCGGAGCAGGTGAAAAAGAAGGAGTCGTACAACAGCTTTTTTTTTTCATGTAGTTCAAGACGCTCGATGACAGATTTGTGCTAAATAATTGAGCCTAGTCGTTGTAAATTTGAGCTTATTTCTCTATTTACACCTGCCTCACCATCTTTCCCCATTTAGTCCTTCATGGAAAACTTGGAAAACCCCTGCCATTCCTTCAGGTGGTGAGTTTGCGGCAGCGGGCTAACACGTCCGCGACTACCCTCACTGAAGAAAGGGACCAACGCGAGAAGCTTGAAGAAAAAGTCACCTGGTTGAGCAGCGAGCTCGAGAAAAGCCGTGAGCAAGTCAACGCTTTGAAGCACAGCAAAAGCGTCGCCGAGCAAAAGGTGCAAGCCCTCAAGGCAGACAGCGTGAAGAAGCAGGAAGCCGCAGCACTGCTGCGGGAAGAATTAGAGGCGGCGTTAGCTGAGACCGACTCTTTGCGCGACCAGGTGGGATGACACGCTCATCTTTGATGAAATAGTCACGAGTCTACATATCTGTTCTAAAGAATTTACAAGTTCGAAACATTCTTATCTCTGACTGCCATCTATATTCTTTCGAATCTTTTCTTGTATTTGTACTTAAAACAGTTCGACAGCGCCACCTCAGCCCATGACGATGCTACCCGCGCCACTCAAGCAGCCATTCGCGAGCGAGACCAGTTGGCAAATGACTTGGCCCAAGCACAGGAGCTCCAGCGACAGGCCGAGGCCAAAGCCGCCGACGCAAGAGGCCGCGAACAGGCGGCTGCCGCGGCCGCGACTACCCTCGCTGAAGAGGCGAAAGCCGCCGCCAAATTGGCGAAAGAAGAAGTAGACGCTCTGCGATCGGGAGCGGCCTCCTCGGAGACGCAACTGGCGTCCCTCGTGAACCAACTGCAGGTGGATTTAGTTGTGCGTATGATTAGAGTTGAGAAGTTGGAAGTATACCGAGATATGGAGGTGGAATTCTCTGATAGATCAATTGCATGTTCTGATCGCCTTGTTACCTTCCGCACTTACATATGTGGTAACGTTTTTTCTTCATGCTTGCTTCTCTTCTGCTTCGAATAGGCGGAGCTGGAAAAGCGCTTAGACGAGTTAGCGGCTTCCAGAGCTGAAACCACCGCAGCCACCACCGAAAGCGACCGTTTGAGCCAGTTGGTGGCGCAGATGGAGCAAACCGCGAAGTCGTCGGAGCGCAGCATGGCTGAAGCTTACTCCAACGAGAGGCAACGCCTACAGCGCGAGCATGACGCGGTGTGTGTGTGTGCGTGTTGCGTGTGTCATATATGCGTGTGGAATTTAGTATGCTTTTATTCATTGAAGATCAGAGAGAGATAATATGGAAGAGAACGGTTTATTGCATTATAAGGCCAAAATGTCGCACCGCCTTAAGCAACGTCCTGTATGTATTTTTTCTTTGCTGCAACCTGCATGCTGCTAATAGGTGTTGCGCAAGTGCGGCGCGCTCGAAAGCGACAAGCGAGATGCTTTGCACGAGCTCTCCGCTGCTCAGGTGGGTGAGGGATGATATATATTAGAGCAGCAGGACGGTTGGTGATTCGCAAATGATTTCCTTGCGTACTTAAGAAGTTTTTTAAAAACCCATTGTTGCGAACACACCTTCACATGTGCTCACACATGTATGGGTATATCTGTTTTACAGGCCGAACTGCACGCTGCCACCAACTCTGCAGAAGAAGCCCGCAACGAGGGGCGCCGGGCCGAGAAGCAAGTGCTGAGCTTAACACGGGCCTTGGAAGAGGCCAAACAAGAGCGCGCAGAGGTAAAGTAGATATTACAACAACAAATATCGGACCCTCCCCTTTTTTCCCATTTTTTTCTTGCCCTCGTACCCGTGATTATCTTCACACGTCAATTGTTGACAGATCACACCCATCTTTCTATCAACGCTTGCTTGTCCCTGCGTGATATTTTTGTTAATATCAAATTGGAATGGATAACCTCAAGGTGCTGGAGGAGCTGCGAGTCAGTGAGCGCGCCGCGGTCGATATCAAAGCCGAACACGATGCCGAAGTCTCCAAACTACGCGTGGAGTGCGCGACCGCGGAAGCCGAAGTGAAAGCGTCGCGAAAGTCGAGTGTGCACCACACCCAAGTCCTGCAGGAACAGCTGGAGTCGTCCGCTGCCGAATGCCGGCGTTTGACCGGTGCTCTAGAGGCTGCGGAGGCATCCAAGAAGACCACGGAAGCACTGGCCAATGACGCCACGCAGCAAGTCGGAAGCTTGAAGAGCCAAATGGAAGAAATGCGAGTAGCGCTCACCACGGAAGCAGAGAAATGGATTGACAAAGCAAAGGTGATTTATATACACATGCAACTTCGAACACTTCTAATGATCTTTTTTTTTCCTTCTTATTTGAAATCGTCTCTTGTTTTGTGCTTTCGGTTGTCGTGCATGCATCAATCTGAATTATCCTGCATGCCTGCTTTTCCCAAAAAGAAACTTCTTCATGTGTGCGCAATTACTCTTTCTTTGTTTTTGCATTTCTGGGCACGATGCTATTGTTCTTCTCTCTCATGAACGCCCTCATCAGGAGCTGGAGTCTTCTTTGCAGCATGCAGAGGCAAGGGCCCATGCCAAAGGAGAAGAAGCAGCGGGGGCAGCCAGCCAGCTGGGAGCGGCTTTGCAGGTTCGTTGGGGTGGTGAAGTATTTTTTATCATGTTAGTGTAGGAACCTCAAATTTGAGTTTTGGAGGCGTGCAATGCCGTGTACGCGCGTTTTTTTTTATCTTGCTCGTTCTTTTGCTCTCTTTCCCAAAAAGTTGTCATGCTGCAGTGGTGTATTTCTCCCTGTAGTAATGTATTCACACACCACGGATGAACGCACACCAATTTACACTCTAATATTGTGACTGCAGGCAGCGCGAGAAGCTTCTGCTGCAAAACGCACCGCGGAACAGCATAGCCAAGAGGCCGAAGCTGGCGTGAAATTAGCGATTCAAGAGGCCGAACGAGCCCAGCAAGAGACAAGACGAGTCACGCAACGCCTGCGAGAAGTGAGTCAAATCTAACAAAACTTCTCGAAACGTATAGGTCATGTTGCCAGAGTCTGAGAGATTGTGCACCATTTACTCGCACCTCCCATCTCCTGGCACGCGTGTCCATATGTATGTACGTACGAATGACTACATGTGCAGGTGGAGCAGGACGCGGAGCGGTGCCGGCAACTGGCGGCTTCGGCCGAAGAGCGAGGTGGGACCCTGGAGCGGGACATACAGGGGGAAGCTAAAGCGGCGCGGCAAACCATCGAGTCGCTGAGGCGACGGGCCGAAGCAGCGGAGGACCAGGTGGGGTGGGGGGTGGGGGGGGGGGGGGGGTTATAGCGGGTGCTCGTTGGTTGAAGTAGACGCAGTAGTTGTTGGGTGGAGAGAGCAGTAGTTGTATTCATTAACTGGCGTGTGTGCTTCTGATAGATTGGAAAAAAGATGCGTTTAGGTGACACCTTCACACCACTACCTCAATGTTTGTTGTGCTTATGTGTGTGTGTGCATGGTATCGTAGTTGGAAGACTTGAAGGAAGAAAAGGACAACTTTGAGAGCAAGATAGCCTCCATGGCCAGCAGTCACGCCTCCGCCCTTTCGGGGTTGAAAGCTCAGCTCAAGTCGCAGGAAGAAGCCGCGAAAACCGAACGAGAACGAGCGCGGCAAGATTCGGAAGCCTGGCGCACGCAAATGGCGAACCTCGAAGAAGAGGTGAGAGAAGCACAAGTGGTAGTGGTTTGGGAAGTTGAACTCTTTCGTTTTGCATCGTTATTATAATGAGGTTTTCACTGAGAACTTATGAAGGGATATATACATCTAATTTTCTTTTTCTTTGATGCAAGTGCGTGCGTTACCACAACCGTGTGCATATTTACGTTCATTATGATTGTTGAAACACTTTCCTCACCCACCTACCACCCACCTACCCCCAACAGGTGGAAGCCTCGGGCAGCAAAGCGCGCGCCCAGCTCACTGCAGCCCGAGACGAGGCCGAGCGGCTGAGGCGAGCCGCCTATGATGCCGCCGCCGAAACTTCCGAACTCAAGGCCAAGTTTGAAGCGAAACGGTGAAAAGATTCGATAAAGGAGAGGATCTACTAGTATATTGCATTGCTTTTTGACCTCTCCGCTGTGTGTTCATCATCGAAACTATTCCTTTCCTTCCTCCAACCCAATCTCGACCACTTTCTTTCTCCACTATGTTACAGGCGAGACAACGACAGCGTTTTAGCAGAACTTGAATCTGCGAAAGATGCATCTCGTGACTTAGAGAAGCGATTAGCCACCCAGCGCGAAGCTCTCAAGCAAGCTACTCGGGATGCAGAAGCCGCCAGGCACGAGCGCGATGCTGCGAGTGAGGCAGCCCGCCGAAGCGAGTTCAGCGCTCACAGCTTCCAGACCAACCAAAGTCTCGGTGGTAGTGGCAGTGGCAGCAGTGGTGGTGGAAACAATACTAGTGGTGCACATTACAGCAGCAGTAGCAGTAACGGAGCTAGCAATTATTCGTCGTCGTCGTCGTACATGGGGACAGGGGGAGGAGGATCGTCACCGGGGGCTGCTGCTCCTTCGAATCCGTACAACCCACAGCAACATGACCTGGCTTCATCGTCCTCCTCTAGTAGCTCGAGTGGCTCTAGTGGCCATGCTTCCTCAATGAAAAGTGGTAATTCACCGGGGTCGCATGTACCTCCCACTGGCACGACCACACCTCGAGGCCGCTTTCGAAATGCATCTTCCCCGCGCTCTGCAGTAAATGAGAATGGAACAGTCGCTGCGGGGTCGAGTCCATTGAAAGGAAGGACAGCGCTATCCTCATCATCACAGCACCGGTCATCAGCTCACGACGACAGTGGCGTAGACGCAGAAGTAGCAGCGCATTTGGCGCGAAGAGCAGAAGCCATGGCCAATCGATCGGACTACGATCTTGATGGGGACGACGACGACGACGACGAGGACGCTGCTCAGAACGAAAGTCTTCGCCGTAGCTATGCCCTTGCCGCTGGCTCGGTGCCTCAACCACAACAATCCCATTTACACCCAAGTAGTAGTCATGGCAGCACCTTCGGCGGTGGTGGTAGCAAGCTCATGCCAGCTCCACTGGATTTTGACGCTCAGAAACAGGGTGCAGACAGGCAAAGCGGAGATGACGGGCACGGTGACTCAGCGCTGTCAAATGGTAACGGTGGCGGTGGGCATGGAGCGTCTTCGTCGATTCAGTCCACTGCTGATTTCTTAGCTCGGCGGCGGCAGCGGCAGCAGCAGGCAGCAGCACAGGGAGTATCTGTCGATCATAATGGCGATGGCGAGGGAAGCCGGGGAAACACACCTTTCAATGATCGCGCTGAAGGCTTCAGTGTTGCTGACAATGACAACGAAAATGGAGTAGGTTACAACAATGGTGGCGGTGGTGAGAATCACAACGACGACGACGACGACAATGATGATGATAATGCGAGTGGCTGTGACAATGATAGAGCTTATGGAAGTGGGGTGCGCTACGAGGACGATGAATTTGCATACCTTGCGAAAGAAAACCTCGTGAACCCACAGCCTGTGAGCGCAGGCAACAAGGAGGGAAGTCGTCGAGCAAGCGCATCCAAGCCAGCGCCAGCCAATCCTTACGGCTCCAGCGCCAACCCGAGAGGCGGTGCACGCGGCGGCAAGAAAAAATTGACTGCAAAGGCGCCCGGAGCAGTGAAATTCCCTGCTTTGCCTAAGGGTCGACTTAGTCGATGACGAGATAGGCCGGGCATTATAATCCGGTCGTGAACTAAATGGTCATGGGTTTACTGAAACATAAATTGGATGAAAAAAACAATTTATTTAATAAATGACTAGAAGACTCCTAATCTTCTCGTCTATTTTAGATATATCATGAACCATTTATGATGTGACTACGCACCTATCCTAAAAGAGGTCGAGTAGAAGCAGAAGGCTAAGAGCACAAATCCATTATATTATATTCGTTTATCGTCGCCACTACCTGCTCTTTGAGCTCGAAATACCATGGGCCTATACAAACCAAGAAAGGAAGCTCTTTCGACGGGGATCTACTGCGTCCATGCAAGCCTCTCTGCAGCAGCCCGGAGCTTCCACTTCTGCGATGCCCATAACACAAATAATGATACGGCGATGATTCCTATAGATGCTGAAGCCCACATTATTATAACTTCAGAAGCAGGAGAAACGGAACTATTATCGTTCGTTGAAACAAGGAGTTCATCACCACTCGCAACTCTGGGCGATGAAGTGTTATCAGTGCGATTGGTCAGTTCAGTTGGGGCATCAGTTGGGGCAATTACTGGCAATGTTGATGACGTTGGGCTCTGTGTCTGAGACAAGGCTAAAGTGGGCAATGAAATAGGCTTCGGCACTATTGTGGGTGGCGACGTGGGTACTGGTGGATACGTCAACATTTGTGCTGGGTGCGTAGTAGGTGATGATGCTGTTGGCCAAAGTGTTGAAGAAGGCGCAGGCAGCAGCGTGTGAGACAATGTCGGCGAATACGTTGAAGTCGGCATTGTTGGCAGTAAAGTGGATGATGGTGTAGGCAACAGCGTTTCATTTGACAACAACGTTGATGATGATGTCGGTAGCGATGTTATCGTTGCCACAGTCGACAAGGTTGGTGACTGAGTCGAAGATTGTGACAATGATGGTAGCGCTTGAGGCCACTGCGTCGGTTTAGGCGTTGGTGATGTTGACAGTGTGGGCGATGATGACTGAGTTGGAGTTGGCGACATTTGCAACGAGGGCAATGCAACTAGTAGTTGTGTTGGCGCTGAGCTGGGCGCATAGTTGAATAGAGCTGGAGAAATGGTGGAAACTACTGAGGGTATAGGTGTCAAAAGAGATGATGGCACTTCTGGTAGCAAAGTCGGGACTGGTGTCGGAGTCGGGAATGGTTTTGCAGTAAGATCTATTCTTGGTGAAGCACTCGTGGTAGGCTGAGTCGTGGGCTGCGTTGATATTGATGACAAATTGGTCGTTACTTTGGAGTTGTCGCTGTTAAATGAAATTCTTGACCTGTTCCTATAACTAATGTTGCAAGCCATATTTGGTATTGAACTTTCTTGAACCATGAAATAAAGGGGTTCGGTAATCGATGCGGTGCCACCAATAACGTACTTAAATGTATCAGTTTGCATGGCCCCTTTGCCACTGGCCGGACTGTAATTGTGAAATATCTCTGAACGTGGAGAAGTAGAGTTCTCAGTGATAGCATCAAGGATGTAAACACCATCCAAGTCTGCACCATTTGTTGGTGCGACCCATTCTTTGCCCGACGCCAGGCTCAAAAATGTGATAAACCAATCGGTTATGTGCACAAGCCCATTATATGTGGAGCCGCGGGCATGATCTGGTATAAGAGAACCATATATGAATGTGGGCACGTGAATGCCTCCGTCTGTAACTGAACCCTTTGCACCGCGGAATGGATAATTACCGCCTTCGATATTCTTCCAGGCCCCATTGTCACTGGTGACAACTACAAGGGCGTTGTCACCTAATCCTGCGTTATCAAGAGCACACACTGTGTCTCCAACTGCTTCATCCAGCATGATCACTAATGCACAGTACGCGGTTGCATCTTCCTCGCTCAATGACCCAGCGATTATAGTCTCCCTGCCAAAAGTACACATATCAAGGTAGTCTTGAGGAGCTTGATAACCTTCTGATCCACCAAAGCGCACATTCTGCATAGCATAGTAAAGGAAAAGGGGCACTCCCGGGAAATTAGTAGCATGTTTTTCAATGATACCTTCTACTTTTAATTGCAGGAGTGTAGTAAGATGTAATTCTAAATCTTCAGCATCCGTCACGAGGACTTCGTTGTCATGCAAGTCTAACCAGCCTAATGAGTTATTCTTCGAGTAGTATCCAAGGCCAGCTCCATGTAAATAACCATAAAAGGTATCGAATCCACGATATGTCGGGTAATAATCCCAGTCCTGGAAGCCCAGACTCCACTTTCCGACAATTGCTGTCCGATAGCCAAGCAGTTGGAGTTCATCTCCGAGTGTGCTCTCATTCTTTGGAAGGTTGCCAGCCGCAACAATCGGTATGTCAGAATATCCCAAACGAATAGGATACCGTCCAGTAAGGAAGGCTCCTCTCGTGGGGGCACAGATCCAGCCAACATAATGTCTTGAAAGGACAATGCCTCTACTGGCCAGTGCATCCATCTGCGGTGTTGCAAAGTGCATCCATGTTGAGCCGCCGTGAAAATTAACGTCGTTGATCCCGAGATCATCGGCAAGAATAAAGACTATATTTGGCGCGTCTTTCACAGCTGCTGGTCTTGTCTCACTTTGCTCTCTCCTTGGAGGGTGGGTGTAATTATTCAGGTACGGAACATAGCCTCCAGCAAGTCTCCAAACTTCTTCATCGCCTGATTGCTCAGGATCCATGGATGCATTTAAAGACTGAAAATGAGCCATTCTTGCTTTGAGGTCCATCAATACGTCTGCGTAAACATCATCGCCTGACAAGTCAATTTCTTCACCCACATCTACTGAGAGATCGAAGAGATATGTGGCACCTGGTATTAAAAATGTTACGAGTAGACCAACTATTCCCCAAGATAAGATTTTAAGAGATTTCATCATTTAGTCCTTTCTATTCCTTAAAGATATTTTGGGAACATAGAGCTATTGCCGAAAGCTATGAAGGTGCTGCCTTTCTGAGGTGTTCAAATCGTTTGAGATGATCTCACTGTCTGCATTCGTGTAATCATTCTAATTTGTACTATTCGGCAAAGTGCTTCATTTGTAATTGTTGTACTCGAAAGTAGGACAATTCACCGGTCAACATTTATCTCGTCAATTTCTTACATGTGTTTAGCCATGTTAACAACTAAGAAGTATTATTACGTGTTCTTATATATAACTAATAAGTGCAATGAGTGTGATACACAAAGCTTGGATAACCTTTAATAGAGATCTGCATCATTTGAATTTATACCGGTTCGTCTTTCAATTGCACACTTCTTCCAGAATAAGGTCAGTGGCAGAACGACACCATTGAGGGAGATGAAAAACAAGGGAGACATAGCCTGCGTCTCATAAATCTTCATATATGGCATTTCAAAGATGAACAATCCTGGATATTTCTTAGCATTTGAAATTGGATTGTTCATTGGCCGAAATAGTCGCAGAAATCATCGTTAACTACCAAAATTTGATGTCAGACCCTGAATTTTAGGGGTGCTACAAGATTTAGTCTGACACAGGCCATTAGATGGCTAACAGGCAGCGCATACTCGTACAAAGCAAAACAAGTTAACTCGCACTTTTTTATAGTAATTATGATAAGTAAGTAAGTTCTTCACAAAGTAATAGTAATTATTTGTTCTCCCCTGTAGCCTACAGATCTTGAGCAGTGCTTCCCATTTTGTGGCCCTGTATGAAAATCAGAAAACAATAATGTTCCAAAAAGCATATCGATTTGCTCTTATGCTCTCCTAACTATCGAAACTTTGTTTTGCTTCTGCCGTGGGCCTTCAGCTCGACTTGCCTGTGGGCGAAGGGCACAAAAGTGGCGTTAGGCGAACCAACTTGGTGTTGCTGCCACCGGCCTTAGCTCTTTGCCCTGATTTGGCACGTGGAGAAAACCAAATGTCCACTTCAACGGACAACAACGCGAAGTAAGAGACCCCGTAGGGGCGATGTACCCTAATATGATATGCCAAAACGAGCTGCTGTGATGTTGTGCCAAAAAAAGTCAAGACGCCAAGACACGTTTGAACAGTTTGAACGTTGGGCATTCCCGGCGCGTTGGAGCACGGACCACAAATTCGAACCACATGCTCAGACATATATAGTTGGGGCAGACTCATAATTAGGCCTGATAGTACTGCTACTAGTCTACTAGGTTTCTTGTCGAGTACTTCATCATCATCGTCTATGGAAGTAGCAGTAGCGCCTCCTGCAGCCGTTGCAAATAGCAAAACCACCATCCGAGTATGCACTCACTACTTCAAAGGCAACAAAGTGTGCCTGCAGCGGTGTATCCGAGACAATGGTTGGTTTGAAGAGACTGAAGAAGCCTCAGGCCGAAGTGTTTACATGTGGTGCGTGATTGTGGTATTTGGAAGCTCGGAAGCCATTTGAATCTTTGTAGCAGTATCTTTACGCCGAAACAACTTCTTTCATAGGACGAGTGTTTCGATGTTTTTATCGTCGAGTGGGGCACCAGCAATTACATCAATGCAAATTCATAGTTCAATCGTTTCCCCCTTGCTCTCTGCCTTGCTTACCTCACCGGTCTATCAATGACGAATCTTATCCTCATTCGGTACGATATGTGTATATGGATTTTTGTTGTTGTTGTTTGGTTACTCCTCAGGTTTGGCAACCACGTGAATCACTACACGAAATCAGGTGACATAGGCGCACTCGTGCAGTCAAGGCACATGCGCAGCAGCCGCTTCGACGGAATGCGCGTAGCCGCATACAAAGTCGAGTGCCAACAACAGGTAACGCATTCGTACCTATGTGCGGACACAACTCGCACGGTTGTATTGTGCAAGCCTCCGCACGTAGATAGCCTTGTTTAGCTTATTACACATTGTGGGCGTGTGTTTATCAGCTGGAAGAGTTGCGAAGCCTTTTCCCGAAGGACCTGCCGTTTGTGCCGAGGGCGTGGGTGATTCCTGAGCAAGGCAAAGAGTTTTACGCGCAGCTAAAAGCGTCCGCAAAGAAACCTGCAAGCAGCAAGCGCCCTACTTACATCGTCAAACCTTCAGAGGCGAGCCAGGGGACGGGGATATTCTTGTGCCAGACTCCCGAGCAGTTGCCGCCGGGATTCGGTCCCGACGGCAGGCGCGGCGCCAGCTTCGTGGCTCAGGTTTGAATCTTGCAAGTAGAAGTGCGTCGACAGCTTCTTGAATTACATGTCACTAGCTATGAAAATATTAAAATTGGGAATGTTATTCTTACTGAGCTCACCGCATTCAACGTGAATGTTTTTTTGGAATGAATCATAAACCATTACCAACAACATCTGTGTACGTCAGGATTACGTGGATCCACCTTTGCTGTTGGATGGCTTCAAGTTTGACCTTCGCTTGTACGTCTTAGTAGTGTCTGTGGACCCGCTGCGGTGCTACCTGCACAAGGAAGGCATGGCACGCCTCTGCTCGGAGCCTTACCAACCACCGGTACGCCTGTGCGGGGGGAGAGGGGGGGATTGCATCCATACTGTATGCTGCTGTTTTTCATATGAAAAGTAGTACTCTCGATTCCATTACCCTTTTCCCAACTAGTTCAGAATAAATCGCGATGTATTTGTTGTCAGCTTAGTTCCAGAATCTCCATCCTGAACTCGCGCCTTCTTTTACGTTTTGCTGTTGTCTCTTCTTCCACACTTGACTATCTTAGAGCAACGAAAACATGAAAGACGTGTACAGCCATTTGACCAATTATTCCCTCAACAAAAAGAACGAAAACTATGCCTTCGCTCGTGCCAACGGTAGCCGTAACAACAGCAGCAAAGATAATGTCAGCGACAGCGGCAACCATAACGGCGCTAGAAACAGCAGCAACAGCAGTAGCGATCCAATCACGGAACCGCCGGTTTTGCCGCAAGCGCAACAAGGCGCTCAAGAGACTCCTTTTACTAGTGACGATGACGATAACCATGCCCAGCAGGCTTATGATAGGCAAGACGGTCAGAGTGCTTCAGACCTTCTTGACGACTCTCCTTCGACGTCTCCACCACCTTTGCTACTTGACGGCGGGAGTGAGAGCACCGCCGCTCTAGGTGAAGGAGTCAGTGAACTGAACCTCGGAGACTCCAATGCAAAGCATGCTGCCGTTTCGGACAGCGCGACTGTCGCGGACAGTGCTGCTGCTGAAACAGCGGCGGCTGAAACAGCGGCAGTTGCTGCTGCTCCTTTGCTTGCTGAGACGAGCACTACTAGCCCATCCTTGTTGCCTCCACCTACATCTTCCTTCAATGTAGCCAGCACCACCACAGCTGCTCCCGGTTCAAGAACAGCAGCGGTAGAAACGGCGGTAACTTTACCAGTCATTGACAATTTACCGAGGCCCCGGCAGCAGCCCCCCGTAAGTGGCGGTGCAGCGGCAAGAAGAGCAGCTCGACTAGCGGGCACGAACGTTCGAACTGCCACGGGCAGCCAGAAGAACAGCAGCTGTAGTAGCATTAGTGATAGCAGAAAAGATGCAGCACCGACAGAAACGACAGGGGTTGCTTCTAGCAGTAGCAGGCAGGGCAAGACTACGCCTACCGAAAGCGCGTCAGTTGCACGTAAGCGCGACGCGTTGGGAACCGACGAAGCCAGTCAAAGAGCAACACAACGAGCGCAGTGCGTGGCGTGCGGTGGGTTGCCGTTGATTTACGTGAATTACTTCACGGACCCAAAAGACTACGCGCCGTTGCCAGGGTTGTACCCAAGCATTGCGGTGAAAGTGGTAGAGAGAAGACCGTTCAAGGTACCACAAAGCCAATTACTATGAATATCGGATTTGCATGGTGACTGCGCTTCCCTCAATTTATCGTGAAACTGTCTATGTTTTGTTTTTGTGCGTGCTTTCGTTCGTCGTATCCTCGTTTGGCTTTGAAACAGACCAAGAAGGAACTCTATGACGGTCTGGATCCTGGCGAATGCGCGCGATGGAAAAAGCACGAGCCGCGCGTTTCTTTGGGACATCCGCAGGTTTGGCGAGGCCTTCCCCCCAAAAATAAGAAATGAAAACTATTCTCGCATGCTTTTTGCTTATCAAATAGGTTGTCAGATTCGACCAGGATTGTGCTGAGAAATCATGTCTAGTCTCCATGTGAAAATTGGGTTTCTTTACTATCCGTCTCGTTTGTTGACCTTTCTGGCATCTGCAGTTTGCTCCGTCCTCGGATGAAATGGCTGAGATTGCCGCCGCTGCTGCTGCTGACAGTGCAGCCTCACCGTTAGTGTCGCCTCCACGGTCGCCTCTTCGTTCTGGAATCTCTGTTGCCGTAGCAGCGAGTAAATTCAAGAACACCCGGAGGCGCGAGAGTTTGGTGAAAAATTTGGGCTCAGCTCTAAGTGTTGACTACGATGCTGCAGCCAACAACAGCACTACTGCAGGCCCTGTCGGGAGCCCAGCGGGAGGCGGTGTCGCGGCTGCGGTCGCCATTCGACGATCCTCATCGTCCTCATTTCAGGTCATCCCACCACAGCAGTCAGGCGAAGGCTTGCGGAGGTACAGAGTGCGAAGCAGCAGCAAAGACAATGACGTCCTCGAGCCGCTGTCGGCAAAATCCGCCGAATTAGGATGCAGCAGCAGAGACAATGACGTCCTCGAGCCGCTGTCGGCAAAATCCGCCGAATTAGGATGCAGCAGCAAAGGCGATAAGAAACGTGGCGGTGCCGACGAGGAAGAGCCGGAAGATACCGGGGTGGAAGATGGAGACGGCGACCCGAGCTCGAAACGGCGCCTAAAAGACGTGTTGAAGCAACTCCAGAAGTAAAAAGAGAGTGAAACGTGCACACGCATACTTAGGGTTAGCACCAAAGCGTAGACATATTCTCCTAATTCATTCATGGAATCAGTTGAAATGAAATGTGTACTTCTTCTTGCGAACAACGTGTACCTGCATTCTTAACTTATCTCAAAAGCATGCATTTATGTATTGTTGATGCGCGCTTTCATGCAAGTAACTCAAGGACTTGTTCCACATGTGCATCGCCATGCCTTTCCTTACATGCTCGCACAGGGAGGTGGGGCTCAAGGAGGCTGACTTTTGGGAGCAATGCAAAGATTTAGCGGCGAAAACCATGATGGCGATCCAACCTTCGTTAGCCATGCAGTACCGCTGCCATTTTCCGCGCAAGCGAAGGCGCGCCGGGCAGGTTAGGGTTTAGCCATCCCTTTGATCTTCAAGTGCTTTGTGAGCAATGCTCTTTGGGATTACATTCGTGGTGCTTGCCCTTCTTTTCACCCACGAACACACCCTTAAAACGCACAACCTCATACGACTTATGCGATGTTTGCTCTTCTTACTCCCAAATCCCATATCTTTCATAATACATAACTTTATGCTGTGTCCCGCTTTGACACTTACACCTCAATCCTTGAACTAGGTGGCCTCGTCAGATGAGGACGAGGACGAATCAGAAGACGACGATGACGAGGACAGTGACGAAGACAGAGCGGCGATGGCAGCACGAGCGGTAAGACATACTTTTTTTAAACGTATATTTCATAATAAAACTTAAGAGACAAAGGCCTCTTACCAATGCCACCAACTAAGATGAGCCTCAACATTGCGTACACGCTGCTTCTCACTCATACATGCGTCTATGCTTTCAGCCATTCATGCATTCAATCATTCATGCATCCGTATACTCGTTCATTCATTCCCTCGTTATGTTTTCGTTTTTGAATATTGACCGTTTCTCTTCTTACCCGCGTTTTCAATCACCCTCCCCTGTAAAGATGTCGCGTCGGGCAAAAGCTGCGAAGGGCGCCTCGAAACTCGCTTTGAAACGAGCCAATGCTTCCCGCGATCCTTTAAGACCCAAGCTGTTAGACGAGCCGCCCTGTGATGGCGAAGACGGCGAGGACTCCTTTCGCTGCTTTCATGTGGGTGGATTTTATTGGATAGAAAGATGAGACATTCTCGTTACCATCTGTGCTTCATGCTTCATGCTTTATAAATGCTCGTATGAAATCAAGAATCGTCCATGCGCGTTCTTTGCCTTTTTTTTCATCTTTGTCATTGATGCGTGTATCGCTGGGCGTAGATTTTGGGCATTGACGTCTTGTTGGACGCCGACTGCAAGCCTCACTTCCTTGAAATCAACAGCAATCCGAGCTTGAACATTAATCATGATGCGAAGGACGAGCACGGGTGAGTGTGGAGTGCATGCTTCGAAAACAACCATCGAAAGATTACGCTGCTTATAGAAGCCTGAGAATTATTTTATGCCATCGCTGACCTAAATTTCGTTCTTCATTCTTTTACTTGCTTTTTGCGTGAAGTCATTTTTTGTTTCGAAAAATGCTTCTCTTTATTTACCCATCCGATATTTTGTTGTTGTTCTCTCGCCAACACCGCCGTTTTGTCATGAAGAGTAATGCGCTCAGAGGTGTCACCAGTCGACGAAGTGATCAAAATGGCCGTGATGCGGGGGACCCTCGGCTTAATAACGCGGCACAACGGCACTTTACCTCAGGACGATGACGTGTCAGGCTTAGGAGGCTGGATGCCTGTCGTGTCTCGCAGAAATGAACCCAAGTGGGTGTTAGTCTTTCCTGATGCACTTTCGATTTTCCTCCTACACTAACTTTAGCTTTGATTGAGCGCTCTTTGAATGCATTTTATCATCTAATCATGGCGTGCTGCTCCATTCCAAGTCTATCGATTTACTCAAAAAATCCAATCTCTTCCTGTTCAATTCTCTCCATTTTCTCTCTCCTCGTGCGCTTCCTTCGCAGGTTTGCGCGGTTCATGGTGTTGGAGCGACTACGCCACGTGTTTGCGTCGTCTGCGGGGTTGAAGTTCGATGGACGCACCATTGACTCCTCGGCGTTCCAACGCATTGGCCGTAAACTCAAGGTATTGATGTGCCCACACATTGGACTCCTGTCGTAACCTTTCTATCTCTATCTCATCTTTCACGCTGCAGCAGTACTTGAAGGAATTTTAAAGAAAAAGATATCACATAAATGCCTTCAGGTCTTATACTTCCACATTTTAAAGTTCAATTCACCGCTTTCAATGCATCCAGGTTCCGTCAGCCTCTACGGATTTAGTGTTCGTGAAAGCCTGCAGCGAAATTGGAGCTAGGGTGGATCATCTCACGCTCGATAGGTTGGTCCTCGATCATCGGAGAATCCCATTGGACTTGTACTAGGTCCATCATATTTATAACTTGGCGTGTTTTTGGTCTCTTTGATTAGAGGTAATGGATTTGCATACGTGTAATTTATCGACGCTGATACAGGTTTTACACAGCAGTGTTCGAGCTCGCCACGTGCGGGGCTAATTCAAGCGGGTCTGGAAGTTTTGCGCAGAGAAATGGCGTTAACGAACGCGCTGAGGTGCTGCTTGCTGCAGTAGATGCTTACTTTGCTAGTGACTCAGATGACGAGGAGGATTGAGTTGCTTTTCAACTACTGTATTGAGTTGAAGGCATGATAGTAATGCCAAATAATTTTGAATCGATTTATAGACCAAAATTTCTCGGTGAGGTAGCCGCGTCAAAATAGCTTTATAGCTGTGCAGTACGAGAAAATGAGACAAATTTTAAATCATAATACGAGGTTCATGTGACTTGAGATCACGTCAGGAATCACGCTTAATTAAACAAAAGAGCCAGCTCACGTAGGGAATACCGGAACTAAGCAAACTATTCCGTCTTAATCTCTCCGTCCAGGCAACGGGCAACGGTTACAACATATTCGTATGTGTATGTGTGTCT
>Ga0307931_1000362_pt1 | contig 27775 bp, 29 predicted proteins | sample OrgLakmetageno47_FD_201816 | JGI IMG/M metagenome (GOLD analysis project Ga0307931, IMG submission 201816) | Saline water microbial communities from Organic Lake, Antarctica - #47 | ecosystem: Environmental > Aquatic > Non-marine Saline and Alkaline > Saline | place: Antarctica: Organic Lake...
CCAACGCGAGCGCCTGCTTTGCGGTCCAAGTACGACTCGTGAGGGCCGCACCCAAACCACACCATCTCTGAGCTCGAACCGCCGCTACTGACGCTGCCATCACCGCTGCCGCTGCTGCTGCTGCCACCGCTCGTCTTCACGCTGCTGCTGTGGCCGCGAGCATCAGTCGAAGGCGTGCCTTTCAGGTAGTTGTCGTCATCATTGTAGTTGTGCAAAGGCAGCACATAACCGCAGCGCAAAGGAGCGAGCCCTGCCGCTGGAGACTCCACCGTCCAGCGGCACGCGGGTGACGCTTTCCCTTTCTCGTCAAGATTATTGTTGTTGTCGCTGTCAACACGCTGCAAACCCACACCGGGCCGCGGCTCTTTTCCATAAGCTGCTGCAAGCCGCCATTTTCCGTCCAGAGACTGCAAGCACACTTCATTGGAAACAGTGGCATTGCTGTCACTGGTAGGCAGCGGCATAGGCACTATAACAAAAGTTTGCGCAGGAGTAGGCGGCCGAGGCGCGTACTCGGTTTGCCGTTGTACTTTTGCCTGGAGCATAGCCACCTTGTTGTCGTTGTCGTTGTCTTCACCTTCTTCTTCTTCTTCAACAACTACTTCGAGGTAGCAGCCCGTGTGCGCCAGCAGCGCCACTCCAATTCCATCGCCCAGTCCTTCTTGGTTGATGGCATGCTCGCTTTCGACGACCGTAAACCGCTGCCAAGCTCCCGTTGGGTTATGCCACCGCGCTTGCACCTGCGATCATAATATATTAGGGCAATCACGAACGGACAACAACGAAATAGGCTGAAGCACGCACGAATGATAGAAACAGGGTAAAGTCTGGCCTGCGAAGTGTACCTACCAAACTTTCACTCCAGAGAGACAACAAAAACATGTGTTCGTTTCAATCAACAAATGAATGCCGCTTTTCAATACCTCGTTTCCCTCTACATCCAAGTGAGTCGCTGTAGAAGTATTGTGCAGCGCGACGGTCTTTCCCGGTTGCAGAGCGAATCCTAAGCCAACAACACCATCACCACTACCTCCTGCAGCATTACTTGACGACGAAGACGACGACGACGAGGACGACGGCGGCAGAGGGGGAGACAGGGTGGCAGAAACGATGAGGTCAGCAGACGGCGTCACCCGGTACACGAGCTCCAATTCGGTGGTGTCAGGAGCTGGCAACACGCGGCAACTTACGCGCACTTCGACAGAATCCCAACCCAAACCTCCACCTGCTCCTGCTTTTCCTTGCGCGGATGATGTTGAAGCATTGCCAACTCGAACCACGGAAGCGCGCACGACACGCAACGTGCCGCCTACACGGTATGCGACAGCAGTGCAATGATAGATCAATGCAAGGAGAATCAAAGGAAGAGTTCAAAGCAAGACCCTTTTGACTGCTTGAAATGATGCAAACTCTTCCTTTGAACTCTTCCTTTGCATAAGGTATTCACACATTCGCTTGCTCTCATTATGATCTCCAAACTTCCTCTACTACTCTACTACCCATACCTTGCGCAACAGGCACCCCCGCTAAACGCCATGCTTCGAGCAGAGAGGGAGCGCCCCAGCCAACGTCGTTGTCCGTAGGCGCCCTGTCGTCAACGATACGCGCGCAGGCACAAACACACGAATGCAGACACAAAGATTCATAGGTTTATGAGGTTTGAACGAAGCGTGCAATCTCGTCCGTAGCAGTGTAAGAAAAAACAGCACACCCTCCTTAAAGAAAAGAACGACTTGCTCATAAAAAGACCACCTATACCAGCGCCTCAATGCTCTTCTTCTCGCTCCCTCTCTCTGTATCTCATTACCGCCAAAAGTTCGGTCCCGCGGGTGCAGCCAGCTGTTCCTTGCCGTGGAAAACCAGTGACGTCATCAATCCCGTGTCCCGGTCAATCGTGACCTTCAGGCCACTCCCACCACCACCGCTGATACTGCCACCACCACCTCCGCCAACTCCTCTTTCAGGTCCACAGCGCACGATCACGGCACCGCGGCTGCCCTTGATGCCAGGAGCAGGCGGCGGGCGCTCTATGGTCACTGGCCAGCGCCCTTGCGCGTTGGCAGTGGCCATGGGGGAGCGCGGCGACAGAGGGGACCGAGGCGACAAGGAAGGAGAGAGCGATGACGATGGTTCCGCAGCAGCCGCCGATGCAGCCGCCGATGCAGCAGCCGATGCAGCAGCCGACTTGGCAGGTGTGGTCAAGGCGTTCGAAGATGAGATGCTCCCGTTTGCTGCCAGGAATGGTGTCGAGTCGAGCCGAAATTGGTCCCATGCGACCTCGAGACCGTCGGGCCGCGTGAAACGCACCTACGGGTTATATTCATTTTCATCTCAATGGTGTCGAAACCTCAGTGTACATGAAAAAAAAAGCTCATTTTATTTCAAAGAGCGAGAGCAATGAGTCAATGTCAGGGTATTGTCGTGAGTACATGTTTTGAAAAGATGCGAACTATGATTAATTTCTCAATTACCGTAAGCCACGTCTCTGGACTTCCATACGGCTCAACAGCAGGGGAAGAATCCAGCATTACTTCACTGTTTTCTGCGGCGGTGGCTGCTGCTGTTGCTGTGGTTGTTGTGCCAGGTGTTCCGTTCATCGACTTCAGAAAGGGCAAACTTGAAGGCAGCACCTCAGCAAGTGCGATGGAAATCGTGTCACCAGGTTGGCAGGAAGGCAATGGCAAAGGCAGGTGGTCCATCACGGGCGTGCCATCGAGTGTGATCTGCAGAGTGGCTTGGAGACCGCAGGACGCTAAATCCAAGAAGTCGTAGCGATTTTCGACGCAAAGCACCAGGCTGCTCTTGCTAGCGCCAACGCCACCGCCAACTCCATTACCATCAGCCATCCCGTCATTGACGCCCTCGTGAAGCACCTCTCCTCCTCCAGATCCCAATCCTCCTTCTAGTGCCCTCCCCACTTTATGTGCACCTTCTTGCAGGGTGCAGACAATTGGCCGCTGCACGTGCTTGGCTTCATAGGCATGAGGGTTGGGCAAACGGTCCGGTTGGACGAGGCCATTGATGCAAAAGTTGTGGTCGTTCGGCGTGTGCTGCGGCCCGAAATCACCCCCGTACGCGAAGATCTAAATAGGTGCCAAGGCGTGAAGAGGTAGTGGAGGTAAAAGAGAAGATAAAAGACGAGGGAATTAGAAAGAATGAGAGCAAACCAACAAAAAAGAAGCACTTGATACATGCATGTTCGCTCTAAAGAAATGCCAAGGCTCAATTTGGTGCAGAATTACACAAGGGATGCGAAAATTGTCCTTCGCATATGCAAAATCCTCCGACGTAGTGCACCCAACAATCACCGGTCGGTCAGCTGCGAGGGAGGATTTGGACGCGCGCAACGGGTCTGCAAGCACACCCGCCCAGGCATTCAGTAAGCTGACGTCATCACTGCTCTCGCCATCAGCCTCTAATTTCTTCTGAATATCTTGGTCATCCGACGCAGAGGTAGGCGCAACTGACGCCTCTGCCAAGGATGAAGTATGAGCACCTCCAAAAGAAGGCAAACCACCATGAGCGTCGAGGCGAGGCGCGATGTGCAGAGTGGCTTCGCTCATTGGCACATGTACTGAGGTGGTCGCCAGCTCGTAAGGTGCCTGTCGCCATTTCAGAAAGAAGAACAGAGGAAGACAGTCGAGAAAGACACCAAGAAGAAGAAGCATGTTATTGAGAGAGATGAAAAATCATGCGAAGATTTGACGCACAATCAGGGATTGGGTATCTTTATCGAATACCTGCGGCCGAAAGTAAGCGTTGCCTCGCCAAACCACAAAGCCCCCACAGCGGTCTTTCAAGCATTTCGCGCGGCACTTGGCGAGAAATGCACTGGTACTTGAAGAAGGCGAAGAGGGAGAAGCCTCAAGCACGCTCGCGTTCTGCCCGCAAAATGCATCAACACCAGGCAACACTGACCATAAAGAGTCGTCAGCGACCTCCTTGGCTCCTTGAGGCATGTCCAGAGTCAGGGGCGACGACGAGCTGCATGCGATGTTTTGTGAGGAAACAATGCCCTGATATTTCATGCATTGAAAACATAATATTTAAAAAAATCAGAAGTGTGAGCAGTGGTAAATAATGAAAGCCGCTATCGTATATTAGTGAGATGCGGCCAGTCACGGCAATGGAAAGAAATCAACTACGAATGCGTACAATTTTTCGATGTCGTAAACAAGCTCTCAACAAGCTTTCTTTTTTGTTATTACTACCTGGTCCACCCAATCCCAAATGAACCCTCCTTGTAGAACCCCACGGCGCTCAGAGGGTGACAATGCTGCTGCTCCTTGCGATTGGCCGCTGCTGTTGTTCTTGTAGATGAGCTGCCAGTACTCCGCGAGGCCACCACCGCTGTTGCCCATGGCGTGCGCGTATTCGCACATGACCAAGGGTCGTCCATTGGGGTCGTGCTGGTAGGTGTCGGCATACTCTTTGAGTTTGTCGATCGAGGGGTACATAGGCACGTACAAGTCGCTGTTTTCGTCCAAGGTCTCTACCTAATTATACATGTAGGTGAAACGGTGCGAAGAAGAACGGAGTCGAGAAAGGACATACGCTATCGTCAAACGAAGCAAGAAATTAAATGTATTAGATAATTTCTTTGCTCCTCCAAACACTGTGTAGTACATCAAAACTCATTCATCTATTGCATGCATGCACACAGAAACACATATTTGCAAACCCTTCCTTACATGTTCCTGCGACCAGATCGGCTCGATTCGCGCGTTTTCGTACTGCACGGGGCGGCTCGGATCCCTCCTTTTCAGCCATGCATACGCACGGTGGAACGCCAACCCATTGCCAGCTTCGTTGCCCAAGGACCATATGATGACACTGGCGTGGTTTTTGTCCCGCTCCACCACCCCCCGCACCCGGGCCAAATGAGCCGCTTCGAAGGCTGGCTGATTGGCTAAAGTTTTGGAGGGCTCGAACCCAATCCCGTGGGACTCGATGTTGGCCTCATCGACGACATAGAGGCCTAGACAGGTAGAAAATAGGAAACAGTGGAAATGAGCAGGAATGAGGAAGAAGGAGCGTAGAGAACTAGCAAATAGAATCCATTGTATACATTATGTATAGCATAATAGTGAGCACTTCAGTACTTAAGTATAAAAATCAACGAAGGGAACAAATCGAAGGTTCAAGGAATCCAAAAGTAGATAATTTGGCTAGCTAAGTAGGTTGCTCGATCTCTAGACTCCTCCTAAATTTGAAGAATTCTGGCTTTTACTTTGAATTTCTTATCAATTTTAATTACCGAGGCGATCGCAAGCTTCGAGAAAGGCCGAATCGGGAGGATAGTGCGAGCAGCGCACGGCATTGAAATTCAGGGCCTTCATCAGGAGCACGTCCATTGCCATCCCTTGCTCGGAGAGCACGTGGCCTGCAGCTGGGTCAAATTCGTGCCGGTTCACCCCCTTGAGAATAACTGGATAGCCGTTGACCAGCAGCCTGCCTTGGCGCACTTCACTGGTGCGAAACCCAATCCGCACAGCTGTCGCCTCCTGCTCTTCCCACCTTTCTTCACTGTTGTTGCTGTCAACACTCGTATCGCGGTTTCTAGCAGTTGTGGCATGGGCAGTCGAAGACCGAGTCTCCAGAACGAGGAGCAAAGTGTACAGTTTGGGCCTCTCGGCTGACCACGGAGATAGGCAATCCGGCAACGACAGCACGCAAGACGAACGCCCCACTGCAAATGATAAGGGAGGAGCCGTTACTGTATTACTGTTCGCGGTCGAAGGCTTATTTGCCACTCCAACAGTGTGCCCACTCGCCGCACCAGAAGCTAGCAAAAGGCTTGTTTTTTTCGTCGAAGAAGAAGAAGAAGAAGAAGAAAAAGGTGGAGGTGGAGGGACAACTTGAGTGCTCTTTGCGTCGCTAACTAGAGGCACGTCGCGGCCCTGGCCATCATCATCATCATTTTTATTAATGTCATGGTCGTAAACTTGGCACCGCACGCGATACTCGACAGGAGGAGTTGAAGTGAAGGTATTGTCTTGGCAATGCTTCACTGACACTTCAACCTAAATAAGGGAAAGACGAGGGGAAGGAGAAGGAGACCGGTCAAAACTACGTAAGAACCAAAATGGAAGTCGCATGGATATATATCAGATAAAAGTGGCAAAGCGAAATGTAACGACCTTCAAGGCGCCACTTGCGTTGTCCATGGGGTATACAAGCCCCGAAGACGAAGAAGAAGACGAAGAAGTCTCGGTGTGATGCAAAGAGGGAACGGCAAAGAAGTCTGCGAGATGCACCTACGTTCGAAAAATTAGTAAAGCCACATCGAAGACTCGGCGTTGAATGAGAATTACTAGTAAAAGAATTCCTCGAAATTATTTGTTGGCATCAGGTGCATGAGATAAGTCTAGTGAAGTTCCTTTCTTTTTGTCCTTTTATGCATCTTCTTAAGCTGCTCTCTTCTTCTCATCTCATCTCCTTCGCACACTCACCACTGGGCGCGCCAGGAGCCAGCAGCTCCTGGTAATGCCTGCGAAATGCCACATGTCTTGGTCTTCCAAATACGACCCCGCACTCCAGCACAGCACCACCAGCTCCACTTCGACGGTGTAACCGGTATCACTACTGGCAGCACCGCCATTCGTGCCTGCTTGAAGTACTGCATCTGTGACGTCGAATTCCGCCGGCAATTTCGAGTCTGTGGAGTAGCCCACTCCAACGCCGTTCGCTTTCACGTACACCTAGAATTCGAAATTCAAAAAAAACGACACTGAGAAGAAGTCAAGCCACGACAAATTTGTGCACGTGTGACAATTCTTCTCTTTTATTTTAACATATGATGGTGTTTGTAACTCATTCGCAGTGAACTGCACGTGTGGTGGTGTTTCCTACTAGAAGTAGATGTAGTCATCCTACCGCGGAAGTGACCGCGCCCAAATGCAGCACCACGCGCTGCTCACCCTCCAGAAAGCCCGGCGGGAGGAGCAAGGTGCGGCGGTAGACACCCGTGGGGTTGTAGTCTGCAGGACGCCCTGCCCCTTCCTTGTAGGCGATTACTGGCGGAGCCGTCGGGACACCGCCACCAGCCCACGCGTACCCAATGTTGGTGTAGATCGGAAACGGAAGGTTGTCGGCTTTGCTGCGCCCCTGTAACTCCCAGTTTCCAGGCACAGGCATAGTTTCCCACGCGTTACTGCCGCTGCTGCTGCTGTTGCCAGTATCTTTGCTTGAAGCAAGGGAAGCCGAGGCAGGGGTAGTATCGGCATTTAGGCCTGCAGCAGCCACGCTCGGAAACCATTTGAACGCCCAGGCATCCTGCGAATCGAGGAGCATCGCACGGGCCCTGCTGGAATTAGAGAAGGATTTTATGTTCCTAAGTCCGCGACTAGCATCAACACTAGACAGCGCCTCGTCAGCGCTGGGATAGGGCACGAACGACGCCCGCGGTGGGAGCCTGTTCACGCTTACGCAGCTAGGATCCTGCCATTCTTGGTAGGTAAGTTCCGCCATAACTTAACGACTTATGCTTGCAGTATGGAGCAAATTGGTCTATCTCTTATGAGACGTATAATTTCTGAGGCACAACAAAGAAAGATTAAGACCATGTAAAGGTGCAGAGGTTTTCAGAGTTCTGTCAATGACCGCACACGACAGATGAATATATGAATGCCCTGCTTCGATACATTCAAAATCAATAACCATGCTCATCATAACGCAATATAAGGACCGCTGGCTGTACCTTAAATCTAACTAGCTCCCTTAGCTAGTTCGCACAAGTCCACTACTAATAAGTAACAAGAAGAAAGAGGCACCTACCGCATCACCGCATCAATTGAATCGAGTGTGAAGCAAGACGCCAGGACGAGGATGGCAGACGATGGAAATCGGACTTTTTTGCTTTCCTTCCGTTTCGGCTTCCTTCTTTTTTTTTCTTTTTTGTTGCTCTTGACCCTCGACCCTCGTTGACTTTCATAGAAATTCAACTTCGACTACTAGCGAGACATCGAAGTTAGCTAGGCTAGGCAAACAGCCCATGCTGCGAAGATTCTGGTGCCTCGTTAATATGGTAATTTTAGGTGTTTCCCTGAGGACGGTATCCGCCTTTCATCGGCAATCTCTCTCGCAGCATCTGAGCCGACGACCAAGTTGGCGGAGCCTCTCAAAACGGCATGGTCGGAGGCGGGGCAAAAACAAGGAAACATCAAAGATTGAGGGTCCATTCAACTACCACGACGAAGTTGACCTGTTCATTGAAGACTTATCGAATCTTGGTGACGGCGTAGCGAAAGTCGATCTTCCTGCTAGCTCAATGGCGCAGGCAGGAGACGGCGAGGTGTTGCCAGCGTCCAAATACGTTGTCATGGTGCCTCACGTGATGGTTGGCGAGCGCGTAAGAGCGCGGGTTTGGTCGAACCGTGGTAGCCATAGCTTAGCTGATCTCGTAGAGGTGAGCTCCTTCGATAGTGCCGTAAACTATCTACTTTACGACGTCAACAAAGTACTACCGCTCATGCACATAAAAACAATTGCATATCTTTTCTCACAAGCTAATATTACGCTATGACCATATGTTACTTAAAATATAATCGGTGCAAGATATAAAATTATTTAATTCTTTTTAATTGATTCGTGTGATTTTGCTGTACGAGCTCTTATTTCCAATTCTCCTGTTGAAAAACCTCTTTGTTAATGCTAGACTCCATGTCACCAAGAATAACGCTTTATTTTGTGTAAATAGATTCTCGAGCCTTCGCCGTTGCGCAAAGAGCCGCCGTGCCCTCTCTTCGGCTCTTGCGGAGGGTGCCAGTACCAGTTCATGCCGATTCAAGAGCAGCGGCGGCTGAAGCGGGGCCATGTCGAGGGCGTCTTGCAAAGGATTGGGGGGTTTGAGGCACCGGTGGTGCTGGACGCTGTGGGCACGGCCGAGGTAAGTGAACGGAAAAGGGAAATCAAAAGAGTACATCGCTATCGAGAGTTTGGGTACTCTAAAAAGTGAGTGACATTTTTACGCTCTACAGTCGGCAAAATCTCCTTCTTAAAAGTGCATTGTCCTCAGACTCACCCGCCTTGCTTTGTTTCCACTTCTTACAAATGCTCCGTGTTTGAATGCATACCCGTAGGAATACGGTTACCGCACGAAGCTCACCCCACACCACGACAAGCCGGACACGCTTACAGGGGAGGTGGGCAACATTGGGTTCAAAAAGCTCGGGGGGCGCGGCATGAACTTGGTCGACGTCGAACAGTGCATCATTGCCACGCCACAGGTAAAAAGGGGGGTTTAGGGAAGGATAGGAAGGAGTGAGTGATGTGCTTGGTGACCCTTATAATACTTCTGTGCTTTTTTGAATTTGATTCTTTAAGAGCTAGAGCTGACAGGTATTCTGACCTTAATTCCTTGCGTACTCAGCGTTATAGTTCACCCACAGTATGTCTCTACCTTGACGGGTTGAAACTAACAGTTGAACGAGCGCTTGGTGACATTACGCGACGAAGTGAAAAGCCGCGCATATCACCGGGCCAAGGCCGACCAGGACAGGGAGGCCAACCCCGAGTTGACGGACTTTGAGAAGCAAAACGCGCGCCGCAAGCTGAAAGGTGCCACTCTGTTGCTGCGCCATGCGTCTGCCTTGGGCGGCGATGGCGTAAGCGGCGATGGTGATGACAGCAGCAGCAGTGATGGTGATGACGATGCTGATGAGAGTGTTGTGGTGACGGATCCTAACGCAGAGGTTTGGATGATGTAGCTTAACAGATTCATCTTATTCAAATGGCTTCATATTGTGCTTACTTTCACACTACTTGTACAGTACGCTTCTAGACTAGACTACCAACTCTCCTGCAGATAAGATTTATTTTAGGCAGTCTCTCATCCTTTCCTTTTCTTCTACATTCGTGCTATGTACACCAGGTTATGGAGAAAGTGATGGGGAAGCAATTTTCCCTCCAGCTGCAGTTTCGGGCCGGAGAATTCTTTCAGAATAACCCGTTTGTGTTGCCTCTCCTCGTAGACCATGTCCTTTCCGAAGCTCGAGCACCTCTCCACCACCAACCAGGTGCAGAAGCTGTAAAGGGAGGAGCTGACAAAGTGGCAACGCACTTGATTGACGCGTATTGCGGCGGTGGGCTCTTCTGCCTCGCAGCCGCGGCGCATTTCGAACAATGCGCAGGCATTGAGATCAGTGCGCTCAACATTGCCAGCGCGAAACGAAACGCTGAACGGAACGAGTAAGAAGGAACATTTGCAATTTATGGTTGAGTTCATGTCGTTCTTCGTACTTAAGTATCACTTGTTCGAGGTCTCTCCCTTAATGTCATGCTTTTGAATTCATTTTTGCACAACCTTCTGCTATTTTCTATTTTCTGTACGATTGGCACTTTCAAGCATTACGAATTGTGATTTTACGGCGGGTACTGCAGAAGACATTTTCCAGAACGTTAATTTCGATCCTACAGTAACGGTATAAAAAACTTCTTGGAGCCACCGTATGAGTCGTCTAGATTGCAAGCTCCCACAATTTTCATTGCTCATGATCTTAAATTTTTTTATGTCGCCTTTCCTCTTCTTCTTTTTTTTTTAAACACACACTTGCTTTTATCCAGTGAATCATTGACCACAAATAAATAAAACAAAATGCATTCCAGTCTTCGCCACGTGATGATATTCTTGTTGCTGCAAACAGGTGTTGATCATTGACCCCCCTCGCGCCGGCTGCACCGAAGAGTTTTTAGACCAGTTGCTGGCCTTCAGGCCTGCCAGAGTGGTGTACGTGAGCTGTGACCCAGCGACCCAGGTCAGCAGCAAGGGGAGTGTGCGCAAGAAGTCGATCACATTCGATTTAAGCCAATGGCAGTGAAGAGTTATGCGAAGCCTGAGATCAGCTTCGAAGCATTTTTATCTTTTACCTCTCATCATATTTTTCGCTCTTTTATTTTTCATCGCACAGTTTGCTTCTCTTGCGATTCTACCCCCAAGAGTGCCGTCGAAATCTGCCATATCCTTTCAATTTTATGATTATCTGTCGCGCTTCTTTGTGCTAGGCCCGAGACGCCCGCATACTCATTGACGGTGGCTATAACCTCGGAGCTGCAACGCCGTTCGACTTGTTTCCCCAGACTCGCCACATCGAGAGCGCCATCACCTTTGATCTCGCCGCACCTACATTCGAGGCGTAATCTTGTCCCAGCAGAAGAAATTCTGGTGTGTACGAACACGTGCCTTTTGACGGAGCATAGGAGTTTCCGATGCCTTAATAAAAATCATCCAAATGACTAGGCTTCGATCTTTGAGTTTATAATCCCGGGCCTCCTCCACAGCACTGCACTTCGCTCCCTTACCTTAATTTACCTAAATCATAGGGCTATGACCAGACTCCCAGATATTTCTACTTCGCTGATTAACTCATAAGATACAGCTACGTATAGCTGAAAGCATTCGTAAATGTATTGCTATACACGCATATAATTCAACTGGGCTTTCCTATTTCTCGGTAATTTATGATAGTCCTAAATTAAAACAGGCAAGGCAAGTATAAGGTCTGGCGAACACCTGGGATTTGGGTAATACGCAACATTAATGTGAATGCGCATTGTCCTGTTTTCCCTATATGTATTAAATTTCCTACAACGCACAAGTAGCGCAGGTTCGATCCGCATAACCCAGGACAGAGCGACGAACAGCGGCCTCTATAGCAGATAGATCACCGGGTGTCCATCGTTTGTTTTCTTGTCGAGCTGCGTTGAGAAATCCATCTACTTGCGCGATACTACGCTTGGGTATGAAATTGTGCGTTACCGCAATTGCAGGGCTGCCATGTTCTGCCTTGGCAGCAGCAGGATTTCCTGGTAAATTGAGCACTGCATGTTGCCAGCCCCAGGGCACAAACACAGTTTCACCTGGCTGCTGCGTAAAGACAAATCCTTTACCGTACAGAGTCTCTATCTTGACAACATTGTCTCCGGTGTTCTCAAATGGATCGCCATGAAGAGTGCGCTCAAACCATTCTGCGATGCTTGGCCTGTCACCACCTCCTTTCTCGTCGTAGCAGTCTACATTAGACACCGACACTGATTCGTTTTCAAGTGGCTCCAAAATCACCCACTTCTTGTATCCTGAGATCAATGTATTCCAAGCACTCGTGCACAATGGATCCACGTGCAAATAAGTGCCACTGCCCTTGGGTCCAATGATCAGCCACCGGTAATCGGGGCGCAGGTCAGCTCGCAGAGTACAAAAGAGGTCGTCCGTAAATTGCTCAGGGACCGTATAATCATGGGCGAGGTCGGCACTAGTATTCCAACCTTCAGCAAATTCCGCATCGAACAGGTACATGGGGTTATCACTGGTGCACGTTAAAGCATGTGCGACTGATTCGCAGTACGCTAGGTAGTGTTTCAATGTTAGCAAGTTAGGCTCAGTTGCACTGATACGCCCGCACTCGAACTCAGAGTTCGCATACTTAGACAACAGCGCATCTGGCGTCCACGAATGGGAAGCTTTCCATGAGTTTGAACAATCTGAGAGGACGCATGGGACCCGTGGAATCAAACATATGTCTTCCAAGCAAAGCTTCGATATTGCGCTACCATTCAGCCGCAGCAGAGTACTTGTCGCAGTTTTCATTGTTGTATTACATACGTCGATGATTGGAATAGACTCATTTTGCAGAAATTTTACAAAACGTTGGTTAAACTTCAAGTTCACTCTTCATTGATAGTAGTTAAATCGAGCGCAGGTGCCTAGCTAGCTAGACAAATAAGTGAAAAGTTGCAGCCTAGCACTTATTGAGAGGTCGTCCAGGGCGGGAAGATAGATAAGATAACACTCCTTGTATGCACTACAGCACTAGATGCAGAACAGACTACTACCGCAGCTTAGTACTACTTTTGTACAACTACAACCATTCACTGTATAGTCAAGGCCACTATAGCTACCAACAGGGCGCTAGGCGCTAGACGCACTACTGTGTAGCTGTGTAGCTACTCGAAGCATTTTCCGAGGGCTAGCGGGCTAGCTACGGAGGGGGTTATGTTTCTGTAGACCTACTGTACTGTACAGTACCTACTACATGGAACGGATTTCTGTACGAGTAGGCTACACTGTAGTAGTGCTAGGGAAGAAGTTTAAACACGGAAAATAAGAAGAAACGAATCATGGACTTTACAGGGATTGTTTCCCAGGTGCACCGAAGTGGACGAGAAACTGGGGAAAAAGCACGACATAATTGTTTCGTTTCTCATGAAACGGGCCTGGATGGCTGAATGATTGTTTCTGTTTCCCAGGCGGAAACGAAGCACCTTGATTTTCCAGATTTCTCCCGGGTTTCGTTTCAAATTTGCCCCTCGAAGTAGGTGATCCTAAGGTGCCTATGTTTAAAACTAGCCTCGATCAAAGGAAAAGAAGTCTGACAACGCAAATTCTCATCTGAAGTGAAGTTCGCATGCAAATTTATGGCGGTCACGTAAAAATATGAAAATTTCGCCTGTTCTCTGCGCCTGCCGGTCTCACCTGTGACGCCCCACATACCAGAAGATGGAAACGAATTGCTGGAGAAACGGCGCGCGGAACCCTAATGTTTCGTTTCTCGAAACCAGAAACGCCCAGGGCGGCGCTTTTTGTGTTTCTTAGAAACGAAACACGCGCAAAATCCGGGTTTGTTTCATATGTTTCCATTTCCTTGTGTTTCGACTTCGACCCTAAGTAGTGCCACTGACCACTGAGCGCAGAGGCTAGACGAGGTGCATAGGGAACGCACGATGAGCGTGCTACCTCGAAATCAAGGCGACATAGCAAAAGTTGCTGCTGTGGCTTTTGTGCTTGCATATGCTTTGGTCTGCTCACGAAGGCAGAAAGAATCAGGCCGACCGCAAAGCACAACTATTGAGAGTACGCTTCCGACTCGAACCAACGCATCCATCTTGAAAATGTGGGATGGCTTTTCTGAAGGGTACGATAGCTTCTTTCGTTTATGGTCGCTGCCAGCACATTATTCTATGATTTCAGCACTTGAGCTGCAATATTCAAAAGCTTGTCTTGAAATCGGCTGCGGGCCTGGTCACGGCCTTGCGGCACTTCAGCGCGAGCTCCCAACAGGCGCGCGGCTCTGTGGTTGCGACTTCTCGCCAAAAATGGTAGCCTTAGCGGCTCTCAATACAGCTCACGTTGAAGTTGCTGTAGCGGACGCTCAGTCACTTCCAGACCATTATGGCGGGTCCTTTGACCGGGTAATTGCAAGCCTCTGTTACCATATCGTGCCCGACTACCTGGCTGCTCTGCGCGAAATGCGCCGGGTTTGTGCGCCTGGTGCGCGCATTGCGCTTTCCGTTTGGGGGCTCAAATGTGATAGCCCCATGTTCACGCTCTTTCCTGCGGTGCTCGAGGAGTTTCGGTGCGATGGGCGGCTCCCGCCAGACCAAAACCCGCCAATGCGCACGAACTTTCACCTTGGTTCCGACGACGCTTCATTGCGACAGCACGTTACAAATGCGGGCTTCACGGATGTACTATCCTGGCACGTGCCATGCGTGTGGGGTCAACAAAGAGGCATAGATTTTGCACGCGATTTCACTGGCAGCCAGCCAGCCTGCCGTGCTGCTTTGGAGCAAATGCCGGAGGGATTGCGGGAGCAGGTTGTGGCGCGACTCGCGGAGAAAGCAGATGAGGTCCTAGCTACTGGCAAGCCGATCGCATGCGATGTGGTGGTTGTGGTTGCTAATGCATCTTTATAGTCGGTGCGATATAACTTCGCTGGCGATAAGAAATATATGCAGATACGTATTGCAACATGCAATATATCGAATTCGTGACTTCAAGGAAAGGATCTCGGCTTGCTGCCTGCTGCTTGGACTCCTATATCGCCCCTTCAGTGGAGTAAGAGAGCCAGGTTATTCGGCGCGACCCGCAAATAGGAAATAGCGCGCATTTACGCGAGAAAAATCTATTCTAAGTGCACTCTTTAATATGAGATCGCCCTCTTGACGTGAAATTGTATGTAATATATACAGTTTGAATTTGAATTAATTATTTGCTTTAGATATTAGATTAGATTGTACTCCCCAATTGCAAAGAAAGATCAATAAATAGCAATAAGCTGCGCATTGATGAATCCTCCAGAACAAGTCTGACTGGGCTGAGTGTCCTTTTGCGTAATGCAATGTTCATCTTTACTCCCATGGGCCCTTTGCCCTTTTGGACCAATCCTCGGAGGGAGGCATCCAGGCAGGGTACGCCCGCACGTCAGCGATCTCCACTCCGAGCTATCTTCAGCTAGGGCACACGATCCCATGAAGTTGACTGAACAAGCCCTTTGCACTTTAGAGCTTAAGAGCCTCCTTTAATGTCCGGCCCACGTCATCTCAAGGCACCATTCGGCCGAGAGAGTGCTACTCAGCCAGTGAGCAACTGCCGCGGCGCTCGAGTCATATTCAAAACTTAACGATACCAATTGAAAACTTTAAGGATATTCCTTTACGACGGCACTATTATGTGCCCGAACTTGGCCCATTGTTTGGGAATTATGAAAGTCGATTGACATGCAGAATGCGATTGACACACGATGTATTCTTTAAGCTAAAAGTGCCCCAACATGGTAAAAGTAATTCATATTCGGCAGTACTCGTTGCTCTGTTAGCTACATCTCAAATCTTCACTGCGATTTCTAAGTTTCGCGCATATGCCAACTTGAGACCTTTCTTTCTATCGCTTGAAGCTTAAACTTCAGACTCTAACTATTCGCATGTTATGAAGTACACTTGTACTATGGTAAGGAAATTTCTTCGCAGGTCATAGGTCACAATCTATCATTTTTCTGAATGAACCGCATTCAGCGTGGCTCATAGCAATTGCACGCTGGATACTTAATTTAAATCAAACTTCTTAATTATGGCAAGCACAGCTGATGGTGCTTACTCATCAGAACCCGTTGGGAGGGAGTTCGTTGTTGATACCTTGCGCCTTCTTGTCATCGTGTGCTCCTTGGTGGCCTTTTCGGTACGTGATTGAATGCTTGTTTGCCATACTTGCAAGAATCTTCAGTACTGACATTGAGTTGTACCTCGCTGCTTCTTTAGTGCATTGCGTCAGTGAAAGATTACGCTTCATCGTCTGCGCTCACTGTGAGTCTTCCCAAATAACTTTTTCGCAAAGGCCAGAATATTCTTATCTCATTGACTTCATTTACATAAATTATGCTTAGTTTTCGCTCCTGGTGGGAGTTGTTCTGTGGTTGTGGAGTATGATCATGTTCGGCATTGGCATTTCACTCAGCACACTACATGCAAAATGGGTATCTGAAGGCACTTACGGCTGGATGAGCCGAAACGGAGATGTGAGTACATGATAAAGAAAATAATATTCTTCATCAATTCTTAGAGAATACGTTTCGAATCAGATATTTCTCGCTGTCCGCGTTTTGTAGGCTCTTATTCTACTTTTGACGTACACAGCTGCGATATGCGTTTCAGTGATAAGCTCCGATATGGGAACGTTTGAGCCGGAAGGAACGGTACGGCATCATTTTGAGTATATCTGAAGACTTCGTCACAGAATATCTCAGGACTGATTACTCTTGTCAATTCATCTATTAATTTCACAGTTAAGAGCTGGCTGTGTCTTTTTATGGTTTTCCACTGCGGCCGTCGGATATCAAGAAGTCTTCAAGCGAGGTGATCCAAGGACGTGGAAATGAAACTCGTATTCCATAATTACTTGCGATTTGTTGCGCCCATTTTGTGCACTTCTAGGTGGAATAGTTGCTTTTCTTCGTTCCGAAGGTAGTCTCCACAAGAAGTATGGAGGGAAATTTATTCCAACCGGCAATGAGGGCAACAATCAAGTCAGCCAACTCGAAAGTTCTTTATGAGTAAAGTGAACATGAAAATACTCGTCAATATGTGAACTTAATTTCAATGAAGAAGAAAGCCATTAAAGGGAAGTGAAAGTGTTGTACAGCTCCACCTCCCACGTGGCCAGCTCTATATGTTGCGTTGTTTTTATGGCACCTTCATATCGTGCTGATTACGCCCGCTACCCACTACCCTACTGCGCTCCTCTAGATGGCCCCAAAATCGTGAGCACTTTAGATTAGATTAGATTAGATTGTACTCCCCAATTACAAAGAAACAACAACAAATAGCGTAGAGCTGCATTTCGATGAGTCCTCCAGAACAAGTCTGACTGGGCTGTGTGACCTTATGCGTAATAAAATGTTCATCATTACTCTCATGAACCCTGCAGGATCAATCCTCGGAAGGAGGCATAGGTTCTCGAAAGAAATGTGCTTGGAGTGCTCGTGAAATAGCGCAATTATCTCATTGTGGAGACTCAGAAAAGCGACTGAATTTATCTGGAATGATATTCAAAGCACAACAGGCAACTCAGAATTGCTTTGCAAGTGGGTCGAGCTGCTAGCTAGTTAGAATTGCCCTTGGAGCCAGAGGAGTTTAGCTGGACACACATGATGAGTATTTCGTGCGTGCTGACGAGATGGCGACTAGGTTTCCGATCATCGCTGGTTATCGACTAAGAGTTCTACATATGCAGATAGCTGCGTACTGTATTCATTTAAAAGCACTCCATTTGCTAGTATAGTGGCACCAGGAAACTAAACGACGGCGTAGTCTCTTCAATGCAGAAATAGACGCAGAAACAACTCAAGTCTGGGTTTAAAATAATTCTATGATCGGTTTGCACTTTTGAGGGGGCTTGAGGTGTTAAGCTCCCTGCTCTCTAAACGATATCCTTCATACGACTTCGACTTGCGCGCAACACACGCGCGTACACTTCTGCCCGTAGCATTGGCTTCTGTCTCAGATAGGTCCGTAATAGTTCGAGTTCGAGTAGTGGCACAAACGCTGCTGTCCGTGAAATGGGGTGTTATGCTTTCTCCAAGGCCAATCGGGACTGAGCACAATAACTGAGACCTACAGCACCCTGAAATCCACGAGGCTTTGTTGAAACTTCGCCGCTCTTTCACTCGGATGTGTCAGTGTCGAGCTCGGAGACCACGACAGAAACCGCGTAGGAGATATTCAGTGTATTTAGCGAAGAAGAAATTCCGAGTAAAGAGAGCAAAGTGACCGCGTAGTAGAAGGATAACAGGCCGGTGTTTTACTCCGCTGCTGAGTGCTCGAGAGTGCACTATGCGAGCAAGCAAAACCCACGTGGGAAATAGCCAGCCGGCGCATTTCTTGGAGCGCAGTTTACTTTTTCTACAGACGACTGACTGTATTTAGTACATAAGAAAAGTAGTAAGTACGGTTTATAGTACGTAAGTAAGGAGCCTACCAGGTCTACGCCTCCACACGCGGAGGCTTCACTCGATTCAAAGGAATTTAATCCAAAAATCCCTATTGAAATCGAAGAGTTCAATTCAATGCCACTAAATGGGGAGTCTTGCTGGAGCCTGTTGGTTACAGGGGAGAATACCTACTTCTGTACATAACAGCATACGAAGTCTTACAGTACAGTAATAAGACGGGCTACTGGATTATAAAGAAAGACGGGCTACGAGAGTTCGTGGCTGCTTTATCAGTTGCTGTCATCATCAGATTGATAAGACCGCCGGAATCTGAAATATCATTATCATTTTTCATGACATTTCGCTTGATAGAGCCCTCACAATCCTCTATAGTGTTTTAATTCCTACAGTTAGGTTCACTCTCGAAGAAATCTGTCTCATGTTCAGCTCGATTACTCTTGCTCACATGCCACCGCTGGGTTTATTAGATGCCAGTGAGTGTTTAGGAGACCATCTTGACTCATTTTATACTTTAGATTCGTGTACATGGTATTGTTTTCTCGTTATCGGCGATTAAAACGTGCACCTTATACCATTTTAGCACGGTGAAGGTACGTAGGTTTTAAGGCTCAGCTTCCAAGCAAACACAGCAGCATGTGGATCCGTTAGTTGGTAATTAGAAAGATGAAGAGAATAGCAGCTTGGTGAATTCCGCGAAGGATTGGCAACATCGAGCTGTTCTAGTCACAGCGACAGTTTTATTAATCATATTTTAGCGCGCGGCGGTACTTGTCGCTAGGCATGCAAACACAGTCGCTTACAATCGATCGCATTAGTATGCTTCAGTTTACAACCCGGTTGATACTACTTACCCTGGTTGTAGCCTCTCAGCATCTTCAATTGCCAACACTTGAAGCGATTGCCTCAGGACGGCTTGCACCCCCGAAGGGAAAAGAAGGAACTGCAATAGGAATCTTCCCACATCTCGCCTCGGATTTACGCGAGGGCAATACTATTTATTACACAATTTCCTCAAGTCAAAATGGCGAGGGCCATTCAAACCATCTTCCGTCTAGTGATCGGGTTCAAATATCTGCTGTCGATGTGGCTGACCTTCGGACGAAAGTAGAGCAACTTCGCACCCTTGTGCAGGCCACCGACAACGCTAACGCACACGCTGAACTTGCACAAACTTTACAGGTAACCTGGTCTCGAGTGAAGTAACATGGCAACTCATTTGGCATCAGAGCACATTTTATTAAAGTCGTGCCATTCATGCTATTTAATTTATGTATGGTTGCGTCCCCAGATTTTGGAAATGCGTAGCCTTAGCGGCGGCAGTCTAGCACGGGAGGCACTCATGCATTATACTCGAGCCATCGAACTTGGCTTTCGCGGTAGTCGTGAAACCGCCCACCTGTTTGAAGAATAAACTATGAGTGCATATCAAATCTCAATGTACGCATGCCTGCTGCTTCTCATTCAGATTCTGACCCGTCGCTGCTCTTGAACCTCGGGTTGCTGCACAATTGGCTTGGCGACACGACCAGTGCAGCTTCTCGCTTTACGCAGCTTCTCGCAACGCCTGGCCTACCCGCTGCACGCAGAGCCGAAGCCTTAAATCACCGGTGTGTAATTGACAATACGTGGCAATTCCTTCCGTTGACTATGCGTTTACACTCAAATACCTCATGCCTAATTGCCTGCTCCTGTTATACTTTCTTAGGGCGGACGTCTATGGCCAAAATGGGGACTTTGAGAGAGCAGCACGTGATCATCAGACTGCCATTGACACGGTGCCAGCAGACTCCACCGCATGGGCAGCGCTTTGTCAGATACTGAAAGACCACCCAAATGTTCAAAAAGAAGGTGCAGCAAACTGGACGACTCTAGCGGCAGGCATGGAGAATGCGCTGGCACAGAACAGCTCTTCAAATCAGGGTGTTCAAGGGGCAAAACTTCGCTTTGCGCTCTTTACAGCTCATGATATGCGCCGCCGAGAGTTTGCAAAAGAAAGACAAGTGAAAAGTGAAGCAGTACAATCCGATGCCACTGAGGCTTCGGATGCGCGAGGAGACCTTACAAGAGGAGCCCTTGCACCAGAACCAACGGTCAACGAGGCCGAAGCTGCCAGTCAAGCTTGGCAACATTTGAAAGCCGCCAATGACTTGGAGTTTTCGAGGCAAACAAACGAGCGCTCTTTTTACGAATCGAAACAAGGTCAGAGTGCTCGGCTTGAACAAACCCTCAAAGCATTCAAGCATGGAGCATGGCCTGCAGGTGTAGGGGCAGCTGGGCAGCGCGCGCCAGTGTTTGTGGTGGGGATGATGCGAAGTGGGTCATCCTTGCTGGAGCAAGTGCTTGCTAGCCACTCACAAGTCGTAGGCTGCGGTGAAAATAGTGTGTTTGGTGCCCATGCAGAAAGCATCATTGGCCATGTTTCAGCTGCCATTCGAGCTGGTTCTATGGAAAATTTAGTGGTTGGCGTGCAGCAGTCTGCTGTTGGAGTGTTGTCTGAAATGGCGAAGTCCTGCATTCCAGCTCACAGACAAGTGGGTGGGCCTCATGGAGTAACGCGAATGGTTGATAAGCAGCTGTTCAATTTCAGGCATCTTGGCCTCATCCACCTTGTGTTTCCGGATGCGCCCATTGTGGAAACAACACGAAATTTCATGGACGTGGTCCTGTCCATTTACCGCCACAATTTTGGCGACAGCAACGGGTTGGGTTTTAGCTTCAACTTGCGTGAGATTGTGCAGTTTTATGTAGAGTGTCGCCGCGCGATGGACCACTGGAAAACTGAGCTCCCGCCAGGCCGAGTGCACACAGTGCGGCACGAAGACTTGATCGTGGATCTCGAGGGCTCAAGCCGTGCCTTACTCAACCATTTAGGCTTGCCCTTTGAACCGAGCGTGCTGGATTTTCACGCAACCACCCGCCATGTCTCTACGATGAGTGCAGCTCAAGTGCGAAGTCCTCTCAGTCTAAAAGGCGTTGGCGCATGGCGGCCCTATGAGCGCTTTTTGGTGGCTGACATGGACGCACTTGAACTTCAACTCGGGTTGAGCGAAATCCTCGGCCACACCTGGCGCGAGGATCCACCGCAGGTAAAGGAAGTTCTAAGATCCCCTTCTAGGCACGATGGTATCCCCAAAGCAAAAAAACAAATGACATAGCTCAGCCTGATCTGATGTGATCTTGATAAGCAGAGCTCGGAAGCAGAAATCACTGATATCGGGGCCTCGGAATTGAGGTATAAGGACGCGGGATTGCCCTTCCTTGAAATTTTAGAACAAATATACTGCACCATATGAATAGATGTCGGGCAGTTGGACTGTGCTCGATCTCAATTGGATATGTGAGTTTTTAGAAAAATAGAAGATTAATCTCATTGCACTAGGAAGTCACGACATGTGATAAAACGCGCGAATTTAATGACTGGGCTGCTGTCTGCTGTGCTGCTGTATATATTAATACAAAATTTCTACTTCCTATACAAATGAAGGTGCGAAGGATAAAGAAAAAGAAAATCCAATCCTGAAATAAACCCAGTATCAAAATTTAAAGGCAGTACGGCGCCATTGGCGCAGGGAATTATAAACATGAAACAAATCCATGCCGCGCTATCAAATGCAATTGACGTACAAAATTATGTAAATGGGCCACGCTCAAGGCCGCGGCACGAGCATTTGATCAGCGATTTCGTTAGCTTTTTCCTTGCCATATAGAAGCTCCACGAGCTTTATCGCAAATGGCAGTGACGTGCCTGGCCCTTTAGAGGTCACAACATTGCCTGCTACAACAACCTCGCCAGGCGCCAGCTTTCCTCCGAGAGTTTCAGTAAACTTTGGAGCTGGGTAGCACGTAGCCTTGTCGTCTAGTAAGTTGTGGTGCTGCAACACTACAGCCGGTGCAGCACATACGGCACCGAGCCACCGCCCACTGCTACGCTGATCACCAATGATACTCGTCAACGCAGCCGAATCTCGGAGCCGCTCTGCTCCAGGCATCCCACCAGGGCACACGACTAGGTCCCAAAGCTTGCTCTCGCAGTCCGTAATTGGCACGTCAGCTACTATCTTGATACCGCGCGAGCAAGTAACGGTAAGACCTTCTTCTACGCTTGCTACGGTAACCTCTGCACCAGCTCGCACCAGTGTATCGGCAATGCAGCATGTTTCAATCTCTTCAGAACCCGTGCCGATTGGGACGAGAACTTGAAGGGAAGAGGATCCCGCCCGAACACTAGCATGCTGCACAAGTTGACGCCGAACAACACCAAGGCGAGGAGAAACATGGACGAAAGCTCGCGCTTGAGAGAGCATCAGGAGGGCCGCGAGGGAGCGCATGCAGTCTTCTGACCTCAAGAGCTTCTGTAGGACCTGTTGTGAAGCTACGAAGCTACTACTTAGCTAGCTACTGTAGTGTACGAGTACAGATACAGATAACTTACATAGCTTTCAGCTTTCAGGTATCCGTTATCCGTATACAGTACTGTACAGTGTACAGAGAGTACAGTAGTAGTAGATTATGTATACGACGGCAATAAAGTAGCCGGGTCTAGAGTTTGTAAGATTCACGCGTCTGTTTATTGAGTTTCTTTGCTTATGAGAACTCCAGGCGGATGTGTGGTAAGGTATTTGAGGGGCAGGTAGCTTCCTAAGCGAATTGGCCGGTGCTAGCGCCCTATGAACACGAATTTCGAGTCAGGGAAAGCGCGCGTTTTTGGTGTTTTCTTTGGCGCCTTTTCGAGCAAAAATCAGGAATGGTCGGAAAAAGCAATGTTAAGGGATAAATTGGCCAAACTTTTCAGTGCACGATATGTATCTGACAGCTCCGTGGTTACACACACGGAATTTCAGACGAATTGGCACCAGTTTGATTTCAAAAAGTGACATTTTTGGGACGGGAGAAAATAACAAAGTGGCGGGAAAACGAACGAGGAGTTTGCGCTCTTTTCTAATCACTGAAGCCTCATCAGTAGCCATCGCCGTTCTAGTTTCGCTTACCTTGAGATACCTTGGGCTACTTCGAGTGATTTGGCTGCGTGGCACTGCCAAGAAGGTGCTGATTTGCCGCTTCAGAAGCTAGACCAGGGTACTTTATTGCCGTCGTACTATAGCTACAGCAGTAGAAGTGGTAGAAGTAAGTTGCTCGTTGCTCTAGAGCTCTAACTAGAGGAGTCGAATTCTCGAGGTCTTGGGAACGAGGAGATATCCTTGGTAGTCCTTGGGGACAGAACGTATTCGACGCAAGCGAGACAAACTACGATAATCATCAAAAGGAACTATAACTATCTGCATTGAAATATGAAACATGTACGGAAGAAATGCTGCTTCTTCTTTCTTCATTCGAGACACCGAGACGCGAGGCGCCTTGTCTCTGTACATGAAATTTCTATTTAAAAAACAGGCCGCCCCAGTGAGAGCGGCTTGCTGTAGTATTATTTTCATCGAAATACTTAGCCTGTCTCAAATACTTAGCACCTAGCCATGCCAGTTTCACCTAAAAAATCACATAGTTCCCATTGAGATAAACCAATCAAAACACATGTGCATGCAATGCAAAAGGGGGCTAACCCCGTCCTTCTTCTTCTTCTTCTTGCCAATCGTAATCGACCACAGCGTCACCGTCGGGGAGGGCCGCTTCCGCGCGCTCGTCCTGGTAGCGGGACCAGTTTTCCCGGGCGTCCCGCATGAACCGGTGCTTGTACAGGTCGATTTTCTCGACCTTGGCCTTGGCTTCCGCGCCCATGAGTTTCGCTTCTTGCTCCAGCCGCAGCGCTTCCATGCGGGCCTGGTGTACGGTATACATGTATTGGGTTAGTGGGCTGATGTATTTGTTGTTGTTGATGATGTTGTTGTACCTTTGTGTGTGTATAATGTGCGTGTTTTCTTTTTGTGTTTTTTTTTTCGGGGGGGGGGGGGATGGGGGGCTACAGTTACGTTGAGAGAAAATTTGATAAGGATGTTAGACGGTGGTGGTAAAGCATAAAGCAAGAAAAGCCATTTCTCATCACTTCTTCGCTCTCTCGATTCTCCGTCCCAACTCTCACCTCGTGCGCTCTCGCCCTGGCTGCTAAATCGGCGGCTTGCGCGGCTTGCCTTGCGTGGTCTTGCGCTGCTTTGTACTTCACGCACGGCAAAGGCATCAAGGAAGTGGCGGACATCACACTCGAGTTGAAGGGCGCCGGTGAGCCTAAATCCTGGAGAGGCACCTGGAGAACCAACAACAATATCGAGTAAGGCACTGTATAGTGCAAGAGGATGGGGAACTGTAACTGGAGAGATGTTTTATACCAAAACTTTATAATGACTCATCCCATGCTGCGACTAAGATAATATAGAACTTGTAAACTTCAAAGGTGTGCTTTATCGATCGTGTGCTGACCCCAAAGTTGGCGAGGACTTGCAGCACTCCCAAATGGCCCATGGCGAGCGCCCACACCGCGGCGGACCAGCCGTTCTTGTCGCGCGTGTTGGCTTTCGCTTTCGACTCCAACAAAAACTTGGCCACCTGGTAGAGTATAGTCAACACCATTCAGAAGCCTAGCAGTACAGCAACGAAAAATAATCAAGAAGTGGTGACCGCCATCAACAAACACGAGGCGTAAAGCTTCGCTGCTTTAAAAACATGTTTTGATGTTCGTGAGTTTATTTTCTGATGTACTACCTTCGGGTAGCCGCCGCGGCAGGCCAAGTTGAGCGCGGTGCAGCCGTGCGCGTCCTGGCCGTTGACCCGAGCGTTGTTTTCCTTGACTAGCCACTTGATGGTGTGCAGCTGCCCGCACAAGCTCGCCGCCATGACCGCCGTGCGCTCGTGCGCTTCCGGGTTGCGCCAGTTGATCTGGCACGAATAAACCAGAGCATGAAGAAAGTATAAATGAAAAGGGGCACTACTTGAGGTCGGGAGGGGAAGGGGGGGATTAAAAGGGCGCGAAGGGGGGATAGAGGATATAAGTAGTGCCAGGAAAAGGAGGCCCGAATTCATCTTTTTGCAGAACTACCAAATTAATACAACGGTACGAAGCAACTTGGTGCCCTTATCCATAGATCTCATGTGCTCACGCACCGCGAGAAGGTCTTGGCGGTCTTCCTTCTTCCAAATCTCTTGCACCATGGAGATGTTTCCGTCCGCGGCGCGCTCCCACCACCGCTTGTTGACAGCATTGGCCGCTCGAGCGAGGAGCACCGCGGACGGCTCGGGCGGCGCGAACACTCCTTGGTCTAGCACCTTTCGATTATCAAAGGATACGACAAATAGAGAGTTGGAAAAAGATGATTGTCAGGCGCGTGTTCAAACAAGACAAGAAACAGGCTGAGCTATTCTAAAGAAAAGTTCACGATGCATCTGCTTTCGAAACGTTTTGCAACGTGAGGCATGAAACCACCCATTTACCTCGTCTTCTTCTTCGATTTCAATGGTAACGCCTGGGTCATTGGCAGCGGCTTCCAACAACGCCTGCGCCTCGCTTGCTTCTCTCGCTTCTCTCGCCTCAGGGTCCTCCTCCTCCTCGTCGGAGAATACACTGCCTTCGATAGTACTGGGAAAGTTGTTGGCGGTGCCAGTGCCCTCCCGGCTGGTTGCGCTCGTCACGTCTTCTTGATCGTCGTTGTTTTTGCCTTCTCCTCGCGTACTCGTGGCACCCGTCGCTGTCTCATCGCCAATTTCCAGCGATTCATCGCTCACGCTCGACGAAAGCAACGAATTTTCTTTGGCCTCGCCTGGTCTAGGCAAGAAACTGGCGTCGGGCTTGTTGCGGTGTTCTTCATCTTCTTCTTTGCTGGAAGTTCCTGTCCGAGACGACGAGTCTTTCCCGTCTCGGTTCTTTTTCGGGTGCGGCATTTTCACGCCAATGTCCTGAAGCGAACGGTTGTCGCCGACTCGCGAAACACCAACAGGAATTGGCCTGCTCTTCGGTTGTTTCGCTGCTTCTTTCTCTGCTATCAATTTCTCTTTCTCTTCTCCCACCTAAACCCAATATGAATATATACACACAGTCGCATCGAACGAACAGCTCAAATCACATGCAATGAGTTGGACTAGCACGTTGTGAAAATAAAAAATTCACCCACTATCGACGAAATCCGTAAGAATCAAAAGTAGTTATGCGTTCACCGCTAAGAGAATGGCCATGTCGCGTGCTTCGTCGTCCACATCCACTTCAGCTTTTGAGCCTTCATCTACTGCCGCTGCAGCACCATCGTTCGCTGCACTCCCCCCACCACTGGCACTGCCGTCGCCACCTTCTTCGTCGCTATCATCTTCATCGTCGTCGTCGTCCTTGTCGTTAGCGCCGCATTCCAGCAGCAATTCCCCGCTGCCTGCCACTACGAGCTTAAACTGCGACAGCTCAGTTTGCTCCCTCACTTTGCGGCCAAATGTTTTGAGCGTGTCCGAAAGGCGCACTTTCACCACACAAGTGGCTTTTGTATAGGGGCGCCGCCCTGCGAAGCCTTTGACACGCCGAAACCACGGCACTGTCATCTCGAATTCGGGTTCTGGTGGAATGGAGTCTTCGTCACTACTACTTTCAGCATCCTCTTCGATATCCCCCATCCTAAACTATTCCGCGTATCTAACTCTGATTCTAGCCCTTCTTAGTCTAGCTCGAATATCGCACTTTCACAACAATAAAACGATACGGTGCAAGCCGCTATGCTACTGAACAGAAAATCTAGTCTCGATGCCAAGGTAGCTTATAGCCAAACCAAGGTAGCTTATAACCCTAACCCTAGTTCTAATTACCCTTGGCCAAACAGCTTAGCTACAGTAAACCGTTAAACCGTAAATTGTTCAACCCAGCAAAAAAGCCGAGCCCAGCAGAAAGAAGAAAGATGATGATTGCGAATTCGACTTGAGGTTGGTTGTCCGTTTAAGGCCAGTCAAGATTACCGCTCACCACTGCATTCCTCGCCTTGGCCCTTCTTGTATGTTTCAAAAATATGCCGGCCTTTCGGGGAATCTCAAAGAACATGCGCAACATGGGAATGCGGCTGAGTCTTCTGGTTTATGTCTACGCTTGGCCTTGGTTTGCTGCCCCATTCACCTCCATGCCAGATTCCGCTCTCTAGGTCCATTTCCTTTGTCTCCGGGGTGTCTCGGGATATCTCGGTTATCTCTTGGGACCGAGGGCCGGCATCAGGCAGTTTCTGGTAGCTGCCGATCTACCACCTCACATCCCATTAATTCCCTCTGCTATCTATCTCTATTTGCAGCTCCGATGGCCGATGGCGATAGCGCGATAACGATAACGACAATTCGGGACAAAGTTTGAGGTATAAGTATGAGGTAGGCGGAGTACGTTTTTTTAAGGCTCTAACCCCCCCACCCACCCACCCAAATTTATTTGAACTGTATATTTTTAGTTCCATATCCCTCTCTTTAATCCCGATAGGCGATTAATACCGCCCTTTTGCTCTTGCCAATTTTGCTGGGAGTTCCTTCCTCATTCGTTTGATCAAAGGCAGGCACAATGGAGGATTGATTTATTTTGGCAGCAGCTACAAGCATTGTCAGCACGATCTTGCCGATCACTAGCGCGGAACCTGCACTCTTCGGGGTATACGCAGTCGACT
>Ga0307931_1000363_pt1 | contig 27757 bp, 22 predicted proteins | sample OrgLakmetageno47_FD_201816 | JGI IMG/M metagenome (GOLD analysis project Ga0307931, IMG submission 201816) | Saline water microbial communities from Organic Lake, Antarctica - #47 | ecosystem: Environmental > Aquatic > Non-marine Saline and Alkaline > Saline | place: Antarctica: Organic Lake...
CTCTGTAGTTTCCTTACCATTTATGCTCTGCTCTGCTCTAATGTGGTAGTCCACCTGAGCGACCATAACAGGGTTATGGTCGCTCAGGTGGACTACCACACCAACAGCAACTCCTACGGAAGCCCTTGAACTCTCGTCGTCGTCGTCGTCGTCCTCCTCCTCCTCCTCCTCCTCCTCGCTACCCTTGGATTCAAATGTTCCGAAGCCGTCGCTTACACTTTCGTCGAGTTCAAGAATATCCGCCCCTATCAGCGCGCATGCCCAAGTGCCCACGAAATCCACAGCGACAGATGTGCCCTCGCCTGCAATCGCCACTTCTCCGACGCTTTTAGAGCCTTCTGCGATTGCGCTCCCTTCTGCTGCTGCTTCAACAATATCCGTCGGAGCTGCCCCTGGCCCGCCGTCCGTCCCCTTGCTAGCTGCTAGAAATAGTTCAATGCTTACGCATTCCTCACTCAAGGCGGCCTGTGTTATGCATGAAATTTAATGTTTAATCCGAATTATGGCGAAACGGAGTCAAAGTTATAATCTTCATGCTAAGTATTGAAGCTGGAACCTAAAACGGCCAGAATTCTGAGTATATCTAAAACGCAATTGAAAATTCCCCCATAAGAATGCGCGTTGGTTTCTGGATTCAAACGATATCTGCGAAGCCGCGGGAACGCTAAACCTTGCCGATGGTGCTGGTCGAAAACGAAGCCGCTCTTTTTACTGATATAAAGAGGCGGTGGTAGATAAGTTAGATAAGAGATAAGGCAATAAGGCCATTTTGTTTTCAATTTTCTTGATACTAAATTCATAAAACACGGGCATGTGCAATGCACCATGAGCTGCGTCTATTGCAGGGCTGTGATTTTACGAGCTCTGGAATAGCGGATTCACACGTTTGATCCCTGGTCATTTTTGGCATTGTGACCATCTTCGTTGTCTTTCACAGTAAGGAGTGGTGCGCGAGCTTCCTGGAGGGGGTTGTGAGCACTCAGGCCTCCACCCAAGGAAGCATCTAGGTTGGAGCCAATGCTTGACGCACGCTGCTTTCCTTTCGCGATCATGCCAGCCATGCTTGATAAGCTCACGAAGGCTGAGCCTGAGGACGACGTTGAAGCGACGGATGGCGTTCGAGACGACAACGAAGTCAGAGATGGCTGCTGCTCTGCAGAAGGTGTCCCCACATATCCAGAGCCATAAGGAGAGCTTTCTTGCCCGCTCGAGCCACCACCACCACTGTTCAAAACACTTGCATCCACCGGTGGCAAAGGATCGGGATTATCGCCGAGCCAAGTCTTGCCCCATTCGCCGAAATCACCGCTCGCCTCGTCCCGCTGCCATTGGCCGTTGGATAAGTCGTGGAGGGGAGCCAAGTGCGGCGCGACCTGAATAGAAAAAGAAAAACGCCATAAAAGGAACTTTGAGTAGAATGAAAGAAAAACTTATACGCACGTGATTATAAAAGTACGGTGCGCTTAGAAATGGCTGCATTTTAACACAGGTCATACAGTAATCTGCACACTAAGTGTTCGAGTATTTCAATGCTGCTATTTCAAGAACAAACCTCCCGGGCAAAGATGTCCATGGCGATGGGGAGCTCCGGGCGATCGTAGTGGCTGTGGCTCCACATGCGCTCAATCAAGCGCTCCAGAGCCGGCAGCAGCGGCAGCGCACTTATGAGGTCACCCCAAGCTGCGAGCTTGTCGTGGGTGCTTTCGCTCGTGGAGTGGATCGAGGAATTGGTGGTGGCTGACGCTCTCTCAGTGTGGCTGTGATAGCTTTGGAGGGGAGACGGGGCTGTTTCGGATGCAAGTGTAGGCAAAATCGTCGATTCTGCTGCCGATGCTGGCGCTGGCGATCCTGGTGATGCTTCTTCTGCTCCTAGTGATGCTTCTGCCGTTGCTTCTGCCGTTGCTTCTGCTGTTGTTTCTGCTGGTGGAGGTGGCTTGGCGCTTTCGCTGAGGGGTGGGCGGCGGCCTCGGGTGACCATGGCCATGATTTTGTGGGCTGAGAACGACCGCGGCCAGGGGTCGCGCCGGAACCACAGGGACCAAAGCATCATGGCAAGGGCGTAAACGTCCCAATGGCTCGCGTTGAAGAACAACGCCTCGGTTTCGCTGTCGGAAATAGGTACGTGATTCGCGTACAATAACAAGAAAACAAAACAAAATAAAAGCACAAAAATGGATCACATATGTAAGGTAATGAATCAACAGGTAGTAGTACGAGTTGTAAGGTAAAAGACTTCCAAGCCGATCAAAATAATGAATGAAGGAAGATCTATATTTAAAAAATGTCATCGACCTATAGATAATATTTTTTGCAAGCCAGAAATGACAGAGGGCACTGTATGGTGAATTAAGTTGCTCTTCTACTTGCTTTTTTTCCCGCTAACCTGTCATCGAAGGCTTCCGGCGGCATAAACGCAGGAGTGCCAATTCCCGCAGTCACCACCGTATTTTTGAAGTTTCGCGCGAGGCCAAGATCCGCAACTTTCACGTGCCCATCCGTGGTCAACAGAACTGTCGAGGCGTAGCATGACCATCGAGTCAAGAAGGAAAGTACGTGCGTAACAAAAAAAAAGAGTGACATACACAAAGTAGTTAAAAAAAAAATCGGGGACAACAACAGAGACTAGGTCAAGACTGCAATGCCATGTAAATGTAATGTGGGTCTTGCATAGGTACCGTTCGCTGGCTTCAGATCCCGGTGGGCGATGCCCTGGGAGTGCATGTAGCGCACGGCGGCAAACAACTCTTGGACGATCCGAGCCAGCCACGAGGGCGTAATTTTAGGGTGGCTTGCGCTGCAAAACTGGTCGAGGTTCCCAGCTGCGCAGAACTCTTCCACGATGAACATGGTCCCCTGGGTCAGAGGATTTGCGCCTGCCCCCAGCACCGCGTCTTTGGCAACCCCGTAGAAAGTAATGATGTTGGGGTGGTGCAGCGCTGCCAACATGTGAATTTCACGGCCGATTTCTTCCAATTCCGCAGTCATGGACTGGGAAAAAATGGCCTTAGCGGCGACCACGGTGCCATGATAAGTCCCTCGGAACACCTGCAAGAGAGAAAAGCATGCCGATTGAACAATTTGAAATCATGTTCGTGAGACAGAAGGGAAAGTACGAATGAAGGCACTAGTTATAAATTATGAGCTATGCAAGCATGCTAAGAAACCAGAACGAAAGAAGAGTAGGAGAGAATGACAAAACCCTCGGTTCTTTGAGACTAGGGTCAGCAATATTAAGCCCACATACCTGACCGCCTGCGCCCTGCGCGAACGGGCGTGCGTCGAGGAGCAAATCTTCTCGTTGAATCACGTAAGCTTTGGCCACGCCGAGCGCTGCTAATTCGTCGGTCAAGGATGCAAAACCTGTGTCGTCGCTGCCGTCGTCGTCGTCGTTGGCACGCCTCTTGCGCGACAACATAACGCCGAGAATTGAGCCATAGCCACGTCGCTTGCTGAGCGTTGATTTCGAGTCATCCGACCCGCAGCACGGGAGCGCGCTACAGCAAAATTGTCGGTTTTCGCGGAACAAACCGAACGCTATGACGACCATCAAGATCAGAATTGCAGCGACCATCGCGGTGGAGTAATCGAACGATCCACTTGACGGAGCTAAAGTTGGTTGGCTGGTGGGTAGAATGCCCGTGTAATTGAGCACCATAAACTGAGGCGTTTCGAAGGATGGCACCTTTGTCAAAGATCATTGAATTCACGAGTCCGTGTGAGAAGTGACATTTTTTTGCGATAGACAACGAAAGCGTATCAGTATAACACGCTAGCTAGAAAGGTACAAGAGAGTGATTATTTAAACGCAATTTCTACAATGACATACCTCTGTGTTGCCACAAGTAACGTCGAACGTGATTACCAGACTATGGCCACAAACAAAATGAGTGCCGTCGCCGTTATAGACCGCAGACGGCACCATGCTCAGCACAAAATTACCACTTGAATCGTGTCTACAGTCCTCTGTCACCTGAGTAACAGCTGCCGCTTCGGAATCCTTACCCTGCAAGGGAATTTGGGCACTTGCCTGGCAACACGGTGATAAACAACGCACAGGCAACGTAGTGAAGTAAAGACGTGAGACTGAAGAGCAGTGTTCTTCTCCATAAGCGTAAAAAAAGCGTAAAAAAAGAGGATCGTACCTTCGTGCATTCGCCGTAGCCCCTAACAACGAACACGAAATTCGCCTCTGAGGTGCAATTGTAGGTCGGCTTCACTTCAGTTACAAACTGGATACCTCGAGGTGTCGGCAAATAAGTCGGCGACGTGGTTGGCACCGGAGAAGGATTAGAAGATGGCATAGGTGAAGGCGCTGCCGACGGCACTAATGTGGGCAATGGCGTAGGTAGCAACGTAGGCGGTAGAGTAGGCGCAGGCGTTGGATTAGTGGTAGGCGCAAGTGTGGGCTTAGGTGATGGTGTAGTGGACGGAAGTGGTGTTGGAGGCAGTGTGGGGTACACCGAAGGGTTAGGCGTGGGTGGCAGCGTTGGTAGTGCCGAAGGCAACGAGGTGGGATGATCCGTAGGAGATGATGACGGAGGCAGCGAGGGAGCAAACGTGGGCTCTGCCGATGGAAGGAAAGTGGGTTTAAAAGATGGATCACTTGACGGAGGCAGCGTGGGGTTCAGGGTTGGAGCTTTTGATGGAAATAAAGAAGGGTTCAGGCTTGGGCTACTCGAAGGTTGTGTTGTAGGACGAGGTGTTGGAAACTCCGACGGCTTCCTTGTGGGTTTTTGAGTGGGATATATCGACGGAATTTGCGTTGGTTGAAGACTTTGAGTTCCCGACGGTGCCATAGATAGTATGGGAGTGGGTGAGAAAGGGAGATAGGATAATGTTGACAGTTTAGCCTGGTCGGAGGCCTCAGCCAAATCGGGAATGTCCTGCTAGACAACGCATAAAGGCAAAAAATGATGAACACACTGTCATGAAGAGCTCAAAGGAGTTATACGTAGACATACACAATTAAACACCTGTGAGTTCGGAGGCATGCTCAACTCATTTCGTCGATAAGAAGATCCTACGACTGGTTGTGGAGTCGACGCCAACAAATATCCGCAGATTGAGACCACCATACAAGAGTAAGACGGGTGAACCATTTTGAATGAAAACTGAATCAAGCTCCTTAGCACATAACCATGCCCTTGAATATGGCTACTATCTGTACGAAGCCCGCAAAAGATCGTAGAAACCTCTTCCCTTTCGTGGGTGCCTAGACTAGTCTCAAGCCTCAAGAATCAAGGTAAAATCAAGTAAAATCAAGGGGGTATCTTGGCAAAAGTCAGTAGGTATGATCCTTCTAATTGGTGCATTTCGGGCCACCATGGCCTTGTTAATGAATGATTTGCACCAATGGGAGCTCTTCCAAGTCGAGGATGTCTCGCTGCAGATGTTTCTTGTGCTTTTCCTGCTGCCATGCATGCTGCCATCAACACAAAACTTGAACACATCCTGTGACCGACTACTAGCTCGAGCCCCCGCCGGACACCATTAAGTAGTGCTTTTACTTCGCAATACAACATGGCGTACATTAAGTTTTCTCTCGCGACAAGCCTGGCCATATCGGCTGTTGCCTCTGCGTCACGTAGTGGCTCGCATCATTTTGCCTCCAGTGCTCGTGGCGGCCGGCAGGTGACTTAACTTGTCTACTTCTCCTTCTTTTTTTGCCGTCACCATTTCTGCATTGATGTGCAGAGCTCATTATTTTTGTTTGAGTGTGCAAATCTTGTTCATATGTCGAAGAGTTATTGTTTTGCGTAGATAAAGCCACGAGGTGAACTTTTGAACAGCTGTATATGCGGTTAGAATTCGTCTTTTTGGCGAAGTGTGTCCTTGCTCCCCTGTCTCGTTTTTCTCGCCACCACCTGCTAGTCCTTTTAGTGCGGCCGATTTTTAATCTCCCGTTTTCTTTCACTTCTTTGATAACAGGTGGGAGTGAGTGTTGATGACGATGTCGTTGACCCTACCCTCTGTGGCGATGGCACTGCCACTTCTCGCGCGGGTTACTTTGACCTGGCCGGCTCCACCGACAACGACGGCTCCAAAAACTACTACTTTTGGATGTACGAGTCCAAGAACAACGTGGCCACTGACCCAGTAGTGCTGTGGCTCACGGGTGGGCCTGGCTGCTCCAGCGTGCTGGCGCTCTTGTCCGAAAATGGCCCCTGCACCGTGAATCCCGACGGCGCCACCACCACCAACAACCCGTACTCGTGGAACCAAAACGCCACCGTAATTTGGCTGGACCAACCCGCCGGAGTCGGCTTTTCGTACGGCGAAGAAAATGACGAAAATGTGGATATGGTTGGCGAAGGTGAGCTTGCTTGCTTTTAATTGCTGTCATCTCTCTGAGTCCGTCTCCCTCGACTCTGTTTATCCTACTCTCCTCTTTCACTGAACCAATGTCGCTATCTCTTCTCTTTTCCCTACTATGGTCCTTATGTTGCTGTGCTGCGCGCCTACGTAGACGCTTTCTTCTTCTTGCAGTCCTTCATGACTGCCCACCCCGAGTATGCGACGCAGCCGTTCTTCGTGTTTGGTGAATCGTTCGGAGGGCATTACGCGCCCGCAGTGGCCCACTCCATCATGACCAAGAACCAGGAGGGCGGCTACCCCGTGGCCATCAACTTGCATGGCTTGGCCCTTGGCAACGGCCTCACCGATCCCGTGACCCAATACCAGGTTAGTTGCTAGCGTTGCTGCGGCGAAATGATTGCGTCTTGTGAGCAAGGACGGCGCTTTGTGTCTTCCGGTTTCATGCTGTTTCTCTGTCTCTCTAAACTTGGACTTGGCTTCATTATTTCTTCACAGCTGACATTGCTATTCCCCCCCCCTCTTATGCTCTTCTCAGTACTACCCGGAGATGGCGATGAACAACACCTACGACATCAAGACCGTGTCGGAGTCGACCTACGCCAGCATGGTCGAGCACGTGCCAGAGTGCGTGCAGGTGGCGGAAGCGTGCCAGACCGACCCGTCCAAATGCCAACTGGCCAAGACCCTCTGCAGCGCCTGGGAAATGACCCCTTACTACAACACCGGCCTCAACCCCTATGACATTCGCATCCCATGCGAAATCCCCGGCCTCTGCTACAACTTTTCCATGGTACAGACACCTAAAACACAAAGGGAGAAAACTTGAAAGCACTCCCTTTCCTTCTTTTGTAATCTGCGTGGTTCATTATTGCAACGAAAGCCCTCTTCTTGTTGCAATGTGTATGCAAACATGCCTTGTTAGTCTTCGGTGTCTCAAATCTTGCGACCTCCATTTTTCTGTTTTATCTCAAGGTGGACACCTGGCTGACTACCCCCTCGGTGCTCGAGGCCCTGCACGTGCGCACCAACGAGTCGGCGCCCTGGGAGTCGTGCAACTACGACGTGAACGCCGACTTCAGCAGCGACTGGATGGTGGGCTACCAGGGCTACGTCGCCGATTTGCTACAGGGAGGCATTCGCACTTTGGTCTACGCCGGCGACGTAGACTTCGTGTGTAACTGGTAAGTGAGACAAAGGGTGGGCTTGGAATTCGAAAGGGTGCGAGTGTGTAAGAAAGAGCTTAAATCTTGCGATCAAGTGTTTGACTGCGCTGGAGGCGTTTGTCAAACAGTCGCTGTTTTGTTGTTGCACTCACGGTCTTTGAATTATTTTCAACTCTTTGTTGCAAGAAATTCGTCTTGTTGATTGTTCTTTGAGAATGATTTATCAAACTGAAACATCCACCCTCTTTTTGTTCTCTCTTCTTGCCTCAGGATTGGCAACAAGGCGTGGGCTGTAGCGCTGCCTTGGAGTGGGGGCGACAACTTCGCCAACGCTGTGGACGCGAACTGGACTTACGCAGGCGACGCGAGTCCCGCTGGCCTGGCTCGGACCTCTCCTTCCGACGGGATCTTCACTTTCTTGCAAGTGTACGCCGCCGGCCATTTGGTGCCCATGGACCAACCAGCGGCAGCGCTCAACATGCTCAACACCTTCATCTTCAAGGAAACTTTCTAAAGCAGTTGAAGGGCGGGAGATGCAGCCTTGCCGTTGAAAAAGAAGCGAAATGATCAATCCAAGAAGTGGGCGATGGAGAGTACTAGGAATGAATGGGTTTATACGAGATATGCGACTGCGATTTGGCCTTCAAAAGGGAACGCCAGAGAACCCCGCATTCCCACCGCAAGGAGTCAGAGTAGAGGCAATGAGGTTTATAACTACTTTTCCTGCAGAGGCCTCTGTCGGCTGTCGCCTGCTTAATTTTTTAATTACCAGGCAAAATATGGAAAGTATGGAACAAATATAAGATAAGCGGTGTATGATCACTGGAGTTTATTGATAAAAACTGGCGGCGCCTAGAGCGAGCTTAGAGGCAGAGGCAGTAGCGCTTTTCTAGGCAAATGCGCAAATAAACCAGTAAAGGCTGCGGCTGTTTTGCCATGCGCTTAAATAAGTGGGTTAGTAGCAGTTAAATGATGCGGGAACGGGCATAAAAACTCCAGAGATCGCATCTGGCATTTGCCCTTTCAGCTATCAGATCAGTTTGGATTCGCAACGGCACTTAGAAAGGAAATAGCACGTGTATGGGTCAACGCTGGGTGCTCTAAACTCCTCTGTAGGCAAAATCACAGCGAGCCTTTAAATTCCTCTTCTTTTTCGGCCTCTGGTGAAGTGCTTTCAACACCAGCTGTACTGCTGTCATTGACTTCTGCATTTCCATCAGCAGCCACACCACTGTCACCCTCCAGTGCTCCGATGCCATCGTTGCCTTCTTCTACATTGCCTTTGGCATCATCGTCAGCGCCTGCGATGCCTTCAGCAACAAACCCACCACTCGTGTCTTCGTCGTCGTCATTACCTCCCTCAGCCAGGCCATCAGGGAGCACCAAGTCAGCGGCAGTCGCCGTGTTCATGGAAGTGTCCAGCAGCACACTTTCCATCATCACGCTTTCCATCATGCTGTCTCCTGCCAGGATTCCTGCTCCAGTGCTAGCGTCATTGCCTCCTTCGCTGCTGAGATCGCCTCCGCCGATGTTTTGGTGGCCATCTGCGTTACTGCCAGCGTCCGGCAAATAATCATTTGACTCATCTCCGTGCACGTTGCCTCCTGTAGTTTGACGAACCATCGGTGGCGGTTCAGGGAACGTGTCGTCGTTGCTGTTGCTTTCATCGATGTCCACGAGCTTCGCACTTTGGTGTGCGCCATGGGGAGAATCTAGGCCATCGTCATTGTCGTCAACTCCGTCTTCATTGCCCATTGAGGGCTCAGGAGGTCCTCCTACGCTGTCACGACCGAGGAATGCTTCTCCGTCCTCGTCTTCGCTAGCGTCCTCGTCCGCGCCTGTTGCGTCACCACTAAAGGCAGGTTCTTCCTCTTTATCTGCAGCACCTGCTTCTTCCGCTGAAGCTCCCACCTCCTGTCCCTCCGCTAAACCGCTTCCATCTTTTGTGCTCATGTCTCCCTCCGCTATCATCACTTCGCCAGGCCAATTCGCCGGCTCAGTGTTGGTGTTTTGGTCAGTCCAAGGAGTTGCATTTGGAGTAAAGAACTCATTTGAACCGCGGCGGCTCGGTAACGGCGGTGGCAGATGCTCACCTGCTGTTGCTGCTGAGGAAGAAGACGACGAAGAGGAAGCCGAGACATCGGAGGAGCTCGCTACAGGACTAGCCCCACTTTCTGCGCTGTACGTGGAAGCAACCACTAACGACGGCGGCGATGCAGCTTGCGCCTTCGAAGAAGAGTTGCCATCTTCATCGGACACTTTTTGGCCCAACGGCAACACCACAAGTGTGCCCAGCGCGGGTTGCGCGTACTCCCGGCCGGTCGACTCATCCACCACCACCAGTCCCAGACCCGCAGCATGCCACCCGGGCCGCACCGCCAACATTTCCAAGGTGCACTCGGCCATTCCGCCGCCGCGGCCCACCGGCCCGAGGTCAAACCAGCACGCCCCGTGCGGGACCACGCCCAACGGCTCCGAAGCGGTGGCCACTGCCTGGCTGCTCGTGGAGTGCTTGGATAACGTGGTGGCGAAGGTGGCGAGCGCGGGGGCACCACCACCGCCACCACTAGCTGCTCCGGTTGCTGCTGCTGTTGCTGCCGCGGGTCGTGGCAAGCGCCATCGCAACGAAAGGGGCATCGTGCGGTCAGTGTTGTTGGTGACACGCACGCGGCAAGTCGCCGAGGTGTGTAGCGCCAAGCGGCCAGGCAAAGTGCCCTTGCCACCGGGAACTTGCCCTGGAGGAAGCGAGGATTCACTGCCGTTGCTGCTGCTGCTGCCAACAGAGTCGCCCGCCATGGCCACTTCAACTTCGCGTCGCCGCGCCACCGGTGCGTGCACTGGGCCAGTCTTGAAGCTCCCCGTTTCGGCCATGGCCGAGCGCCACTGCACGTGCACCGCCCCAAGCAACTGCCCGAGCGGCTCCAGCGGGGTCGTTTGCATCGGCGAATGCGGGGCGTCCAGTAGGTCAGGCCCGGTGCTAGCAGATGGATGGAGTGTTTTTTCCACCTGGAACAGAAACTGCCTCGATTCTCCAGGGCCCAGAAGCACCGTGCGGTCTAGCGCTTGAGAACACTGCGCAGCCACAAGAGATTTGCCACCACTACCACTTGAGTCTGGCGGTGGGCGATGTACGACAGCTGGTGCTCCTGCACCACTGCCGCCACTGTTCCCCGATAGGCCCGCGATTTCAGTGGCCACTAACCCGGCTGCGGCTGCAAAGTGCAGGCCGCTGAGCACGAACTGGCTGGCAGTGGTGGCGGTGCTGCGCACTTCCACTTGCACGAAGGCCTTGCCGCTCACCACGCGCGCCACCGAGTTCACCTCCACCGGCGCGCACACTTTGAACTTGTAAAACTTGCGCAGCACGCGCGGTGCCGGTGGGGTTGCTGCTGCTGAAGTCGCTGCTTGCATGGGCTCTGAGAGTGGTCGAGGCGCAGCCCCAGGATAGCCTGACGAGTGTTGAACCGGCGTTATGTATTGGTTCGGGTGGGCAACCCCTCCTGTGTTAGAGGGTTGGAAGCCACTCGAACCCGGATATCCTGGTGCTGCAGAAATTGGCGGAGGAGGTGGCGAAGGATCTGCGTACTCGACCGTGACTCGCAAAGTGTAATCACCAAGCTCGCTAAGCGTCGACTGCACGACCATGTCTAATTTGTCCCCACTTGACAACAAGGGCGATCGGTCAGCGCCCGCCCGCACAGCTCCCCGCTCCTGCCGTGCGTCGGCTAACACTAGGGTACGCTTGGATTGAGGCGTGACTAGCTTGGCCGAAACTTTTACGTCGCGAAGTGAAGCCGGCAAGTGGTTGAGCACTGAGACGTAAGCACAGAAGGTCTCCCCACGGTGAATAGACCCAAACGAGTCAGGCAAAATGAGGCAGGAGCTCAAAGAACAGTCCGACTCGAGGCGGCCTAGGAGCGTCGTAGCAGATGGACCACTCGTGTTCGTTGCGCCAGAGTTCGCGCTCAGTGCGTCCACTTGCGCTGAGTAAGGCGTGGCAGGGGAAAAATGCAGCCGCGGCTTGTAAAGGCGCATGACGCGCAAAGTGGGCTGCGCTTCCGGCTTGGGCGCTGGCGGCGGCTCAGCTGTGGCCTGGCAGAATTGGGGGTTGAATTGATTAGGTAAATGCATAACTGGTAAACTGAGATTCAAAAGCTCGTGGATTGGTTCTCATTTGGTACAGGACTGCTGCTGTGGATCATGACGGCCAGCGGAAGGATAAGCAATGGGATTTCCAGAACGCAAAAACCAAGGCACTGCCACTTACCGTCGTCGATGCGCGACGGGTGCTCGACGGCGACTTTAGCGGCCTGCCCGTCACACGCGAGGCCATTCTCTTGCCGATACTCTTGACAGAGGACGCTCTCTTGTTGCTCCTCCTTCCTTGCTTGTCTATGTCTACTACATACTAAAAACTCGAGACCTCAAAAATCTTCAAAAGCTAGCTGTTGCTCTAATACAGTATACCTGTATTGTGCTTCTCGATCCTCGATCGTTGCTTCTTGTTGATTCGCTTCCTTGCTTCCTTCGTGCTTTCGCCCATTTCCTCAACACAATGCGTCTAGTAGTCTAGTAGAGTCTACTTAGCTTCATCGCTGTTCGAATTATACTCAAGTTGAACTACTTACTCATTCGGGGCTGGCAGATAAATGCCTACGTTCCTATGAAGTAATGTGTTCATTGCTGTATTGCAACCAGGACTGCCTCCTAGTTTTTCGAGGTCGCCACACGCTACGAGGCGTCAGGGTTCTACATCCTCTGTAGCAGCTCCATTCAGTGGAGAGGAATAGTGGTCGACATCGACACTAGTCTTCGACTTCAGCAAGATGGATGAAACTCTGTATCGGAGAGTTCTGGCCGCTCTTGCTGCGACTCATGCGCCATCTACTGCGGCCCATGAGCGAGCAAACGCGTACGCCGAGTTGGAGGCCTTCAAGAAGGTAATCAAGAGTCCTTAGTTTGATAAACTGTTGGCTAAAGCACGAGAACTCAAGTGTGTTTTCTTGGGATTGGAATGGCTGTGTTCTTTCGTACCCCATCATATTTGTTCGCTTCACCTTCTGTCTAGCTGACTATCTCACTTTTCTTTTCATCGTGCTTACACGCCTTCAGCGCCCGGACTGCCCCGACTACGCCATGTTTCTCCTCGCGCCCACACCTGGGCACGACCACTTCGCTCGCCACTTCGCGCTGCAAGGCTTGAGTGCAGCTGTGGCCCGCTGTGGCAACGACCCAGGTCCCGCCGGCGAAGCGCTGAGAGCCGCGGCGGCAAGCTTGCTGACGTCACCGGGCTACGTGCAGCCTCTGGGGACCGAAGTGGGCCACGTGAAGGAAGCCGTGTGCCGGCTGGTGTCGGACTTGGCCGAGCGGTCGTTTCCGCAGCAGTGGCCGGGCTTCATGGAGGGGGTGTTGTCGGCGTGGCAAAATTCCACCGACGGCACGGCGGCGGAGCTGGCGATGATGGTGCTGCGCAACGTGGCGGAAGATTGCACGGACGCGCAGTTCAACAGCCGCCTCTCCACGGGGAGGCGCAACGACGTGCTTCGAGGCTTGCGGGCGCACGTGCCCACGCTCTTGGCGCTCACCTACGCGTACATGTCGCACCAGTTCCAACAAGCCTGCGCAGCTCAAACTGCTGCTGCTGGTGCTGACGGTAGCACAGACAGCCCTGCGGCGTGTTTGTTGCGGGCTAGCCTAAACATGGTGAAGCGGTTTCATTTGTGGATTCGGCCCGAAGAACTGCTGGCAGACGACCACGATTTCACTCAGGTTTGTGTTTTTGATGTGAATCCAGAGCGACTTCGAGGTTGCTGTTCCGTGTTTTTTTTATCGGGTGCAATGCTCTTTCAAGTGTTCCTTGGCTGTGGAGTTTTCACTGCATTCTTTTTCGACGCCGTAAAACTTAACTCCCTCATTCTTTAACACTTCATTCTTCACAGGTGTGCTGCGCCTGCCTCCGACTTCCATCGGTGCGCGAGGACGCCGCCTCGTGCCTCCAGCAGCTCGTGTCGCGCAAGCTCGAGAAAAGCTGCCTGTTGCGCCTTTTAGAAGCTTTACCCGCTGCCGTCGGCTCGACACCTCCGCCCAGCCACCCCACCGAAAGCTTGCCGTTTTGGCGGTCGATTGGAGCCCTGGTGGCGGACCTCATCACGGTGAATGCAGCCACCTTGGCGGAAGACGAAGCCTGGCTGGCGAGTGCTGCGTGGGCGGCCTACTTAGACCTGGCCCTGGGCCTCCTCGGCCATCCTTCCCTACGGCTGGCGTCAGACCTGCACCTCCTGTGGTTTGCAGCCTTTCGCATGCGGAAAGCACGGAGCCAAGTGGTGGTCGATTCTGACGGCAGCGTTAGCGGTGGTGGTGGGATTGGTGCCTCAGCCTCTCCTGCGGTAGTGCCCTCTGCACTGGAGCAGCGGCTAGAGCCGGTCTTGCGCGCTTTTTGGCCTAAATTAGTGCGGCCGCAGGGGCTAGAAGAGGGTCTGTTGCCGGCCATTTACGACGAAGAATTCGGCGACGAAGAGGAGTTGACGCACTTCTTTGGGCAATTCCGAGGTCAAGTGAGTGGCTTGTTGCGCGCCGCGGCGGAAGCTCTGCCTGGCCCTTGTGCGCTAGCGATGCGGGGTGTGGTCGTGGAGTTGCTCGATTCAGTGCAAGGCCCGCAGGCGAGTGCTGTGATCAACCACCTGGACCCGAAAGGCCGGTGCATGGGAAAAACTACGGCCGTGCAACAGCTAGAAGCGGTGAGTGTCGATGAAATTGAACTTTTCTTATCGCGTTCCATTCGTGTTCCATTTTGTTTCTTTTTTTCGCGACATTCTTGATTCATTACAATTCTTCTCATTTTTCTTTTGACTCATCTGAATCCTATTCTTCTTTCTTTTGTTCTCTCTCCTCAACTACAGGTCAGCGCGATGCTCGACATTGCCTTCTCCGCTCTGCCACCTCGGTCGCTCGCTAGCTCCCACGGCCTACTGGGCATTGATGCTCGCCCTTCTCAGGCTGCAGCCGACCTTGTAGCCCGGTCTCTGAGCTGGCAGCCGCGGGATCCCATGTTGAGAGCTTGCCGCCTGCAGCTGTTGTGCGCTGCCCGAAACCCCCTGAGTGCGCCCACGCTAGCGGCGGAAGTAGAGGCAGAGGCGGCTAGTAGCGGTGGCTTTGGTGGTGGTGCCGCATCATTGTCATCTCCTCCTCGCGCAAGCAGCCCGGCTCCTCCTGCCAGTGACTCTCCAGGACAGCAAGCCCAGCGCGCTCAGCAGGTCCAAGCCCTCAGCGCGCTCAACGCACAGTTGCCGCAGGTGCTGGAAGCGTGCTTTCAGTGCATGGAAGCAAACGAAGCGTGGGAAAGCGAACCATTGGAAGCAACAGCAGCAGGAGCTGCCGGCACCGCAGCTGGAGGATCGGTAAGCGCCCCCTCTGAACCAGTTGCGGCACTGCGGAGGCGCGCGGGCGGTGCTCTCATCGCGCTAGGTAGGGCTTTGCCCAAGGAGCTAGAGCCGCATTTAGGCAGTTTGGCGGCGCGAGTCGAGGCGATGGCGACTCGCGGCGCCCTGCGGCCAATGCAAAAGATGCACTGCTTGGAAATGCTGGTGGCGGTCTCCAACGCGGTCCCCGACCCCGCTCGCCGCACCACTCTGGTAGGGCAGGCGGCGGGAGAATCGGTGCGGGAGTGGTGCAGCCCGGAGGTGACCGAAGTGCTGGCGTCACCGCAAGCATTGTTGACCAACTGCTTAGGGATTGAAGCGGCGCCGAATTCGGTAGGGGCAGATCCCGCAGTAGTAACGGCCGTGCATGCGAAAGTGAGGCTAGTGGGGAACTGCTTGAACACTCTCAACTCGATTGCAAGACGTGTGCATGTGCCAGCTAACTGTGCCGCCTGGGCGGACGCGCTTGGATCGGCGAGCGATGGAAGCGCTAGCAGCACCAGTGCTGGCAGTGAAGGAGGGAGTGCGTTTGCGCCTCTGTGGCCGATGGTGCTCCCGAATTTGATTCAGCTGATCCGCGTCTTGCATGGGATTTGGGCGCCGGAATGCTCGCACGTGTTGCGCGGGGCTTCTTCGTCAGCAGGAGCTCCTCTCTCTCCTGTGGCAGCGGGCGGTGGTGGTGCAGTAGAAGGCTGGACGCCGCTGTCGCATGTCCTCTCGATGCACGAGCAGGAGCTTCACGTGAAGTCGAACTTGAGCGGAATCACCCAGAAGAAGCAAGATTTGATGGGGGGCAACGATGGTGGCCACGCGTCCCAAATCGAAGGTGGCGGAGGAGGAGGGCGAGACAATAGCAGTAGCGGGGACCAGGACCAACACGACCACATGGACTCGGGCGGCAGTGAAGTGCAGTCCCTGGAAGAAATGCGCTGCCGTTGGCTCTCGGAGCTGCGCACTTTAGCGTATGCCTTGCTAGGCATTGCCGCGCAACAGGGAGCCCTCTACACGATTGACGGGGCGTTCAGTGCGGCTACGGCCTGCTTGTTGCACGAATTAGAACACGTCGAGCACCGCCACTTGAGCCTGCTGCTGAAGCACGCTGCGGAGCCCATGGTGCTCCACTGCCCACCTCGCTTGCATGCCACCCTCTTGCCTCCTCTGCTCGCGCCCTTGCTCAGCCACACCTTGCAGCGCCTCACGATTACTTGGCAAGCTGCGTCTGCCGCTTCATCAACGACGACGGCAAATCCTCTCGGCGCTGCCACTGCTCTAGCACCTACAGGACCAACGGCTGCAGATGCAATTGCGTGGCGCACGGTCGCTGCTGCTTATCGGCGTGACGGCGGCGCAGTTCTGGGCCCAGAGGTGCCCGAAGCGACCAAAGAACTGGTTATTGACAAGTGCCGCCGTGAGCTCACGCGCACCCATGTGGCGGTGCTGCAGTCGTGGCTGGCGCTCAGCGGAGAGCTGGCGCGAGCGTTCATCAATTACGATGGGGTGGGGAAGCCTTGGGGTAGCGGTGGGAGCTTAGAGGCAGCGGGCAGCAGCGGTGGTGCGAGCGGCAGTTGTGGCACCAGTACCCTGGGTGGATTCAGCGGCGCGCTCGCTCCCCCCAAGAACGGCCGAAGCTTAGACAGCGCTCCTTTGCCTTATGCTAGTGGTGCAGCGACAGCTGCAGCTAGTGAAGGAGGTGGCATGGACGCAGCGCATGGGCACGCTAAAGTCCCGCGGGCTCCGGCCCTGGCTCGAGAAGCCGCGGCCAAACGCCAGCACGCCGACAACCTCGCCAGGTTCCTGTTCTTGGGAAACCCCTCGATTGCTTACCCCTTGGCGGGTACCATCACTGCAGCCCTGCTGTGGCCCGATGGAGTGCAGTGCCGGAAAGCCATCACCGCCGCGCATCGGATGGTGGGCTGCACTCACGCGGAGCCTCTGTTTGAACCTTTGCTAGGCACTCATTTGATGCAGACCGCGGTGTATGCTCTGGTCACGGAGCCAAAGTGGTTAGCGGGCCTGGAGTGGGACTTGTTGAACTTGGCGCGTGACTTGTACTGCTTGCTCGCCATTGGCTTAGCGCCAGACCGGCTCACTTATGCCGTAGCGTCAGCACAGGGAGCAGCCAACGCGGCTGCTAGTGGAGCAGGGGTCACTTCTCCGCGAGGGGCCAGTGGCATTCCAGCGCATCATTTCGCCGCGGTTGCCGGAAGGCCCCGTGCGGTGTTGCTGAATTTGCCGGGAGTCGGCCCACCTCAAGTGGCTGCTCTAGACGCGGCTTTGAGCCAAGCCACCGACGCAAAAGCACAGAAGGACGCGATGCGTGATTTATTGCGAGCCGCAAGCGAAGCAATTCATGCTTCTGCTGCTGATAGCAGCAGCACTGCAGCAGCTGGTAGCGTGCCTCCTGCCGAGTCTGCCCTGAGAGTGCGCCCACCCGCGATTCTGGACCTGCCAAGACAAATGTGGGCTGGCAACGCCGCTGGTGGTCCACTGGGAGGAGCAGCTGCTGGGTCTGCTGCAGGGGGCGGTGGTGAGGAAGCTCTGGCAGGTCTGGCCTTTCTCTTTGATGGCACGGAGTGAGGTGTGCGTTACTGTTATCGCGGGCTGGTGCTGAAGTGCCTCAGTGGAAAGGTGGCGCGGGCGGAAGTTTTAGATAAATTAGAGTTACCTCGCACTCAGCATTAAGCGCCAAGTAAAATCATCTGAGGACTAAAGAAGGTCCATTGAAAACCACGAGGGTGTCTGTCGTGAAGATATGCGACTTATATACGACGCACGGTATTCAGCTGTGAGAAGAAAGAAGTGGAAAGCCCAAGCAACAGCCATAGGAAAGACTATCTACTCCAATTCCTAATCACGAATTTGGCTTCAATCCTTGGAATAGTTCTTATTGACGTAGTTCTTGGTTCTTGGCTATAGCTATATAAGAGATGTAGGATGTAGGGTATAGTTCTGCTCATGGCTCATAACCACAGAACTCAGCGCCCAGCGCCCAGGTTACCGTTATTTTTTCGAGCGATTTGAATGAAATGTGAGTGATATCGCACCAACACTTACAATGCAGCAAGGGGACACTGCGTTGCCAGATGGAAATTTGATATTGCATTAGAATGGATTGCATAACACCAAAAACATACCAATCAAGCCAACGGCGAAATAGGCCCATTTGATTTGGTTTTACTGAGGTCACAGCAAAAGAGAACAGCTTAAGGATTGGGCACAGATTTCGCGTCTCTTCGAGGCACAAACGCCACCCATTGCACTGCGCCAGTGTCGCGGGTAATGTACGACTCGAGCTTGATCCATTTCAAGGACAAGAGCCAAGCGAGGCCTCCTCGTGACGGACAATGCGGAGTATTGGGAGGTCGCTTAAACGTGTCCAACGCTACCTTCAGCTCTTTCTTAGAAATTCTCTGGCTGAGAGCATGAAAGATTTGGTACGGCCAAACGACGTCGCCAGGGTCTCCAAGGTTGGCAAGGATAGCGGGCAATAAGGACTCTGCATGCTTCAAGGTCGAAGGAATATTGGCTGCATCGACAGATCTTGACTGGCTTTCAGACTCATCGTCACCGCTGTCCTCGTCAAATTCTCCGTCTTCGTACGAAGATGTTCCATCGTGTTCCGAGTCTTGGTCATCATGGTTACCATCGTAACCATCCTGTACTTCGTCACTCAGGTCATCCCCATTCTCTTCGTTCTCTGAACCGAGACCACAATCTGTTTCTGTAGCTTCTTCACTTCCAGCGGGAGATTCGACACCACCATTATCATCATCCTCGTCGTCCTCTTCCTCATCATCTTCATCTTCATCCTCTTCGTCGTCATCTTCGTCACCATCTTCATCGTCATCCTCGTCATCTTCATCATCGTCGTCAGTCTCCCAATCAGAGTCTACCTTGGCAACTGGCACTTGACGTCGCCTATTCAGCCCAGAGTACTGTGAAAGAAGCAGGTCATCTTCACGATCTCGATTTCGCCTGCTCATCTCAGAGTACTGCGAAAAGAGCTGATCCTCATCACTATCATCACTATCATCATCGTCGACGTCATCATCGCCGTTGACGTTTTCTTGTTCTTGTTCTTCTTCAGGTTTGGAGATCTCATGATCGTTATCAACTTCAAAATTGCTGTAATCACTGTTGTCATCTAAGACATCATCGTCAGCTCCGACAGATTCGCCAGGTAGGCTCACTGCGTCATCATCCCGACCGTAGACTATTTCTTCCAATTCAGCCTCGTCATAGTTAGCGGCAGTAGAAGGAGAAGTTGGTGGAGGCTCACCTGTCAAGTCAACTTCTGGTCGAGTGATCTCGTAAATTTCATTGCGTGGCGACCCATAACCAAAGGAACGCATTGTCGCTTCAGAGGATGGCAAGTGAAAGAGGTCCAAGAGCCAAGACGTCAGATGTGGCTGATAAATGAGAGCTTCACCCAGAAGTGCGCACGATTCATCAAACGCTTTCGCTTCGGTGCGTTGCTCACGAGTTACCCGTGATCCTTTTTGCAGTTCTTTCGGTGCAAAAAGTCCAAACGTTAAAAAGGCCATGTGAAGAAACCAACCTCCCGGAGGCAAAAGAGTCACTCCGACGCAACGGCAGCCGCCTTTGCTGAGGTCCATCATGGTTGCTGCCACCGCATACAATTCGTCATGCGACACCTCAACATAGGTACGCATCGCATCGCCTTCTTTAGGCTGGGTGCCACCTGAAGCTTTGCCACTTTTCTTCTTCTTGTGGGGGTTGCCAGGTGCCTTCGCTGTCAATGCCAAGTGCACGGTGCCAGCTTCGAGCGAATGCGCGTCCATCATCACTGCGCCGCCGCGAATCAAGTTGCGCCATGAGGGCACTGGCGTGTTGTGCTTGACTTCAACGATGCCGGCAGCTACATTGGATGGGTCGCGCCGCACTTTGAGTTTCCTGTTGTTGGTTGTTGTTGCACGGCACGAATAATTGTGAAAGGATAGATACACGAGAGGTGCTTAAAACTACAGCAGTTAACAGGAAGTCATTAAGATAGCGGAGCTTACAACTTAGCATAAGTACTTACTTCCGCCCCTCTTTGTTGCCAAACAACGGCCTCGAAATTTGGCCCAGAATCATCACTCCAAGAGGCAAATTATTGACCAGCTGCAACGAAAAATGTTTGGGGCCTTCACTGCCATTGCCGGATAGATTAGGAACGGTTGAGTTCGGCACGTCCACCGGAAACGCAACAGTTTGCTTGGCGTGCTCTTCCCGTACCGTAAACTCAAGCCGCTGCACCGCGCTCAGGCCGTAGTGAAGCAGAACTTGGTGCGCCGCGGCTTGGTCCGTCATGGGCCCGCACCCAAAGAGCAAATCCAAGTCGCCGTGGCTGAGCCGGCAACCCGTGGTGAGCGCGTGGAGTTGATTGTTCATCAAGGTAGCCACAATTGCTTTGCTGGCATTGTCCATGCACTTGTTCACGTCCTTCATGCGGTTCTTGTTGAGCGGAGCCCACCAGCACAACCTGTTCCCGCTCATGTCCTTGCTGAATTGACCACCACCACCTGACCCATACTCCGTGTCGCCATTCATGAAAGGCTCTCCTTCGTCATCCGAGTCCCAATCGCGGTAATCGCCGGTTTCCTCGTCAACAGCATCGGCTGCAGGGCCAAGGCCCAGCGAGGCCAGCAACTGGTCATGACAAGTTCCACGGGTGACGCACAAGAAGACCTCGTCAACAATTTCACACTCATTCGCATCGAAGAAGCCACGAGTAAACTCCCGTGGATGAAAGAGGTCCCCTTTGAAGAGCAAAATAACAGCGTCCAAGTTGAGCTTCGACGCTAACTGCATCGCTGCTTCTGCGACGTTTTCGCGCGACGAGTGGCTACTCAAGCCCAGCACCTGCCCGTAGCGGCCCGTGGGATATTCCCGAGAGTCATTGCCCAGACGACGTGCCACGTCCGGGCCAGCAGCCGTGTAGTGGCAGCGGGCACCGGAACCAAAGGCATACTCCACAGCACCGCCTCGGCGCCCAACATCACTTCCAGGATTGGGAGCTGCTTTTGGCAAGAGTTGTCGAAGGGTTTCCTCAGGTACTTTGTCGTCAGGTTCCAAGGTGACCACCACTGACGGCCGCTCTTGATTGGTGCGTGGGACCCTCTCAGCAGCTGCTGCAGCTGTGGAGTCGGCGGCAGCACTACCACTGCTTTCGGTGTGCGGGTTCTTAATTTCAGCACCACTTACGTTCTTGTCGCTATTGCTCGCGTAAGTTTGAACCACGTTTAGCTTGGACGGAGGCGTGCACGCGACGATTTGATCGTGGAAGCACCACACCAGAAGCAAGCGAAGCACGCCGAGTTTCGCAGGGCCGAGCCCGTAGCGCAAGTACATTTCTTCAACCGGGCAATCGCTCGGAGGCCCTCTTCCCACTGCTGGTGCTACAGATGCGCCGGTCTTGATGTCTACAACTGGTTCTTCATCTAGCTCTTCATCTGCAGCTGATTCTTCGGCTTCTGCTCTGTTTGAATCTGTCATAATCACAGTGCTGGCAGCAGTAAAACCATCATTACTTGAAAAAGCAGGCAGTGATGCCGTATTCATGCTTTCGTATTCATGTTCGTCACTTTGCAAGAGATAAAGCGCCGTCTTGTGCAGATGCTTAGCACCTTTCGAATGAAGTTCCAAGTCCTTGCTACTCGTACATGTGATGTTGCAGGCTGAGCAGTGCCATGACAGTATAGGAGCATCACTCATAGCATCTGGTGGCGGTAGAGAAGGAATTGACGATGTTCCTGCTGCTCGGAGTTCCACGTTTTTCTTGTGTCTCTTACCTTCACAGTGCACCATGAAACTCTTTTCGGGTGGTAAAATAGTGTCGCAGATGGAGCAAAGCGGCAGACCAGCCTCAACACTGGTACCCAATCCTTCTACTGGTGATGATAAAGGCATCGATGTTCCTGTTGTTGCAGTCTGTAAAAGTTCCACTCTTTTCCTGTGCTTGTTACCACTTTTGTGCACATTGAAGTTTTCTCTCGACAAACATTGCAGCTTACAGATTGCACAATACAATGTTGCCATGCTATGTTTGTGCTCGTCGGACTTCTTGTGCTCATCCAAGTGCTTCCTCGATCGGCACTGCAAGTGACAATCGAAACAATAAAATGGCTTGTCTACATCAACAGCAGCACCTGCAAAGGTAGCGTTTCGCCTCCCGGAGCGAGCCTTCACCTCCGGCTGCGTATTTGGCAGTCGATTTGGAGGTGAAACCGCTGCTGGAGGCCGTTGCAGTATTTGACTCGGCACGAGTACTCCTGAGTTTGAACTTGTATCTTCTCTTGGAGTCATGTTCTTCGTGCCTGTAGGGCTGCCGCCACCGCCGCTTACGACAGTAGTACGGCCTCGCTCGCCCCCGAAAAGGGGTGTTAACGCAATGTCGAGGTTCAACAACGGTGTCTTCGCGGCCGCATCTACAGTAGCACCACTGCTCTTTTTGCCCTTACGGGACACATGCTTAGGTGGAGATGGATGCATGGCATTTGCCACTCGACTCGCCAAATGACCATAGCTCGTGTCGAGCTGCCGCATTCGCACTTGAGCCAGTGCGTACTTGTTGAAGAAGTCTTGCGGAGGCCTTTTTTTGGCTTTCCAGTCAATTGCACCTCCTCCTCCACCTGCTGCTTTTCCAGTGAACGCTTCGGTGGTGGACGCGCCCATGTTGCCTTTGCCTCGCGTGCGATAGAGCCACAACAAGTTGACAAGCAACAAGGGCTCGGAGCCAACCCCGCAGTCCAACTTGTGCCGAGCCTGCATCACCGCGCAGACGGTTTCGGAGTACTCGGCCGGGTCGCGCTGCACCAGTTCGGTGGCAATCCGGAAAGGTGACTTGGGCGCTGAGAGCACGGCCGCCAGGGCCACCTGAGGATTGCGAGGAGTAATAGAGTGTTAGATTCATAGGCAATGAAGTGGCTTGATATAAATCCAACAACTCCGCGCGTATTTATGACAATGAAGAGAACCATTCCTTACAAATTTATTCTGCACATTTGCTCTTTCTTACACCTGTTGTTACTCACCGCTTCAGGGAGCACTCCAAACATCGCTCCGAGGCCAATCAACCGCCCAAGTCTCAGATCTAAGCCAAGCTTCGCTACGAAGCCACCGAGCGACGTTAGAACACCATCGTCGTCTGCGGCGCTCAACAGGCCATCGGAAAACAGCGACTCGAAGGCTTTGCCTACGTGTTCGAGTGGTGGTGGGGTGAGCACGGACTCCAGAATGGGCACTACATTGGCGTCGAGCATCGAGCGCAGCTGGACAATAACGCCATCCAGCGGCTGCCGCGCCATTTCCCCGCTATCGAAAGCTTCCATCTTCGATTCAAACAGCGCCCTGGAGTACAGGCGGTACACGGTGCCCGGGCGCGTGCGACCAGTGCGCCCTGCGCGCTGCACGGCCGAAGCGCGCGAGATCCACAGGGGAGAGAGCATGGTCCGGTGCACCGCCGCGTTGTACTCCACTTGCTTGTGCACCCCCAAACAGATCACGTGGTCTACATCCGGCACCTGAAAAAAAGGGGTACGGTAAATGTAAATCAGAGGTTCTTTTTGTATGAGAGTATGATGAGGCATGATTACCGTGATGCTGGACTCCGCAGCGTTGGTGGCAATGATGACTTTCACGACTCGGCGCTCCTGGTCGATTTTGAACGCTTCAGCCTGCTCTTCATCGGGTATTTCGCTGTGAATAGCCACCACCTAAGTATAATTACAGCACAAAAATGAGATATAGAGAACCCTTTAGAGCACATGTGGAAAAAGCAATAGGAAGCTAAAAGCTTGTCGTTACACCTTGTAAGTGGTGCCATTGCCGCTGTTGGCTGAGGACTCATTGAGTGTTTCGAACTTGTCGACCAAGTCTACGATTTCCGCCATGCCAGCCACGAAAATCAGCACAGCACTGCCCGGGCGCCCCACAGTGCGCGCAATGTGCAGTGCCAAATCCAATTGTATCTTCGCAGATTGGTTGTTGCGGTCGCCTCCGCTCTCAGTGCTTTTCGACAGCGTCAGTGCGGCGGAGGCAAGTTTGCTTCCCGAAGGCAGTTGCAAAAGACGTGGCAAATCTTCTGCATAGACTTCCGTGACAGGAAACCGTTTCGCGCCCACAAACAGAGGAGGCTCCGGACTGCCGAAGTATTGCTGGTAAAGCTTCGCAGCCACGGTGGCGCTCATCAGCACGAGTTTGATGGTCGGGTGCGAGTGCAGGAGTTTGCGGGCAAGGAGACACAATATGTCCGTGTCAATCGACCGCTCGTGCACTTCGTCAATGACCAAATGGCTATGGTCTTTGAACGATTCCGGGTGGTGAGCCAACAGCAAGACGACGTACCCTGTGGTCGCAAACCAAATACGAGTGTTGGCCGAGTCATTGGACTTCTCTCCGTGGCCGAGGCGCAACCCAATCAAAGATCCTTGGTTGCTGCCGCTGGTCGAGGCGTCTGCTGCGAGGCGAACACGGTTGCAGAGCGCGCGTGCAGCGATGCGCCGTGGCTGCGTGACGTACATTTTTGCTAGCGGTGGAACATTTCCGCTGCCAGAATAGTTCTTCGATGCTTCCAACGGCGAAACTCCCGGCTTGATTACACGGCAGCGGTGGCAAACCAGTAAAGTGGCAACAACGCTGGCTTGGCACGCAGGGCATGTCCAAGCGCCGCCGCCACCACTGGCACTGGCACTGCCCTTGGTGCGTAACTTCTGGAGTGTACGCGCCCGCTGCTGGTCGTGACTGCGCAAAAGCATCAAAGGCACCGTGGAGCTTTTCCCGCAACCCGTTTCGCCGTGAATAATAGTTACCTAAAGTGTATTCAATCACGTATGCATACACAAAGCGAATCAAGATGACAAAAGCCAAATCACGAAGGGTCCTCTCATCAAATACCACCTTTGGCAAGAAAACTCATGATGCGAAAACGATAAATGTGTACAGTATGCATCTAAATACCCGGTGAGTAGCAACGTAGTTGCAGATGCGCTCAGCGTGATCATCGATGGGCAATTTTCCAGCCCCAGGGACACTCCACGAGTGAACAGCTGTATTACTAGTGGCGGCACTTCCAGGTGTAACTGAAGGAGGAGGAGCCCTTGCTGCAGCATCGCGCTGCACATGAGATGGTGCATGGGGTGGACGAGGCAAACGGCTGTTCCTGCATTGAGGCGTAGTGTGACCGCGCTCGCCGCAGGCTGCGCAGGCATTGAGAGAAAGGCGGGCCACTAGCACTCCTTTTGTGCCCTCTTTTGGTAACCCATGCCGCGTACACTCTGCAACAAGCTCAGCCTTGGACATGGTGTGGAACTCTTTTCTCAGGTTGCTGCTGGTTTTATTGTAGTTCTTGTTGTCATGATTCTCGGGTACAGGCGTAGAAGGCAGAGAGTCAATGATTTTTGAAAATCTACTAGTCTTCGAATACCGAACAAGACGCGCTTTCAGGATGTCAACCAAGGCGAGCTTAAATACACTTGTCACCGGTAAACCAAGCGTCGTACACTCGACCTTCAGCTGTTTGTTAAACATGCCGTCGTATCTTTGAAGTTCTTCCCTGCTCGATGTAGCCAAGGTGGTCACAGCTCGTCTATCGTCTGGAGCAAGACTCTCCCACTCTTGGAAGTTCCAAATAATAACCCGTCCGTTGAGAGTGAGCTTAGCCATATCTCCTGTGATGTCAAGGCTGTTCCCCGTCCTTGACTTCGATGTGTCTACAGTATCGATGCCTTGAAAATTGGGGGAATTAACGGATCTTTCGTAAATAATAATCCGCGTTTTGAGGACATCTGGAAAGTAAAGCTTTGGAACTCCCTTCTTTCGCAGACCACGGCTTACGCATTCTTCCCTCAATTGATCTTTCGACATGCTTTCGTACTTCGCAAGATCGGAACTCTTCAATGTAGGCAACGTTGTTGCGATCTGCTTTTGTTCCTCATCTAGTCTGTCCCATTGTTCGGCAGTCCACAATGAGCTACTTTTGCCAGTACTTCGAGCATTTCCTTTCGAATGCGAGCTTGTAGGAGCAGCTTGTTGCGCAGCTAGAGCGGAAAGACGGTGAAGATATTGTGTGGCCTGTTCTGAAAGGCCGAGTGCCCCCATTGATGAGTTAGGAACATTAACTTGCTGGTCAGCAGCACGTGGTTGTTGTGATTTATCAGCAGTCCGCAGCGAGAGAGACCCTGTTCGAAACACCAATTCTTCGTCATCAGAATCATCCTTCTCAGCATGAGGTAATGAACCAGAAGGACGAAATCCATGCAAAGATGCGGATGCGGGTCCCAACAAGAAGTCCTCCGAATCTGAATGATCCTCATCTTCTTCCTCTTCAGCTCTGGATGCTCTATGCATGTGTGATATCGACTTCAAACCTGCAACTTTCATGTCCCTCTGCCATTTGCCGATTTTGAGCCGGCTACCCTTCTTCAAACCAAGCTTCGCCAGCGTGTGGTCGGACGCAAGGACGAGGTCCTCCACGGTTTGAATTCCTCCTGCAGCGAGATCCCCTGCTGCGCTCTCACATGAGAATTGCTTTAAGAGTGGCATAAGCTTCGGATTGTTTGAAACCTTTTCAGCGCGATGTTCTTCATCGTCTACCATTGGCGGCATAACGCCCAGCTGTAAACGTGGCTGGGGTGGAATCTGGTTCCGGTCTAAAGAGATGGCATTCAGAAAAGCAGGGCCATGGTAAAAGTGCCGCGGCTCCAGCCCCAATCCTGCACCACGCCACACTTGCGCCTTGCCGCTGCCGCCACCAATTAATCCTATGGGGGTTTCTGCACTCGCAAGAAGTCGAGCGCATGCTACTTGTAATTGGTGCGCTGCCACCACGTTGCGCCATTCGGGCCGTTCATGAACTTTATCTTCCACCAAGGGATTATCAGCGCGGTGGTGGTGAGTCAAGGCCGAAGTGGCAGCTCGAGATACAGCGGCATCCACAGCAGCAGAGGCAGCGCGCGCCCAATCAGCACTCCATTCGCGGTTGCCGCCAGCTACTAAAGCTCTCATAGCTAAAGAAATGAGCTCCCTCGCCGCAACACTGCGGTCAGCACCAGCACGAGCGAGTGCAGCCTGCGTGGCAGCTGTCCACGAGCCTTCATAATTTCCTCCTCCGGCTGCTGCTGCTGCGGCTGAATCCGCCGTTGGCACTGCGAGAGTAGTCTTGCGAATCAATTCTAGGGGCAGTGGCACTGGTGGCGTACCATCGCCATCATCGATGAAATCACCGTCGCTGGCCATTGTGATGCCTTCAGTGGCTGTATCGAAGTCTGAAGAAACTCGCGCCTGAGCGTCTACACTTGCCGCTCTATTAGAGTCGAGATCACAATACAAAGCACGGCTATAAGCCAACACGTGTGCTGCGTGTGGAGTTTTCCCAACCAATTGCCACTTGTCAGAGCGCGCTGCAAGCCATTCAACGAGCAATGAAGGGTTGCGAAGTGCATTGGAAGGTGGCCCATTGATGCTACTCAACCGCTCTGACTCTGTTACAATACCACCTCTGCTGGCACCAGCGTTATTCACATTTAAAATGCCAATGTAGTCACTCATCCCTGCAGCAGCTGAGGGCCAGTCCCAGGCATTTGCTGTCAACTCTGCTGAGTAATCATTTCCCAAGAGCACAGCCAAGTCGCAAAGCCTGAGCAGGCCCGCATCGCCTTCTGGAAACCCCAAAGCTTCTGCAAGTAATGTAGGGTGAAACACGCGCGCTGCATACAACGCGTGACGCGTGCCCACCCCAGGTACCAGGGACAAAGCTCGAAAGTTGACGTAGTGGCAGTCGCGGTACACTAAAAAGTCCGAGTCCTCGCCCAACACGAAAACTCGGGGGTGCCGGGCATGCGGGTGCTGCTGACGCAATTG
>Ga0307931_1000368_pt1 | contig 27653 bp, 23 predicted proteins | sample OrgLakmetageno47_FD_201816 | JGI IMG/M metagenome (GOLD analysis project Ga0307931, IMG submission 201816) | Saline water microbial communities from Organic Lake, Antarctica - #47 | ecosystem: Environmental > Aquatic > Non-marine Saline and Alkaline > Saline | place: Antarctica: Organic Lake...
CCGGCGATACTCTAAACACCTTACCTCACTAAGTTTGAGATCCCGGTTGCACTCGAAGCGTTTATAGCTTCGAAGGAGGTGCTGGCCCGCCGCCCAGCACCTCCCGGCATTCGCCCATTTTTGGAAAAAAACGGTCAGTACAGGTATATTTGACTTACGAGAGGATTAACCTTTTCGACTGCCAGAAGTAAAGGCAGGGTGAAGTGTCAATGAGATGAATAAAGGAATAAGAATAGGGGCATGGGAATAAGAACTGCGCATTTTTGAAAGTGGCCTTATTAAGTAAAAAGCAATCAAATTAGAATCAAACAAGTAAGAAGTCTTGAGACAGGCCCCGAGGGGCCAGATTTAGAAGGCTAACAGGAGGAGTTTAAGGTTTAAGTTTAAGAGCAAAGCAGATCAAACAAAACCCAAGAAACTGCTCAGGCGCACATGCCCGAGTGGACATGGAAGTGATGGTAGCGGTCCAAAGTGGCACCCTCCTCCGTGCTCTGAGAGTGCAGCACTTAATACCATCTGGTCTGTATGTATCTGGCTGGATCTGGCGTAATGAACAACAACTTTTGCTCTGCTGAAATGGAATGAAATGTGATCCGGTATTTGAATAATTATTTTTGATTTGATTTGAATGCTACAGCTAGCTAGACAGCTACAGCTACAGATCTGTAAGTACGTCCAAAGGTATCTGGCCACGTACTACTACTTACACTGGCTGCAGAAGGCTAAAGAGCTACTCAATCGACTAAAGTAGACTTCTTAGCACTGATTCTAGTGCCTAGTCAGAATAATATATATCTACTTCGAGTTTTTATTCTCAAAGCTGCGGTTACCGGACAAAGCTCTCGTATGAGTACCAAGCGCAAACACAGTGAAGAGCCTACTTCAAATGACAATCTTTCGATCGACGTCATTCCAGAGTGCACGAAGGCATCAACCTCTTCAGGATTTGATGCTAATGCTCAGAAACTAGCGGAGTTTGAGGTCGAAAACGAACCTAACTTTGACGCTCTCGTAGCATTGTCGTCGTGCCGATCAGCCTTGGTGAATAACCCAGCTGCATGTCGTTATACTCTTTTCAAAAACAAGACTTCAGACGACCCTGAAACTACGAAGGCGCTTGAAACGGTTGCCGCATACAATATTGAGGTTAGTTTTGTTGTCTACGACCCCCTTCAGGTTTCCTGCCAATAAACTTTTACCCCTTCATTTGTGGCTCCTCACAGAAATATGACACTCCGCTGCATGAATGCGCGAGGCGTGGAGATGTGTCAACCGCACAGTCCCTGCTTTTAGCTGGCGCAGATGTGTATGCTGAGGATTTGAGTGGTGCAACGCCTCTCAACCTTGCTGCTTTTGGAAGTCCTTGCCGCGCCCTTCTTGAGCACCACGCTGACGCCGTCGCTGTTCTCACGGCAATTCCAAATCTGCTCGTCTCCACTGCACTGGCTTATTGTGCAAACAATGATTCGCTTGGAGAGATAATCCCGTTGACGGTGCTGTCTCTGCGCGCCTATCATTACGACCCATCTCTCTTATGGGCCCCTGATGATGCGCGCGAACTAGTTGTTGCTTGGGCGCGAGATGCTCTTGTAGCACAGCTCGCAGCCAACACGCCGCCCTTTGCAGACTTATCAGATGACAGTGCTGGCGATGTCCTAGAGTTCTTAGACACGTCAATGGCGCGTGCAGAGTTGCTGCGAATTGTGGCACACTGCTCGTCGCCGAAAGCACTTGCGTGGGTGCGCGCAGTCACCGTAGCAGACGTGGTATAAAATGCCAAAGTGTTCCACTGCGAAAATGCTTACTTTTATCATCTCACGCGTATGCGGTCATCTTAGCTTACGCCTCCTTATTGTACGCCTAGGCGGAAGCGACAACTGGGCTATTTCGTGCGATACTTCGAGATGACTTCGCAACGGTGCAAAAGTGTCTTTCAAGAGGTGCCAAGGTCAACGAAGACCACGGGGTGCGTGGCAGGAGTAACTCATGCCGAAAAACAATAATTCATTGAGAAGGCTGCACGGCCTTGAATTTACTATTCATCGCTCCTTGAGTTGTTTATTGTATCTTTCTGACACTTCAATGGTGCATACGATACTTATCTTAAGTCCGATTAAATTTCGATATAGCCGTACTCTTTATCAACGACACGCCGCTCCGCTGTTATTGCTCGTGACTTCTCTTGTATATCATGCCACAGGATGGATCGACAGCGCTTTTGGAGGCTTGCTACAAAGGTCATACTGCTACTGTGAAGCTCCTCCTTGAAGCAGGCGCAAACAAGGACGCCCAGGATTACACGGTATGTCACTCGTACGGTTCATCCTTGATCTTTGAGCGTGATTCCGCTCCAATTTATCGCCGAATTTCTCTTTCTCTACTTTTCTTCTCGTAAATCTTTTTGTTCTCTCTTGTCCTTTTTTTCATTATCGTGTTTGTGTCATGGAAGAACGGGGATACACCGCTCATTGCGGCCTCCCAGCAAGACGAAAGTGCTCCCTTGGAGCTTCTCCTGAAAGAGGGCGCTAATATAGAGGCTAAAAACAAGGTGATTCCTTGTATGCACCTTCCGCGTCAACGCATGTCTTGCTCATACACCGTTATCCTTTCACTTGTTTTTTTTCAGGAGGGCTGTACAGCGCTTATGCTGGCCTCGTCATTTGGCAAGGCTGCCAATGTCAGGCTTCTCCTTCGAGCTGGCGCTGATATCGAGGCCAAGGACAAAGTGATTTACTACCCAAAGCTTTGAATGCTTTTTTTCTCCCTCTGTAACGAGATTTCTTCTCTATTTCAGGATGGCAGTACTGCGCTCATCCTTGCCTCGATCGACGACCACCATTACACCGTACGTTTACTCCTTAAAGCAGGTGCTGATAAAGAAGTCAAGGACAAGGTAAACCATTATTATTAGTATTGCTCTTCGTTCTCTTTCTCTCTTTCACCACCTCTCTTGCGCTTCTTTGTGATTTCAGGATGGCTACACCGCGCTCATGAACGCCGTGGTCGAGGGAGATGTCGGTAGTGTGGTAGTTCTTCTTCGAGCTGGCGCTGATACCGAGGCCAAAGAAAATGTTAGTCTTTGCGCTATACTTTTCTTCTCTTCTCTCCATCTCATCGACAATCTTTCTCCTGTAACTTCAGAGTGGTCGTACTGCGCTCATTCTTGCGTCGCACTGGGGCCGTGATGACGTTGCAGAGCTTCTCCTGAATGCAGGCGCGGACACCGAGGCGGAAGACTATGTGAGTGACACAGTGCATGTAGTGCAGGTCTATGGCATTGTAGCTAGCTATTCATTGCATTGAAGAACGCCCCAGAAGGCCCATTCAGCTTCCCGAGTGTGTTCCTTAAAATTATGAAATTCTAGCGATAACATCTGCCCTTGTTACCGTGATAGGATGGCGCCACAGCGCTCCTGGTGGCTTCTGACTGCGACCGATCTGCTGTCGTGAAGCTTCTCCTTGCAGCGGGTGCCAGTAAAGATGCCAAAGACAAGGTACAATGACATACGTTCTCTTTATTATGCGTCTATCTTTCTAGGTTCAACCTCCCGTTCAACATTGGTAATTGCTCGCAGCAAGTAGTGTGGTGCAATATGTACTTTGTTGGTCTATTTTTTCGTTTGTGTTTATTTATATGAATTGGCATGTTTTTCATTTATTCTTATTGTTGATTTGTGTGATTTGGTTGCATTCCCATTGCTTCTCTTACTGCCCAGGATGGCCAAACGGCTTTGGATATTGCCATCAAAGAAGAACATCATGACATAATCAATCTCCTTGAGGGATGATTCGCTGATGTACTTTGTAGGTGATGTTTCCACGTGTATGCATTAAGTCTCTGCAGAGGCAACATGATGGTAAAGGTTTCTCGCTGACGTCCCAGTGCTGCTACTGAAGTTAAATCCGAAGAATACATGAATACTTTTTTGTCTGCTTCGCGCTCGCTACACGATTTTTTTCACACATAATTTCTCTCGCGTGACTTCGGCGCGATCCACCCCAACAAAAAAATAAAGCAAAATAAATTACAGTCTTCTCGAAAGCAGCCAGTGCAACAAACCCTTATAGTCGCCAGCCGCGCATAGCCATACCGTAGCCACATGGCCACTAGAACTATACTGTATTGAGCATTGAGCTATATCGACTTGTCACTAGTTTACGAGCAAACATCTTGAAGCCCGTATCATATGCCACTTTTAAACCCCTGAATGGAATCCTGGATTCGCGATTTATAAATATAACCATAGAAGCAATAGGGCACGTCTTTTTATGCGGCGTTTTGTGATAAGCACAAGAACATAATTAGATATTGATATTGAATGGTTCTTCTCAAGTGCTTTCATCCCGACGTGCCTTTGCACGTTCTAGAGCCAACGATAAGGACGCCTTGATGCGAGCCCGAGACAGAGCAGCTGCAGAAGCAAGACTGGCAGCAGCTGTGCGGCTGCTCCAGAGCTCTGTGCCTGAAGGAATACAATGGCAAGAATAGGGATTATATCAAAGCAGTTGCGGCTTTCTGCATACGTAGGCACACAAGAGGCGTAATTTCATAAAAGTATTGAGGAAACATACGAACGAGATCGTGGTAGGCCAAGAGATAAAAACGAGTACGGAGAAGAGCGCTATCATATTGCTAACCTTCGCTCAGGTCTGTCGACATCGACATGCGAGTTTGCAGTTCGACGCCTTCAGCAGCCGCAGCTGCCATCACCATCCGAAGAAGTTGTGGCTTGCCACCGCGCACGCAAGCTTCAGCCACTACAACATAAGCTGCTGCAGCAGCGGCACTTACGGTAGCGGCCTGGTTCGTATCCATTACTATCCCAGCGCTATTCGTTGTGACATCGACAACATTAACCTGAGGCCGCTGATAAACCAACACGTGCACAGCTTCTTCGAGCCGTTTTGAGACTAATTCTTTGGTGGTGGTCACATCTTTGCTTCCACTGCCAAAGTTGCTATTCGGCTCATGAGCAGTGAGGGCTCGAAGGAGGCGCAAGAGTGTGGGCGGGTAGATGCTGTTCCTTGATCTCGGCGGCAAAAGGTTCAGAGTAGAGTCATCCACTGCTGCGTTAGTTGCAGCTTCTGCGGTTGGAGCAGAATCGTCTGCATCAGCAAACGGTGGCGGAGGGTGTAGAAGCGCCGACAGTGCCATGTCCTTTCCCTCTGCTTCGGCAGAAAAATCCAGAGCACTCAATCCAGTAGAGGGCATCATAAAGAAATTGCCATGCTTGAGGAGTGCAATAGCTTCTGGTAAATTGTTACATGCCAAGCATGCACCCAATAGTGTTGAGTACGTACGGTCACTTAAATCATTGCCATTTCTTCTTCTATCGTCAACATCTATTCCTGGTCTTACGTCACCGTTCTCTTTTTCATCGATTGTCACGCGCGCTGCATGCCGGAACGCCGTCAATAAGTCGCCTCGATTCGCTGCCCCTTTGATCAGCAAGTGAACTGTGGCCATGTCCCTTGGCACACTACAGTCATCTTCGAGTAATTCCAGTACTAATGCTGTAGCTGCTGCTGCATTCCCGACAAATGCTTCGTTGCTGTTATTGATCTCCCAGTCGTTGCTACTACCGCTACTTCTTGTATCCCCAACTAAGACGACTCCTTTGTCTAAGTTGTCGTAGCTGTTAGGGACTGCGTCAGAAGTATAAGCTGCACTACTGCATGCTGCGCATACAGCCAAAGCACCATTCATGGTTTGTGTGTCGGGACTACCCCAGCTTACAGCAGTGCGCACCGCATCGACTGCTGCTGCCAAGCAAGCTTTTCGATTCGCTGACTCGGCAACAGCTCGTTCGGCAGCTGCAATCGCTTTATCGCTCATCGAAGTGCCTCGACGGAGTGGGTTCTGCCATTGAATTGGCGTTGAGAACTTGCCTGAGGCAGCATTGGCAGCAGCCGCCGCGCGGGAAGCGGCAAGCGCACGAAGATACGCGTTTAGAGCTGCTATGGCCGCTGCATTGTCCTCAACACGAAGATGGTGTTTGCTTCTCGTGCTGCTGCTAAGACTAGAGCTGGATGTTTGAAGCCAATTGTTGGGAAACGCTAAATTACTGGCCACAAGATGAAAAGCAAGATGAGCATTGACTGGTTCTTTGGCTCGCAAATGCCCCTCTGCCATAGCTACGCAAGTCCATGCGTCAGGGTTGACTGGCTGTAACGCAGTGTTAGATTCGCCAAGACTTCTCTCGCGCACCTCAGCTATTTCCCCAACAAATGAAGTACTCACTCCATTCTTTTGACGAGCCATCAAGGGCCAGTCACCCCGGCACATGTGCATGTAAAGCTTCCATGCGCGCTGCAGCCCATCATGATCTGTGAGGGGGATTGGCCATGCGTCAGATTCATTGTCTTCAATGGCAATATCGTCGTGCTTGCCGTCATTGGGTTCTCCTGCAGCAAATGCTTGCAGGATTGGGTTGAAGCTTGAAGCAGTGATGCGCACTCTGGTCCTGTACGCCGCGACGAGCTGTAAGGCAAGCTCCGGTTTCTGGGCATCGCAGCACGCAGTCACGGCTATGTGCAATGAAACACCATCTATTCCACTCCCATGTGCCGCTGCTGTGGTAGTTGTAGCAGATTCTATAGCCTTCTTTCCTGCAGATGAAGAATCAAAAATCAATGATGACAGCGGCACTTCGCTTTGTTTTGGCAACATTTTCGCTTCTCTAGCATCGATTTTGGCGAGCGCAGCGGCCTGCTCAGCTTCTGTCATCGCTAACCACTGCGCCCGCCGAGCTGCGTTGCTCGACACTTTGTCACCGTTGTTAGGGCCGCGTTTCGAGCGTGCCTGAGCGTTTCGCCAGCGCTGGTAATCGCCAGAAGTGACGGCAAGCTTTAAATCTGACGCTGCTGGCGTAATTGTCGTTGTCTTCGGCTGTGGCTGTGTCGAAAGTGGTGGACTTTCTGCTGCCATAGCTTCCAACAATGCCAAGACCCCTTTGAGGTCACCGTCAGCTCGTCGTGCTTTGAGCACTGTGTTGAAGAAAGAGCGATCGAGGCGTGCTACTCCGGACAAGTCTGTCCACAAGCTCTGAAGGTTACCATTTTCCTCACCACCAAGCCCTAAATACAACAACAGCTCTGGGCGAAATGCAAAAGGCATCACAGAGACCGTGCTTGAGGTAGAAGATTGAGCTTGAGCCGTTACAGCAGCATCAACTGCCGCGTCCAAGAGCGCTAATGCATCGGATACTACTGGTCCTCGTGCTGCAGCGACAGCGTTAGGTGCCAATCCATCGAGGAGCGCATTCGCCATCGCAGATATGGTCACGGCACTGGGGCTTATATTGGCCGCTCGCAGCCGTCGCGTAAACACGTCAAGAGCGAGATCAAGGCGCCCTGCGGATGCGTGGCCAACGAGCAAGCTGCAAAAGGTCACTTCTGTCGCGCTGCTGCTACAGGTGCTGCTGCTGCCAGATACACTGCTACTAGTTTCAGCCAAACCAGCAACAGATGGGTTCTGTACTGGGTTTGATTGAAGCAGTTCAATGGTTCTGCCGGATTCAAGAACTGCAGCAAGCGCTTCTGCTCTAGCCATGTGCGGGGCCATAGTAGAAATAGCGCCGGTCACTCGTTGAGTGCTGGCGTTCGGAGTATGCTTGCTCTGGCAAGCAATGCGAATGAGGCTGTTCACCGTAGTCGAGTCCGGTCGCATGCCATATTGTGATATCAAACCGCGTGCAAAGGCTTCAGCACTGGAGGCTCTGATTATTGCAGGCCCATTTTGGAACTTGGCTTGACTTGTGCTGTCGGCGAACCACAACTTCAAGGCTGTGTTCAAGCTAACTGTATCTGGCAACACCCAACCTCCACGTGAAGGTGTCAGTGTGTTAGGCGCAGACTTCACGCTAGGCATATCTACTTCTCGTCCGATGACGGGGAGCGCTTCACCAACGAGTCGTAGCCAAGCCCATTCGACTCGCTCCAGAGCAGTGGTAAAGTCACTGCCATCGCTGGCAACAGCTCCACTGACCTTCGCAGCGACAACGCCTCGACCCGAAGGTGTGAACTGGTCCCCTGCAAGTGCTGCCACGAGCATTGCATTAAGAGTAAATACATTAGGTGGTGCAGCCGCATGGTCCAACTCTAGCGCTGTTAACAAATGCACTGCATGACGCCAGCCCTGTTGCTCTCCAGCATCTCGACTGCCAACTTTTACACGCCGGCCTGTCTCGTAGATGCGGCGATTGTAGTCCTTCAATTCAGCACGCTGAGTGACGTTCCACGACTCTAAAGATAGAGAATACCCCTGCCTCGCCAGATCAACGTCAGAGCTCGAATCGTCAACATCTAGATCAGCTAACTGGCGAGTTCGTTGAACTTTCTCGTCGCAGTCATCCAGCCGGGCATGCAGAGGCACTCTAGAACGGCCAGCCAAAATTCTAGTCGTGCTTGGAACGAAGCCAACGACGCTCTGCGCCAAAAAGATTGCGAAGAAAATGGTCATGTTCAACACGAATCACAGAAAGCGCTGAAGCGCTGATGCCATTTTTCGGATGATTGTGTTGTGACTGCTGAGATTTGGTTTGTGATCCGCGAAGGAGGACTGGGTTAGGTGCTGGTTCCGACAGGAGACGACTACTTGATGGAAACCTCCTAAGATCTGTTGTATGTACTAGTAGCTACAGTAGCTGGCTTGGAGTTCGCGCGCGTAGCCATAGGGAAAGATTTGAATTATCAAAGCCAAGAGGGGGCTTGGTTGTAAGGGCTCAGATGAACAATTTTTGCTGGCTTTTGCAATACAGCCGGACGGGGAGGGATAGGGGAGGAGGGAAAGGGCAAAGGTGGATTCAAAAATGATCGCAATAACCTCCACTGTCAATCCAACCTCTTTCTATGTGGTGGCCCTCTAATTCCGACCCCTCGTGAACCATGCCAATGTGCCTCTTCAAAGAACAATGGGTACTTTAGAATACACGAGCATGACCTAAATTACTAGCACGAGGTGCCACTTCCAGCTCAACAAAAAAATATTTTCCCGTTCTATTTCGCGCTAAATAAATCGTGAACCGCCTCCCTGGTATGCAAATGTGGGAATGAAGTCCACCCTTACCAGCTGCTAGCTACTAGATATCAATTTTTCTTCGTCTTTATATGTAGGCAGTACAAATTGTACTAGATAAAACCTAATTTACCCCAATTTTGAATTCAGAGACATGTGGTTTGCCAAAATGGTGGCATCTGCCTACTTATTAATTCTATAAAAAGATTTCGAATTCCCAATGATAGACATCTAGCATAAAACGCAAATAGGGCATACTTCAGATGTGCGTGAGGAAGTAACTCCATGTAAAGGAGGAGCAATTCAAAAGGTCGCTTCCCCTCATGCTTGCGGGCTCCCTCAGTAGAAGCGAAGCGCCTTGGTGTTGGGTGGTCGGAAATTTTCCAATCCCTTCACACTGTTGGCATCTTCGGCTCGTTCCGCAGCAACGAGCCGCCGCGATCGACCCGGGCTCGCCTGCTGGAGGGCGTCGCTTGTGCGGTAGCGGTCGGGCGGCACAAAACCTGCTTTGAGGTCACTGTCGCGAGGGCCTCTGAAGCTGAAAGTGAGCATGGCTGCACCCATGGTGTCCCTGTCCCTGGCCGTCTTTTCCGCGACTGCTTCGTTGACGACGCTCGAAAATCGATCGCCGTTGGTGTCCCTCTCTTCCGATCTGAAGGTGCCACTTTTCACGGCTGAGTGCACGTGCTCCCAGTGGTGAGGCGAGTGTGCCGGCTCACTGCCATCCCCAGCTTCTTCGTGCACACCAGCGCCAGCACCAGCGCCAGCACCAGCGCCAGCGGACTCTTGGCGACTGTTCATCGGTGCCGCAAAGCCCGGAGACACGGGTCCGCCGTTCCACCCACCGAAAGCCAGCGCTTCGCCCAGTCCCCCACCTAAGGAACCGGCGCGCAAGGCTGCTGTCGCGGCCCGGGGCAGCGGGTGCGGCATGCCGGGTACCCAGGGCGACGTCTTGAGCGGTGGTGCCGCACTCACGGACGACCGCGGGCGCCGAGCACTAGACGCTCGCCGCATTTCAAACTTGCGCGGCTCGTGGCGGCCGTGGATGTCGCCGTGCGGCACAAAACGGCCTTCTTGGCTCGCAAACACGCTGGTGAGTGAGCCCCGGTGCGCTGCTGCGCGATCCATGTCGGCGGGCGGCGCCCCCGAAAAATCAGGCCCCGGTGGCAGCAACAGCTGGTCCGCGCCTGCCAGAGAGGCCGCCTGCTGAGAACTGCTCATGGGCGCGCACGAGATGCGGCTGCGGCGCACGAACGTGGATGGTCGGGTGCAGCTCGTCGCTTGAGAAACGAGCCCATTGGGCAAGTCATAGCTGCCAGGGCCTGGAAACGCAATGCCGCGGTCAATGGCTTGCTGGTAAGATGTGCCCAGAAACGAACCCGAGGCAGCATGGTTCCCGCGCTTGGCGTCACTAAATACAGCCGTGTAATTCCAATTGTCTGTTGGGGGCGCCGTAAAGCTGTGTTGCGACGATGCAGTCGGCAGTTTCCCGGAAGCTCGCAAAGCTTCCATAGCGCTAATCCTGTGAACCTCCATCTCCTCTGAAGCTGTAGGCTTCCCCATGAGAGAACCTGAGCCGGTCTGTGCCTGTTATCTACCTCCTCCTTCCTCACTTCCTCTAGCTAACTTACTGTGGGTGGGTCTCTAGTAGTCTACTACTACAGAGCTAGCTTTACCTCAACAAATCAAGAAATCAAGATGCTTCATAGGGTTCGTAAAAATAAGTAACAATTTTGACCCAAATAAGTAAATAATTAAGTAAATACGGTATATACGGTGATTTATACCGTATATTAGGGCGAGAACGTACCATTTTTAGAATTCCGATTTTTAAAAGTCCCATTTATCGGAAAAATTGGAAAAAGCTGTTACTTATTTACCTATAAAATTACTTATTTGGCCACAAAAATTTGCATATATAAGTAATACTTATTTTTATCAACCCTAATGCTTCAGCAGCGCTATTTTTTTTTCTACTGCAGCGGCGCGGGTCCGCCGCACCGCGATCAACGTAGTTGATGTCAGGTGTCGGTGTCAGTGACAACGTGTCAGAACGTCAGAACATGGTTGATGTTAGTGACGTGACAACGTGTCAGAACATACGTAAGGTGTCAGGGCATATTTACCCAGATAAAAATGTGATGTGACGGACGGACAGACATTTTTCCTTGGGAGGCACTTCTTGGTCGTGGTCGCATAAAACATCAAACTACGTTGATCTATTCTACATTACAGAAATTTGAGAGGGCCTCCTGTGCCTGTGGCCTGTGGCCTGCGTTACTGCCCCAGTGTGACCACTCCCTCGAGCGCCGAATCCGGGCCTTCGCTCCCGAGGCCTGTGTCAAAGATGGCCCCTTGGTAGATTAAGAGAATTACGCCCTCATCGGCTAATTCAATACATACTACTCACAGTGCTGAGCTTCAGAAAGAGAGACAGACGGCTCCCTCGCCACCTGAGTACGTATTTGTAATTGAGGACAAAAATATTCGCCCATAGCACGCAAATGCCAGCGCAAAGCAACTTTTGTCAGTAATTTGCCGGTCAGTGGGAATTCCCGTCACCTGCTTCAGCTCTGCGATCTATTATGCTAGCTCGTATCCGCGCCATAATCTGCTACCAGAACGGCACCAATCAGAAGCACCACGGCGCCAGCAAAAAATGAGCACACTGCTACGTGCCCTTTCAGTTCGCCGAGATAAACCCAGCCCCAAAGGCCGGTTACAAACACTGAGAGCTGATTTAAGGTATTCGCCACAACAAAATCCAAGTCGTCCATCGCCTTTTCAGAGCACAGAAATGTTATAAAGCAATAGACGAAGAAGAAATGGGGAAATTAGCGCATGGCAAAATGTAACATGAGAAACACACGAAAGAACGCGTTGCCTATGAGAAGAACATGGTGAGAATGAAGATATGAACGTGGCAACCGGAGAAAGATCAAACAACAAAAAAAACGGCATTTATTATGAACCTAGGTGCGAGTATTTCGCAGCATATGATAAGAGGCGTCACAACGAGCCTAATGTACGGAACCCCGTCACCACCAACAAACTCCCGATTGGTACCGTGATGATGCAGGCAGTAGCCAACACATTGAGACCACCTCCAAGCAGCGTCCATGGCACCGTCTCTTTTGCCACTGCCATTGGTAGAAGCAGAGCCCGCTTCATCGCACTCACGAAGGAATGTCCAGCTGCAGACTTGGTAGCGTCTGCATGTTCCTCTGTCTTCTTGTCGATTGCTAACCAATCGTAGCCCCCTTGCGAACGTGGGGTGAAGAATATAGTGAGAGCAACGCACGGCAACGTTGCTATGGCAACGCCAATTCCCATCGAGGAAAGGTACGCTAACCCGCTTGCTCCTCTGCGCGCTACATCGGCTGGCACTAAAAAGGTGCCCTGGCAAACGCCAGCGAGCATGGCTACTCCTGCGCCACGTGCAAATGTGGCTGTGGAGCTGTTATCGTCGTCGTCGTCTTTGTCGTTATTGCCGTCGCCATTATTGCTGTCATCGGGTACAGAACCCGGCGGCGGGCATTCTGTCTCGGGCGGCGATGATGACGACGACGAAGACGATGATGACGATGATGACGATAACGTTGGTGGCGGCGAGGATGTTGCCGACGGCATTTCGAAATGCAATAGCGGTGTTGTCTCTGAGGGTGCCTCCACTCCGTCCTTGTCGGCTTCAAGTTCAATGCCGAGGGTGCCAAAGATACGCCCAGTAAACATGATCACGTTCATGCCAAGTACCACCACGAGCACGCCGCACAAAGTGCCAATGCTAGAGTGCATGGGCGCGTTTAAAACATCCACTGTCCAAAAAAGTGAGGTGACAATTCCCACCGAGGATTGAATGCCGCTGCCTACAGCAATGCCGATGGCAGGAAAGGTAACAGCTATTTGGAAAGTGATGCCAAGGGAAAACACAGCTCCCGACAAGATACCCCACGATGTAAACTCAAGCCTGTGCAGCGAACAACAATCAAGCGTGAGAGAATATTTGGCTTTTTCACTTCTGCAGAAGCATTTGTATTTTCACTTTAATTATATACGCTGTAACTTACTCCGACGTCGTTATGAGCAAGACGAGCCAGGAACATACGACGTAAGAAATCAGGAAAGGTAACAACACAGCGGCCGGATGTAAACGGTGCCGCGCAATCGTCTCATGCTTCGTCAAGGCTTGCCAAGATCCAGCAACGAAAGCTGAGAGTAAAGCTGCCGTGTAGCCAGCTGCTAAAGGCATTTTTGTAGCTGCTCGGTTTTTAAACCTCAATGCACGAAAGTAAATTTCCGAAGTGTCCAAAGACTAAAATGAACTTGCCACTTCACTATTTGATAAATGAGACTCAATCTAAGCAAGGGTCTAGATAAATTGAACAATAATTATTCTTTGTATCCATGGTGAGCGCATCTATATGTCTTCCAGGCTACCGTAAGCTTACTATTTCACTCGTCTGCTGTCTCCATTTTCACCGGCCTTCGTAAAATCGTAAACGAATCTCATCAAGTCATCAAGAAAGCTTCTCACAAAATTCACAACGAACTCCAAAACGAGGGCCTGTGTCAAAACTCCACCTCCTCTCCTCCCCTGCGGGTGGGAACTCTTCTGACTGTACTGTATGAGCAAAACGCCCAGGGCGCGAAATATTGGGCCAATCTGGACCGCTGATATCACCTCCATGGCAACTCGTTGACGTGCTTTTCTTGTGCTGTAATCGTTATTGCCCTTTATTTCTACCTGCTGGCCCTCTGAGCCCGGCCCTTCGTGGCCTCCGTCAAAATGCAACTCCAACAAATTTACGACCTAACAAGAGGGCTACAGAATGCCAGAGTGCTTTGCCTCTATCGCAGGGCGTATAAAACAAGCGACTTCTTCCGCTTCCGCAGCAAGGCCATGGCTATTACTCTTCTTGAAAAAAGCGCTTTGCTTTGTAATTTTGCCTGTTGGTTTTCTAATTGGCCTGTGTCAATGCTATTGTAAGCCTTAGGTTTATTTTCGATCTTATCTGGATAAGGGCTAAGAAAAGTATATTTTGAGACAGGCCCCGAGAGTCCGGAATTAGAAGGGTTACAGGAAGAGATAAAAAGCAAAGCAGCACGATCTAAGCTTACGTAAGAAGCTAATCAGGCGCACATGTCCGAGTGGCTATGGAGGTGAAAGTGTATTTTGACTTTTTCCCCGAGGGCAACTTCAGAAGTACCACTAACTACCAGAATGTGTTTCAGTATAGATAAGCGCGCTCCGTGTTTGCGCGTCACAGCCAGAGAAGTACACCATGGTAGAAAGAACGAGGATTCTTAGCGAAGCCAGCTATTCCTTTGAATTTGGGAACTGATTGGCCAAAACTATAGAGCTAAAGCTAACAGTTCCCAGCTAAATGGCAGAAAGGGAATGCACTTTGTGATGTAAATCAGATGAAAAAAGGTGCATCCTATGCAAGTAAGCTCGAGTCGCGAAATCCTTTTCATAAATTACCTGTCACTGCCATAAGATACTTACTTACTTAACTTTTCACGGCCGCGCAGCGCACTGTGTGCAGCCATTTGTAAAATTTTCTACTTGCCATTTTGAGATTTGAGGTAGCCGAGTGGTGACAGACGAAGACATAGGCATCATGATTTATGGTATCAGATCTCATTACCACAAATGAATTCCGAATTCTATAGGCCGAGACCTCCTAGGTATGTCCTAAGTAAGTATGGGAATGTAGTGCTTCTTCCAATGAATTCGCAATTCCTTTTTTTGAGACAAGCCCCGAGGGGCCAGAATTAGAAGGCTATCAGGTTGAAATAAGAAGCGAATTGGCGCAAAACAAAACTCAAGGAGCTAATCAGGAGCACATACCCGAGTGGCCATGGAAGTGATGGCAGCGGTCCAAAGTGGCACGTGCTCTGAGAGTACAGCTCAAAAGAAGAGTTTTTGTTTAGTTCCCCCCCGCAGAGGAGAAGACTTCAACGAAGTCTTTCAGGCGATCAAGAAGAAGAGTCGCCCATTCCTGAGCACTGGCGTGACTCCATTTGCGTGTAATTGTAAGTTACGTGCAAGCTTTTGTCTGAATAAGGCTTCGGCTTCCGACTCGCCAATGTTGTAGGATTCCGTGAGTTCGCTTTAGACTCAGAGAGACTCAATACTTCAATTAGCTTTTTTGTTTTCCAATGCCGATGTCCGCGCTGAGATGAGATTAAAAATCGAAATCGACGGCCGCGCAGCGCACTGTGTGCAGCCATTTGTAAAATTTTCTACTTGCCATTTTGAGATTTGAGGTAGCCGAGTGGTGACAGACGAAGACATAGGCATCATGATTTATGGTATCAGATCTCATTACCACAAATGAATTCCGAATTCTATAGGCCGAGACCTCCTAGGTATGTCCTAAGTAAGTATGGGAATGTAGTGCTTCTTCCAATGAATTCGCAATTCCTTTTTTTGAGACAAGCCCCGAGGGGCCAGAATTAGAAGGCTATCAGGTTGAAATAAGAAGCGAATTGGCGCAAAACAAAACTCAAGGAGCTAATCAGGAGCACATACCCGAGTGGCCATGGAAGTGATGGCAGCGGTCCAAAGTGGCACGTGCTCTGAGAGTACAGCTCAAAAGAAGAGTTTTTGTTTAGTTCCCCCCCGCAGAGGAGAAGACTTCAACGAAGTCTTTCAGGCGATCAAGAAGAAGAGTCGCCCATTCCTGAGCACTGGCGTGACTCCATTTGCGTGTAATTGTAAGTTACGTGCAAGCTTTTGTCTGAATAAGGCTTCGGCTTCCGACTCGCCAATGTTGTAGGATTCCGTGAGTTCGCTTTAGACTCAGAGAGACTCAATACTTCAATTAGCTTTTTTGTTTTCCAATGCCGATGTCCGCGCTGAGATGAGATTAAAAATCGAAATCGACCATGTTGGTATATACATACCTCAGCTATAAGTTAAATAGGAGATATAAGAGTTAATACAGTACAACGCTTAATTCAGAAAGGAGCTACCCTCCACATAAGGGCAACTACTGATTTTCTTCTTGATGCCTACATAGCACATGCTCGGGGAATGAGACCGCAGATGTAGCCTTGCCCAGTAAGCAGTAAACAAAAGCACACCGACATCACTTCTTCAACACAGCTCAACTGCCGAAGAACCTTAGAACCTAGAATTTTCCTTCGCGAATCCCTTCTTTTTCCTCTTTTTCTTGTTTAACCGAGCACAACGAGTTGCTCTGGGTCGGTCACCTTGAGCACTTCCTCGTCGTTTTTCGACATGACGGCGCCCGCGCCGAAAGCAATCGCGCCTTCACCCTTCACGCCCGGCGGCGGCTTGACCTTGTGCGAAGGCGCTTGGTCGATGATGTGTTGCTGCACCGGCTTGATCCCCACCGTGGGCAGGCCCTTGGCTTTGGCCGCCACCACCTGCGCGGCGAGTTTGCCCGCGAGGGTGGCGCCTTCCATGGATCTGAGAAGAAGAAGGTAGAGGCGATAATTGGGCAAGGGTTGAGAAGGCGGGGCGCGATTCAGCATACGCACGAAATTGACAGAAAACAAATTATACACAGAAGAAAACTCAAAGGGTGCAAGATTAAGAGAGCAGCAATACGAAAAGAAAGGAGGCACCCGCAGCTCCTCAAGCATGAGTACGCATGCACACGGTGCCTCAACTGCACGAATAGAAATAAAAGATTTACCCGAGGAACTTTTGCGAGGTCCAGCAGCCGGCGAGGACGAAGTTGTCGATGGGGGTCTCCTGGGAAGGGCGGTACTTGTTGCGGCCGGGAATGGCGGCATAGACCGAGCGAGGTACCTTCACCACTGCTGATTTCACCAATTTGGCCTTCAAAAAAAGGGGGGGAACGTAATGCACGTTGTGAGATGAGACAGGCGTCGATAAAGCGTGCGCTTCAAGAAGCTTGTGCAAAAGGGGAGAAGTGCAGAAGGAAGGGGCGTTATGACGACGGGACAAAAATACAGACAAAACCTCCACAAGGCATTGCATTCATGTAGAGGGCAATCGTGAGAGCACGTGTGTGCACACAAAAGGCACAGCTCATCAAAACATGCACAGTGCCGAAAGTGCATGAGTGTCAAAGCTCAGTTCTCGCATGCAGTAGGCGCAAAAGTATCAAAGGCAAGAGATTCGATTTTTTTGCGAAGAAAACATGCCGTCAATGACACATGCATCTTTCTCAATATGCAAATTGAACCCCATTCATGCATCTTCTCTTTAGAAAGGGCCAAGACTTCGTTTCGAGATCCGAGATAGGCTAATGCTTCAAGCCAACCGAAGTCGCAGCCACCGGCTCCGAAAGGAAAAGAATACAGAAAGAAAAGAGGGTTTTTCCATTCTGGACCTTGGAGCCGTCGGCTGCGATTTCGGTGGGGAAAAGGCGCTGAAGCTCGACCATGGTGGCGTGCACGATTTCTTCGTCGGGCTTGGCGATCCAGTTCACTTTGCCGCCCGCGATTGGAGAGCACGGCGCAAACACTAATTCCAACATCGATCTTCGAGTCGCAAGGCACAACACACAAACAACGTGTGAGAAAAATATGCCTTGACAGAAATCAATCACAAGTGAGGCTTTACATTTGAGGCACAGCCTTTCTATCTCTGTGTGTGCGTGCGGTTTTCCCACGCTTTTGTAGCACGCCTATGCCTGTGTGTGCACATGTATTTTGCTGGCATCGCTTACTTGTCGTCGTGGTATTCTTTGCAGGTGGTGGACATGTCGGCATACACGCTGAGCAGGGGGGACCGCGAGAAGCACAAGTGGTCCACGTTGGCGAGCTTGCGGTCGAACCACAGGTGAATGTTGATCACGGGAATCCCCTCGAGCTCGTCGAATTGGCGGAAGAAAGGATTGGGCTGCCATGCTTCGGGCACGTAGCGCTTCATGATGTCCACGGGCATGGCGGAAACGTACATGTCGGCTTCGACCTAATATGAAAAAAGGCAAAAATAGATAGAAACATGTATACAGAAGAAAGGAAGGGCAGGGATTGGGAAGGCTGAGGAGGATGTTCGTAGAATCACGAAAGAGCACAAAAACGCATAAAAACCGGAAGAGGAGAAGACAAGGAAGAAAAAGCGTGGCGTTGCAAGGTTGGGTTTCAAAGGAGGAAAATAGAAAAGGCTCCTTGCCGTGGAGCCGTCGCGCATGATCAGGTGCTTCACGCTGCCGTCGGCGTTCGTCACGATTTCCTTGAGGGGTGCGTTCATGTGCACGGCGCCCCCCTTGGACTCGATGTACTCCTGCATGGGGGCGCAGACCCGGTCCGGCTGGTTCCCGTCCAAGAACGCCATCTGGAGGCCGTTGTCCTCGTTCAAGAACCGGTTCATGGCCGTGAGCACCACCTGGAAGCATGTGGTGGAGGCCATCGAAGTCGTAAGTATTATAAAATAAGGCCTTGCAAATGCGAGATGAAAACGAAAGAAGACGCCCTCTGCCTGCCCTTTTCAGACAATTTCAGGAAGCTGCGTTCATATATTCTGAAAAAAAAAATTCATCTCACCGTCATGGAAAGCTTGTCCGGGTCAATGAAGTCCAACGCCTTGGCCATGGCCACAAAGACTTCTTCATTGATGCGCTCCGGCATGCTGTACCTGAGTGAGCAAGAAGAGGTAGCGGGCGTAAATGGAGGAGAAGTGGAGGGATGAGAGGGGAAAAACGAGATGCAAGCAGTGAAGAGAGTATAAAAGTAAGAGCGACACAGGAATTATTCCCTCAACAAATATTTTCATTGAACTGTTTTTTGATTCCCTCATCAATGTGCAACTCACTTGCGCATGAACTGAAGCACGGAAAGCTCGTCCTGCTCGTCAATGAAATCTTGCCCACGCACCAACATCGGGAGCAGCGGCGGCGCAGTCTGACGACGAAACAAAAAAGCAAAATGCATTTCACAGTTTGGAACAATGAATAAATGTGACGATACGAGATTTTAGGCGGATAGGGGCCCCAGAACTGCGGTGCGCGCGCCTCAGCAAACGACTTTTGATAAGTGTGGGGTTCGCTATTGTACGCCTTTCTCGCACACCTGAAGCTTTTCTCCGAGCGTAAGCATTTTGTCGTTCATCAAAATGGCCAGCCCGAAGTTGAAGGGCGCTGGAATGCCAGGGATGAAGTCGAAAGAAGTGAACTCGCCCGGCAGTTGCTGCATCGCGAAAATCATCTTGTGCACCTTCAAATAGTATGAGAGAAGTCAAAAAGCAGAAGCAAGTGATGTAAGAGTGAGCTCATATGTTTAACGCGTGATCCACACCGGATTTGATAGGGAATTCAGTGTGAAGCCATGCACATGCGCTCCTGCATACAAATTTGTGATGCAAAGTCTAGCCTTTTCCGTTTCGCGCGTTTATTTTCATGCCGCTTCGATTTGAATCACACACCTTCCACTGCAGGCGGTCTTCGATGTCGAGTTCCTTGAAGAGGTTCATGATGTTTGGGTAAGCCCCGAAAAAAATGTGCAGGCCCGTTTCAATCCAGTCGCCGTCTTTGTCTTGCCACGCCGAGACTTTGCCGCCCAGCACGTCGCGAGCCTCGTACACCGTCGGCTGTAGGAAAGCAGTTCAATGTTTGAAAAATAAATCAAAGGATTCAGGCGAGTCATTGGGAGAAACCAAAAGCAAAGTGCAAATTCACGTTGGTTAATAAAAGGGTTTTTAATGAGCGCAATTATTATGGCAGCTAGGTCGTATCTTTTTAGATGCAAAAGCTAGCAGGTTTCCGGACTGTACTATAGAACTGAAGTGTGAGCTCGGAAGGTGCCATATTATCTACCTTGTGGCCAGCTTCGGAGAGGTATTTGGCGCAGGCGAGGCCTGAGAGGCCGCCTCCAATAATTGCCACAGATTTGCCTTGACCCGGTGCTACCTGTAAAAATAAAAAGCGGAGCATGAGAACCAAGCGTGGCAAAGCGTGATACTACAGAATAATACTCTTCATAATCAAACGTCGCGTCTCAAACAGGGTAGATATTGGAATAAATGATGGCTGCTTTGATCTAGGGTCATTAATAGCACTGTGCTGTGCACCTTGAGATCATTGCAGAAGCGGCTTGAGAGCGCATTTGCCTCACGGTAAGGGTCTGTGTCCTCAACGTTTGGCTTGGGGTAATCCCGAGCCATGGGCACCTAATCCCCGAGAAAGAAATACGCGATGAAACTACCGTGAGAGATTCTCTTTGTTGCATTGTTTGTGGGAATGCACTGCATGAATGTTATATCAATTAAAGCAAAACGGCAGCCTAGTCTTGTCCACGCTCGGTTCGTTTCCGATTGCACAAGTCCTAGTTGCCTTTAGGTTGCGCACGCACCAGCCGGCGAGCGCTTGACGTTTTTCGGCGCGGAGCCATCATCGTTCGAAGACTTGACGATCGATGCGTCACAATCGCTGACGAAGAGTACGCTGCTAAAGCCAGTGCCAAGAGCCTCATTTTCTTGGTCATCACCATGGATGCTGACTCCAATTTGGAAATGAAACCTCAACGTGAGACGGTGCCGTTTTGGACACATCGTCAGAACTGCAACCACGAACCACAGCGGACGACAGACGACAGACGACAGGACCGCAGGGAAGGTCAAAGGGAATAGTCTAATTAGGTCTAATTAGACGATTACAGCATTACAGTAGTGCAGTATTCTGGAATCTCACACAGGCCCCGAAGAATTTACTTGCTACTGCATCATCTGTACATCTCAATTACTGCTGGACATGCAGAAAAATATAGCATAACAATAAAGAAGTCTTAATTAAGGCAAACACATGTTGAATTCCTTTGTGCTAGCCTTCTAATTCCGGCCCTTCGGAACCTGTGTCATAAAAATGAAGAAGAAAGCATAAATAATTTAGTTGCCCCAGTGCTCCGGTATTATTGCCCATGGCCCGTTCCGGTCTCTATCTACATACAAAAAATTAACACACTACCCTTCATAACACCGGATTTTCGGAAGCCAAAGCCGCGTTTAGGCAGAAAATAGCACGCAAAAAGGGCCATGCAAATGCCCGGAGGTGGGCGACTCCTCTTCTGAATCGCCTGGGAGACTTGACAACAGCCCCCTAATCCGCGGGCGGGAAGTCTTCTCTTGAGGACCACTCTCAGAGCATGGAAGAGCTAATCAAATGAGCACAATCACCTGATTAGATCCCTTCTAGTACTACTAGGTCCTCTTTTAGCATAAGCTTCTTTGCTTTGTATATCTGCCTGCTAGCCTAACAAGTAGTCGAGCCGGTGCTGAACTCGATATGAGCTATAATTAAGCACGAAATTAGGCAAATATGGGAACTTGTTGAGGAAGTGTGCATGGTGGAAGCCCGCTCCCCGTCTTGAGACCCAAGGCCAGCCGCGTGCAGCTCGTCTTCCGAAGGATACACAAGGAGATATTTTTTTTACTTGAAGGGAGAATGGCCGGGGTAAGCAGATAGCCTTTTCAGCGCACTGGTTTGCGAGCTTAGAAACAATTCTGTTTTTGTGGCGGCTGTCGGCTTTCTCGGCGAAGTCCGGGTCCGATAACCGGGATAATCCCCCTTCAGCTGAAATCGGAACTGTTCGTCTCATTTCCCATCGTTACCTTCACCTCTCGTCTTGGTATTGCGCCTGACTAAAGTTTACGGCGCATCACCTGTTCAGCTGTATCACGCAGTCCACGCCACTACTCCAGAAGTGTAGCCAGGGTTATCGTTCCGCACCTCACTGCTTGCTGCCATAGTATTCTTTGGCGCACTCAGCAACATAATTCCGCCCCCTCTCTGGGGCGTGTGTCAAAATTACCTTAACTAATCTGTTTGTACTCTTTCAACGTTCAGGCTGCGCTTCCTGTACATACCAGATTTTTTGGCTCTCCCCGAGAGGGGGGGCTGGGGCTGGATATAGTAACTAACGGCCTAAACGCTGGGCACGGCCTAGTCGGCGTCTATGGAGTCTCTTGGAACGGATTGAAAAAGCAGGCTCGTGGTTGATATTACTGTCGTAAGTGGTCTCGTGGCCTCTTCGTCGTAGCCGTTGCGAGCATAAGGGTGCTTGACAGTTTTTGACACAGGCCCCAGAAGTGTTCGCACTAGAAGCACAAGAGGTAAGGATACAAAGAAGAGCTGCTTATACGAAAAGGGGAGTTACGGAGCAAATACTAGAAGAGACCAACCATTTTAATATTTTTACGACCTGGTTTGTTGGTGTTGCGTTCTCTATAATATTCGGTTGTCGTAGAAAAATGCTAGGAAAAGCCAGCACTCGGGCATGTGTGACCGATTAGCTCCATGTTCATAGTTTAAGCAGAATTGCTCTGTATTTTAGCCTGCGTTCCTCTAAATTCCGGCCCAACGTGGCCTGTGTCAAAAACGCCATTGCCTTAATCATACTTTCAGCAAGATTCCCCAATACTTAGACCAGCAGTGGATAGACTTTAGATCTGCAATATAATATAAGATCGATCCTAGGATAGTGGAAAACATGTATTTATGTCTACATTACGCTCATCAACACACAAACCACATTTTTGATCTTACTTTCGATGTTATAGACCTTGACTATTGTTGCCTGCGGAATATAAAGAAGCGGTATAATTCAACATATCAGCACACGTCGTAAACTCTTTCCCATCCGCCTTCAGAACGTTACTTCCCGATGATGCGCGGCAGTTGAACAGTGCGTAATCATCAACCTGAAGTTCTGGGCAACTTGCAGCAAGCCAACAGCACGGTGGAGATCGCTTCTCGTTCAAATGATACAGGTGCTCCGGAGGCCAGTGCGTGAAAACCCACATTGAACCTCCAAACATGAACGTAATCGCACATATGAATGCAATTGGTAGCACAAAATACTTTTCCCAAAACTTCAGAATTGTGTTGCGCAACATCAGAAGACCCAAGAAGAGTCCTGTTACAAATCCACCGTAGTGCGCGGCATTTGATACTTCGCCTAATTGATTGGACATGGACTCATAAACCTCTACCGTAAAACAAAGAAGAAGCATAAACAGAACGACCCAATGATTCCAATACGAGCGATTCATTTCACTCCAATTCATCAAAAGGTTTGCGACATGCATTCCCATTATTGAGTACACACCACCCGATGCCCCAACAACGTTGTAATAGACGTCCGTCGTAGCACATAGGATAGCGCCGCCATATATACCAGCTGTATAGACGACGCCAACTCGAAAGAATCCATTAATTGATTCTAGGGGGCAGCCGAGCATGAGCTGGATAACTACATTAGTAGTGATGTGAACAAAACCGTTGTGAACAAATTGGTAGCTGAGGAACCTCCATAATTGCGGACGAAGATCATCACACTGTGGGAAGTCGCCGTTGGAATCAAACTCTGAAGAAGGCCTGCCAACAAGCTTAAACCAAAGCATTGGACTCCCGATTGTTGGTTTTCCAGCTTCTAAGAATGCATCACTCGAAAACAGGTACCAGGTGAAAACTCCAACTTGTAATAGACTAATGCATATCATGAAGTAAGGTGTGCTTGCGCGCACGCTTTCTGCGAGTTCGACCTGTGGGCATGAGATGTAAAGAAGGAAGACACGGCGTGTACATTGAGATAAATAGACGTTGTGCATTCAAATAACAGATAATGCATGATTACCTACCCGAATGTACTTTCGATCGACATTTATGAATTCGCAAGCCACTGATCCGAAAAGCCGAAGAGTCCTCGGCTTGGTTATGCTTGGTATGAATGATATATAGAATGGGCCATCTTCATACTGAAGTGTATAGAGTCCGGTCTCGGCATTTATACTTGCAATAACAGCAATAACGAACATTCCCTCCCCAAACAAAGAATTTCCATGAGGGTCGAACACAGGTGTTACAACGGTTCCTCGTCTCCCAAATGAGTCAGTGGCACGAATCTGAATATGGGCGTAATAATTCAATTCCACTCGCATTCCAATCCTTAGTTCATTTGTTGTTGCATTGTCTGCCATTTCTAAAATCAAACCCTCGCTGATCGGGTGAAACAGACAATTTGATAAAGTTGGAGATGGAAGGCACGGTTGGCGAGCTAAATGATGAATCAGCAGGGGATTTTGCGCACACATATTTAAAGCAGTGCACACTCGATAACACGTTTCAACGTCAGGAGCAGTTAGCATGACACGAGCGACGCGCACAGAGCCATGATTATTCGTACGTTGCACCCGGCAAGAAAGGACGAAAGACCTGTAACGAGAACTTAAAATGTGATATTTTTTTTATTAAGGAGGTACTCTTCGTTCAACAACCGAGAGAGGCATACCTGGCATAAATATTTTCATCAAGGCCTCTTTGCGAGTGCGGCGTTCTCCACTGCGTCATTTGAGCGATGCGACTGAAGCAGACCTAATTGCAGACACTTTAAATGTCATGCATACCTCATATGAGCGTATTATATAGGTCTGTCCGTCTCAAATTCGCTCATAATTTACCACGGGAGCAGCGCTTTCGATGTCTTGAAAGGAAAACGATGTGAACGATTTCGTATAGACGAAGCCAGCATCGCGCAAATTTGCGGGACTGAATATGAAGACTTTGCCGCTTGATGACGAACCTAAATATAGCGTCACAACTGACGCTTTGCAAAATAGCCTTCGTTTGTAACTGCGCCTTAGGTCAATGCCCTCATTCGCAGCAGTTGCTAAGAACCATGCCACTTCACATGGGAGGTTCCTAATTCCTTCTTCAATCTCCGCACTGATTCCTGGTGGGATCGTTGTTGCCACAACGTCAGAACTTCTTTGAGTGCAACGATAACCTTCGCTTTCTTCAAAGGCCATTCGACGTGCAATGATCTCATCTGCTGCGATTGTATCTTTAGGGACTTCACTGAGTCGTTCTAGTTGAGAATGAGAGTAAAAATCTTCATCGATAGGAGGAGCTGATGGAGAATAGGGCATTTCTCAAAATATATCTGTTCTCTATTTATCTATTTATAAGATGTTAGCGGTTGGTCTGGCTGTAATGAATGCGTGAAACTTCTTGACCTAAAATTGTTTTCCGAAAACATGTAAATATCAATACCACCCAAGCGGCGCAAGCGGGCAACGGTTTCAAGTATTCAAGTGTAATAACTATCTTTTTGAAATGCTCCGTCCCTTAGATCAAAATTTTATGGGCGTCGAGCCCAGCTCCACTGTCTTCATTACCTTGAAAATGACATGAAAATGCAGCGAAACTCTGCCGAATGATGAACGAATGTGGCATTTACTCCATCATTTTTGAAACGTCTCCAAATGATTGCGATCCTTTTGTGGCTTCTACAGTACTGATGATGACAACAGTACTGTACAGAACTCAGAACTCAGAACTCGGCACTGTACTGCTGTACTGTACAACAGAACGTACGCACGTTCAGTGTTTTCTGTGTCGAAACCACGTCACATTGTTGCAAAACCTTGCGTGATATTCATTGACGTGTCAATCTGAATAGTACTTACTTACGTTGCTGTGTTTGTTCGTCTCTGTCTCTACTCCAAACAAAAATGGGCGCTTCGCATTCCACCGTCCCCGTGAAGGTGCAGGGTTGTCAATAAGTGATAATTCTTCATTATTTATGAACTTGATTGAATCGGCGTTGTCAGCGGTGGTTTATGATGATCGCTTTTACACCTTGACCGTGCACATTCCCCAGGTTTCCTATCTGGGCCCTTCGGTGAACAGCGTGTGCGTGCGCACGCTCGTTCGCTACGCTGAGATCCCATACGAAGAGGTAATCTTCAAGTGCCATGTCTTCAAAAATATATGTCATTCCTTGACGTGTTGACTCTGTTTTCACTTGCCACAGGACATGGTGTGGGGGAAGACTCGCTCCCCGGAGTACATTGCCAAGGTTCGAGACTTCTACAATTACTCTAAGATTTAGTCAAGGCTCATAATGAATACTCCTTATGATCCAGGTTTCTATTTTATTCTTGTGCACCTTCTAGCTGACGTTGTTTCGGTCTCTCTTTCTTTATTCTTTGCTGCCATGTCGACATTGTTGTATTGAAGAATGCGGCACATGTGGCACCAATGATCGAGCACCCGGACTTCTCGGCCGCTGGGAAAGGGCTCGTGGAGAGCACGGCCATCATGCAATTTCTGTGCAACAATTGGGGCAAGGACGCCCTGTATCCACCCGTCAGTGAGGCTGGCCGCCGCGCAGTGGTGGACAGGTCCGACTCGAATGATAGTTCCCTAAGTTGCTGCGCTTCCATAAACTGATGAACTCGTGAAATTGGCGGCAATAGCATTTTCACTCATGTATTCATCCTATCACCCCACTCGTCATAAGTTTCTACCCCATTTATTTATTTAAATTGTACAGCGCTTTGAGCTTCCACGGCTGCACGCTTTACCCTACCACCGCCAAAGCTTGCTACCCAGCACTCGGCTGTACGTAAATTACAACTCCATCAAATGTCTTTTTCCTATGAAATTCAATCATTGGCCACGGCGCCTCATGTTGGGACCTCTCGTTGCTAACGCCTCTTGTTGTGCCTTGTTTCCAATAACATTTGGCCGTGACAGACCCAGCGTCGCCGGGAGAAACCCGGAACACGGTGGAAGCCGCAGGTGACAAGGTGCCCGCAGCACTTGCGGCCACTCTCACGGAGACTGCTGCCAGCGACGCCGCCAAAGCCCTTGACGAAGCCATCAACGTGGTACGACTTGACTCAACTAGTCTCTCCCTCTCTAACTGTTCTGTCATTGCAAAGGCGCAAGCTCCTTGGCAGATTTGATACTTCGTAACAATCCTAAATTTTGAATTTTCTTTTACCAACGGGTGTGCTACCGAAACTCACTTAATTTCTAATTGTATACTCTTCTTTTGTTCTACTTCAATGCAATAGATTATGACTGAGTTCGTGGGTGCTTCGGGCTTCATCGGCAACGGCTCCTCGCCATCGATTGCCGACATTCGCATCGTTTCCACCTTTGCGTTCCTCCCTGTTATCGACTACAAGCTGTCGCCTGCGGCCCAGGTCGGAACGCCACAACTTCCCTCTCGTGAAACCTCGGCATAGCTTTTGAAAACCACCATTGCTTGTATAATCCCCCATTTTACCATCGCATCCCGCGAGACCTTACGTTTTTATTGCACGTGATTCTTGTGGTAATCATTTGCAACTTTGGTGGCAGGCATACAACGACAAGGTAGTAGCAGCTCTTGGCGAATCGTTTTCGGGCCCTAACGCTGACGTGGTTGGTTATATTGCTCAAAAGAAGGGCACCACGAACCCTCTCGCCAGCAAGTAAATACTGGGTTTAGGAGATGGAGCAGTGAGCCTTCAGGCAGTGGAAGACACTCTTTTGAAAGACACAGCTCAAAATTGTTTGGTGCCATGGGGCTCGTGCCTTCGACTGTTTGCCCTGTTATTAAAAAGCATATTAAAGAATTCGTAAGTTTCGCCATCCATACCTGGTGGGTTTATTGTTGAGTTAAAGGAAGTGTGTTCTTTAATAGCCGATAGCCGTCGCTAATTTCGATTCCAGAGTCCAGAGGCCACGGCCACCGGAGAGAGAAAGAGAAAGAACTCTTGCCCTTGTTGGTGTTGGATTAGATTTGACCGTTTGTTTTCTAAAAATGGGCGAATGCCGGGAGGTGCTGGGCGGCGGACCAGCACCTCCTACGAAGCTTTAAACGCTTCGAGTGCAACCGGGATCCCAAACATAGTGTGGTGCATAGTTTA
>Ga0307931_1000369_pt1 | contig 27651 bp, 31 predicted proteins | sample OrgLakmetageno47_FD_201816 | JGI IMG/M metagenome (GOLD analysis project Ga0307931, IMG submission 201816) | Saline water microbial communities from Organic Lake, Antarctica - #47 | ecosystem: Environmental > Aquatic > Non-marine Saline and Alkaline > Saline | place: Antarctica: Organic Lake...
AAACTTGCCGTCATGCGAGCAAAATTATTTCACATTCGAGATGGCGGATTGATGATATGGATTGATGCCGCTACCTACATGGCAATAATATCGAGCACCACGAAAGAGCGGATGAGTGTAGGCTAAAACATGCGTTTCAAGAATGATTTATTTCGTACAATGACACTTTGCCTCGTTAGTTGTCGCCAATTCATTCTAAGGCATGGTTCGGCCAAAAAAGCCATGGCGTCACTTACACTTACACAGTAACTTAATTCTGGTTGCCGTAAACATATACTAACGCTCCTCCGGAGTGGCTGCGCCAAAATTATGAGAATCAGAATCGGAATGAGAAGATTGTCGGTAGGTGACAGTGATGGAAGTGCTGAGATACGGACGAGGAAGCCCTCGTTTTCGAAGCGGACTACTGGAAAAGAGCGTTGTTGTTGTTGAAGAGAGCGCGAAGAAGGAGGAGAGGCCTACTGATTAATCGGCTATTCGTGAATCGAAGGAAGGTATTGAACGACGAGACGTCGACAAATGGTTTGAAGGTTGTCTTAGAGTCAAGTATACCACGCAGGCATCTCGAATGCGCCAAAGCATCCCGTCGCGTTAGATATATACGTGTTATTGTTCAATTGAGAGGCTATTATATGTGAGGCCTACAGTGAAAACTTGGGCGTACAAGAAATGTGCGCATCACCGGGCGAAACTTTTTGCAGACATCTTGAATGCGCTTGTACAATTAGCAAATATTCTACTAGACATGCTGGAGTGCAATCAATGAAGATAAGAGCATACGACAAGCATGAATACCCTGAAGTGCAATCAATGAAGAAGGCCGCTTTCGTGTAAAAGCTACGTCGCGCTAGAAACAAACCTATTATTGTTCAATTGCGAGGCTACGATAACTGAGGGTTAGAAACATACCTGTTATAGTTCGATTGCGAGGCTATGATATGTGTCGCCTACAGTGAAAGCTCGGGCGTACACGAAATGCGCGCATCACCGGGCGTAACCATTTGCAGTCATCTTGAATGCGCTTATGCAATTAGCAAGTAAGCATGCTACCAGACATGCTGGAGTGCAATCAATGAAGAAGGCTGCTCATGTGGGAGCGTACAAGAAGCATAGACGTTCTTAACTGCAGCCAATGAAGAAGGCTGCTCTCCTGTACAAGGAAAAGAATACTTTCTTGACCCTCTCTACGACCTGAATGTCAAAACGAAAAATGAAAGGGTACATGACAATTTGTAGGAATTGGCACGCAAGATTGCGAGAATGAGTCGAGAATCGATCCGAGAAAAGTCGAGAATCGATCAAATCAGATCATGGATAATACAATTCTGATTATCAGAATTTCATTTGAAAAAATACTTGAAGTTTACAGTAATATGATCTGAAAAGTTCGGACTCGGCGGTGGTTAAGATAAGAACAGTTTAGCCAAGCTTTCATTGTCAAGTTGTTCAAGATCGACAATTGTTCGACTTCTGCACCTTCTCACAAGTGATCATGACACACGTTACCCCTCGACCTGAAGAGCATTCACCACATTCTCCCCGCATTGAATGGTTTGACATCTCGTATGGAATCCAATTAAAAGAGGACAAGCACATTCAGATTCTCGATAGTTGCTGGGGCGAAGTCCACGGAGGCGAAGTATGTGCCATAATGGGCCCAAGCGGTGTGTTCTCAGTACGAATATCCCATTTAAGCTCAAAAATTCCAAATCAATAATTTCATTCAACTGTGTTCTCTTTGCAGGCTGTGGCAAGACGTCCCTACTTGATGTTCTCGCTAAACGCGTTGACGCGAGCCCCAAAAACCGCTCTCTTACAGGCAATGTCAAAATTAAACCTGAAGCAAAAATGCGTTATGTTCAGCAAGAAGAAGCTCTGGTCGGGGTTCTCACGACTCGTGAAACTCTCGTGTTTGCAGCACGGCTGGCGGGAGCTCCTCTCTCCAGGACTGATGAATTATTGGATGAAATGGGTGCGGTATTAAAAACTGCCAGTGCATTTACATTTTTGAAAAAACGATATTCATTCCTTTCAATTGAAAATACAGGTCTTTCTTCTTGCGCTGACACCACAGTAGGAACAATTTTTATAAAAGGAATATCTGGGGGGCAGAAGCGCCGGCTCAGCATTGCGGTTGAGCTCGTATCAGATCCAACGTTACTTCTTTTAGACGAGCCAACGTCTGGACTCGATAGCGCAAGTGCCCTACGTGTCGTACAGCATATGCACTATCTTGCAAAACGTAAGAATGTGGCCGTTGTTGCGACTTTGCACCAGCCGTCGCACGATATGTGGGAGCTTCTTGATCTGGCATCATTCCTCTCGGGAGGCAAATTAGTGTACTTCGGCGATCCGGGACAACGTTTGCTCGATTTTCTGGCTGACATACACCATGAAGTTCCGATTCATGCAAATATCCCTGATCATGTTTTATCTATCACGAACGCAGACTTCGCTGAAACAGGGAAGAAAGTTGCTGAAATCGATGAAATGGTAGCAAAATTCGCAGCCTTGAAACGCAGCGAAGAAAATGAATCGAATAATACTCATAAAGACAAGGCACAGCAACAGGAAGACTCCTCAATTGAAAGGCCGGCAAACGACCAGCCCAACGACGAACTTAAAAGGCCACGCTTTGGCAAACGGCTTATATTTTTAATTGGTAGAGACTTCAAAGAGCTCGGCCGAGATCCAGGAATCATTGGGGTACGCATACTGATGTATACACTTCTATCTTTCGTCATCGGAGTGATGTTCCTTAAGTTGGGAAACGACAAATCCGACAGTTCGATTCTCTCTCGCACCAGCGTTCTCTTTTACGTTGGAGCCTTTATGGTCTTCATGAGCATTGCTGTGCTGCCATTTTTTGTCACCCAACGTGGTGTGTTTACGAAAGAACGATGCAATGGGACTTACAAAGTCCCAGAGTACGTGTTATCGAAGTTCATAGTCTCGTTACCTGGCGTATTTGCACTGGCAATCATTCCATCATTACTCATAGTGCTCCCAGCACTATTGAACGGGTTCGGGATCTATCTGTCCACGCTTTTTCTGTCACTTCTGATGGCCGAGGCATTCATGTCTTTCATTGCAGCGTGTGTTCCTCATTACATCATAGGAATCGCATTAGCCGCAGGTCTCTTCGGATTTTTCATGCTTTGCCAAGGCTTTTTTATTGTTAAAGATGACATTCCGCCGTACTTAATTTGGGGGTACTACATCGCGCCGCATACATATATATTTCAGCTATTCATGTATGTATGATTCTATCGTCGTACTTACGTTTTAATTCGTAGTACCATATTATTGACTGCTCTTCCTACTCTTTGTCTATCTGCTATCTGGGCCATTCTTCTTGAAACAGGTACAACGAGTTTGAGCCCATCGACGACTTTAACAGTGTTCAGTTCGATGATGGCGAAGCAGTCTTGGAATATTATTCGATCGATGATGACATAACTGTCAGAAACTCATTTATACTGCTAATCTATACAGCTGGCTTTCAAATCTTGTTCGGGTTGGTGCTTTATTACTGGCACACTGGGCTTCGATAAGCGCAATGTAGAAGCAGCAATTAATACTGTGAGTCGCGTTATGCTTCAAGAATTAGTTTTTGCTGTAATGTGGGCCAAAATTTGTAATTACCCTCGCATTGACATCCGCGCTACACTGGTGTCAAACGCTCACAGGCTCATGCAGAAATCACTGCATCATATGAACAGAGCCATTATATCTAACGGCCTATATTTTCATAAGCGAGCATAGGTAAAGGCCATTGATAATTCAAGTTTTCAACAAGAAGCGTTTTTTTTTAAGGCGCGTGCAGAGTGTTACAGAATAGCCCTATTGGGGTTCATTCGCTACACCCAATGAAAAATACACAGCGAACCTTATAGTACAGTAGCAGCAGCAGCAAAAGAACAAGCAACATACAAGCACATATGGGGTTCCGATTGAGATTTCTTGATGGCGCATAGGCATACGCTAAAGCGCATGGAATCGGCGAAATTTACTTATATTTGGTTTTGGCCTTTTCCAGGAGCTGGGACTACTAGTAACTTTATTGCGTTATTGTTATCGGATACCGGCTTACTTGGGATCTACAGATCTACACACTGCCCTCTTTGCATTTTGGCTTGCGCGCAACGCAACTTTATTGCGCCATTGTTATAAGATAACGACTTACTTGGGATCTAGACACTGCCCTCTTTGTGATTTTGGCTTGCGCGCAACGCACGCGCGTGCACTTCTGCCCGAAGCACTAAGCACTGGCTTCTGTCTCATTTAGAAATGTATTAGATCAGTTCGAGTCCGATCTGTAAGGTATAAGGGGGAGCTGAAGGGAATTCTGCCTTGTCCCCATTCCCAATTCCGATTCGCTATTTTTTTCCTTTTAATACGAGCAGGCAGAAATAAGGAACGCAAAATACAAACGAAGTCCGTTATATGTTATATGAGTTAGACGAGAAACGCCTTAGAAGGCCATCACCCTTATGCCATCCAGCCTTCTTGCTCAAGCACGTCAATAGTGTCTTCCATTGCTTGTTGCGCCCCTAACCAAGAGCCCAGCTTTTCCATGGCCGAGTCCTCGTCCATCGCGGGATCCGCTGACGGCTCATCTGCTGCTGCTGATGCTGAGCCTGCTGTTGAAATCGATGTCTTAGATTTGGAACCTTCCGCTGCGGCACCGTTAGTGGTAGCGAAAATACCCAAAAATCCGTTGGCAATTTTCTGAAATCCACTCGATTTTTCAGGGTAACCATCATTGCTATTGCTATTGCTGCTGCCGCCACCACCACCATTGCTATTGCTTTCCACACTCGACGGCATGACTGGCGCGTGCGGTGGTAACAAATGCGGCCCACCCGCGCTTTGATTTTGCCCAGTTGGATGTGTAGCGGTGCCTTGATTTGGTGGCAATGGCGCCCTGTTCGCTGAAACATATCCGAGAGTTGAAGCATCTACAGCGTTCCTGATATCAATACAGGGCACACTGCGCCGAAGGCCGCTTGACGATTCATCTCCAGTACATTTAAATTGCTCTTGCTCAAGAAGTTTTCGTGCCTCCGCGCAAATTTCCGAATCAATCTCATCGTCATGAATTGATTTGACACTGTTGTTCGTACTGCCATTGGTTCCATTATGAGACGCCGAGTTATTGGCATATGCAGCAGCTGACCCGTGTGCAATTTCGTCCAACTCTGCGTCACTGCTTGTTGTTGTCACCGCTCTAATACCTAGGTCATCATCCAGTGCGTCTTCAATTTCTTCATCTGAGTCGGCGCCGGCACAAGATGCCTCTGCTTCAGCACCAACGTCCAAACCAAGCACGTGACTTACCTATGTAATCGTAGCGAAAGTCAGATTTTTTTAAAATTCAAGATGAAGGTACCACAAGATATGATGCGAAATAGTTTATCTCAGAATGCAGAGTTCACAACGGTGAGATGTCGTGCACAAAAGTAGACAGAAAACTAAGCAAAGGGATAAGAATGAAAAGCTAAATCCTTCAACTAAAGATTCATTTACCGCAGCTTCGGTGCAAGTCAGGTAGTAATCCACCTTTCACATCAACGGGGCAGACAGACAAACAAAAAAGGTGCAAAACAGGTCAAATTACACTAGTCAATCGATGCATTCCATGTATACACCGTACTCACGAGAAAAAAGGAAGAACGACAGTCGAGTTTGAAACGTGCGAATATCATAGGTACGCGTGAGCACAAAGACGCATACCTCGCCAGCCGCGTTGCCGGACCTGCCTGCTGCTTCTTCTGCGGCTACGAAAGCACTGAGCCCAAAATGCCTCAAAAAGAAGAGCACACTATGAAGCCGCGGTAACTCGGCATGCACCAACGCCCACGTCTATCCATGTTTTGGAACGAGTAAGATAGCATAGTATGTAAACATGTGCGAAAATACAGAACATTGCGATTGCGAGCTATCATCCAAAAAAGAAGGTCCACGCAGAAAAACATAATATACGACCTTGAAATCTGAATTTCAATGTTGTATTTATCGGTGTTGTATTTATCAGCAAATGCGTGAGAGAAAATAGAGAAAAATAATAATGAGAATACTGCACAGCAGCAGCTCACGGGCCCAGTTGCATATTCCACAAACCAGGATGGGGAACATGGTGTCGGCGTTGAGCGGTTTTGAGCCAGGGATGAGTTTGGCTTCGGCGTGCAACATGCGCATGCCGGCCATAAACCAGTGCAAGGCTTCCCAAGGCACCACGCACCTACCAGGGAGGATCAATGAAGATAGGTGACTGAAGTCGTACAGTATAGCAGTGCGTGCGCATGAAGAAAGTGAAACTATGAGCCAACATGCACGGTATATCAGCATTCCAAGGGCCAATATGATTTCCAAACGATTGCATGCACGAAGATTCGTGTGCTGGCACGCATCGAAGCATTCATTTTTTGCGTACCCTGTAAGACGGCTGAACACCCTCGCTGTGCGCCAAAAGTCAATACCCATGAGCCCTCGCCGAATATCTACCGCAGGAAGAGTGCTACTTGGCACCGAATGCACTTTCAGAGTTTTAGCCCCAGCTATTCTTCGATCTCCTGTACCATGTTCTCGACCACCTGCTAGATCTGGTGCTTCGGCTGTCGATGTGAATGTTTCACCCATTGCTTTACTCGCAGACGTACTTTCAGCTGTTACTTCTCGAGAGAGATGAGCGCTGGCACCAGACGACGTTTCCATGGACAATTGCACTGACTCACTGCATGAAAAATCTGACTCCGCTCGAACGCGTGCACTGCTTAGAGCTCCTTTGTCAAGCTCAGGACCGCTGGCACCGTTGTTGCTACTACCGCTGTTGTTGCTGCTACTGCTGCCGTTTGTATTGAGAATTTGAGGTGTTTGTGCTGGCGACGTACTTACTTGCTGGGAGGACTTCATGGAAGAGCGAAGGTACTCAGGCGGTACCCCTGCGTCTATGGCGCTCAAGCTACGCATCTGCATGTATTATTACAAGTCAAAAAGAATGAAAAAGGAGGTTGAGGACGAGTTTAACAACCACGCAACGAGTAAAATGCACAAACTGAAAGTGGATTTATTCGCGTGGAAAGTGTAAGCACATAGACACAAGTGCACGTCAGGTTCTTGAACTTGATGCGGGTATGCTATTGAGAGGAAATCAGCATATTCATAAAGTAGCTGATTCCAATGCCCCCTCACAAAAGTGCACGCACCCGTCGAGCTTTGCGCCGCCAAAGCCGGTCTCGCTCCTTGGAGCCCGCCGCTTTGTGCACGAACGCGAACACCGTTGGGTGTATGGTGCGAAACACGAGGGCCGTGGACAGCTCCATGAGTGCTTCGCCGCGAGGGGTGCCCGGTGCCGCGTCTCGTGTTTAGGTGATTACATCGATAGAATCGAGTGAAATCGAAAATTTTACATACGCGCGTTACAAGGCGAAGTATAGCATTACAGTCTGTAGTAACACAACTATCATACGAATTCCTGACATCGGAATAAGTGAAAAGTAGATTAAACAAAACATGTTACAAAAGTAACGCGTTGACGTCGCACAATCTCACCCAATTCTAAGCTGTCGTTCAGCACTGCATCAGCCCAATAATCGCAAAAGGCCAGCAACGACCTCGGGTGCAGTTGCGTGTCGGATTCCGGAGCCTCTCCATTGCCTGAAGTTGCTGCTGCTGTTGCCGGGCTTGCACCGTTCACGTCCGACGAAACCGTATGCTGCTGAGCAACCGTTGGTGGCACTGTTTGACCTCCGATTAAACCTCGCTGCCGTTGTTCATCAATACTGCTTCTACCGCCGATGATGATGCCGCTGCCTCTCCTGTCGCCAATAACGCCACCGATGACGACGCCGCTGCCTCTCCTATCTCCAGTAGCACCAGCGTTCGCAGTTGGCGTAATGGAATTGCTTTCGTATCTCAGCACATTGGCATTGGTCATGTCGCACCATCGGCTCAGGAGCCGGCCTTCGCGAGTGCGCTGGTCTGCAGCCAATTCAAGGAACTTGCGCTCAATTTTGCGGCGACGGTGCTCGTCTTTAGCTCCCTGGTATTTAAGAATACAAAACAAGCATGCAAGCGAGATGTATGTAGACGACCAAAGATTGATAATGATGGAGAAGGAAGTCTCATTGACTCCGAAGCGTAAATATTTAGATTAAGTAACGAGCTAGACAGGTACGAAGCTTCTATACCTTGCTTCCATCTAAACCGAGCAAGCCCGAGCAGCGTAAAGCGTGGTCACACTCCACTTTAGCACCATCGAATAAGCGCTTGCGGTGAACTTCGAGCTCTTGGTGCTTGTCGATCACCTTTGCCGCAAGTAAGCCAAGGAAGCAACGATGCCAAGAGGCAGAAAAAGAGATAGAGAGCATATGAAGCAAAAGTGCAACACATGTACATGCACGCATTCAAATATGCATTTTTGCCTCCGCCACATGCTCTTTTTACTGCATGCCAATAGCCACACCCTACCTCAAGCAGCATAGCCACCCGGTGGGTACGGCTCTTGGGCTCTAAGCGAGGGCTGTGTTGTTCCGCGCGCTGCAAAGCAGCACGCAAAGCTCGTGTGGCATACCCAATCCTTTTCGTTAGCGCTTGAAGGGCAGCATCCCCTGCCAGTAGCTCCGCTGCAGTCTACGCATGTATGCGCGCAGACGCAGAGCACATGACAACAAGCCAGACGTGGAGAAAAAAAGTATGAATGGAACACCACAGCTTTGAGTCTTCTTGAATATCAATGCAAAAGTTTGCAAAGGTACTGATGATGAATAAATATGTGAGAAGACACCGTATTTTTTTCACTCTCAAAAATTCTCACGCCCTTTTCTTGATCTGTTTTTTAAATATATATTTTCAATTTTCGTAGGTCAAGACCTGTCTCACCTGGCAAAGAACCCCACATTCGCTCGGGTCGCCAGCTAAGCGCACAAGCTCGTCGCTGGCGAGCGACGTTTCGGCAAGTTGCGCTGCTTTGTTGCGCCGATCCGCGAGCAACCCGAGCGCGAGCGCAGAGCCTTCACGAAGCAATTGCAATCGCAACAACTGTTGAGCCAGCACACGCCGCCAAGAAATAGAAAAACAAAGCGCATCAGAGCGTTAGAGGAACCTATTACTATCGTGGTAAAACAAATGACATTGAGCGCTAAAAATGGCCCAAACACGTTCCAGTGAGTGTCTATGAAACACCGCAGCAAAAACTTTCAAGCCACTTGTATGGCCGGGGTGATCTATATTTTCAAGCAAGTAAATAACTGTGAGTGCACTGAACGGTGACGAGAGAGCAAGAACTTGATGTAAATTCTTACCCGGAGATCCCACGCCATGCTCACATCCGGCACGCACACTCCTAAGCCCCAAGCAGTTAACCGGTTGAGCTCCTCAGCCCGGACTTCACTGTCCACAGCAGCGCGCCGCGCTAGCGTAGCTGCGGCGTCGGCGGTGCTGTGCATTTCACGCTTCATGTCTTGTTTGACGACGAGCAGGCGCTGCCGCAGTTGTTCTACTCGGCGTTGGCTGTTCAGGGACGCTCCGCTGCTGAAGCCACGAAAGGCACTGCCTTTCGAGCTGGTAGCTTTTTCATCGGGATTCAAAGTGCCACGCAGCGCCTTTCCTATGCTCTTGCCGATTGAATTCAGCGCGTCTGCTGGCGCGGTCAACACGCTGCCTCGGCGCCCACCGTTGGGCCCACCGTCTTCTAAGCCCTCTAACCAAGGCCTGTCAGCATGGGACGACGAGCCAACGGCATCGCGACAAACGAGCAAAGGCAAAGTAGCACTGCGGGCATGACCGCCAAGGCTGTCACTTCTGCCCGAATTGCTGTTGCTGTTGCTGCCGCTGTGGCCATTGTTGCTGATGGGAGCACCCTGCGGAAGTGCGGAAGGAGTGAATTGCGGCCCTGATTTTCGTTTACTCGTTCCGGTGGAATCCTCTGCAGCAGTCTGAGCAGCTTCTTCCGCACGAACTTTTTCGTTTTCGCGCTGTAGCACTGCGAGGTAATTCGAGGAAACGCCATCTTCCGGTGATTGTACGTTGCTCTTGAATCGGTGTGCAAGCTCATTAATTGAACCTGAGGTATGTGCGCTTAAACCTAGTGAGTCCGCTCCCGAAGAAGAGACAGGCGCTGGCCACGCCATGTGTCAACAAAGATCGGTCTATCCGGGCTATCTACCCCTTATTACTCCATGCGTATTGATCGGCTCGCATTTCATGCGCGTGCATCTCGATCCATCGATCGATCGATCCTTCGTACAGGGTGTGTATGTTTAGTCCTGAGCTGATGAACAGCACACAGGCGGCTGCTTGCTGCTTGCCTGCTTCCTTTTTGTACTGTGTACTGCAGGTGTACTACAGTGTAGTACTGTGTACTGTACTTACATGCTATGTTCACTGTCCAACGGCATATAGCATAGCAACAAAAGTGAAGCTAATAGATGGCTCATCGCGATAGCTCGTCGTACGTTGCTGTGCTAGCAGCCGGCATAGCTGGGTTTACACTACTTTACATAGCACATGATCGGCGCCGACATCACATCGAGGCGGCAGCCGCGGCAGCTCCTCTGCCTCCATTGAGAAAGGAAAAGAATGCGTGCCCAGTCGAACTCGTAATTTTGTTTAGTGGAAAGCGAAAAAGCGGCAAAGATTATGTGACTGACCGCCTCCTAGAAGCTTTCAGCGTATCTAGCATGAGCCCTAGAAGTGATTGTGGAAGCATAGCCGAGATTGGGCGGCTCTCGGCACCTCTGAAGCGAGCATACGCAGAAGAGCACGGCCTAGACTACCAGGAGCTCCTCTCCGACGGGCCGTACAAGGAAAAATACCGAGCAGCCATGGTAAAGTGGGGCGAAGAGAAAAGAAAGGCAGACCCTGGTTTCTTTGCGCGCCTCGTGGTCGGAGCGGCGAAAGCACAGATTTTGATCATTTCCGACGCACGGCGCGCTACTGACCTCCAGTTTTTTCAACAACCAGCCACGTTTGGGTATGGCGAAGCTAACGACAAGTGCCCTTGGCGGTTGCTTACAGTGCGAGTCGAGTGCAGCGTAGAAGAGCGAAACCAGCGCGGCTTTCGCTACGATCCTGCAGTCGACGCGGCAGAGTCTGAGTGTGGCCTTGATGCGATTGGCAATTGGGACGCGTATCTCCGCAACGAAGGCGTTGCGGCGCGCCCGGCGCCTGAGGGCAGCAGCAGCAGCAGCGACGACGGCAAAGGCAGCTTGAAGAATGCTGAGTCAGCTTCGTTTAAGTCTACGCCAGCGCGGCTCGGTGGAGTGTCGGAGCAGATCAACGCCATCGCAAAGCACGCTAAAAATATGCTGCAGATGAAAGAGAGTGAGCGGCGATAAAACGAGTCCTCACTGATTAACTCAGTAGCTCATGGCGATAATTTCAAATCTTTCATTTGTGAGCCATAATTATGCTAGTCCCATGTAGAGTCGATTAGCAGCAGCGGATTCTTTTTTTGCCCAAGTCGAGTTTCCATTTCCTAGTTTCTTGTCTTATATCATATAAATTAAAGCCCCATTCTGTTTCAGTTAACAACAGAGACAAGGAGGCTGCGCGAGATAGCTGGTATCAATTAATATCAATATGCGTCCAGGTTCTTCGTCGCGCTACTTTCAAATCCCGATTTGCCTCTGTTAACCACTACCAAATCCGACCTCCCTTTGCGTGGCGATAATGCTATATTTTCAAACTTCAAACTGAATAGTAGCTCTCTGCTGTGGATAAAAAATACGATAACAGCCACTGGCTGAATGCACTCACATCTGAAGCGAGAGATTGAATCGAAGTGTAGAGCCATCCCCAGCCGCTCAGCCGTGCGCAGGGCGGCTATTGGTGCGGAACCATTCGGCCGGGCGGCGGTGTTTTCGGCCGCTCTTGTCGCCGTCGACGCGGTACACTACAACGAGGTGAGAGTACGCACTCCCCGCTTCTCCTTCAGCTGCGGTGGTAGTGGCACCAGCAGCGGCAGTAGATGAGAAAGACGGCAGTGCATAACAGGAGGAATGGAGGTGGGTGCCTGACGACGCGTGCTGTTGCAGTGGGGTAGCGGTGTGAGCGCCATGACGAGCTTCTTCGACTCCAACCACAGTAACGAGGCTAGGAGATGGGCGCAAGAGCAAGAAGCGCGGCTTGGACAGCAATTGATCTTGAAAACGCGCGAACACCTCACCATGGGACTGGCATAAAAAAAAAAGATAATAAAGGGAAACGTCAGAAAAGAGAAGACTTCAAGTGACAAGTTGGGAATTAAAAAACATTCGTGTTATATGAAGAATGGCCAAGGAATGTTTTATGAGATAGGACTGTTTGTTTTGTGATTGATTGCTTGACCTGGGATAAAATCATGTCCACCGTTGGTAAGCTCGGCGTGGCGAATTGCACGTTGAACCCGTTCAAAGAGGGAGCCCGCCAGCTCCGATCAGCGGATTCGATTGGCAATCGCATGCCGCGAGGAAACACCGGTGGTGTGGTCTCGTCGTGTGGCCTAGTCGCCATATTCAACGACAATGAATTTGCAACACGAGCATACGAAAGCAGGGAAAGAGAAAAAGGCGAAGAATATTTTTGCAAATGCATGAGCTCTCAAAGTCTATGAAGACTTATGCTGATCGACAGAGGGATGAATACGTGAAATAATAATAGACAGAATAACAGAGACATTTCACACAGAACTTAGTAAGAATACAATCAAGGCTGTTCTTCTACTACTCAATCAGTGCAGGGAAACGGGAGACCGCATCAATTGAAGAGCAAAGCTCAGCATTTCTCTCATCTCTGCATTCTTGTTCTACGTTTACCTCGGGCAAGGGTCTGGTTGGTACATAGGCTGCTCCACATGAGACGCTAGCTTCGGGGGGGCGATATTTACTATGGCATTTCAGGACAGTCGGACACCAAGACGCCAACGCGAACGAGAAAAGCAGAGCAGAATAAGAAGCGAATACTCGAAATGCGAATATATGTTACAGAAGGTACGGTGGTTCACATTTTTAGTTGCGATGATATGGAGAGGAGTTGTTCGAATCTGCAATAATATAAAAGGAAAACATTCTTAAAAGAACACTTAGCAAAATCACCAGGATACTTTAAGAGCATTTCTTTCGATCTAAAAACATACACAGAAATAATCACCTTCTCGGCCTTCGTCTGCCTTGCGCCTATAGTCCGCCTCCAGCAGTCGCCGCGCGCCCTTCCTGAATTCAGCCCTCGCCACCCTCAGGGGGGAGCCTAGAGTAGGGGGCTCGTGCCACGGCGCAAACCGTGTGATGCCAGCTGGAGTTTTTTGCTGCTTAGCATGGCCAGCACCTTCAGTGCAAGCGGTAGCACTGGTAGCAACAACAGACTCGTCAACAGTAGGAGCAGAAGTAGCCCTAGAGACATGTATTGCAAGAGCATCAAGCGGGGAAGAAGGGACAATTGCTCCTGTTTCTCCATCCGAGGGTGCAACAGCCTCTGTTCTTTCATCAAATTTATTCCAGGCAGCCGGCGATTCTGTACCCCGTAGAGGCGACAGCGGCAGCAGTTCAGTAGGCGTCAGAGGCTCCTTTGGCAGTGCATTTGATGCATTGCCAGCCGAGTGTAGTGGAGACGAAGGAGGAGCAGCCACGTCCAATGAATCAACATGTAGTGAGGCAGTTAAAGGCGCCCTTTCAGGCGATCGTGGCGACTCCCGTGGCGGTGGCAACAGTAGAGGCGCAGACACTGGCGGAGTAGTAGTACTTGCACCGCTGGCAACGGATTGTTCAACAGGTAAGAGGTCACCACCAGCGGCTGATTCCTCTGTTGTTTTGTTGGCGTTCAATTCAGCTCTTTCCCATGCAGCAGCTTCCGCAGCCAACGCAGCAGCTTCCGCAGCATCATCACCACCCCCAACACCGTCATCCTTGCGATCGTAGGAGAGGCTTTCGCCATAAAGCGTGTTTCCACCATGAGCCGCCTTGGCGAGATGCGGCCAGAGGTCTGGCGAAGGGCCTTCCACGCCCAATCGCTGCCAAACATCTCCTTTGCCGCCTTCGCGAGTAAGGCCCTTACCACTCGTGAAGTTCCCGCCCATCAAAGCAATGCTGTCAAGGCGATGCTCGCCAGGTGGTAATGCGTGTGGCAGTGGTGGCGGTTGAGGGCGACCTTGACGGTGAGGCCCAACGAATGCATCGCGATAAAGCTCCACTCGTCCACTGCCGAGTTCCCACGCCACTGCCGCACACGAATGAACATAGGGTAGCAGCAGAAATGAAGGTGGTGGTTTTGGCCAGAAAGCCTCGATGATGCGGTGTTAAACTGTTTCTTTCACAAAGAGATTAAATTATAGAAAGGAAGTAAAAGAAAGCGTACACAATAAAAGTTTCCTCATCTCACCTGCTTCAGCACAGAGGCCATCAGCATTAGTGCGCAGTTCATCAACCTCTATCCGCGCAGCGAGAACAGCCAATAAAGCACTCCACCGTAACTTTACCTGCAGCGAAAAACGCGAAGCATTGATATCGTGGACGAGAAAGCGTCAAGAGGTATAATTGGAAAATAAGATTCCAGCGGTCGTTAATCATTTGACTGAAATAGCAATTGCGCACGAGCTTTTTTCTTACCGCTAAGTGGAGTAACGTGTCGCCCTCAGTGGCGATAGCGGCGCGCGAGGCGGGCACGCCTCCGGTGATCGAGGGCTTGTAAGGCGAGCCTTCAAACGAAATGACGTTCACGTGCCGCCAGGTCAAGTGTGCACCCGCGAACAAGTCCCTGGAAAGTTCGAAATCCAGCGCAATGGAGCGCCATGTAAAAACCCACGCAGGGTAATAATATAAGAGCTCAGCGTCTGTTGAATGCGACATATTGCCCTAAAAATGTGAAGTTTTTTTGAGGATGTAACGCTTTGGCGAGGTAATGGGCCTTACCATTGCCGTTGACCTGTCGAGGCGTCAAAGGTCACGCTTAAGCTTAAGTTTGGATCGGCACCTTCTTCAAGCGCTGCTTCAGCTCGCTGCAAATTGCCGTCACGAATTGCTTCCCAAAGCTTCAAATTGAGTGTGTGAACCATTACTAACTGAGCGCAGGATATCTTAAAAGTGCAATGTTTGAGGCGTGGGCTAATTACTCGAAGCCTCGAGCGAAGTACGTATATAATAATAGAGACTTCGTCCTAAGTCATGACGATTCGATGATATCATTCATGCTATTTTTTTGCCAGGTTCTCTAGCTAGGAAGCTCCTGTCGAAGAAAATTAAAGCATGCGATATCAAATAGACTCGGGCCTACAAGCTGCATGGAGTAAAGGCGTACATGCGCGCGGAGGTAGCCAACTCATAACTAAACTGGACAACTACAGGTAGAACTTGCTACAGGCTGGCTACAGGCAGGCGAGGCGTAGGCTACTACTGAACTGTAGTTTTTAACGGCTCGCTTCTTGAGCGCGATGCACTCTTTGTTCTTGGAAAAAAACACAACAGGGTTCGGTTTACTTGTCAGAATTGCTGATTGCTGTACTTCGCGTGTTTTAAGGTTTTAACTTATGTCAGCACCACGGTGCCACACGAGATAAGTAAAGTCTAGACCTCGAGCCCATAAAGCACGCAGTACTATATCCAAGCTCTATCTTGCCGCAGCTGCAGCCACCTCGGTGCGACACCCGAGTGACACCAGAGGAGAAGCGGAGGTTCCTGGTGCGGCGTGCCCAAGAGACTGAACAACGGCGTGCTCTCTTCAATGCAGAAACAGACACAGAAACGACTTAAGTCCGGTTTCATGATGATTTCATGAACAGTTTCCTCTTTGAAGTGGGTGGAAGTATTATGCTTCCTGACCTCTAATACACACTATTCTCTTTATGATTTTGACTTGCGCGCAACGCACGCGCGTAAACTTCTGCCCGCAGCATTGGCTTCTGCGTCATTGGGGTTTGTGTAGGTTCGAGATCGAGTTGCCGTAACTGCAGACTACTTCTAAATACCATCTACTTAATACCCCTGTGTTCTCAAGTACCTAAATGGCCACTGGACTAGTGCAATTGCGAACACACAGCAAACCTTCACAAGCGAATTCATTCCTCAGAGCCGATGGGGACACAATGATCCGATATGTAAGAACCAAAGTAGCCTTCGCCTCTTTTTTCCTCTTTTCTATGTGAATAATTTGTTGTTTTACTGCGCAGGGTGTTGATGTATGTGGGAGGTGTTGTGTTATTGAGGAATTTCCCCTTTGTGGGGGAGGTTCGACTTACCGTATTAACGAGATTTAGAGAGCGGGCGATACGTTCTTACCGCACAATCGACCTTGAGAAATCACTAACCACCACGCGCGGACCTCCAAAATAAATAAGTAGCTCCATTCCGTAAAACTAGATGCCCAGGTGCATTTATGCACTTTCCTAGTCCGATTTATCTAGACTACAGGCCCATTTGGCGCCATGTTTCTTTCCTGCCTCGCGCTTGTAGCATCAGGGAGGCACCTTGCCCGTCACTACATCTACGCCAGCGCGCGCAACTTGCTCGTCCTGGTCAGCTCGAACCCCTGAAACTCCCACGGCGCCAACGCACTGGCCGTCGATGATTATTGGCACCCCGCCGCGCATTAGTACAAAAGGGGCTGACAGAAGTGCCGTGCGGGCAGCCCCGTCCGCGACGTTAGCGGCTTCTTCAAGCCCAGCCGTTTCCTTGCCAAACAGGGCTGCAGTTCTGGCTTTGCCCATCGCAATTTCAGCTGAAGCTGGAAAAGCGTGGCGGTGCAATTGCAATGGCACGCCGCCAACATCTGCGACTGCGATCGTCACTGCCCAGCCATTTTTGGTTGCTTCAGCTGAATCAGACCACAGAACCCGAAGCAGATAAAATGGTTTTAACTACTAGCTACACGGAGAATGGCTACTACGAAAGGAATATCAGTCTAAACGACTAACGTGCACCCTAGTAATTGGACAACTCTAAATTCCAATATCAGTCTAAACGACGTGTGTGCTATTGTACCTTCGCATGCTGCTACGATAGCAGACGCTGCAGCCGATGTTAGTTGGAAGGTTGGTTCGAAATAAGTTGAAGCCGGAGTGTTTGATACGTCACTACTAGCGGTAGAAGCTTGAGCCATAAGCAAAGATGGTAGAGCTGGAGTGAAAGTAAAGCTATTTAGCGGAAATGAAGATGTTGCTGCAATAATTGAAGCTAGTCCGACCCCTAGTAGACTGATTTTCGGGCTGATTGGCATATGCTTTGATTGCCCGAGAACCGAGAACCGAGAACTGGCGAGACCCGAAGTCCCGAGATGAGTTCGCAGCTCAATTCGCAGCTCAACACAAGATCTGTGATTTCGTCGTTGAGTTACTTTCGCATTTTTGAGACAGGCCCCGAAGGGCCGGAATTAGAAGACTAACAGGTAGACGCAATTTTCGCCTTGATTTCGTCCGTTTTGCCCTTATCTAATCTCGCCTCTCCCTGCAGTACCAGCGGTCTTACTCTCTACCTAGTGGCGCTTAGCAGCCAGAAACTCTACACATGGCGGCTTCTCGAACTCGAACTAATACAAGCCCTAATGACACAGAAGCCAGGTGCCTCACGGCCGAGTCTACCTCTCGCTTGCGCAAATCGCACAACAAGCGCATACGCGAGATGTGCAGGGTGGCGATGTGTCAACGTTCGTCCATCAAATATCTTCAGCGAGCTTACAAAAGCGCACGGGTGTATACACGATTGAGTACTACCTGGCAAGCCGCACTTTACTCTGGGCTGGTCACGTCGCACGCATGCCCAAGAGCCGGCTACCCCAAAAGGCTCATGATTTCGTGGGTTCACGAACCGAGGATAGAAGGTGGTCAAGATATGACGTATGGCAGATCCCTCGAGCGGCATCTGAAGCACTTCGGCCTCATGGACGACGGCGGAAAAGCGATCACTTCTTCGGAATGGGAAACCCTGGCGCAGGACCGCGCTGGCTGGCTGAAGCTCGTTACGAAAGTGCCTTTTGACATTGGCAACCCGCAGCTAAGGCCACCCCGGTGCGACACTAGGGCTACGCCTGAGGAGAAGCGGAGGTCTTTGGCTCGGCGCGCCCGAGAGACGGAGCAACTGCGCGCCCTCTTCAACGCAGAAGCAGACGCAGAAGGGACTTAAGGCTGGCCCCACATTAATTTCATGAACAGTTTCCACTTGAGAGAGAGGGGGGGGGTCCAAACTTCCTAGCCTCAACACACTTCCCATTTACGACTTTGACTTGCGCGCAACGCACGCGCGTGCACTTCTTCCCGCAGCATTGGCTTCTGTGTCATCTGGGTTTGTATTAGTTCGAGTTCGAGTTCAAGCCAGTGCTGCGGGCAGAAGTGCACGCGCATGCGTTGCGCGCAAGTCAAAATCGTAAACAGGAAGTTTGAGGGGGCTTCTAATAGTCTCATTCATTCGTAGCCATTTGGTCCAAGTCCCAAGCCTCCTCCCGGCCCCCATCACCCAGGTGTTTATGATTTTTGATCGCCCATCGCACCAAAAGGGGGGTCGTCCAGCTTCCATCTCACAAACACCGGGTGAGGTCCCGACAATGAGCGACTTTCCATTCCCGAAAATGGCCGAGTTACCTCGGTTGAATAAGTGAGTCAACTCGATTGAACATGCGAGTATTTTTAGCGAAAGTACATCGTGCTGACCTGGAATTGGGATGTGAATAAACGAACCCGGGCCCAGCACCGCCGGCTTGCGTCTTGTTATGAGGAAAGACGAAGAACCAAGGGGCCTAGGACGCACCAGACGCCGCTAGGGCGCTTGGTCCTGGTCCTTCTGGAATCTGAACCAGGAGCGCGTTTTCTAGCGCATTCGCAGCTCGAGTATATATTCTTTACGGATCTGCAACTGCACGCTATATGTGTTTATTTATGTTACTAATTGATTTTAAAAACCCAGGCCTAAAATGGTGATTTTACATCATGATTAGAAGTGCAACTCCGTACACACGCACGTACGTAGTACATTGTCGTTGTGCTTCAGGAGCGTCCCTTGCTTATGTATGCCTATTTTGAAACGCTAGAGTAAACCTGGCGAGCAGGAACGCTCACTAGGGCTCCTCCAGGAAGCACCGCGGCGGTGAGGCGTCCACCGTACACGCAGCCAGTATCCAGGCCTTTCGCATAAGGTTCGTCCTGTATGAAAAGAAACCACCGAGGAACGCACCGCGGCAAAAAAAAAACAAAGAAACAATCACCCGTGTTGAGGCGCATTGCTGACGAATAAAGAAATAAATTAAATAGAAGGCTTACAAGAAGATGGACAAAACAAGGAGGATAACTACCTCGAATGCAGTAAACATGCCATTATATTCACCATCTCTTCCACACCACAAAGTACCGTTTGTTTCAGCAAAGAACCATTTCAAACAAACTCAGCACGCAGCACCCATCCATCCTCCGAATAATACCCAAGAAAAAGCATCACCTGAAGTCTGCGCTTGGCGTCGTGCCCAAAGTACACCACTTCTGGCCCTTGCCACAAGGTGGCCCACGCTGTGCTGGTGCGGTTTTCAGTGGCTCGAAATAAACGTGTGAGCGCTCGTTGGCCGGTGCTGCCTAGTGGTGCACTCGAGCCAGCGGCACCTGCTTGTTTTCCTTCTTCCTTCTCGACAGCAACTTCTTCGACGTTGCGCATAGTCGTTAAATCGCGGTAAGAGTGCTCCTCCGGCGGCAGGCCTGGTATAAAACCCGCGTGCACCAAGAGAACCTGCTCGACCGACAATGATCATGCCAACCAGCAGCACGCAAACATTTATGGTAGCATACACCAAGTATATAAACCAACAGAAAAGTCATGAATTTGCGAGTATGAATTGAGCACCCTAGCTAGGCATTCTCCTTCTCAAATCTATTCAACACGGCATCAGGCGCCCTTTTCCTTACTTACTTATAAAACTAAAAGGCCTTCATATAATACACGCAGGCAAATTACCGATGGTTCCAAGTCGGGCAGGCGAATCGTGTACGGCAGAGACTGGAGCCAAGCTACGTCCTCACGAGACATGCCATCGACCCATGCCCACCGTGAGCTAGCTCCTAAGTACCTGACCACCGCAAACGGAGAGAGCGAAGCAAACAAAGCGAAAAAAATAAGAAGAATAAATATATAGAAAAAAAATCACGGTCACTAGATGTGAAACTCAATCATCTCGAGCCAGTGATATTTCAAAGTTCGTGAACATTTTGCTCGTGTAATGCTCAAGTCGATTTTGTACCCAAGTCCATTCGTATAATACTCGTCGCTTCGCTCTTACTTGCTGTCATCGCTTTCCTCATTCGCGCATGCAGCCTCGCTACTGCTGTCCTCTGCAGCCCTATTTCTTGCCACATATGCCATTAGAGCAGAGTCGTCATGATTGCCGCGCAGAGCGAGAAGGCCCAAGTGACGAGCGAGGCGCACCTAAGCACAGTTTTAAAATTAAAAACATAAAGGGAGAAGAAAGCTCTTAGGCTCACAGACAACATATCAGCAGGACTATTGAGTTGAGGTCAACGGATTGATCTACACACGAGAATATAAGATTGACGAGAGAGAATTAAAGCGCAAGAGTAAAGTGCTTACAACTTCAACGGATGCAGGGCCTTTATTGACGAGGTCACCAAGGAGAATCACAACGTCCCTGTCCACAACAAAAAAACACGCACAAAAAGGGACGAATTACATCGATATGATGTACGTGACGTCAGACTTGCACAATTTTAGAATGTCAATACCATCATTCAAGTCTCTGAAGGTTCACATAACGTATCAAGATTAGCGAGATTTTGACCTAAAGTCACACACAAGGTTGAAACCCACTACGCTGAAAGTAATCCACGCTCGTTTGGATATATATCTAGAAAAGCAACTCACCTGCCCTGTTGCCACTTCACTTCAGCCAAGAGGTCACGTAGCTCGTCGCAGCACCCGTGCACGTCCCCCACTACAATCACTCGGCCGCCGTGAGCCAGATCGCAGCCATACATGGCGCGCAGGGCATCTGCGGAAAGGGTGGTGTGGGCGACGAATGGTGGCTCTGGCTCTGGGTTAGTTGGGTTACCTGCGCAAGCAGGGGCGGCAAAGGCAGCAGACTGCGGCGACGATGAGGAAAAGCGGTAGCGGGTATGGCCAAGGAAACCGAGGGCAGTGACTGTGGTGGCAGCGTGCACGATTGATCGCAACATGGTGTGCTCCAAGACGCTAGCTTAGTATGTTCCAAGAGTCTGCTGAACTTAGGAATGTTCGCTGGCTAGCTCTGGATGGCGCCAAATAATGATACAGCCAGCGATTCTTGCTGACTGATTCCAACTTCTATGTAAATAGAGCAAATCTGTTCACTTTTTCCAGCCTGCTATTGCGAATCGCTAGTCTCTACTTGTCAAGCTTTCGAAGCAAATGTGAACCCCCAAAGCTAACGGAGGGTACAACTGCAGAGCAGAGTTGAAGCCGGAGCCTTATAGCCTGCAACGAACGAATTGAATTTCCACAGGCTATTCAAGCCACAGAGTCTAGAATTCTCTAGCTAGATTGGCTCAAGCTAGACGCAATCTGTAGTAACCACCCTTCGTTACAGTAGAAGTCGGCAAAGGCAGGTACATGCCATTTTTCACATTGTTCATTCTTTTGCTGTGTAAAATTACAGGGAGAAGCTGTTGTTTCTAAAAATCTTCTCATCAGCAGCCAGCCAAGAACAAGAATCGAAGAAGAAGCCGAGAGCTGTGTGACAGAGCTAGTCCCTACAAAAAAACATCTGACGTATTTTCTCCAGAATATAAGGCAAATACGTCGCGACGTATCGACTTTTCTGCTGACGTCATCACCAACACGTCATCAAATATACGCCTTTATACGGCGTTTGCCATGCATATAGTGGAAATATGCCCTAATATAACGCAATTTACGGTACTGACGTATTGATTGACGTATTTGGGTCAAATTTTTGACGTATTTTTGTAAGGCCTAGACAGAGCCCAGAGCCCAGAGCCCTGAGCCCTGAGCCCTGAGCCTGAGCCAAATACAGTAGCATAGCCCAACTTTCACGATGCACGGCAGGAAAAAAACCGGGGTGCAAGCGACGGAAGAAGAGAAAGCAGCTGTATCCTCAAAGGTAGCACGCATGCGACCTTAGCGTTCACTAACTCTTATTACTGTAGGTTGTCTTGACTTCGTAAAGTACCAGTAAATGGTGTACCCAGCTATGGTAACTTCGCTCCAAATCTCACAATCCTGCGCATATGAATTTTTAGCTTGGCCATTTACCTCTTCTTCACGTTTGCTGCAGGTGGCTACGTACAAAAAGCTAGCAGGCAAGCTCCTCACTGCTCGCGCAGCTGCGTCGGCCAACCCTGTCACTGCGCTGCCGGAGCAGCTAGGAGTCGACTTGCTCGGCCTTCAGGTAAGAATCCGCAGGCACAACCGGGTTTGTGGTGGTGCCCTGAGGTTGACAGGTCATCGATTTCTTAAGCTCCTCCTAATGCTCACATATCTTTGTTGCGTTTCTCTTTCTTTCTTCGTCGTTGGACTTGATAGGGGCAATTGCTGAAAATCAACCCAGACTTTTCCACGCTATGGAACCACCGCCGTGAGCTTCTTTTGGCCCAGCAGGTGCTTGATTCATCTCCAGAAACAGCCTCGGATTCTTCTTCTTCGCAAGCGCAGCCGCAACCAACTCTGTCGGCCGCAGTGGTAGCGCCTGTGCCCTTTCCTCCGCAACCCCTGGCCGCCAAAGCTCTAGCGGGCGAGTTAGCACTTACAGCGTCGGCGATTCAAAAACAGGTCGGTTTATAAATCCCGTTCTTCTTCCATTCCTATGAATAACGGTGTTTATCAGGCCAAATGTTTTATTCCATTGTTACGCATGCTTAGCCTTGGCAACTTGGCAATGATAATCGTTGAATGTGATTCTCTCCATGGCATAACCTGTGCTTTGACTTTTGTCTGTAACATAATTTTCCCACCTCCCACCTCTTACAACAGCCCAAGTCCTACAGTGCCTGGCATCACCGGCTCTGGTGTGTTCTTGGGGCTGTGCCTGAAAAAGTTCGCGCAGCAAACAACTCCACGACTACAACCGCCGCCAGCACCGCCACAACCATTACAACCACCACATTTAGCAGCAGCAGCAGCAGCAGTGCAGCGAACGCTGAAGCTGACGAAGGTGGGGTTGGGGCATTGCTCGCGGGTGAGCTCGCGCTGTGCGGCCAATTGCTGGATTTGGATCAGCGCAACTTCCACTGTTGGGCCTACCGTTTACAGGTAGACAAAAGTAGACAGCAGAGTCCGTGTCCGAGAGAAAGACAGAGAGAGAGCGGGGGGGTCAAAATTACGACATTGAGGTCCCTGATAATTTGATGTTCATTGAAGCCTTGTTGTTGTCCTTGTTGATATCTGATAAATCTCTCCAATGTGATACTTAGATCGCGGCCCTGGCACGGGTTTCACCCGAAGAGGAGCTGGCGTTTACGCGCGAAAAAATCACGCAAAATTTCTCGAATTCCAGCGCATTCCATTACCGGAGCAAAGTGATCGAACGGCTGTGGGCGTCGGCGCCTGCTAACGGAGCTTCATCGTCGTCGTCGTCGTCGAGCGGTGGCGTGCGGTTGAACGTGAACGGCGGTCAAACTTGCATCGAGCTCGTGGCGGAGGAATTGGCCATGGTTGGACAGGTAAGCGCTGGTAGATCACATTTACACCCTCGTATTTCTCGGCATGGTTAGAATTATGCCGATAAAAGACGCGGCAAGAAGGCTGGGGTGAACACGTGTACCATGAGCTTATTTTTCTTCGTTACTCTTTGTAAACCACTCTCAATCTGGCCATTAACACTCATATTAGGCTGCTTTCACGGAGCCCGACGACCAATCAGCATGGTGGTACCACCGCTTCCTTCTGGCGTGGGCTGACAAAGCAACTGCTGTTACATCAACAACAACAACAGGTAAAGGTAGTGGTAGCAGTCATGGTGTATCTGAAAGAGAGGCTCCTCTTGCATTTCTGCTCCCTTCTTTTCCATCCTTTTCAACTTTTACGTCTTCTTCATTTCCTTCTTCAGGATTGTCAGAGGAACGACAAGCGTTTTTGGACATTCTTCGAGGCGAGGTAAGAGGAAGCAAGTACAATCACGATGAAATCCTTTACTTTCCCTTCGCTTTTGCCAGCGTTCCCTTTCCTTCACCTTCGTTATTTTATTGTACCGTATTTTCTTCGATTTCTTTCTGTTTTGAAGGCTGAACAATTGCGCGGCTTGGTTGAGCTTGAGCCGTCGTGCAAATGGCCGAAATTGACGCTGGCTGCCACCCTGACTCGCCTTCAAGCGGCTTTACTGCAAACTAGTACTAGCGGAGTTGAAGGAGACGCAGCTGGAGAGGCAGGGGCTGCCAGCGAAGAAGGCGCGGCCTATTTGGCGGAGCTTGCTGATTTGGACCCTCTTCGTAAAGGTTATTATGCCTCTCTCTTGGCAGGCCCACATAGTCATGGAGGCGCAGCTTGAAGACGCGCCACGTCCGGGTGTGCTTGAGACAGCATTAAGTGCCTCATTTTCGATTGTTTTGGCATTTAACGAGAATCCACTGCATGGCCCCTCTTTAAGGACCTAGAACTGAGGAATTCAGAACTCTAATGAAGTGCGTGGTCTGATAGCTGATAGGAATTAGTCGCATGGATCACGTAGGGCTAAAGTTTTAAATGGATATTCCGCCCTGCGTTCTAAAAACAAGAAAGCCAGGTTCGCCGTGCTGCTTTGAGCTATGGGCTATTCCTATATATTTAACATATTCCCCAGATATTTATAGTTCGCAGTGATGGATTTTAGGTTATAGATGTATGCCATATGCCCCTGGTTTCCAGCTACTCAAACATAGAATACATAACACGGAGGTCCATTTGATCTTTGGGCTTTTTAAGAACTGCATTCCGTTGTGCATAAAAAGCAATGAATTCTGCCTGCTTATTCAAATCATTCAAGGCCCTAAGATAAGCTCTGGATGGTTGGCGCACACTTCCGGCAGAGGCAAATCGAAGCAAACCATGTCCTGAAGGAAATCACAAGACACACCAAGCAGGCCGGAGATTTGAAGAAGTTACACATACAAATAGAAGGGACAGGCAGTCTGTATATTTGATTGCCAAAAACACAACAACGGTGGGCTTTTTACAATACCTGGATGTAACGGCGGCACACGAGAAGAACGTGAAAGTTGTTGAAATGCTCTGCCGGATGGTCGTGGAAAGGTGGGACATACTCCAGTCCACTGCTCGTACTCTTTGATTTTTCCGAGGCCATTCGATTTCCATCTTCCTTGAACGCAGTTCCCACCGCCAAGATAGGGTTGCTGCTATCTGTACTGGTTCTTGGATTGTTTGGAGGAATGGTGCTGCTGCTGCTGTCACTACTGCTGCTCGTGCTTGTTGTAGTTTCAGTGCCAAATTCACGCCAGTGTGGGAGCACCTGCACGGCTCCTGCCTCAGTCGGCGCCTTCTCAAGCACATGTGCTAGGGCGCGTTGGCGAGGAGGCAAAGAGGCTAATGCCGAGGCCAGCGCTGGCAAAAGCCGTGCCCAATCATCATCAAGACGCTCGACCTGCGAGATAAATAAGGACATTTGACTCGCTGAATGCATCAACAATGATGATGCTATAGGCAGTGTGGTTGGCTTTAGAAAAGTGTAAAATCGGGTGTATTCAGCACACGATAGCAGACACAAAGAGGTCAGAATCACTGAACAAGAAATCCATTTTTAGGGGTTTCTCATCAAAAAAAGGTTCAAATTGCAAAGGATCTTGTTTGGAGGCGCGTACATGCCCGATAAAATCCAGACGCAACCGCTGGCCTCCAATTGTAGCGCGGCTCAACTGATACATCTTCAAAATGAAGAATAAGAAGAAGGCATCAGGAGATCTCAATTCGATTGAAAAGACACCAGGGTGTCACAAAAAGGGCTTGAAACCATGATGAACCGACTTGGTGGAAAGCCTTGCCACGAGTGTTATCGGCGGCATTCAAGGCTCAAATAATTTGGGACCACAGTGGTAAGTACGCTGAGGAGTACCTGGGATGCATAGTGGGGATTCTTGCGAGATAGCCGTTTGGTGCCAGTCACAGTTTCAGACCACGAGTCGCTCTTCACCTGCGCAGCGCAGAAGTTCGTGACATCATGCCCGCGCAATGAAGAAAAAATAGGCAGTAAAGTGGTCATCGAACGACTTTTGATAAAGGCACCACCATCAAATGTCTCGTGCAAGGACCATTTCCTCTTCTATTGCAGAATTATTCTGTAGGGTCAGAACGTTTTGGACCAAAACCTCGCGATGAGCGGACAAGAAACGGGAGAATGGCTCGCGCACAAAACTGAACGTCAAGTACTCGCGCGCCACCGCTTCCGGGATTTCGCTCGACAACACCCAGTGCGACCGGCACTCCAGCGGAGCAGGGTCTAGCCTGCACTGCAGCAGGAGCGCGGTTTTGTTCAACACTTTCCAAGAGCGGCCGTGGCGGTTCCCAAAGTGCCCTTGGCCTTCGAGCATATCCAGCTCGCGAAACAACTTGCTCACCTGCCAAAATATGAGATTTTGACGTGGCAATGCATCAGAGTAGAAAGGTTTGCATTTTTTAGGTGCGCACATTGTGCGCAAAGAAATGAAAAATCACATTTTTTGTACCGTTGTCGACGCGCTCTTGAGGTTTTTAACATATATGATTCGCCGCCGATGGTCCACTCGAACCTATAGAAATGCCCGATAAAAACACGGAATCAATTAACACGCAAAACAAACAGACTAATCACACTAAGCAACCCTCATAAGCAGAGGACTGGGACCAATGTATTTCTCTATAGGCCTCCACACAACATGCAGATATAAATTACTGTTAGAGACATCGTCTGAGCTTACCATGGTACCCTGTGACCCCCACGACGATGGCAAGTATTCCCCAAATTCTGCGCCATTTGCCACAAAAGTTGCACTCAAAGGGGGCTTCAAATTCATTCGAGCAGCAGAAGCCAACAGCTTTTCAGTTGGAATGGTGCCCTGAGGAGGCCAAGTAACATTTGCCACGAGATCGCTGGGAAGAGCATTTTTCAGAGTGAGTACGTTAGCATTCTTTGAGGAGCCTGCTTGTGGCTTTAGCGATGCTGCAAGATCTTTCGGGACACTGAAGAGTTCGCGCACTGCAATTGGGCTATCAGTCGATGCTGGCTCAGTCCAGAAGTTCACGCACGCGGGCTGTTCCCAAGGAAGCTGGTCCACGGTTTGCTCCGCATACGTCATCGCCATGGCAGTGGCAGCCACAACGAAGAGTCTAGAAATGAACATGGAAGATTGTTGGAATGGTCCAATTACAACCCCGCTATGCATTCATGATACGGCCTGAATGAATCAGTGAGAGCATCCACTGAATCAGTCATTGACAACGGAATCTAAAGGTCGGAGTCATTTTAGCTCAGCGCCGCCCTCAGATCAACGTAGTTAATGCCTCTCTTACAATAGTTAGTGTTGAGGACTTTGGTGGCCTACTCGCCTGCAGTCTACGGTTAGCATACTTATAAGTTGACTGCGTGATAGTTTCATTTTCTGCCATAAAGCTAGGGCCAGAGTTGAAACACGTCGGGAATGAAACAACAGAAACGAAACACGATTTTCGCCGGCGTTTCGTTTCTCGAAACAGACCAGCGCATTTCCCTGGGCGTTTCATGTTTCGAGAAACGAAA
>Ga0307931_1000371_pt1 | contig 27622 bp, 26 predicted proteins | sample OrgLakmetageno47_FD_201816 | JGI IMG/M metagenome (GOLD analysis project Ga0307931, IMG submission 201816) | Saline water microbial communities from Organic Lake, Antarctica - #47 | ecosystem: Environmental > Aquatic > Non-marine Saline and Alkaline > Saline | place: Antarctica: Organic Lake...
TCTGTGGCCTGCGCCACCGCCACTGCTGCCAGCGCCACCGCAGCTGACCAAGTGCACCAAAGCACGCCCGAGCGAAGTCCGCCGGCGCGCTTCTGCACGTCTGTGGCCTGCGCCACCGCCACTGCCACTGCCAGCGCCTCCGCAGCCGACCAAGTGCACCAAAGCACGCCCAAGCGAAATCTGCCGGCGCGCTTCTGCACGTCTGTGGCCTGCGCCACCGCCACTGCTGCCAGCGCCACCGCAGCCGACCAAGTGCACCAAAGCACGCCCGAGCGAAGTCCGCCGGCGCGCTTCTGCACGTCTGTGACCTGCGCCACCGCCACTGCTGCCAGCGCCTCCGCAGCCGACCAAGTGCACCAAAGCACGCCCGAGCGAAGTCCGCCGGCGCGCTTCTGCACGTCTGTGGCCTGCGCCACCGCCACGACCACTGCCACCGCCACCGCAGCTGCCTAAGTGCACCAAAGCACACCCAAGCGAAGTCCGCCGGCGCGCTTCTGCACGTCTGTGGCCTGCGCCACTGCCAGCGCCTCCGCAGCCGACCAAGTGCACCAAAGCACGCCCAAGCGAAGTCCGCCGGCGCGCTTCTGCACGTCTGTGGCCTGCGCCACCGCCACTGCTGCCAGCACCACCGCAGCCGACCAAATGCACCAAAGCACGCCCGAGCGAAGTCCGCCGGCGCGCTTCTGCACGTCTGTGACCTGCGCCACCGCCACTGCCAGCGCCACCGCAGCCGACCAAATGCACCAAAGCACGCCCGAGCGAAGTCCGCCGGCGCGCTTCTGCACGTCTGTGGCCTGCGCCACCGCCACTGCTGCCAGCGCCACCGCAGCTGACCAAGTGCACCAAAGCACGCCCGAGCGAAGTCCGCCGGCGCGCTTCTGCACGTCTGTGGCCTGCGCCACCGCCACTGCCACTGCCAGCGCCTCCGCAGCCGACCAAGTGCACCAAAGCACGCCCAAGCGAAATCTGCCGGCGCGCTTCTGCACGTCTGTGGCCTGCGCCACCGCCACTGCTGCCAGCGCCACCGCAGCCGACCAAGTGCACCAAAGCACGCCCGAGCGAAGTCCGCCGGCGCGCTTCTGCACGTCTGTGGCCTGCGCCACCGCCACTGCTGCCAGCGCCACCGCAGCTGACCAAGTGCACCAAAGCACGCCCGAGCGAAGTCCGCCGGCGCGCTTCTGCACGTCTGTGGCTAGCGCCACCGCCACTGCTGCCAGCGCCACTGCAACTGACCTCGTGTGCCTCCGTACGCATCCCCAATTGGCGTGTTTCGCTTACAATGCAAGTGTGAACTCCTGCCGAAGCCTTATAGTCTTCCTTTTGCACTGCACCTGGCGCAGGGCAGCCCCCAGTTTTTTTCGGCTGCCGCGCTGCACCACAACCTCTCCAAAAGTTACTACCAGATCCGTAACCCGGCCTAGGAGCAGCCGCCACGCAGCCATCAACCACAGCAGGCGTGGCATGGTTCCCACGGTTTTGGGAGTCATAGCAGCAGCGTTTGGGTGCAATCATTGCCTTGGCATCTGGAAGACTACATGCTGCGCTAGCGTCGTTGGCCCTGACCCTAGAAACCCAGCCGGACTTAGCGACTCCCTCCGCGACATCTCCGCTCACTCCGTCTTGCTGTGGGTTCCCAATCAACGTACCTCGCTTCAAAGCCGCTGCCGCCGCCACTTCAACATGATCCGCTTGGAAGCCTAGCCGAGGTCCTGCAAAATCGTCCTCACCAGCGCCAAACCCTTCAGCAGAATCGGGCAACGTGCTTGAATCCGCTATCTAATTCCCTAAGTTTGCGTTGAGGACACCAGTCTTGGAGACCCAGCTGTTAGAGGCGGAAGACTCGGTAGATTGCTGGCGCGCCGTCGCCTTGCGCGTGCTGTCACCCACCATCTCTGCGTGGAGACTGCGCCCACGGTGCGGCTCAGCTTGCGCCACAACCAGCTCAGCCCTCATTTTGGCCAGCGATTCGTTGGCCGCATCGCGCTCTGTACGGAACTCCGCCTGGGCCACTATGAGCTCTGCCTCGGCTGCGCGTCGTTTCGCCTGCTCCTCACTGAGGGTGCGCAATATTTGGTCCAAACAAGCACCCCGAGCCTCAGCCTCCTCGGACGCTTCGTCGAAAGCTGCGGCCGCCTGCCCCAACAACACCTTCAACCGCTGGACCTTCGCCGTCGCTACCTTGGCCTCTTCCTTGTAGCGCGCAGAGTCGTCTTCGCGTAGCACCTTGACAAGATTAGCAATCTGCTTTTGGAAGAAACTACACCCTCGGCATTGAGGCCCCTCTCCCTCTGACACAACACTCGCACCTGAAAGTGTTGTCTCCGTTACGTCTTTGATGGCGCCCACCGTCACTGGTGCTTTCGGTGGACCCCCAGACGAGTCGTTATTTCGTAAGTCCTCCGCGAGCGCAGGTCTTTCCAACTCTCTCTCCTCCTGCGAATTAGCTGCGCACGCAGATCCTTCCGGCTCATCCCTCTCTTCGGAACCTCCGTTCCCTCGCTCCAATCCATGAGTGCCGCTTCCGGGCCTCGCGCTTGAAACCGTGCCCGGCATGAGATCCACCAGCCCGGTTGCCGGTTATCCCAATTCAAGAAAAATACAGTACTTCGCACTCTGGTGCGCTATGTCAGCTCCGGGGGATTGCCCGGTTGCGCTAGCAAATCGCTTTCTGCAGAGTCTCGGCTCGGCTAGTGCGTCTTTCGATCTGAATCCGTAACAGCGGATCCGCCAGTTAGAACTCGGGTCAGTTTCGAAGACACAGCTAGCTCTGTTCTCTCTTGCGGCTAAATTTTCCGCCGCCGGTGTCCTTCTAGCAGCGCCGCTTCAGTAGGCGCTCCTCTTCATTTTCAGACATTCAAGAAGGACAAGGATTTCTCGCACCTGTCGTAAAAACATGAATTCTCATTGAGAACGGTAATTTTTCGTGTTTCAACTTCTTCCCTAGCTACTACAGTCTGTAGTCTGTAGTAGCTAGTGGAGGCCTCCAAACCATGCAGTAATTCAATAGCAGTCAGTCTACAGAAAAGCACCTCAGAGCCTCAGAGCAACTTTTGCCTGACGAGGGTAAGTGATTACAATGGAATGGCTCTCACCAACTTCAATATTTCTTTACTGACTGACCTTTACTTATATCAGGTGATTATTTCGGAATGAGAACTGTCAGGTCTTGGTTTGAATCTAACCCCTCAAATGCCCACGGGTTTTGCTGGAACCTGGATCATTACGAGAATGGCCCAATGAACATTTGGGCTATCAGTGAGTTCAACTAGTTGCCCGCATTCTTACCAGTCCTCGAATTTGCGCTTAAGTTATAAATTTTTTTTACAGATGGGATGGCATTCTTCGTATCTTTTATGTTTCTCATGTCTTGGGCGCACTACCAAAGTGAGTCCTTCTTCAAAGTGCAAATTGAATCTTGCCCCTAGACAACGATAATACCTAATTTATCCATTCGTTTGATGTGCCTTTTCCCAGATACTCTTCGGACCAACGGCTACTTTACAAGCGCGAAGTTAATCATTTTCCCAGTACATTTGAATATCCTCATCCTCCTCGCTTTTACAGCACTGTTTCAGGCTGTTGGGCTTATGGCATTAAGTGTGATTGATTCCACTGAAGACGATGACAGCAACACAAAAATTGGAATTTTGTACGCTTTTGCTATTATACAAAGTATCTCGTTCGGTATAGCACACGCTGTTACAGGTGTGATACTTCATCTTTAGTCTACCAAGTTGTTATTCTCCTGACACTATTATAACTCAGCACATCTCTACAATTTTGAACGCAAACAGATGGCACGATGTGGCTACTCTGGTCAAATGGCATCGGCAAAAGATCTCTTCGCATTTCTACTGTAGTAGGCTTAATCTCAGGATCTATTGTAGGGTTTTGCGTCTTCGCAGTTAGCGTACAAGACCTCCCAGGTGCTGTGTTCAAGGACAAAGAAATGAACCAATTTTGTAATTATTTTTGGCAAGTCACAAATTTGGTGTACTACTTGGTGGTTTGGCTTATGCCATCGTGCGGATCTTTGGCCAGAGTCACGCGACGACCTGCATTGATATACTGGGCGCGATTTTGGAGTATGTTTCGGATTTTGATCATTGTCTCAAATGCCCTTATAGATTACAACATTGACTTCGGATACTGCATGAATATGGTTGCTGTACTAATCTTCTTCATAATTTTAAAATGTTGGGTGTGCTATCGAGTTTTTGTGCTCGAGGCAAACTGGTGGCATGGAGTTGCTGGCAGTGGAACTGTGATACCATGTTTCTGGTGCGCATCAACTAGTCATAACAATGGGTTTCTCGGTAATTTGCTGTCAGGTCAGGAGCGCCCCTCAAACTCAAGTTTTTCAAATGACCAGTCGAATAATTCTGGAGAAGAATCAAGTACAATCGTTGCACCTTTCTATGATATTGAACTCTCTGAACAAAGTGCCACGGCATTGTCAAATGCGATGGATCAAATGGGGCGCTTTAGAGGCGTTTCTCTTGAGCGCACCGAACCTGGTGAACTAACTACGGAGAAAGATCGACAAGCCTTTCGGTTCCCTGGATCAACGGGCTTGACGAGCAGCCTGAAAAGAGTTAGACTGAAAAAAAAAGTGCCACTTATTGACTTTTCGTGCTTAAAAATCGTACTTAAGAGGCTTTTGGGCGTGGGCTCGACAGCGCGAGTTTACGAAGGCAAGTGGTGCGGTCGCAAGGTTGCAGTCAAAGTCCTCTTCACTGTGGAAATTACTCCAGAAGAAATCCAGCGCACTTGCTCGGAAGCTTCACTTTTGCACAGCCTACAGAGTCCTTTCGTGGTACGCCTTCATGGTATTGCTGTGCTCCCTCCCTCGCTTTGCGCTGTCCTCGAAATGTGTTCCGAAGGCTCCCTGGGTGACGTTTTATACCAGAAAGAATTAAAGAACGAAGTGAGCAATTCATGGAGTATGCTAGGTCGCTTCAGTAATTCCGTGCGCGAAACTGTTGTTGATCGGCGCACCTTTACTGGGCGAGACAGTTTAAAAGACGGTAACAGAGCTTCAGGTGTCCACATAAATGGGTCCTCGAATCAATATGTTTATGCGCTACCGTGGGGCGAGCGCCTCGAATTGGCTGTCGGTGCAGCACAAGGGTTGACAGTACTCGTGACTGCATTCCCTGGTACTAGCCACAATGACATTAAGAGTGCTAATTATCTCGTCGATTGTCCAAACAAAGATGCATTTAGTACGCGCAGCGAGATTGTCGGCACTTATACAAATGATGCTCTGTTTGGGGAACCCCTAAATAATGACCCAACATCTAAAATGAAGTTTGTAGTGAAGTTAGCTGATGTCGAGTTTGCATCAACGGGTGCGACACCAGAGCACATGATTCGCGGTGACACGCCAAACTGGACTGCACCTGAAGTGCTTGCTGGCACGTCCGATGTCAGCCCTGCTTCTGACATTTACGCTCTCGCCAATGTTCTTTTCGAAATAGCTACGCGTGAGGCCCCTTTCGAGAAAACAAAATATCACAACGATGGTGATACTTCGATATCCATCAAGCAGGGAATCATTGAAGGCTGCCGCCCATTATTTCCTAAATCACAAGCGGCTGCTCAGTCCGAGCTTGCATGTGCGCAAGGGAACGAGGCTGAAGTGAATCGCTTGGCCATTGAACTTTCATCCAGGGCTAGTTTCGAAAAGCTTGTTGAGCGATCTTGGTCGCAAGATCCAGCTTCGCGGCCTGAGGCGGCTGTATTGCTTGCCGATCTAAAAGGGTTACATGTCGACTACTACGAACGCATCAAAGCTTGGAGCGACAATCGCCGTCGCGAAGGCGCACTGATCTATAAGGCATCATCTTCTGAAAATGGACGCCACGAAGATGACCGACTTAAAGCACATTCTCGACTCGACTTTGGCGTTATACTTAAGAAAAAAAGCAGCTCTATTGAAGTCTGATTGATATTTAATTCGGGTGTGCGAATGGAAATTCCTTGATTTCAAAAGGCAAGCGAGATGAAGTTTTTCTGAAGCGCCTGCAGCCCAATTCCTCGCTTTTTTGCATTTTTTTCGAGGAATTTGGTCAATTCACCCGCGATCTCACAACTTGTTTCGTAAGTTGTGAAGCTCTTGCTCCCGAGCAAGATGGTTTGCTACTTCGGCTACTCTGGCTGGTTCACTTCCCCTCAAAAAAAATTTCTTTTATGTTCCCTTCGGGAGGGTGGTTCACGCCCCAGCCTCGAGTCTCGAGGCAGGAAGCGAGCTTCCAACATGCATACATTTCCCCCAAATACCCATACTTGCCTGATTTACTGTGTTTAGTGATAGTTTATCTCAAGTGCAGCACCGGTTCGACTACTTGTGAGCCATAGGAGGCTTTGACGGGGCAGGAACTCCTTCCTCGTCCGCGGAGTGGCAGTGAATAGAAAAGCCCTCCCCTTAAAATACAAACAGAAACATTCAAGCGGCGGGCGGCGGGCCGCTTGTGGCCTAGCGGTCCCTCCCTATCATAGAGCTAAACCCATGCATCTTTCATCAAACGCCTCGGTCGCTACTCGTGGTCGTCCTCAAGCGTTTTTCGAAACCCTCGCAAGGCCCTCCACCTTAAGAGCAAGTCGTCTGCGTATACCCCGCATAGTTCAGGTTCCGCGCTAGTGATCGGCAAGATCGTGCTGACAATGCTTTTAGCTGCCGCCAAAACAAAACAATCCTTCATGGTGCCTGCCTTTGATCAAACGAGAGTCCCACGGATAATTCAAGTGCCAAGCGGTGCTGTGAATTCATAACGGAAAGTTTCATCATCTGTCGGTGGCCCGGAGTTCCTAGGAATCTGTTCCCTCCCCCGATGCCCACTGTGCATGGCTGAGTCACACAGATGGACCGTGGGATTTTAACGCCACTTTTGAAGTCCTATAATACGATTCTGGATTCACAGCCATGAGCTCCGGTGTCAGAGTTAGAGTTCCGTCGGAGTTTGCAGTCCATACTCTCCTCAAAATTATCCTGGACAACCACTCACAGACAAAGAATCGTGTACGGACTTATTTTAAACGTGTTAGCGGAAAGGCGTGCCGCGGATGCTTCGCCAAGAATTGGCGCCTCGGACGTGATGAGGAGATGAAAATTACACGACGGGTCGTTAACGACCGGCGATGCTCTAAACACCTTACCTCACTGAGTTTGAGATCCCGGTTGCACTCGAGGCGTTTATAGCTTCGAAGGAGGTGCTGGTCCGCCACCCAGCACCTCCCGGCATTCGCCCATTTTAAAGGAAATAAACGGTCAGTGCAGGTGGGAGGTGTTGGGTATCTCCCGGGCGACAAAAGGCTTAATAAAAAGCTTCTCCGAATGAGCCGCAAGAATACAGGCCAGTGCATTGGAGATATACTGATGATATTCCTCACCCATAACTGCATGCCAACGCCCCCGCCCCTTTCCTTACGGCTTCTGCGACTCAGGGGCCCTCAAAGGAGATTGAGACTTAGGTATAGTCGGAATCGGAAGTCGCCACATGAGGGGCATCTTACTGGGCAGAACATGCAGTACAGAAGCAGAAGAAGCCAATACATCAACACGCGCACGCCTTATACCGCTGCTACGCAACGAAGAAGGCCTACAACGACAGTGCCTTTCGCGGTGCCGCCATGTTTATTTCTTAAATTTCGGTGTGCTCACCTTGCCACCAAAGTTCGGCGTCCTTGCCACTTGCCACAACAGTTTAGATCTATTCGTGCGCGGCTTCCGCATTGGTAGCACTGACCATCGCTGCAAACGCGCCCTTTGCGGGGCCTATCTCCAGCAGTGCCTTGGGCGTGTCGAACTCCTTCACGCGGCCGTGCTCCAACACCAAGACGCGGTCCGAGTCCATGATGGTGTGCAAGCGGTGCGCAATGGTGAGCACCGTGGCGTCTTGAAACTCTTGCCGAATGCGCAACTGCACTGCGGCATCGGTGGCATTGTCAATGGAAGCGGTGGCTTCGTCGAGGACGAGCACTTTGGGTTTGCGCAACAAGGCACGGCCAATGCACAAGAGTTGCCGTTGCCCGACGCTGAAGTTCTCGCCCCCTTCGGCAACCATCTCGTGGAGCTGTCCTTCGAGAGCGCGCACGGCTGGACCCAACTCCACCTGTGATGTTACGAACCAAGAATTATTCAAACCAGAATAGAGGCAAAAGAGGCTGTTTAACTCCACAATCAGCAAACAGTGCATAGAACAAAAAGAGCTCACTGTGCAAACAATTATTCTTAATTTTCGGTGCGCTCACCTTGTCGATCACTTCCCAAAGTTCGGCATCCGTGTGCTGCTCGAAAGGGTCCAAGTTGAACCGTAAACTGGCGCTGAACATGACGGGGTCCTGCGGGATGATCGACAGGCTACTCCGGAGTTGACTCAGCCGCAAGCTCTTGATGTCTTGGCCGTCTACCGTGATGACACCGCTGCGCAGCTCCACGAAGCGAAAAAGGGACACCATGACGCTGGACTTGCCACTGCCCGTGCGGCCCACCACCCCCACTTTTTCGCCCTCCAAACACGCAAAGCTCAGCCCTTTCAGGACGTCAGGCAGGCCCGGCCGGTAGCCCATGACCACATTTTCAAAGCGCACCGCACCGCCGCGAGGCCACTTCGGTACCCACTCACTTGTGTCAACCACAACAGGCACAGCAGCTGCTCCACTCGTTTCAGAAGCACCACTGCGGCTGCTTTTGTTGGCCTTCTTCGTCAACGCAAGCGCGTTGTTTGCCTTGATTGCACGCTGTTGATCCGCTACAAGATGCTGAGGCTCCTCTGCGTCAAGACCGCTGGTGTACTGCGAAGGTGAAGAAGGTAAAGATAGAGAAAGGGTCGAGGATTAATCTTAATTGATTGAAAAGGTATTATTAAACACGAAATATCATTCGAAAAGAACGGGAAATTGCAGAAAGCACGCACCTGCATGAGTCGCTCCACGCTTGCCATTTGCCCTTCGGACTGAGCAAACATCCGCACGGCATGCTTGAGAAAGGTCGTCATTTCGACCGCAAAGCTCAAAGCAAGCCCAAGCCAGGCAGCTGGCACGAAGCCTTTGAACAGCACAGCTAGACCGACAATGAAAAAGAGGATAGAAGCACCTGGAATTTTGCAAGAAAAGACACGTAAGAAGGAGGATCATGAGCTATGTGATAAGTCAAACTTAGATCCTTGTTTATGTGTCACTCTTTCACATTCCTGCAAACACAAAGAATTTAAATGCCTTTCTCTAAAGTGGCCCTATAAAAGTTTTGAGACCGTCTTTGCATTAAAAAGTAGACCAAAATCAATTACCGATGGCGTCCAGGCGAATGCTAAGCCAAGAAAAGCACAATTGCACGGCCACTACGCAAGCATTATTGGTGTCCATCGCGGCTTCCGCGCGTGCTTTGAACCTCCCACCACAGGCGTAAGCTCGAATAGCGGGGGCCCCCGCAAGAGTCTGGGAAAAGTCGGCGAAAATCGGCGACCGGGAAATCTTGGAAAGGCGCTCGACCTAATATGATGTGACATCGATGACGAATAATAAGTACAAATCGCACGCGTGTCCATATATGACCACATGCAACCATGAAAGGTCCAACGCAAAAGTACAATTTAAGAATGAATGGAATAGGTACCCAAGATGAAGTCTCAACACGCAGAAATATGAAACGACGTAACAGAAAGTACACGAAGAGCACATCTGGGACCTCCCTCTGAGTTCCAAAAATAAAATAAAAGTAGCAAACGCTAAATTACTAACCTCAGTGGAAGTGAGCCGAAAAAGCCGTTGCACGCGAAAGTATAAGTACGCTAGCGGCACCAAAAGCAGCAAGAAGGTACCCTTGGTAGCGGCTGAAATCGCTACGAGTGCTCCAAGGCAATTCGTTAAAGAACCTACCAATTGAGACACCTGTGCGCAATGGTAGTGGTGGCGAAATTATATTCGGAAATTTTTAAGTATAGAAGGAGGAGCGCAAATTGTTGAAAAACATTTTGATAACAGCGTCATTGTGAGCGCCTTTCATGTGAGCAAAATGCACGAGTATTTACCGACTGGCTGATTTCGACATCCACGGTTTGTATATCTGCGGCAAAACGATTGAGAACTCGGCCCATAGGTGTCGTGTCAAAGAAGGCCACCGGCGCCCGCAGCACAGAGGCAACTAGCCTTTGGTGGATTTGTTGAGAAGCGCTTAATCGGTGAGTAGCCACACAGAGAGATCGGCAGGTGAGGCCTACGACACCCGCCAAACTCAAGAGGGCGTACCTGAGAAGAAGTGCATACGAGAGGGAAAAATGAAGTGAACTAGGATAATGGAAATAGATTACGACTACGCTCTACTAGCGCACAATATGAAGATAATGAATATGAATGGTGCATATAATGGCAGGAGAGAGCATCGGTAAAGTTTTAGGTGCTTTAAAAATGAGGACGAATTCTGCGCACATGTTCAAGAAGTAAGAGTTGCGCGATCGAGAAAGACCGTTCGAGGCTTCTGGGTCACTCCCTGATGACGCAAGCAGACAAAAAACAATCCGGAAGTATGATAGCAGACGTAGTGAAAAACCGCGAAGACGAGTATAACAAAGGACGAGAAACGGAACAAAAAGAATACAAAAAGACAGCGAACGAAGCAACATCTAGTGAACCATATGCGTTCACGAGTCGTGTGTGCGATCAAATATGAGTCCCTACTAACCATCAGCGTACGCGTTTGTCGCATCCAACGATTGTTCGGCCCAGTAGGCCAGCCAAAATGTGCTCCCAACTTCACAGCCGCGGCCACAGAGGGCAATCACCACCAAAGCAGCCACCCAGCGCCACCCCCCCGCACGAGCGTAGTACGCGTACGCTGCCAGCGGCACTGCCCCCACGGCGCGCTCTTCTTTGATGATTAAGTCACCATCTTTGCCTTGGCCGCCGTGCTTGTCTCCACTTATATTGGCGTTTTGGGCTTTCTTGTTCGAGTTGGAGGCGACAGTGGCAGTGCGCAGGGTGCCACTGCCATCTCCTCCACTGCCGCCGTCGCCACCCTCATCAGCTGCAGCAGCAGCTTCTTCTTCTGCTTCCTTCGCCGCCTCGCGCTCTTTCTCTGCTTGCACTACTTCCAGAACCTCAGGCACCTGAGTACATAATTATGTCATGCACGCACCAAAATTGACACAAGAATTAGGTAAACTACTGACTGGCACCATGATCACCCAAGCACCACCCTATATTGGCACATCTTACCACCTACTGCTTTGCTTTTTTTCCCGTAAGTATATCAACAACAACAACAATATGATCATGAAAGGGTGTACCTCAGCAGCGAGCAAGTCGTCGAAGGAGCCACTCGCCACCATTCGCCCATTAGCCAGCACAATGACTTGGTCGCAGCGCCGCAAGTACTGCACATGGTGCGTCACCAACAATCGAGTCTTCCCCGCCAGCAGCGGAGGGGGCAACTTCTCCTTCTTGGTGGTCACAGTTGTCGCGAAGATGTCCTTAGGGCTTCGCTCGTCGTTTTCTTCTGCTTCATTATCTTCTTCTTCCACAGTAGCATTCCCAATGCACCCTTCAAAGAGGGCCTGGCCTACATGTGCGTCGACAGCACTCAGTGGGTCGTCGAGCAAGAGCACTGAGGCGTCGCTGTACACCGCTCGTGCCAGAGCTACCCGCGCCTTTTGGCCCCCACTCAAGTTGATGCCCTTTTCCCCGATTTCCGTCATGTCCCCAGCAGGAAGTTGAGTGACGTCAGCATCAAGGCAGCACGCTCGCAGCACGTTGGCGTACCTATTTCGTGAGGAAAAGGCGAGAAAGATTAAGTAGGAAGCAAATAGAAGAGCATGGTCTCATGCATAGTCTATATTGAAGACTTCAGTAATATTTGATTGTCTGTCTCGTTCCATTTTTTCATCTCACAACACACACATTTGCATACCTGACGGCGTCAAAAGGGGCACCGAACACCACGTTTTCTCGCAGCGTCGAATTCACGACCCACGGCACTTGTGCTGCTAGTGCTACCGTCCCGGCACTTTTCGCCCTCGACACGGACCCACTCAAGAGCTGCATTTCCCCGGTTAACGCTGCCAGCAGGGAAGACTTGCCGCTCCCGACCGGCCCCACAATGGCTACCAGAGAGCCTTCTTCAATGCTGAAGGACAAGTCTTTCAAACACATCGGGTCCACGGGTGCTGGTGCTGCTGGAGGAGCAGCGGTGGTTTCCTCAGCTTTTTCATTGCTGTCGCTGCCTTTTCCACCCTGGCCATCGCCCTTAACGCCCTTGCCTTTCTTAGCGTCCTCGCTTTTGCTGCCTTTGCCACTGCCTTTACCACCTTTGCCACCTCCTTTGCCGCCTTTACCACCGCCGAATTTTGCGAATTTCTTGGCGGTTTTAGCGTCCATGAGTGGTTCCGCGACGCCCCACCCCAGGGATGCACCACGCACGGAAAACACTAACGATGACGATGATGGTGATTTCTCATTAATGTCTTTCTTGACAACAGCAGTGGTGGTTTCACTTGCCGAAGCTGGCAGGGCTGCTTGTGGTGGTGGAGTGACGTCATTGCTGACGTAGTCGTCTAGGGTCTTGCGCATCAAGAAGCGGCTCAAGCGCGCGGAGGCCACCTTGGTTGATGTTAAAATCGTCAACGAGAAATTACAGCAAAAGACAAATATTTGTTTTAAATGGGAGATTCTTAGCCAGTCAAAGATATGTGGTAAAGATGTTATGCAAATCACCGTGAATATTTCCAAGCGAGATCCTCTCATATTCCTTCCTCGTATTATCAAAGCGCTCACCTCTTTTGTTTTTCTCCTCGATAATACAATCAATCTTACCTGGCAAGACTGGTACTGGACGAAACCCATCGGCATGAAGGCAAAAGGAAACCGCATGAGGTTGAAGAGGGCAATGGTGGTAAATGCAGTTGCGGCGTCAAGTTGTTGATTCTCTCCACCCACGTAGGTCGCAAAGATCAACACCGGCTGAATCACGGGCGCCGACAACAGCACCAGGGAGAAGCCTATGGCAACTACGTACGCCAGCTTGGTTAAGACGACAATTTCATCGCGGCGCATGCCCGCAGCCAGCTTGGAAAACGCTTGCTCCCAGGCGTAAAACTTGACGATGCGAATGCCACTCAACAGTTCATTCATGAGCCCCACCCGCTTGTCCGTTAAGGTAATGAACTTGCGCTGAAGGACGAACAAGTTGGCGAAGACGAAGCCCTGGATTGGAATCAAGAAGATCATGAACCCAAGCCCAACGAACATCGCGTTGCCCACTTGTGTGTAAATGAGGTACAAGCACACGCCAATTTGCAGAGGCGCCACTGCCATGAACGCCAAAAACTTCATGAACAACTCCACCTGCGCAAGACATTTAAAGAATTCCGCATGATAAATTATGAACTTTTAAGAGGAAAATATGTGATCGAAAAGTTACAATACTTGAATGAATCTGCTCTGTCCTGTCTAGCTACTAGTAACTCAGGGTGGAACAGGAATAAATCAACTTGAACTTTATAAGTTCAACCTATGCAGGAGTCCCCAATTGTATCATCACATGTACTATCTGCTGCTATGAGCACAAACCACATTATGAAATACTAACCTTCAACGCGTCATTGCTGAAGAGGTTCACTACTTCGCCCGTGGAGACACCTTGCCGAGCAGCCGATGTCAAGTTGAGCGAGTGTCGATAAATGGCCACTGCCACAGCAGTGCGGGCCTGAAGGCCGTAGTGCACCATCAAAACGTCATGCCGCGTTTGGCACAAGCTTGCACACACCGGCAGAATCAGCAAGGCTACTGTCATTGCTCCCAGGGCGCCGTCGGAAAGAGTTTCGTAACCCGTGCCGCTGAAATGCTGCACCAACACATTCAACAAACCGATCGGCACGAACTGCAGTGCGGCTCCTGAGAAGTAAAAACCGAGCGCTTTAGCGAGATTGAGTTTGCCAACCATGCGGATCTGAGCGCGCATGACAGACGCTGGCCGCTTCTCCGTGCTGTGCTTTACTTCGTCCTTCCACACCTTTTGGTAGAGATGCCAAAAAAAAGAAGAAGGCCCCTCCGCCATGTGAGACTGTAAAGAAACAAAACAGTTCAGACTGTTGCGAACAATCCCTGCACAGACTTCATGAAAGAGTCAGCACGATAGCGCATTATGTATACATGAATGCTAATCTATTCATCAGCTTTGCATTATATTTCTTCAGTTCTTACCACGTCAAAGCGTTCGAAGCATGCTTCTGCCTTGTCAGTCGCTCGTGTCGTGCCCAAGTCCTCGGTCTGCAACGCAGTCGTGGTGCCCTTATGCAATAGCGGCGTCAAATAACCAAGCGTCATGAAAGTAAGCCAGCTTGCTCTATCTTCCCAGCTCTCATTGGATGCAATGAGCGGAGACTCTTTCCGAGGCGTAGCCAACTCAGTGCCCACGCGAATACTCCCTGACTTGATGCCGTCAAATTCATCTTGACTCTTCGCTACTGCAACAAGGCGCGGCATGATAAACGAATGATATGGGCAGGAAAGCTTTGTTCTAAATTTAATTTTCTCTTTAAAGTAAGTAAGTTGTACAAGGTCGAGCAACGCCGGGGGAGGTGTTATGAATGGAACACCGCCACAACAACTCTCTTGCAGTATTGTGAGTGAGTTTCTGAAATGAACCAAACCACAGATGCGCGTACGTTTCCACCACGTGTGTGACTGAGCGAGGTGTGTGATGAAGTGATGAATGATGAATGTCTGTGATTGACCAATGCACTAACATAATATGATACACAAATGACCTGAATTGTATGGGTTGCGCGGTTGCGTTGTCGGAGCGTCGGAGCTGCAACAGCACCTATAGCACTCTTGCCTTCCTTTAATCAGAATCCTTACACAAAATCCCACGAATAACCCAAGCAGCAAAAGGATTCGTGCGATGAGGAGCCCGGCGATGAATTTACGGCCATCACCAACTCACTAACGAAAACCATAATTTTAGGGGTTTCGTTATATTATTATAGAAACCTTTGCTTTAAACATGATAACAGCTCTCAGAGGAATAATCGAAAGACACAAAACTATACAATTGATATTACGAATCCCGTTGTAGGATTCTCTCTAAGGACTCCCCACGGCGGAAAGAGCTGCAGCTACAACTTGTTCAAGCACATCAGTTTCGTTTATCTTAACACCTCTCCGCAATGCCATCGTCGGAGCATGGAGCTTCCGGCCGACGGCTGAGGCGACAGCTTTAGTAGCTAAACTTCCCAGCGTTTGAACTTGAGCATGAGCAATAGCAGAATCCACTGCAACCCTTGCCTTTTCCCTCAATGCCACCACTGAGTTTCCTTGGTCTAGTGCGAGCAATTCAGCTTGAATGCGAGAAATAGTTGGATCAACAGCTTTTTGGACGGCTCCTTCAGCAGCAGCTGCTGCACTTGCCGCAGTAGCACTCCAAGTGAAACGGAGGGCATTGATCTCAGGAACGATGGAAGGGTCACGTGCAGCTTTGCCTGCTGATAGTGCTCCCCGAAAAAGTGTTCCGAGGCGAGCACGGCAAGGCGGCGGGAATCCAGATGGTGAAACAATGTTACTTGAATATTCCAAAACTCGTTTGAGCTGAAGTAGGATGTGCGCGTCACGCGATGAGAAAGGAGAAAAAGTGTTATAAGCCCTTCCTGTAGGCAGACCAACTGCAATCAAGGATAAATGTCGGGCAACATTTTCTGATCCTGAGATTGTGATTGCTGCGGCAGCTATTTGTGAACATTGAAAGGTCATATCTGCAATTAATTCTACGCCTCCAAATGGGATACTTGGCTCAGTGATCAATGAGGGTCTATCCATAAACGACAACAAAGCTCCTACGCCAACTTCACCACCTTGGTCTTGCCAAGAGCTCACTTGATCATCCAGAAAAGCTGCAGCACACGCCGCAACAACCTCTCCAGAAGCAGGAGACGCGACATAAATTTCAAGCCGTGCACAGTTTGCAAGCACTACCACTTCATCGACAACGCCTCCCCCAAATAAAGCAACAGTTTCTACTAGACGCCGTGTGGTCTTGGGCTTTGCTTCAAATTGATCGTGGCCAACGCCCATCACAGCCTCTTTCCATCGCCATACCCGCTTGTGTGAAGAACTAGCGGAAGCCTCAGCTGGCTTGGCAATAGAAAATACATGTAAATCCTGCAGGTTTGAGGCTGCTAATTTCTTTGAGTAGTCTCCTACGCGCCACATCTTGGCTGGCCCAGAAAGCCCCGAGGCTCCTAGTACCCATGCCAAACAGCAGGCGCGAATCCAAGACGCCACCATAGGCATCAAGGAAGTAATTGAATTCAGTACTGTATAAACGAAACGACGACGAGAAATTGAAGAACTTCACAACGGGATTACGTATTATTCAAAGGTCTCGCAGTGTACTGCGCAGCTGATTGAGCGCACTAGCTTATTTCTCTAATACGTCTTTATTTTTATTAAATCAAAAGGGCAATGTTGAACCAAAATGGTGAGTCACTATCTCGGGGAAGCTGTTAATTTTCTCAGCCAGACGTGGTATAAGTGCCATTCATCAAGATCGCTAATACTCCTGTAATAACTACATATCTCTATTTAGCTAGCTAGCTTTAGAAAATTTGAAGGCAAGCATAGCATACGCTATCACGCATCACGCATTTTTTACAAGCCCCATAGCCCAATAGATTATCCAAAAAGACGACAGAACAATCTCTGGTTTGCGTAAAAGTACGAAAGCGCGACGAAGAAGATTCCTCGTCCTTCGTCGAGGTTCACTTCATAACGTTCACCAGCTCTTTCAATTATTTGTTATCTTTCAAAATAGAAACCTTCCGGTAGACTACCCTTTCCTCTCCGAACGCCGACATTAAGATGAAAACATCACCGCTTTTGCTGTTCAGTCTATTCTCAAGCGCTGACGCATCGTTCATGAGGTATTTCTTTTTAGCTGTGAATAAATTAGCTTCATGTCTCCTCTCGACGCTTGACACGTGGAGAGCAGCGTTCTTCTACAGAAACATCTCAAGAACAAAGCTTGCAGCCTTATCAGTCTTCACAACTCATCATAATTCGTCTTGAATTTAATAAGGGTTATTCAAATAGATCCTGGCTAGCTGCGGCTCGCAACTTGTGAAGTATCTTTTTCCATTTTTTTTGAACTTCGACACACTGCTACCCTATAAACATCAACTTTGACTAAACTAACGAAACCGTGAAATTCCTTTGGCTCGTGACAGCTTTCTATGGGGAGCTGAACCATCGACAACGGCAACTATAACAGCAAAATCAACAAGTTCTAATGATGCCTTGCTCGACACATTAAAGGACGAGGACGTCGACGTTAAAGAAGAGGTTATCGACGGTGTAACGCGTGTGACACTCACAGTTAAATAGCTTACTAGCGTACTGAATCCTCAAGGAAAAGACTGTGAAGAAGTCTCAAATAAATAAAAATTGCGTAGTTGGTTTCATCGAGTGATAAACTTGCTGAATCAGCTTCCTTATCAATGCTATCTCGCACTCCTAATATATGTTCTTCTCGCTGTTCTCGCTTCTCGCACATATATCATATATTACAGAAACGCTATGTGTATTCTATAAAAAAGCCGGTGAAGCCCTATTAAATGAATCAATTATACTCCTTGCCAAGTGTAATGATTTTTTGAAGTTCGCAGCTCCAGTTCTTATAGATATAGATATACCTATACCTCATTTATGTTAATGCTACTTCCACACGAACACCAAGCACCAAGAAACTTCAAGCAAGGCACCATCTATATCATTTAAATTAATCGGTATAGGCTGTATACTTAATTATAATTTACATTTAGCTTTATGGTATTTGCGCACAAACGCAACGTCTAAAAACACGTATACAAGAAAAATGGAAGTCCGACCTCATAGCGATTTGCAGTGGTAGCACGCTCGAGGTAGGTATTCATTTAAATTTGGACGCGAATCCTCTTAAGCGCACTACGGCATCGCAGAAAAGATGGATTTGCCCGTCCATTCGGAGTAGGCAGGCGCTGGCCGTGCACCGCGCGGCGAGCGCGACCTCGGCTTCGGGACTTTGGCGGTCGTGCGAGGGGGGCGAAATGCCGGGCCGAAGCCTGAAGTGCTGCCACCGAGCCCGGCCGCTCGAGGAGAGGAAGCTCTAGGTGAGGAAGCTCTAGGCGAGGAAGCTCTAGGCGACGACACGCGATTAGCGGGTGTAAAGTTGCTTCTTTTTGGGCCACTCAGCCCGCGGCCATCCGCCCACTCCACGGCTTCCGCAGCTGCAGCTGCTTCTCGTGCCGCCGCGGCGGCCGCTAGGGCAGCAGCTGAGGGGGGTGGCCGCGTTGGGGGTTTGTCGTCAACCAGAGGTAGGCCGCTCAAAGGGTGGGGCGAGCGAAGCCCGCCGCCGCCAATCAACAGCTCCGCCATGGGTGAATGTGGCCGCGCTGCTGCTCGAGCAGCCGCGACACGCGCCGCGAGAAGAGAAGTAGCCGTGGCTGCAGCTGCTACAGCAGGCAATACGGGGGCTGGCGGAGCAGATGCTGCTGATCGATTGCTGCCTTTCGGGCCAGCTGAGCTGCTACTACTACTTGTACCTTCTCTTTTGCTGTTCGGAACAGGACTAGACAATGCTGTTGGTGCACTGAGCGGAGCATTGACAGGCGGCGCAGTCAGAACGCCTACTACGTCATCGCGGCGGTGCTGAATGGCAAAAGTGAGAGCAGTCGAACCGTCTACGAAATCTCGCAAATCTCGGTCTGCGCCGTGCGCAAGCAACACTGCGGTGGCCTCGGCAAAGCCCCGCATCGCACACTCCATCAGCGGGGTTAGGCCTTTCCGGCCACACCGCACGTTGGGGTCCATCCCTGCTGGTGTTTTGCTGCCAGACGAAGGAGGGCTCTTTGCACCATTACGAGGGATAGACGACGGTGACGACAGCGACGACGACGACGATGACGGTGGCGCTAATAACTTCTTCAGCTGAATAATGTCGTTGCTTCGTGCAGCACGATGCAGTTTGGTAGGCGGCATAGTAGGACTAGTCGTCGGACTCACGGCTCTGCGGCTATCGCTTTTGCTGCCACTCTTGCGGCTGCTGCTGACGTCACCACCTCGAGAGCTCCTGCTTTTACCGTTGCTGCGGCTCTTGTCTGCGTTCGCACTCCGGCTCTGGCTGTTGGCAGGCGTAGCTTTCGTCAGGTTCTTAGGCTTGCTCCTCGCTTGACTCTCAACTGGTGGTGGGTTGCTGCTTTTGCCATTGAAACTGGCCATGATTTGGTCCAGGAGCTCTTGTTCTTCTTCTGATTCGCTGCCTCTTTCGCTCCTGCCGCAGCTTACGTTAGGACTCATAATGCCATCCAGCGCGCTCCCCTGTGGAGCTTTAGGAGCGGCAGAAGACTTCGGTGGCAAGAAGGTCTCTGCTTTCGTTTCGTCGTCGTCATCGAAGAAATCGAGGCGCTTAGCCACCGGTGAGAAGGCACTTCCTTGCCCAAATGGCGCATGGTTGTTTTTGTCTCTGCTGTTGCCATCTCGGGGCGCAGAGGGCGGTGGCAAGGGGGTCGCTGGGTTGGCAGGTTTCTTCACAACAGCGTTTCCATTCTGCTGTTTGCTAGGATTCATTGGCTCAGTGGCCCCCGTACATCCCTTGGCTTCTACATGCACTGATTTCTTCCCCCCAGGCAAAAGCGCTGACACGCGGCAAGAACCCAGTCCAATCATGTCGAGGGTGCCCGCTAAACCTGACGAACTGGTGTCAACTGCCGCTGCCCGCACTTGTGAGAGCGCTGCAGCTGAGGGAAGGCCGTGCACGCACACCTGTTCAAGAGGCAGAAGGCACAGTGTGCATACATTAAGATCAGGATAGAAGAGAATACCGCCATCACAACTGAGGGCCTCAAACACACATGTAATGCAGACCTCATGAAATCAATCAAGAGTACAGTAAATGAGCTTTTCAAGTGAGGAAGAGAATGAGCCTCTCGGAAAAGCGCCATACAATGAAACGACCGACTTTCTCTCCCTAGCTATACAATACTTCCGTGGTACCTCGAGAGCTGCGACCCCACCCAAAGACAGTGACAAGCCATCGCTGTTGCTTGGTTGCAAGGATACATCATCGGGGTTCTCGATCGTGAGAGGCGGTCCGCAGGTTATTTGACCAATCTGAAAGTAGGTGATCCCCGAAAGTAATCGTAGAAGAATGAAAAAAGGATGTTCTTTGAGCTAGATAACGAAGGATATATGTAATTGAAAAATAGAGGTGTAGGATGAATCGCTCGCATAGACATGTGCCTGTACATCTGCGTCTTCCAGTTTTACAGGAAAAAGATGCAAGAGTAAGCACCCTGCCTCATACCACAATGACACTCACTTCTAAGCACATCGCGTCAGCGCAGGCTGCCCGCACTAGAAAGGGCGCATTGGCATCGCAAGCACCTTCGAGCAACAACACTTGAAGCTGCAATGTGTGCGCTCCGCCACCGCCACATGCTTTCGCCTTCGCGGCTGCTGCGGCCACCTCTGCTGCTGATGACGATGATGGATCTAACTGCGTTGCAAAGCTTGTGGCCGCATGAGCTATGGCTTCGCTTGCTTTTAAGGCCGTGCCCAAAAAATCTGGCGGCGCGCCTACCGGCTCAACAGGGCGCAGTTGATGCTCATTGGGTAAGGGCGTTACTTTAAACTTCTTCGATTTGGTTTTCTTTCTGAACTCGCGCTCATCCACTGCGTCAGACTCCAAGACGTTCATGCAATCGGAGTGGCCTCCAGCTTGGGCTTCTTGCAGAGGTGTTAATCCTGCAAAGATAAGTCATATTATAATTTATTCAAACCTGTACGTGCAAATGCTAATCATGCGTATGGTATAACTTATTTGGAGTGTATCCACAGGGCCACTCTCGACCCCAAATGGCACGAAGAGTGCACTTCAGCAATAAAAAGTCTAGCCAGCATTATAGATAAAGGTGTGAAAAATTGAGTGTAAGAATCATCATTTGAGCATCTACGAAAAAGAAAAAGCGTAGCAAGAATTGCAGGCCTCCTTACCATTCTCGTTTACAATGGTTTGATCCGCGCCCGCGGCAAGCAGATCGGAGCACACGTCAGCGTGACCTTCACGGCAAGCATCGTGCAGTGGGGTGTTGCCGCGGTAGTCTAACGGGTTCGGCCCATAAAGGCTGTCGTCATCGAATTGGCGGCTGTGCATGCCCTTATTACCACCACTACCACCACCACCACCACCTTTATTGCGCGATGCACTCTTCGACTTCCGATTCGAACCAGTCACCTTGTGTGAATATTTAGCAGCAGCCATGAGTAATTCGCGCGCGAGATCAATGTGCCCCTCTCGGCAAGCTTCGTGCAAAGGAGTCACTCCATCAGCGTAAGAGCGCGGCACGGGATTAGCACGCGCGCGCAACAACTCTATGACAATGTCGAGATGCCCTTCTCGCGATGCCTGATTCGCAGCGCAGTGCCATACAATCGTCAGTGCAACACTAAAAAGAAAAGAAAAGGGAAGTTCAACCTACGCAGATTACAAAAATCACAAACCCCTTTATTCTTATATCAACGGCCCCCATACATCTATGCACACACACACACATGTGCACACATTCAAAAGCAAATACACTCCTTACTTCGTGAAGCGCAGTAAAGCCAGCGTCATCGGTGGCGTCCACCCTCACGCTGGGCGCTGCCAGCAGCCACTCCACCACTTCCGTGTGGCCGTAGCGGCTTGCTGTTGCGAGAGGAGCCGTGCCTAGACTGTTGCCCAAATTTAAGTCCACGTCGTGTTCCACTAAGACCGCACACACGCCTGCGCTTCCGTGCCGCGCCTGGGAATGGTAACAGTGACCAGAAGCATGATTGGAAATACGCAGAATGGGACACAAGGGCAAGCACGGCGACCGTGTACGACTGCTGCGGTACTCGTATAGAAGAAAGCACAATTAAACGAAAAAAAAAACAGAAGACTTCTCAAAAACAACTACAATTCACTTGGCAATGGATGGTCCGACTCTGACTCAGGTTGGTTACCGCGAGGCTCAGGGGCGTGTTGTTGGATAAGTTTACGAGCGCATGGTTCGCGCCTGCCTCCAGGAGGCACCGCACCTAGTCGATTCGAAAAGGAAAGAATTAAAGTAGCTGGAAATTGGTCGAAGGTAGAGCGGTAATTTAGCACGGGAAGCTAGATGAGTGGTGTACTGCATGCGTGTGGCTCGCACCACATTGACGTGGCCTCGCATGCACGCAAAATGAAGAGCAGTGTTGCCAATGTAATTGCGCGCGTCGATAGGTGCTCCGCCTGCTAGCAGCACCTCCACTGCTTTCATATGCCCAGCTTTGGCAGCTTCTTCTAGAGGCAACGCGTTCATGGAGGAAAATACAGGCAGTTCATTGGCGTTACCACTTAGGTTATTGCTATTATAACGGTTGCGGCTTTTGCTGCTACCGCTGTTACCACTGCTTGTCGGCCCAACATTTGCACCTTTTATTAAGAGCTCCCGACAGCAGTCGGCGTGGCCTAATCTAGCAGCGATGAGCAGCGGCGTGGTGCCAGTTGCGTCTGCGGCGTTAGGATCGCAGCCAGGCTCAGCCAAAAGCTTACGCAGGCATTTCACGTCGTTCTGCGTGCAAGCTACGCGCATTGCGCTACTGTGCTGAGAAGCTCTCTGCTTAACGTGGGTGCCACTGCCTCTGCTGATGCTGCTGCCAAACACAGCGTTAAAAAAAATACGCGACCGAGAGCTCGACTCTCGCCCTTCCTTAGCACCAGTAAGTTGAGCCATGCTATTCTTTGAGCGCGTGCGCGACGCCATGGCAATGCAATGCTCCTTTATGTGCGTCTTTTGTGATGTCGCATCAGCAGTAGTAGAATGTTGTTCGTAGTCTTCGAGTAGCAGCTATGCTACTCTGCTTGTAAGAGCATTGTTTGCATCTTATCTTATAAACTGCTCCCTTATTATTGGTGCGAAGAAGGTGCAAACAGCAAACAGATTAGTTGTGTGTCGTGTTGCAGGACTTCACGCAACGACGAGCAACGACTGCCCCAGTACGCCAGTACCCATTACTGTAGTCACTGTAGTGATGTAGATGCCCTTCGTGATACAGTAGTAGTGAGCGAATTTCTAAATTCTGTACCCTCCGAGTCGAGGTACTCGCGTGGCTACCCGGGCATGTTTGGGTAGACAGAAATCCTACCCGAACGTATTCGGTGAATTCCGGGAATGGGAAGATGCTTAGTGTGGTGGAGCAGTGAATCGGTGACAGCGATCGGTGATTGCATCGATAGGGGAAGAAACTATACCAGGGAAAACTTCACCTATTGCAGTATTAATTCCCATGAAGCTGCCTACTGGCCCGCCTGCCTTGGGCTTCGATCCTTCGACTCCGCCGATGTCCATGACACTCCTGCGGCCTGCACTGTGCTCCTCCGGTAGAATATTTCTTCCCTGTAGGCGCGCTAGGCACCTGCCTGTACGCTCATTACTTCCTTTTTCAAAATTCATTCAAGGCGAGCTCATGTCATGAGCCATAAGCACGCCTTTTATGTATTCTTAACATGGCACAGTATAGCCTTCTACGCTAACGATTGTACGTGCATCTCACTTCACATCGACCACATTAAAAAATAGAATGGATAGCGCGATTCAGGGTTATGATGATATGATTTGAGATGACAAACATTGATCACGCACTCTTGTGTAGCCAACCAGCGACAGAGATCAGCTTTAAATTAGGGAAACGGCGATGGCGCCACTCTTGCAGTGTGCGCTGAAGTAGTTCGAGGGTCACGTCTTCCCAGCGACTCACTAAAAGTACCGGAAGGCCTTCGTACATAGCGTCAAAAGGACCAGACTTCTTCACTATAGGTATTGTGCCAAGCGCAAGAGCCTCCCATGTCCTGAAGCAGTCCAAACCATTACCACGAGGGCTCAACACGAAATGAGAGGAAGCTAAAATGTCGTAGTGGTGGTTCATCTGCAGCAGAGTGTCCGTGAAGTTAACATCGCCTTTGCTGGGTAGAATATTAGCAAAAGTCCATGGCTTAACACCATTTTCTGGGTCACCAAGAGCTGCCAATCTGTAGATTGCTTGACGTTCAGAGGAGGATGACCCAGAAGGCCCTCCAAAAGGTTTGAAATTTAGCAAGAGCATGTGTTTCTTTTTGTAGTCAGTTACTCGTTTTCGGATGCTGAGTCTACAGCGCTCGAGGGTACTATGAAAGTGATCTGGTGCACCCAGTGGAAGTGGAAATATCTTTGGGTGCCGAGCAAAGAGATTCGGAGTAAGAATTTCGAAATCAAGCCCCATAGACTCCCAAGATTTGAGACTTGTTGACCATTTCGGATCTGGTTTCATCAGACTTTCATTAACAGCAAATTCAAGCTCCAAAGTTTGCCAGTCAGAAAAGTTCGCCCAAGCGGCAGAAACAATTGAATCACGAGGTATATTAAAACGATCTTGCATATAACCCCGAGGAAACAATGGCTGTCCTTGAGGAGAGCGACTTGCGACCATGGGTTCCGCATCAGATGAGCCATAAAGTATAATTCTGATGCTACCAAGATTTTCCAGAGAGGAATGCAAACCATCATGTGAGTTCGCGGCTCCCCATTCTGCAAAGACATCGCTTAGTACCATCCTAGGGTGGGAACTCAAGTGATTCCTGACACACAGAGTAGTTGCACTGTAATTATTCGCAATTGACTTAGCCCGAGAACGTTCTAATATGTCAAGGTTCTTCTTTTTAATCTGATCCAAATTGTGTGCAGGATTATCCCAGGTGGTATCTAAAAAACTCAGCTCTCGCCCATTGCAAAGGTGCTTGTATATTTCTTTCTTTGAGATAGTTGTTTTCTCAGCGAGTGCATGATATGCCCAATCAAGCGGGCGAGGGTCCAGCGGCAACGCCTCAACATCTGGTCGGCAGGAAATTAAATCCTCATTTTTACTTACGCTGTCATAACATATTTGGCCGCTAAGTTGACGTAGTGCAACATGTGCTTCCTGATAGCGTCGCAGCGCAGGCGCTAATACTTCAATAGAGTAGTATCGGAGATTGTGTAACGATAAGAAATTGTGCGTCACTGTTTTCATTATTGGCTCGAGTTCTTCACGAATAACGTTGAATTGAAGCTCAGCATTTTTTCTGATCGAAGTAAGATTTGAGACTTGTGTGATTTGCTTTGCTGATGTGTATGGTAACATGGGATTGCAAGGAGGATAACATGAGTTGCTCTTCACGCTTGCAGTGAGTTGTCTGGAGGCCGCTCCAGTTTGAATAATGAACAAAAGAGAAGTGACCAATTTGCCGCGACGATGTGCTGGTAGTATGATCATCGATAGTGCTGGCAACTAACTCAGGGTAAATTTTGCTGATTGCCCTCTTGGTGTGAGCATGTACGGCGCTCTTTGCTTATCACAGTTGACGTGGTCGCCTTCCATCAAAAAGGGTCAAGTCACAGCCCCAAACCAATTTCTGAGCTCTGAAAAATTAGTTTTGTAGAATCAACTGTAGATCTGTAGATTGACAATGGGTCACTCGATCTACGGGGTTGATTTAGTAGACCTTCCATCCAATTCTTATTCTGTTGTTACCTCGCCTCGATTTGCACAAAGACCCAAGGCGACTTTTATTGCTATGAAGTTGAGAACTTACCGTGAGAACAACTCAGTGCAGAAGTAGCTTTGGATTTCTTGTCATGATGAAAGATCGCATAATAGATCATAAGTACTTCGAGCGTAAAGGTGACTTTAATTAGCTCTTACTCGACGCTATGAGCATCGATTGAGCTGTTCTTCGGCTTGCATTATAGGTAATTACCTTATCATACAGTAATTATGTGGTTTACCACTAATCTTTGAATCTAAGTAGTTGAGGTGCGAATGTTTGTCTCCGAGGGCCTTGATTTTCAGGAGGATCTGGCCAATGAAGGGACATTTTGTCATCGAAGGGCAATTTGAGTATTTAGATGAATGCGTTTATTATCGTACTGTGTGAACAAAGTGATTGATGAGTTTGTAAGAAGCCTGTCTTATTTTTTACTACGCGTGTAAAGCCGTAGTAATGGCATAGGATGTACTCGATTTACTGTCAAACAAAGTGAGTTGGTTTTTCGAGGTGCTCCACTATGATTTGTTGAAAGTCTGAATCAAATGAATCGATGAACCCGCTCTTTGCCTCATTTGATTTAAATTAAGCACTCTTGATGTGGTTTACCACTATCATGCTATAGTCTAGTTGAGGTATTGTTTTTGTCTTGACGATGGCCCCGATCCCCCCCCTTCACTCCTCAATTACAAGCATTCGACCTACAACTGAGAAACTGCAGGCTTAGAGCTTTTTTTTCGCTGTAACTTCCTGGGTGAGGCTTAAGTAATCACTGTGTTCCTCCTTTAGAGCACGAATTTTGAGCAGTCTGACTTATCGGATGTGCAAATGTCATTCCACAAAATTACAATGTTCCAAGTGATACTGCAAGAATACCGCCACAGAAAGCTTCAATCAAGCTCGGTTGTGTCAGAGGTGTCGAACGAGACTGTAGAAGTGCAATAGTATGGCGAAAGCTGCACCGTGATGGTCGAGGGGCTATCAAGAAATCAAGAATCATCACGAAGCTAGCTAGCGTTCATTCTTCATTTCACAATAAAAAAGAACAAGTTCAGGTGCCCGCGCAATGCGCGGTTTCGGAACAATGTGTTTGCTGCGGAGCAGTAGGTGCGTGTTCTTAGCACCTTAGTGCGCGGCCTTGAAATGCCCGTGAATGAGTTCCCTTGTAGTGCCCGTGATGCGTGTCCCATCTTGTGCCCGTGGTCCTCCTCGTGTATTTGTTTACTGCACATGTACAACAGAACTGTACTGTACTACAGGACTGTAGGTACATAAAAAACGACCACCACCACCACCACCACCACCACGAACCACGAACGAAATTCCATTTAATAGAAAGGATGTTCCCGTGTAAAATTCTGGGAATCAGAATTGTATTATCCATGATCTGATTTGATCGATTCTCGATCATTTTACTATTTTCTCGCAATCTTGCGAGCCGTTTCCTACAATTCTTCAGGTACCCTTTTATTTTCCGTTATGAATGACAGGTAGTAGAGAGTCTCGAATACTTTCTTCAGCATTGCTGCCTGAGGACAATGGTGAATGCTTGTACGCGAGCAGCCTTCTTCATTGACTGCAGTTAAGAAAGTCTATTCTTTTTGTACGCTCCCACATGAGCAGCCTTTTTTATTGACTACAGTTTGGTGTTTTCTTGGTAGAAAGCTCATTTGGCAAGTGTAGATGCGCATTCAAGATGCCTGCAAATGCTTACGCCCGGTGATGCGCACATTTCGTGTACGCCCGAGCTTTCACTGTAGGCCTCGCATATCATAGCCTCGCAATCGAACAATAACACATATGTTACTAACGCGATGTCGCTTGCACATGAGAGCAGTTCACTCATAGGCCATTTCCGAAACCCCAACGGATCAATTTTGGCGCCGCAACATTTTTTTCGCGCACTCAAACCACAAAATGGAGGTAGCTTTGTTGCTTCGTTATAGCCTAAGAACATAACCACTTTAGCAGCTGTCTGCGCGAATACTTCTCAGGCGTTTCAAAATGGTGCTAGCAACAATATCCCACGCCCGC
>Ga0307931_1000373_pt1 | contig 27552 bp, 18 predicted proteins | sample OrgLakmetageno47_FD_201816 | JGI IMG/M metagenome (GOLD analysis project Ga0307931, IMG submission 201816) | Saline water microbial communities from Organic Lake, Antarctica - #47 | ecosystem: Environmental > Aquatic > Non-marine Saline and Alkaline > Saline | place: Antarctica: Organic Lake...
GATGAAGAGGTGAAAATTGCACGACGGGTCGTAAACGACCGGCGATACTCTAAACACCTTACCTCACTAAGTTTGAGATCCCGGTTGCACTCGAAGCGTTTACAGCTTCGAAGGAGGTGCTGGTCCGCCGCCCAGCACCTCCCGGCATTCGCCCATTTTTGGAAATAAACGGTCAGTACAGGGTTTTTTTTTTTCGCTCAGATCAATAGTTCTGCGGTATCTTTTGGTGGTTGGGCCATACCCAGTTCGGACAGTGTACACTAATAGTCGATTATCTCGAAAACAGTCTGTCTCTAGGAATACCGGTTTTCTATATGGTGTCGATATGTGAGCAGTGGGGTTTGCGGACTCCTTTAGGAGCTGCAGAGCTATACAGGGAGGGTTCCTGTTGTTGGCGATGCTTGTTTCCTACCTCGTTAATGATACGTGGTCACTGCCCAGTCTTTCCAGATCAACAGGTTATGGGCTCGTAGTCACGCACCCTGCTGTGGTGCTCTACATCCAGATCAACACGTTCCTATAGCACTGAGTAGTTAGTAACAGCAACACCGAAAATCGGAACTGGCCATTTATGATTCATATTTTCTGCGAATAGCGAAAAGAATTCGGATATGCCTGAATAAATTCCCTGCTGCACATAGTTTTACTATACATCCTCACTGCCAGTAAGTAATCACTTCCTGCTCCTCGGGCCCATGTCATTGTCATACACGGCAAATTGTCACGGCGGATATGGTAAATGCTACCAGCATTTTATACTAAATAATTCACTCCCTATCTTCCTATACGATTTATTGGGATTATAATGGAAATTGTGGGTGGTATGGTTTATGGTGTTTTGGGTTGGTATTGGTTGGTATAGATTGACACTACCGCCGCCGCGACACAAATACAAATAGAGCAGGAAGGCAAAATAGAGTTATGCGATCTGTAGTATGTATGTCTCGGATTTCCTCATTTCATTCGTGGCGTTGCTAGAACTATTTGCCGTTGTATTTGCAAGCAGAGAGAGAGAGAGGGGAAGAGAGGAAGAGAGGAAAGAGGGAACGGAGAGAGCAAAAGAGACTCGGGCGAAAGAACAGGCGACTATCAAGCAGAGAGAGAGAGGCGAAGTAAGCAATCAAAGAAAAATATATTGGAATTAGTCTTAAAGCGAGCCAGTACTAAGAGAGCAAGACAAGACAGGGAGCTAGCGAAGAAAGACAAGGCATGGCATTCAGTTGAAAGAACGAGCAAGCTAACATCAAGAGAGAGTAAGATAGGAGACACGGCGCTAGCCAAGAAAGACAAGACATGGCACTCAGCCAATTGAGCAAGCAAACTAGAAAATATACGAAGAAAAAGTTAGAAAACAGTGGCCAGAGATGGGACTCAGAAAAAAAAAAAAAAGTGAGCAAGTAGATCAACGAAAAGTTGATGTTTTATGCGACCACAACCACCAAGAAAATGTGTCTGTGTGTCACATCACATTTTTATCTGGGTAAATATGTTCTGACACGTTACGTATGTTCTGACACGTTGTCACTGACATCGACATGTTCTGTTGTTTCCACAGGTCAACTCCTGTCAAACAGCATTCTCGTCGAACTCACATCCACACCAATAAAAGCAAGCACTTGCCATCCACCCAGCTTTCCACCGAACCTCGTGGCTTTCCCCATGTACAAGCATAACAAAGCCTCGTGAAGCATTAGAAGCGTACCAAATCAAGGTGTGGAGGTCCTCATACGTACTAATAAACCTAGCTATAAGACACCACACTCTGCTACTCCTCGGCTCAACCAACTTCCCCTCCGACAAGCCAACGCACTTACAACATAATCAACTCAAGGATCTCAATTTGAATTCCTTGTCATTCACGAAACGAGTCAAGGCCAATTCTAAACTCAAATTTCCAGGAACTTCGCACCAGCAGCACGACACCACACGGAGAAGCACGTAACAACAGAAACCACCATTGACCAAGGAAGGAGACAGCTTACACATTCCAATCATGATGTACGCTTCCTATTCGAGTCAAAATCCGAATACTGCGTAAAATACAGTGCTTGTCCGCAAGGCGATCGTTAGAAGCGAAAGTGCAAGAAGTGAACCTTCGTACACTCTTTCCGCTCTATTTTCTCGCCATCGCACCCGCCGCACCTCTACTTTGAAGCAGGTTGTGCATTCCATCTATGCGCATCTTGCACTCTCTCGTAGTGCCCTCCCTAATTTATAGTATTATCGGCCATATATGCCGGCATGCGCGACGTCCATTTCAACGAACCATCTCCATGTAAATCCCTTTCGTTGATCGTGGCGCGGCGCACACGCGCCGCTGCAGTACCTCTGTGTCCTGCTGTTGCCGACTTCTGCCGATTTCCTCCTTCTGCACCGCTCGACGCATGTGCGCCTTCGTCAATGAACCCCAGAAATGTCGCGCACGGGCTTATATATGCCCACAGCGCAAAAAGATTCGAATGAAGAATGCTGCGGGGTTAGGGTGAAGAGGCGTAAAGTTGACGTTCAGTGCAAAAGTGGTCATCGGCAAACGCGACATTCGCTCTAGCTACTTCAATGACACATTTGTTTGCAGCTAGTGTCTAGACGTGCCAACCTACATGTGAATCTTCGCATAATTTTGAGCGCGAAGACGTGGTCGTGAAAAGGCGGGATTTGCAGCCGCTTCCGCTTTTCCAACAATGTGGTCGTGTATGGGTGGGTCGAAGGCAAAGTAGTCGTAAACCGACCGACCGGTTCCGCTCTGTTGTTGTGTAATTTTCTGTATGGAGGATTTCGTGGCCAAGCGGCAAAAACCGGTTCCGCTTCCGGTTTTTGACCACTTCGTTTTTCTGTGTGGGATCGGTGTAAATAATAAGGGCACAAGGGCACCCGTCCTTCCTTGATTCGAGTTTCTGGCTTTCCTTGACTCGGGTTTTGATTGGCTGATACTGAAGTACACGAATGATTTTGATTGGCTGAAATGGGAGTACACAAATATTCGAGTTGGCACTGACGTCAGAAACTGTACAGCGGTGCGGGCACCCCCCAATAATGAGAAGAAGCTGGCATGGTTTAGTTTGGGAGATTCCCAAAGCCCTTTAGCGCGGTTTCTTGCTGTTATCAACCAGAGGTGGAAGCGCGACCAGAAATGTTGAAAAGAAACGCACGATAATTTTTGAAAATTTGGCGCCTATTTGGATTATACCTCGAAAATGGGGATATGACCTGAATTGCACAAAGCACTAGATAGTGGAGAAAGATGTGGTAAATAGGTCAGTGGGTTCGTATGCGAAATCCCGACCGAAACCATGAGAGTTCGAGTCCAAACTGACTCGATTTGACCTCGATACCGAACTTTTAACTTTTTGAGGACGAAAAAAACGCGCGAGGATCTTTCACTCCATTTTTGTACCTGTAGGCCCCACAATAGCCAGGGCTGCTCTCGTTTGCCTCAGGTAAGGCAACCCTTGATTGCTTAAAGTGATTTGGCTGCGTTTTACTCCGAAATCGCGCCGCAACAGCCATTTTAAGGCTAGACACGCGTACTTAATTGGCGTCGTAGTACACTCGAGGAAAGTTGAAAGTTCGAGGCTAATGACTCATTCTTAAGACGTGGCTCCGTTGCAACATGCTTAGCAGAAAGTTTCAATCCTTGTGTACTGCGGTAAATCATTCATTTAGATAGCATTCGTGCTACCAATCGAACTGACGGATTCCTGACGACTGGAATCGCGCCCCCTTGATCATTCCTTTTTGTTTCATTCATGAGCTCACCTCAACAGAAGTCTATGCGAGCCTACCAACTTATATTCACAATTATGGTAAACTTCAGGCGCATGTTTGGAAGCACTTAAAATCTCCCAATTTATTGACAGTACTGAGCGTGAAAAGATTTATGACAAACGAATTCTTGGGCCATCGGTATGATGGACGGGATTCGAGCATTGACTACCACTGTAGTAGCTAGCACGCAAGTCGCGCTCACCAGCAACCTTAATGATAATACTACTATCAATCTTGGAGATGATATCTTTGTGACAAGCGTTAAGAATTTTGCCCACCCAAGTGGAGTTATCATTGATCATGGACAAGCAGGCCTTGTAATCGATGGACAAGGTCTATATGAGGTGAATGGGCAAGATAAAATTCGGTGTTTCTACATCAGTGGAAAGGGCGTCAATGTAGTAATCCAAAACCTTGTCATAACGAAAGGTAGTGGCAATGGAGGAGGCCTTTACATAAGAAGTGAAGCAGAAGTCCTACTCAAATCATGCACCATCACGATGAACGATGGTATTGGAAGCGTAGTCTATGTTGGAGGTGGCATGTACATTACTTCCGCCACAGTAAGCCTTATAAATTGCGCGATCACTAACAATATTGCACATCGAGGCGGGGGCATTGAGTTCGACCAAGGGCGTCTCCTTCTGGCTGGGTGCTTGTTCTACGGTAACAATGATTACGGTGCCGACGACCTTCAGCTAAGCAACGGCAGTTATGTTACAGTCCTTAGCACGTGCCCCGGTGATTCGTACAACGCTGGTCAAGGGGCCCTCAATTGTCACAGCTGCAGTACCACATACCCAGCAGATTTGCTGAGTGGAGAATGTACGGCTTGCCCTACGCTCACTTCATACTCGTGCTGTGGCGCCTGGGACGAAGGAGAGTGCACGATCACTAATTCCTCTACTATTTGTTCTGAGGATGAACTCTGGGTGTGCGGCACGTTTCCTATCCCAAAGCCAGCGCCATCAATGTTGCCTACACCTCTACCGCTGCCAGCAGTGTCAACCAATGCGCCAACATCTTTTCTCGTGCTGAACTCGTCATCTTCAACAACATTTACTGTGCTTGTAATAATTGTTTCAACTTCTGCTATTGTTATTGCCATAATGTTTCGATGCTGTTTCGCTTGGAAGATACGCAACAAGTCTTCAAGTAGATCTGTAGACAACAAAGAAGATATTTACGATATTGCCTCGCCATTTTTCGAAGCTTTACATGAAAGCAGTGAATGTGAAATTGGAGCGGAACATATCTATTCGGGAGGTGCTCGAGAAGGCGAGAATGGCAAAATGATGTTGGAATCGGCAAGCTCAGAGGTGACTACAGAATCTCGCGAAATTACGTCTACTTACGGTGCTGACCAAACCTTCGGAAGCAATATAGATCATAGAGGTGATGTGTATGCTCATGATGATGCCTCGCTGGAGAAATTGATGTCACACCTCTGTCGACATGGCCTCGGACGATTGGATTCCTTGATAGTGGCCAAATATTTGTCTGTTAGCTTCGGAGTGCGATTTCAGGCTACTGGAAGAAGCAGATATAGAAAAAACTGCAGATGATCTTAAGCTGCTCAAAATCTCAACGATCAGGCTTCGAATCGCATGGCGATGATTCTTTTCGTTCTGAAGTTTTCAAAATTAGATTTTAATGCACTATAATGTATGTATTTGAAAGGGAAGAGGGTACTCCTATCACTTACAGAATGCTCAATTCTGTTGCATACGTCAAATCAAGATGCTGAGAAAATCTACTAGCAGCGCGAGTTGTGTGGATATTTTTGATTTTTCGATTCCGCATGTGGCGAAGAACGGTGTTTTGGCGCTACTAGCAACTAGCAAGTTGCTACACAGAGTCACAGAGAGATGTGCTTAGTACTTAAACCTTAAAGAAGTAGGGCGGCACTCAGTTATTGGATTGAAGTAGTTTAGATTATTCTATGCCCACCAGTCCAACTCGTTCTGTTCTGGAGGAATTATCGACAGGAATAACCCCTTATTTGTGCTGCTTTTGTGATGTTACTTTGCAATTGGCAAAGGGAAGTCAACAAATAGAATGTGTACGTATTGCAATGCAAAAGGACACTCATACACTGAATGCGCAATGGAATGCGCTATGGAGCTAGGTGCGCCTTATGAAGTCACTCGGAGCTCGAAGGCCGCGAAAATGCCAAACGCGCCCGGTTGATTTCACCATGCCTTCAAAATTGGTAATCTAGGTCCCAGAGCCACACTCAGCCTAGTCATATTTTTTTGGAGGTTTTATCAACAGGCAGCTTTATGCTAATTGTTGACGTCCCTTTGCAACTGGGTATCAATTTAGATTGGGTTCCCTAAAACGAACAACAGTGGGGAGTGGGAGTGTGGCTAGGTGTAGGTGGTTGCATTTGGCTGAGTACTTTAAGTCTTTGAGTTAATTCAAGTGAGTTGGCCTACGCTCCTCTGTCCCAATATCAGAGAATCGAAAGATGGAGGAAAGTCCCTGCGATGTAGCGCCTATGATTTTGTTTGACTTCTAGGAAAACTTTTTTGTTTTTCTTTTTCTCATGCTAGGCTAGGCTTTATCTGATATCTGATATCTGATAATTGCTGGCTGGCGAATGCCTAATGCTGCTTTTCGCTTTTTATCTCGAGAAAACCGCACTGCGTAAAATATTATCACCATCTCCGAAGTTCCTTGAGAATGCCTCCTCTTCGTCCGGTGCGAATCCCTTATTCATATTTTAAGATAAGAATACAGGAGGGACACTTCCTGGTGTAACACTCAGAACCCGCCCACTTGCTGCGCGGAATGCACGGTCTGCCACAGACGCGGCGTGCTCTAATCCTGAATCTCTTGGCATGTTCCCAACCGTGGTGTTCGCCACCTCGGAGCCCACTGACAGGCGCTGAGCAGCAGCGACAGAAGCAGCCACGTGTTCGATGTCTGGGAGCAGCACGCGCGCAGCGCCCTTGACGAGCTCTGCCCACCGAAGTGCAGCAAAGAGGCCTCGGCCTGCTGCTGCAGCGTCACCGCTTGGCGACAAGTCTAAATAAGCCAAGCAGCAACTGCTTAAGTTGCTCGTCACATTGCGTTGCTTGCTGGTTGACGTATCGTCAGCACTCCCCAGGCCTGCTACCCCATCTCCCTGCAGCCACGCCAGCGACCCTCCAAAGTCTAACACTACGCTCTTCGCTAGTGCAGCTTCTGCTGCGTCGGTATCATCTTCAGCACCAGCGTTGGCGTCAGCATCGGTTAAGTGGTCTGAGTCTTCGACGCGCACGATGTAAGTGGGCAAGTCAGGAGCGTAGTGAGTCACAAGCTGGCCCGGGGCCTCCTCGCCTGTTGCTTCCTCTTCGCTTGCCTCGACAGCAACATTAGCACTAGAGCCACCATTATCGGCTTCAGGCTCGGTAGCACCACCTTCAGAGGTGCTCGTGGCTGCCGCTGCTGCTCCACCTGCGTGCGAAAACCCCGCCGGCATGGGCACTAGCTTGGTTTGAACCCGCACTTTCAACGCGGGAAACGCAGCTGCGCCCAACCCCACGGCGTTGATGGATGCCCCTCTCGACGCCTCTGCGTCGCCCAGCATCGTGGCCACAACGGCAGCGTGCTCCTGGTCCAGCGCGGCCTGCAACGCTGCTTCGCTGATCGCGCCGCGGCGGTACACCACGAGCTCGCTGTGGGCCAGGTCCACTCGGCACACCGTAGATTCGATCCCGTGGTAGCAAGTAGCGTTGGGTGCCGCGGCGTCATGGGTGGCGAGTGGCGGAGCAGCAGAGGAAGAGGGCGTTGACGCGTGAGAGGTGCCACCACTATTGTTGTCATTAGCGTCGTTGTCGTTGCTTGCAACAGTAGAGCCATCGTGAGCAGGAACTGCGTTGTCGCCATTGAGAACAGCAACGTCATGAGACCAGCCTAAGTCTGCCAACACGTGTGCCGCCTGAAATGATGAGAAACAGGTAAATTAAATTACAAGTAATCATCGATGAATTGAAAAAAATAATGTATTACTAATATTTTTTCGTACACTACCAAACGTCTTTCGTGCTCACCGAGGTAGGGGACACGTGCCCAAAACGATTCGCCGAAGGCGCAGCCACTGGCACGTTGCACGCTTTGAGCAGCGCCAATGCTACAGGGTGGTTCGGGACCCGCAAGCCTACTTTGCCCGTGCCCGCCGTCAAGCAAAGCGGCAAGTGAGCGGCCATGGGCGCTATCAGTGTGAGGCCCCCAGGCCAAAAGCGAGTGCCGAGCGCGACGAAGACAGCACGCTCTAGCGGGTCGTCGAACACTACTTGCTCCAGTGCCGCCTGTGGAATACATGCGTCGACAGAAAGAAGAAGGAAGTAGTGTAAGAAACCATTAAATGGAGGATTGAATAATGATACACGAGATATGTCCTGAAAGCATAAACTCAGTAGGGACAAGCGACGCTCAAGAACTAATGCAGAATCGTATCAATTCCGTGCATAATTTTCTCGTATCTGCATAGGCTTACGCTCGCTTACCTCGAGAGAGCTCACGTGCACAATGAGCGGGTCTGTTAGTGGGCGCCCTTTAACAGCAAAGATGTTGCGCACGGCCTGAAAGCAGCAATGCGTTTCAGATGAGTGAAACCACAAGCGGGGTAAAAACGATTCAGTTGTACATACACATCGCGCCAGGTCAAAATTCTAGTTGCTTTAATTTTGCTGGCGATCACACGATGGCGTAGCCACCAATGATTGCAATAGTTATAGAAATGACGAATTGTTTATGAAGCTAGTGCCTCGCTCACCGGCTCCAAGCATGCATTGGCTCCTAAACCATAGACGGTCTCGGTGGGGAAAGCAACTAGACTGCCTGCACAAAGTCGGCGGCCCGACTCGGCTATTCCATCCTCGTCAGCGTTCAAGAGCACCGCATTGGACATCCTAGTTCACCACCTTGGTTTCTCTGCTCGTAATCGCTTGTAATAATACCCGTTACTGTCGAGTAGCCACAGAATGCTGCGGCTGTGGCTAGCTTTACTTTGTACATCAGTAGCTGCAGCTATAGCTAGCTGGCTAGGCTATTTGGAAGTGTCGCGAAAAGATCGCTGAAATTCTTGTGCCGAGAATACTTTTTTCCACTTTTCCAGATGACAGCAGCAGCCAGCCAAACCCAAACAAGACAACACGCGACAGAAAAAATCTTATGATTATTTCTGCGCTCGTCGGCCCTTCTCATATTATAGACCAACAGATTGTTAAAGTTGCGGCGGCACAGTGAACAATAGAGCGAACATTGATTTTTAGAAGTGCTAGCTTTGACTAGAGGTGCATTCATCATAAATCTTGAAGCTTGGAAAGAAGATAGGTATTTATTCATTAGTCGCTCTGTCGATTTTAAGTGTGCGCTTTACGACAATCCTAGCCAACTTCAAAAGTTAGAACATTTCCTGAACAAGCTAGCACGCTCTGCCCACGTGCGAATGGAATCTGTTGGACTCGTAAAGGTCACATGGAAGGGTACAAACTACGAGCTTCCCGCACCCTCTAGCAGTGGTCGAACGCTGCACGCCGAAGTTGCGAGTCAATTTGGTATTCCGCTATCTCGGTTGAAGTTGCTGCTGAAAGGACGAACGTACGCATCCTCTGAGTCTATGGAGCTAGTGCAAGAGGCCACCACTTCTGGCTCAAGAATAATGGTACTTGGAACTGCCGCAGGTGACCATCTAGATTCCATGCAAAACCGCGCACGTCACGGAAGTGCTGCCGCAACAGACGTCATCATGTAAGATTGGCACACTCAATATTCTTTGACATTTGTAAACTCTCGTAATGTTCTAATCTTTTCGGTACCCTGCGTCAACAGGAAGCTCCCAACAATGGCGTGGAACTTCATCGCCATGTTATGGCTGTTCGTCTACCAATTTGTTAGATCTATGTTTGTGCCACCCACCCGAGAAGAACAACGCGAGGCCAACAACGTGGACTGAAAAAAAGAATATGTCTATGCTTACAGCCCATTGTTCTTGGCGAAGGACGAATAATACATTTGGGCCTAGAATACATAAGGCATCAGCATTTTTCAGAGCCCCTTCAATTCAAAGACTGTAGATACATAATTTCTTTATTTCGATTCACATTTTAGATCGTTTTGCTACCTGCAGCCGGGAATTGCGAGGTTGAATTGAATTAGAGCCACCGAATGAGATCGAAAAACAAAAAAACATGGGCCTACTTAATTAATTTTGTAGTTCAGCAAGGCTGGGCTGATTCTGATTACCAGGTAGTCAGATGTCAGAATTTCCACTTCCATCCCCATCCCATCCTCCAATCTCGTGTTAATATTAATTTGATCCTCCATAGCAAGAGGATTATCTCATATTTGCCATGTGCGAGAGCTATTAGCTGTAAGTTAGGTCTTAGTTTTTCATTTTCATGATTTACAGTTCACTTAATCGCTTAAAAGAATGGGTACATGATGTACTCCAGGTAAAACAAGTCCCAGATGCGCTTGTAGTATTGCTTTACGGATCGCGGGTCAGTGGGAACCAGTTTCTTGAACGACGTCAGCAGCCACGCGCCTGCCAGCAAGTGTCCAGGCGTCATTACCCAAGTGCGGTAACCAGGCAGGAGCAGCGCCTGCACCACCGCGCTCGCGTAGTTCAACGCTAACGCCCCAGTGGCCAGTTTCGCAATCTTGGCCACCCCTGCTTTGGTGGCGAAGGTTTCTACGCCAAAGAGTTTGTCGCCTTCGATGTCTGGCAAGTCCTTGGTGACCGCAATCACCAGCGCGAACACCGTCATGAACCGGGCCATGAACGCAACCGCGGGGTTCCACTCAAACGACAGGCCGAGGGCTTCTCGCGCGGCGTAGTACACACCGAAGTTGAGGAGAAAGCCGCGCACCTGTTTTTTTTTTCAGTAGGTGAAACGCGGGAACAAACAGCAGACCGCGGTATTCGAGAGTAAGTTAGGTCGAAGAAGGCGAAGGAATACAATGCATACGATGAAGTACACAACTGCGTGAAAATGCTAATTAGCAGTCAACCGGATATGAGTTACAACAGGTACAGAAGCGAGCGCACACAAAGGTTCAGGAATAAGGCGATTTCAGAGGATATTTAGAAGCAGCTATTTAGCAGATGAAACACTTCAATGCCTATAATGTATTTACCGTCGCAATCGTGAGGCCAGCAGCGAAAGGATGCTGCTTGAGCCGAAACGGAGGCACCGAGTAGAGGCACCCAATCGTAGTGCCAAACATGTACAGATTGAAGATTAAGCTGGAGAATTGGTTGTACACGATGAGCGGGCCGAGCACTGCCGAGCTCACCACTAGTGCCCATGCGCGGCGTGGTGACAGCTCTCCAGCTGCTACGGGCAAAAAGGGTTTGTTCACCTTGTCGATGTCAACGTCATAGATCTGGTTGATGCCCACAATGAATGCATTGCCTAGCAACAAAGCAAGCATGCCATAAAACGCGTTTGGAAGGAGAGCTAGCCAGTCGATGCCGCCGAGGGGCACTTCTACCAGCGCCCGTGCTACCCCCGTGACTGAAGCCAAAATGGTGCCGCGGATAGTGTGCGGCCGCAAAAATTTGTGGACTGCCATAAGGGCACCTTTGAACCCCTCGCCAGCAACCGCGCCTTCTTCGACACCGCCCGATGTGCCGAAGTCCTCTTCTCCTCGATTACCCCACAGTGGTCTTCCAGCCCTAGGCCCGCGGGCTGTCGCAGCGTGGGCACTGAGAACGAGAGCAGAGTTCCCTCGAGGAGCAGCTAGTGCGCTATTCCTTGGCAAGGCAGTCACTGGAGCTTGCCTGATTGCTGGCAATGTCTGAAAGGCGCTGCCGCCGTAGGCGACAAAGAGAACGCCCACTAGCCTCAACATGTTGAGGCGTCGATGTAATGTTGAATAATTATGTTGATATTCATGTTGATGACATGACAAAAATAACAAGTACGTGGTATGTACTTACCGCGCGCGTAAAAGCAAGGTTGCCGAAAGAGTTCACGACAAAATCCTGCAGTGCCGGTCTTTCGTTAGTGAATAGGAGTTGAACGGAACCGAAAGGAAAGTTCGGTTTTGCTACACTAACGAACCGAACTGAAAGAAAAGTTCGTTTCCAGCCGAATTAACGAACTCGCAGCGAAAGAAAAGTTCGGTTCCATGGACTTAACGAACTAGAAACGAACCCAGAATGGAACCGAGCTGCTGTTTTGAAAACCGCGGATTTCACTAATACAATTGCGGAAATCGACTTGAAGCCGATTTTTCTGATTGTTTTTCTAATTACCGGGACCTCAAAGAAGAATTTTTTTAGTATTTCAAGTGAAATTGAACTTTAATGCCGAATTTAACTCGGAGTAGGAGTTCCACCCTTAACGAACGGAACCGAACGAAAAGTTCGGCTACTCATTCCTTAACGAACGGAACGGAACTAAAAGTTCCGCTACAAAAAGTTAGTGAACCAACCCGGAACCGAAGGGAAAGTTCATTAATTCTTCGGTTCCCTAAATGTTCCCGGAACTGCACTAACGAAAGACCGGCACTGAAATCCTGTACTGCGGTACTGCGTGTACTGTACCGTCAACGGTACAGTACAGATACCGTAGTAGGTAGTACTGTAGCAAGGGGGATCCCTTGGTAGTAGTAGGTAGTCCGTTCAGGGGACACCGTAAAACCAATGGGAGGAAAGCCCCTCAAATATCATGAAGTGAGGTCCCCTTCAGGTATTTACGAGGGAGGTTTGGGGGCCATCACATTTTTCTGATGAGTGTGAGAGCGCGAGAAACACCCATGGGACCTTGCATGTATCTCAGAGTTCTGTAGCCTCAGCAGCTGTAGCGCTGTAGCACTGCAGCTTAGCAGCGTAGACGTTGTGAAGCTTGGGCTTGCTAGCTTCCTTGTGTTGCACAGCAGCACGAAAGCATTCAAAGCTGTTTTGACGTAAGAATTTTACAAGCTCATAGTGTTTGAGGTTCACAGCGTTTTCTAGTGTTCTTTCAGCATGGACGATCTGCTGAGTATGGGTCATCTCACGGTAGGTTCAACAATTAATACTCTAATAATAGTTCCCATATGATTGCTATTCCTTGGTGCATGGAGTTTTCATAAACTTTGCAATCCTCACGCCTTTGAATCTGACCCGATCTGACCTGCGTGTCGACGTGCTAGTTTGCCTTCGCTGCGGCTGAGGAGCTGGCGTGGTGCTTGTGCACATGCAAGGGCTGGTCCGAGGCTGCTTCGCACCCGGCACTTTGGCGAGAACTAGCCAAGCTTGACTTTGGTCTTGATGCTGCTGCCACTGCTGCCGCTATTGAAGGCGAACACGGCACGAGTAGCGACTCTGATGTCGTAATGGTGGGCCCTGATGGACTGCGTTGCGACAGCCCCCGTGCTGCCTATCGCTCCTGGCGCCTTTACCGTTCCAAGCTTGGCCTGACCTTACAACGTCAATCGAACCTCCCAAGCATTCCTGCGGACGCTGTAGGAAGCAGCTTGCATGCTTTCAAAGTGCCCCTGGCAGAGGCGCGGTTGCGGATGCTGCGTGCGTGGTCGTCGCTCGATGCTTTCTATGCTCGGGAATTGCCCGCTATCGCTGCGTCACTGCGCGCACCCGTGGCACCCGCGGACTGGGAGGTAACAAGAACAACGCGACAGCAGGAGTTGTGTTTTAACATGGTTCATAAAGTGCTTTGGTTTCTTTTCACAAGCAGCGTCCGTTAAAGTCGTTTGAAGTGACTGCCTTGAATCTTTTGTGACAATATGAAGATGATGGGTGTATGCGTCACTTTTTCAATTTTGTTTGTACTTTACTTTCTCTTGCAGGAACTCCAAAACGGACTGCTCGGCCTAATTCAGCAAGCTCAGGCAGAGCACGGCGGTGCTGACGATGACAGCGCAACCTCTGAGGTGCTGTCTTCGCTGGCGCCCGGTCTCGCGCTCCTCCGTCTGTTGCTCGAAGCGCACGACGGCCAATCCGAAGCCCTCTTGGACTCTGGTGGGGCGCGCCCGCGGTCAGACACCGCGCGGTGGCACGGCGCACTGGGCGGCTACTCGGCCTACGACCATTGCGTCAGCACGGGGCTCCTGTCCGCGGGCGACATCCTGGCGTGGGCCCAACGGCTCTATGCCCCGATGCAGCTGGGCCGCGACCCGCACTTCGGGCGCTACCTGTGCCCCATCGCCATGAACCGCTTCGAATTGGACAAGCTGTTTTTCCTTGACTTGCGCTCGGGCAACGTGCATTGCCTCTGCCAGGGAAGCTTCTTGCGGGCGCACCCTGTTCCGCAGCAGGCCCCGGATCACGCGAATGCTTCACCTCCTAGCCCCAGCAGCAGCGCCTCCACAGCCTCCACGACGGGCAGCGGCAGCGGCACTGTCGGTAGTGGCAGTGGTAGTATCAACGGCTTGGGTCTCGTGTCGTGGCTCGAGGGTCTTGCGCGTTGTGTGAGCGATGGCACCTACGTGGCAGCACCACTGCGGCCCGGAGACGACGAAACCCGCGGCCTGTGCCTCTTCCCTCAACGGAACCCAGCGCCCTTGGGAAGTTCTGCCACTGCTACTGCCACTGCCACTGCCACTGCAACGGCCACTGCCACTGCTGACGACGACAACACCTCAAGGTTGCCCTCGGGAGCGCAGGGGCGGCGCGGCGGCGGCGCGGTGCACACGCTCTACGTGTCTCGCGGGGTGGAAGCGTCGGCGTCGGTGATTTTCATGCCCGAAGGCAGCCAATGGACGTACTCCATCAAGCTTCGGCTGGTTCCGCCGGGCGAGCCAGGCCACGTGCCCGCTGCTCAGCGCGGCTTTGAGACGTGCCAGCTGCAGAGCCGCCACTGGGCCATTGAACCTGGTGGCAGCAGCAGTGGACGCAGCAGTGGACGCAGCAGCAGCAGCGCGGCTTCACCGGTGCTGGAGCACGTGCGCGGCGATGGCGTGGTAGGCGCCTTTCCTTTGCTTCGCGAAGGAGCTCACCGCGCGGACCAGCAAGTGGAGCCTCAGTTTCGCGCGTCTCGCTTGCGTGAAGGCGCGTGGGCGGACGGCAGCTACGTGTACCAGTCTTGCTCAGGCCAAAACTTGCCTGGGGGGTCCTTCGGTGGGGAGCTCACCTTCGTGCCTGGCTCGCTGAAGAACCCCACAGGCGAACCTTTCGACGTAGTGGTTCAGCCTTTTGCTCTTGACATCCCTGACACCATTTTCTGAATAGCTCAGTTTTTCGTTCGCCCCCCCTCGTATTCGATTCATATAACAGATTTGATCAGTGATCTGTGCGAACTTCAAATTTTAACATTTATATTAGTCTACGCTCAAAACCTCGCTAGAGCTACAGTACAGCAACTATTCATTCTGAATTAATTCGCAGAAGGTCGTGGTCTTGAAACAACTGATCAGTCAACGGACTCCAACAGAGTACTTGCTAGTAGCGTGCGATTTTTTATGTACGATCAATTGTACCGCCGGAGCACTCGTAGTACCGAAGCACTGCTCAGTCCTTTGCACAGTCCTATCACTTGTTCTTATAATATACCAGCACTATTTGTATCTTCAGGCACCAATTAGCGATTAGAAAGCAGTATATACAGTACTTTGGTTGTACAGACCATAGACCTGACGAGAGAGAGAGAGAGAGAACCTCTAATTGAATGTCACTCCAACCGTCAAGAAATACTCATGTGTGCTTCATGAAAGTTCTCCGTTTTTGGAAGTTCTTGGAACAAAAAACAGGCCTTAAGATTTGAACGTGGAGTGTCCTCGATCTTCCGGTGCGAAACAATTGATTAATGAATGAAGCTGCTGCAACTTTCGGAAAGCTAGGCTATTTGTCATCGTTTATCCATGCGATGCTGGGAATACCTCGATTGCTTTTCACTGTTTGAACCGACAAGAGCATAGAGGCTAAGTTGGCAAACGGCACAACTGATGTATTTTTGATGGATGACTTACGAGTGATGTACCGCAAGCAGTTATTGTACTGCACCTATCTTCGTAGCTTGGTGTATTGTGTACATATATCTACCGTTATGGGATTTCGAAGATACTTCTGTCGCTAAAAAAATGCCATGCTACACCTATACGGAATGTGGCGATTCAAGAGCTCTTTGTTTCTTTGGATCTTGCTTCCTTCTGATGCCATATATCGTCGATTCTCTGCGTAACAATCACCAAGAAAGTCTTTTTAATCTGCGCCAACTCCTCCTATCTTGACACTTCTTTAGGCAACCACGAAATACGACACCAGTGCATTCAATGAATAAGAATGCGTTTGTCAAACACGTCTTCTAGCTATTCACGTAGCATGAGTACAGTTTGTCGAGACAGCCGCAGTGTGAATGAGCTTTCTGCGTATGAATTTAGTACGTACGGAACAAGGCACGGAGGCTCGATACTTGCTAGCATTCATTTGAACACAATTTCAATCCTTATGTTTTTTTACAGGTTTTCACTCACTAGCAGTCCTTCATGCATTCAGAAGGACTATTTGCAGACGACTAAAGTACCTTTGATAGATCAGATAGTACTGAGTACGCATTTGATCCGGTAAGAAATTCTCAGAATTTGGCGTAGCCACCCCGTTAGGAGCCTAGTTCTGTAATTGTACCATATTAGTGCAACTGAGAAACAAACCGTTGGGAAAAATCAAGATGGCCGGGAACAACCAAAAAAATGTCAAGTCCTTCGACAAATACACTGCTGCCAGCGCTTGCTGCGCTGCTGAATAAGGCACAAAAGTCAACAACGGACTCGCGTCATGCCACCTGTGTAAGATGCATTTCTTTTTCCGAATTAAAATGCGGCTTTCGCTTATTGAATCACTTTTAATTTATACCACGATCGTTCTTATTCCCTGCGATCGGTGCAGGAACTCAAGGATCTGCTCAAGACGCAGCCTGAGCTGTACACGTGCGAGCAGGGCCTGCCATGCAAGATCAAGCGTCTTATGGCGCTTGCTCCGGCGCGAAAGGATGCTGGAGTTGATCGCGTCCACGCGCTTGTCGGTCAACTGCTCTTACCTGGCTTAACGGCGCCCGAGGAGGACGGAGCTCCAGAGCCCTCGGCAGCAGCGGCCACAGCATGCTTGCTTGCAGTTTTGCCACTTTGTGCTTCAAACGAGAAAAATGTACGCTTGCAAACGTGCCGCCTTGCGCTTGCAACCTTGACTGCCTTTGCCGAGGCGCCAGGCGCGGCCGAGACTGATCTGTTGGACGCTGCCTGGAGCGCCTTCCGTGCAGCACTTTTGCCGCGACTCAAAGACAAGCAAGCAAGCGTGCGCGCAGCGGCTGCCACAGCTCTGAAGTTACTTCAATCGGACGACGCACGTGCTCCTGGTGCACGCGGAGGCGAGGACGACGGGTCGTCTTCTTCCGACAACGACGACGAAGTTGCCAAATGTGCAGACAATGCGGCTCGTGATGAAGCTACCTTGGAGCTGCTGCAGCTTGCCAGCGGCGACTCTTCCAAAGACGTCCGGCTCGCTGCCGTGTCCAGTTTCCAGCTTTCCAGCCTCACCCTGAGCGCCCTCGTGAGCGCAGCGCGTGATGTGGCGCCGGAAGTCCGTTGTGGGGCGCTGCGGCGGCTGGCCGCGGAAGTGGACTCCAGCCACCTGCCACGGAACGTTCGTGCGGCGCTCGCCGGAGCCAGCTTGCGCGACCGCGTGCCCGCTGTGCGCGCGTGTGCTCGGGAAATGGTACTGGGCGGCTGGCTCCGGCGCGCGAACTGCGACCCGGTGAAGCTGCTCGCGCTCCTCGACTGCGCCCCCGCGGCGCAGGACGCAGACAACCAAGGCGCTCACGAGCGGCACCAAGGGGCTGTGGCCGCGGTGTGCGCTACTATGCTTGACGCTGCAGAAGACTACAGCCCTGGTGCCGTGCTGAGCCGTGGCGAGCGCGACACGCTGGAGCACGCCCTCGATACCCACGCCATTAACCTCAAGGTAAGCTATACGCATCTGACGCTCCTGCGCTTACCAATGCATTTCATCAATACCTTGCACATCTTGAAGAGCACTCAAATTGAGCTTCTTGGCATATGTATTTGAAGTTTACGATAGCTTTGAGCAATTATAACGAACTTGTGAAACGTGCCCCTTTTCGGGCCTCTTTTTTCCATGGGTTCACACACGCACACTTAGGTGGCAGCAGCTGACGCATCCCGCGCTTGCGGTCACGGCCCTCAACACGACGACGACGAAGATGGCGATGACAAGCGAGCTGCAGCGCGGCAACGAGCAGCCAGCAAGGCCTCGGCTGCGGCCTTTGCGCTCCTGTGGGCGCGGGCCGGGCGAGTGCAGAAGCGCCTCAAGGGAGCTCGCAAAGAGGACGCGCTCGAAAAGCTCCTGTGCGTACAGATTCTAATTTACTAGGCTTTCTTCGAATGCATTAAACCTCGTACAATTATTAGAATTGCGCGCCTTGTTTGAAAACACAGTGACTGCATGATTTGACGCAGCTCTTAATTCAAACTTCCCTCGCTTCCTTATGTTTTCTTTTCTTGTTTTAATCATCACGACCACCCCAGGCCGGAGCCAGCCGCGTTTGCCGACTTGCTCACGTTGACCCTGGGCCTCGCCTCCATCGCCGCGGTGCGCGCGGACGATGCCGCGGATGCATTCGAAGAGGCCACCGCAGGGGGTGCCAAGGCCAACTCCCCCCTCGTAGTGAGCGCGCGCACCGAAGCCAAAGCGACGCAGCACGAAGCACGCCACCGCTTGGCGGCGGCCCTCTGCGCGGTGCGCGTGGTGCCTCTGCTCGACCAACAGGACGAAGCCGGCCGCGCCGCCCTGAGTACGGCCCTGGAGAACTGCGCCTTGATGCCAGCAGCCCCCAACCCCTTGGTGAGCGCCGCCGTGCGCGGCCTCGCCCACGTGACTCGTTGCGGTGGCGGCAACGGCAGCGGTGGCGGTGACTTCCCAACGGCCATTGCGCGCCTCCTGGGGGAAGCGCTCCAACACGCGGACGCTGCGGCTGCTGAGGCTAGCACTGCTGCTGAGGGAGAAGGCGAAGACGACGAAGAAGAAGCTGCATTGGCGGTGGCGGACGCGCGCGCCGCGTGGGACATTCGCCGAGGTGTCGTGTGTGCAGCTGCCTTGCGCGCCGCGGCCCCGGGCAGCCTCGGAGGCATCAGTGGCGACCGTGACAACGAAGAGGATGACGAAGAGGAGGACACTTTTCCTTCCAGTGGTGGCGAAGCAATGTCGGCCGCTGGTGCTTGCCTCGAGAAGCACTTGGCTTCCTTGCTGACGTCAGACTTTGATGACGCACGCCGCTTCGCTGTCGAGGGTCTCGGCAGCCTCGCGCTCCTTCACCCTCAAGTAAGGCTCTCACTATCTGAGCTAAATTTACACACCCTCTAGTGCTGTCCCTTTCCTCTTTGACTTCTCCCTTGAATTATATCTCTTTCGATATACCTTCATGCACATGACCGAATGGTACCCCAGTCTTCTGTGCTGCCTTTTTTTACTTTATCGAATCAGTAGCATGCTTTTCTATACATCACCGCTACGTATATAATCCTTCGTTGTGTTCCACTTCATTCTAGGCATGCCGCAAATGGCTGCGTGCCATCGTGAACGTCGTGCTGTGCCGTGCTGAAGCGCCCGAGGTGCGCACCGCAGCCCTGCACGCCCTCAGCGACCTGTGCCACACCTCCGACGACACCGCAGCGGCGCTCGCGGACGCCTCGGCCTGCGGGACCCTGCCTGACGCTACCGCATGGCTTGCTTCTAGTGCAGGGGCTGCCGCAGGTGCCACTGGTGGTAATGGTGATGACACCACTGCCGTGGCGGCGCCTTTTTTCATGCGCGTTCTGTGCGCCCTTCTGGACGGTGAAAAAGCCGACGACGGCGACGAGGAAGACGAGGAAGACGGCGCAGCTCCCGTGGTGCCCCAGCTCGCAGCCGCCGCGGCCGAAGCCGGCGCGAAGCTTCTCCTGGCGCAACGGCTGCGAAGTGGGCCAGCGGGAGACGCAGCGTCGCCGGCCGAATGCGGCCTCCTTCTCAGCCGTTTGGTAGCCCTGTATTTCCGAAGCGCGAAGCAGCAAACAGGCTCTCAAAAGAAAGAAGACGCAGAAGCAGCTGCTGAAGACGCCAGTGCCGCCCTCGAGGAAGCGGTGGGAGCGGCCAGCCGCGCTCAGCAAGTCCTCAGCGTGTTCTTCCCCGCGTTTGCCCGGGAGCCAGGCTCGGCGGCCGTGCTGCAAGCCGGCTTGGACTCTTTCTTGGCCAATTACACCGCCGCGGCCAGCAGCGCCCTGAATGTTAGCGGAGAAGCCACGTGGTCCCCACTCCGAGGCGCTTGCACCGTAAGCCAAGCCGTGCTGTTTTTCGTGGCGCTCTTCGACAGCGCGAATGCATCGCCAAAGCCTCACCAAGGGGAGGTTGCACTCTCGTCGTCTGCAAGTAACGCTGCAAAGGGCGAGGCTGCCACTGCTGAAGGAGAAGACGAGGACGACGAGGAGGCCAAGGAAAGTGAGGCCACAAGCGCCGATGCTCAAGCACCAGGGTCGCCAGAAGCACCGCTCCCAAGCTCGTTGTCCTCCTCCTCGTCGTCACGAGGAAGCTGGCGGCTGCAAGCATCGCTGAAGCTCAGTGGGCTACTGGTGAACCACCGGGCGTGGGCCGGGCCCAAAAACTCGGCCAGCAGCACCGCCCGCAAACAACTCGCAAAAGCACTGAGCACCATGCCAGTGATGTCCTCTGATGACAACAACGACAACAGCAACTGCGACGTAGAGCTTCTCAAGCTGTGCGGCCTGTGGAGCAACATGGCGATGCAAGCCGTGACTCAACTCGACGGCGCGGCGGCTGCCAAGCCCATCGCAAAGTTTGTGGCAGCGGTGCGCGCCGCGGACCCCCGGCCGGAGGGCGAGTTGCCTGCCGAGTTCAAGTTCGACGCTTCGCTGGAAATTCTCGTCGCGAATCCCCTCTTTGGGGGCGCAGTAGGCGCAGAGAAGCTCGCCACGCTGCTGGCCGGCAGCAGCAGTGAGGGTGCCGAGGACACGCCCTCGTCCATCAGAAGCCGGCCCCGTAAGAGCAACGCCTCAAAGCGGCAGTCCCTCAAAGAGGAAAGCAGCTCTTCCGAAGAATCCGACGACAGCGATGACGCAGCGGAAGACGATGAGAGCGAGAATGACTTTGAAGAAGACGCTGGTGTTGCCAACGCAGAAAACGATGGGGCCGGTAATTCAGAGGCAGCCGTGGCAGTAGAAGCAACGAGCAAGAAGGCTGCTGGGAACAAGACTGCACCCGGTCTCTCAAAAACAGAGCAAAAATCTGCTCTGACTGAGGAATCTGGAGAGAAACGCTCCGAACGCCGGCCACTCAAAACAAAAGCGTAAATCACTCCGATAGAAAGAAATCATCTCCATTTGGTATTATATGTTCTATGGAGTGGCTGATTCACTGATTCAAATAAAGGAAATAGCGCACTTGAATTCGCAATCAGGAAAAAAAAGGGGAAGGGAAATATAGAATATGGATTAGGCAGATCTCGGCTTAACATTGACACCCTACCGCAAAGGCCTAACGGCCATGTAAATTGTTAACTACCGAATTGTAGTATCTACTATACTTCGACACGGACTTAGGATTAGGATTACTGGGGGGTACATGGTTTTTTGTAGAGATAACACCCTTAGACCTTAGGAACGGGACTTCGCATAGAAATGATATCAGCTGGAGCGAGCTCCATTGCTCCATTGTTTCATTGGATGGCTGAAATACTACACGCTTAACCGTTTATGTGTGAAGTGCAATGTGAATGGCCCTATGAATCGCTTAAACGAAAGGCAAATGGCGAAATGAGAAATGCATGAACGAAATTGGAACATTAGATGAAGCAAAAAATGTATTTTGTTCTTGTACTGCCCCTATTCCTCGCATTGCACAGGAGAAAACGGTGGAAATGCGCTCTCTTCAGCTGGACGCCCACTTCCGAACACTTCGGGTAATTTCAGCACGGAATACAGCCGGCTGTTAATGGGGCCAAATACTTCCGCTAGGGCATCGCGCGTTGCGCATGATATTGGAGGAGTGCTATTGCTGTTCGCATTGGCGTGTGGAAGTTCAAAGTTCTCGAATTTACCTTCGAAGCGAAGAAATTGCGTGAGGCGAGGTATAAACTCCGTCGTATTCTGAAGGAGTGTATCCATAGCAACAACAAGCACTTGACTGCGAGGAAAATACCGAAACCAATGCTCCAGTTGGAGAGTATACATTCCCACGTACAAGTCAGACTTCCGACTTAATTCCTCGTGCACCACAGAGCCAAATGCTGCACTTGGAACCTCACTAGCGCTTGCGTTCAATGATTTCAAAACCATGTAATATGTAGAGAGTTCACATGCTGCGTAGGTTTCATAAGTTTGATGCTGCTGCGCGTCGCAACGCGGAAAGTTACTTCGTTTCCCCCACGAATAGCCATCTCGCTTTTGGTGATGAAAGCTGCTAATTTCTCGAGCTATGGGCTCACGAACTACCATCACAAACCGGAGCGCAGATTGCACGTGCTGAGAGTGAAGAAAAGTCGCAAGCTTTGCAGGAGCCTCGTAGTCAAAAGAATTGTGCGGAGTGGCCTCAACAAAACCATTCGCGCAGCTCGATTGATGAGCTGAAGGATACAAAGCCGTGATATTTCTAGAGGTTGCAAACTTACTTTGAAGTACGTGCGTTTCTTTGGGGCTTGCATAACTGCCACCACCGCCCTGTTTGAGCCAGTCGCGATAACCTGGTGTCAACAACGCGCCGCAAGTTGAGAAATGGGTCTCGAGTAGTTTCTCAAGCGAAGTTGACCCGCACTTTTGCCCGCCCAATATCCAAGTTTGTGGCCAGCAGCCTTCGTCTTGATTACATAACCATGGCAATTGTGGTTCATGCGGTTCCAAAACAGTGCCGTTGATAACTCCGCGCCAACCATCGCGAAGCTTCTCATACAAATGCTCAACTAAGCTGGTGTGGAAAGGAGAAATGTTCACATTTTCTGAAGGATCAACTGTATGGTTGTATAGCTCAAATCCTCCAATGTTGGGTGCGATTACCCAATCATTGGTGGCCCATTCCATAGGCGATACATCCATCGCAAAGTTAACCCAAGCAGAAAAGCGCAGTCCGTTAGCAGTTGTAATAGAATAGCCCATCACTGCTCCATCACTTCCTTGGTGTTTGAAAACTTGTGAAAAGGCAGCATCCTTGAACGTTTCTCTATAAAATTCGTCATCCGAATTGGCGAGCGACAAAAATGAATGACCCTCAGTGCAGCGCTCCATTTTCCAAGGTTCTCCACCTTCCCTCACGTTGGGGCAAAGAGGCAAGGGTTGTAACCCAGCTGCTTCAACCAGCGTCGCCATGATATCGACATGCTCAACAAGTGCATGACTAACCTTACCACCATCAGTTAAACCAGGTACACGCAGCATGATTGGACATTTCGTTGATTCACGATGCAAAGTATTCTTGTGCCAAAGATGGTGCTCGCCCAATTTATACCCGTGATCACTCCAAAGCATGATGATAGTGTCATCCCACATACCAAGCGTCTTTAAATCTTTGACCAACACACCAACCAAGCTATCTAAGTAACTAACAGAAGCCCGGTATGCCTGAGTCAACTCGCGCGCTAGGGTGTGATTCATTTCCTTACTGCTCTCCTTGCCACAAGGCACTTCTATACCTTGCATATCCGGATACTTCTCGAACTCAGCATCCTGCCGAAGTGCTACAGGAATTGAGTTTTCAGTGCAAAGATCATAATTTGACGGTAGTTGCACGTTTTCCAAAGGATGCATTCGATAGTATTCCTCTGGGCTGACCCACGGAAGATGCGTGCTGATAAAACCCACTCCCATAAACCACGGTTTGCTATATTTTGATCTTTCTATAAGGGCATCTTGGGCGTGCTTCAAAATTTTTTTATCACAAGGAATGATATCGCCATTGGCAATCTGGTGTGTTAAGTCATGATTGTCACTGCAATATGCTTTCACTTGATCCCATGCCCGTGGGTGCCCTCCTTGTCGGTCAAACCACGCATGAAACACTTTCCCAACATTGATCGTCTTGTAACCCTCCGCTCGAAACAACTCTGGTACTGTGAGGCAAGAAGAGCAACTTCCACCATTCGCATACATGGATACACTAAAGTCAAAAAGACGAGTGGTGTCTGGGCGGCGGCCTAGGAGGATAGAACCCCGCGACGCCGTGCAAATTGGATGTTGAACATGAGCATTCTCCAAGGTTAAAGAATCAGCTGCCAATGCATCAAACCCTGGAGTATGTAAAGCCCCGTGGTTTCCATGTGGAGTATCAAGCCAGACAAAATCATCTAGAGCTATGAACAGAACATTGGGCTTTTTGTGACGTGGTATTCCGGACTGAACCCTACGGTCGCGTAAGCTGCGGCTCCTAGCTTTGTTATCGTCCTCTTGGTTATCTCTCCTCAAGTTAGCTCCCACGTTCTGTTGGTGCGTCGACACAAGCAGCAACAACGCTATCAGCACCACGTTTTTGAGTACCATGATACTAAGGCAACCTCAATGACGCGTAGTTGAGATGCAGTCCACTTCTCCGATGCTCGAACCCTCGACCTGCGTTCGTTACATCAGAATATGCATCAAGCAATGTGCTAGAGAGAGCTAAAGAGGTCGTAATATGTCACTGTATCTAAAATAGCCGAAGAAGCAAGTAAGCACCACGTTTGGCTCGTATTAGCGGATTGCAGCGCGTAGCTAATGCAATCTGTTATGTACCTGGAATTTGTATCCTAGCTAGCTTCTCTAGTAGCTACTTTTAGCTACTGTAGCTCGCCAGTCTAAGATATGATGTGTGTTCAGTATCTGTAGTACATTACATCTGTACAGGTACCAAAAGCCCCGAGGGGAAGGACCGAAGTCCGAAGAGTATATCCTTGCTGCGTGCTGACTCCGTGACTTTGTGTACTCTGCAGTGAGGAAGGATTAACTTTAGCTCTACTATAAGTAGCACTGTGCACTACAGACGACTTCCATACTACTGGGTTTGGGTTGGAGTGCCGGAGGTACTTTTAACAGTTCAAGTTCAAGTGCTTGTGCCTAGGATCTATGATTGGGATAGAGATCGAGGGATTGTAGATGCAAATCTCCGCGTTTCGCTGTCAGTAGAACTCTAAAGGAATTTCAATGGCAGATAATGATTGCTACTTGTTTTGGTGGCCAAGAGACAGCGGCAGCGAGAGCGGTAGCGGCATTGGGATGGGATATGGGATTTGGGCCACATGTCTAGTATTTAAACAGTGGGGCTTATACTAGAGGAGAAGCCTGCTAGACTTAGGCATATATGGCCGCGTGGCCATGGGTCCAGAGTTGCCCGCTCTTCAGCACCCTTTGATTTCTGCTTTAGAACTAGAGTTTCAACCCCCCCACTGTGCTTTCACACCTGAACGGCAATGGCATGTTCCTCACAGGCGCATGCCTTGCTACTAGAAAGTCGAAGTGCCAAAAAGGAACACACAAAGGCACCAATGGAATGGAGCTATCACAACTCGAGAGCTGGGTCAGTCCACACTGCTTCACCCGTGGCGGCGCTGTACCAGTACCACGCCTGGGCGCTGTCGTCGTACAGTTTTTCAAAGCCTTGGTCCTGGGTGCTGCTGCTGCTGTTGTCGCGGTGGCGGCTCCTCTTCGAAGACGACGGCCGAGATGTACTCTGCACGAGCGAGGCATGGGATGCATGCACGAGCGCCGCACTGTTTGGAGCAGCAGCCGCAGCAGCTGCGGCTGCACGAAGCGCAGGCATGAACTTGCGCACGTTTCGGCCACGGCAGACCGCCTGAATTTTGGAAGCGGACTTGTTCCGGCGGCGCAGCGCGTGCTCCAGAACCCACTTCTCTCTTGCAGCCCGCGCAGCCACTACCTTGCCCCGAGCTCCATTGCGGCGCACGAAGCACTGCATGCGCACGACGAACAAGTTTTGCTCCAAGACCACCTGTAAAGCGTTCAGTTCGGCCTCCAGCGCTGCGTCGCGCTCCAAATCTCGGCGAATGGCTGCGGCCACCGCTTGCCGCTGCGCCAAGCGTTTCCGGGCAAAGAAGCTTCGCACCATGCACTGAATCTTGGTGGCCGCGTTGTAAATGCGCGCGTGGTACGACGCCGCGTCGGCTGCCCGCTTTGCCGCCAGGACAGGCAGCACTTTCCAACGGCACAAAGTCCCGCGCGCCCACGCTTGCAGAGACGTCGCGCTTGTTTGCCGCATGTTTTCCAAAAAGGCAGCATGAGCAGCTTCTGCTCTCAACTTTCTTGCCACCAGCCGCCCCAGCATGCCTCTCCCCACGCGGCACAAGAGCCACGCCGCAGCGGCCCGGTTGCGCTGGTCCCTCAGAGCCCGGACTTGGCGGCGAGCCAGCAACCCACGGGCCATGGCTTGGGCCAACAAGGCGCCGGTGAGGCGAAGTTCTTGCCGGCGAGCTTCAATCGCCAAAGCAGCTCGCCGAAAACGGCGCCGCGACGCTGCGGCACGAGCCTTGCGCTGAGCCCACGACACTGCTTGTTCCAGCGCTTGCTCGTAGATGAGGGTAGCGCGCGCTTCTCTCAGAGTTTGGACGTGGCGGCGAGCCAGATAACACCGAATAGCGCACTCGATGGTGACGGCGCGATCTTCGTGGTGAGCTCTCTGCCGCACGTGGAAAAGGAGGTAAAGAATAAAAGAAAGAGGAAGACAAGAGACGATTAGGCATAATAAACGAGTTGGACACCCTTCTGGAAACTTTCGAGGCTTCTCAAGCAGGAAATGAGAAGAGGTGTTCTCGATTGCGAGCAAGGCTCTAAAGTGTACCTCGTTGAGGTATTGGCGCAGCTTCACTGCTCGCCTTGCTTCTACAACGCGGTACTTGCACTGCAGCGCGAGCGCCAAAAAGAAGCCTGCTTGACGGGCCGCTTTGGCTTTGGAGTGGCGTTTTTGCGCTTGCCGCGACCGCACGCGGCTCTGGATGGCCACCGTCGACTTTTCTTTTTTGGCGGCCAACTTCTTTTCGGCGACCGCTTTTTGGGCGGAGCGGCGCCGGCCTAGCTTTTGAATCGACGCCGCTGCTGTCTTCTGCTTCGCTACCTTGGTTTGGGTGCCGCGGCGCCGCATCGCGCGGCTGAGCACTTTCGCGCTCTGTTGTTTGGCTTCCTCAGTAGGCTCTCTCCAATTTTTCTGATGTTTTTGCTTCTTGGCAACTTTGGCTCGGTCCAAAGAGCCCCGATGGCGCGCTTGCAGCACCGCAGCGGCGCGGTGCTGAGACTCTTTGCGGGCTTTCAGGTCGGGGCCCCGTTTCTTCCACGACTTCTGAATGACTCGAGCGGCGCCCTGCGCTTCTTTCTTGGCAGCCAATGAGTACTTGGCGGCCAGCGCTCGCACCAGTTGCTGCACCTGTTTGATGCAATGAGGAATCGAGTACGTGGAAAGAAAGTCAAGAGAAATGTGCAGCAGTCGCTGCAGCAACTCCATCAAACCGTATCTTCATAATAACATCTTGACAGTCAAAATGGAAATGCGTTTGTCGGATGCCTTTGAAAATTTCGATTTAAAAAAAAATGTTTTTAAAAAACTCAATGCATACCTTGAGCACTGCTGCGTGCATCCGCCGCGCGCGTCGAATGTTTTGCACCCGTGTCATCGCAGCGCGCTGCCGCTGCCTGCTTTGAATCTTGGTTGCCGCTTGGTATCGCTCTATTTCAATGGCGGCCAGTCGCCTTTCTGCTCGGTCCAATCCCGACCGCAAGAACCCTTGCAAAGCATTCACGGCGTTCAAGATCTTTTTGGCACGGGCAGCCTGCCGCTGTCGTCGCAGCCTTAAGCGCACCGTGTAGCAGCGCTCAATGCAC